>Ga0123333_10000631_pt1 | contig 38444 bp, 35 predicted proteins | sample BioC12SIPDNA_3_FD_89957 | JGI IMG/M metagenome (GOLD analysis project Ga0123333, IMG submission 89957) | Anaerobic biogas reactor microbial communites from Washington, USA - Biogas_R2_B C12 SIP DNA | ecosystem: Engineered > Bioreactor > Anaerobic > Unclassified | place: Washington, USA...
CTTGCGAGCTATGTACCAAGGATAGGAGAGGATCTATTATCCTTATTCGGTAATGCGGATTACATTTGAGAGGAGATAAACCATGAACTACTGTGTATATTCAGAAAACGAATGGATTTATCCTGACAGCAGTCCGGCAGGAAAGTCGGAAATCCAATTGTACGCACCCAGGAACAGTGATGTGTGTTTTCAGGTGCTGGCTGATTTGGAGGTGCAGGAAGGAGAAACGATTACTGTTCGGATGAATCATCTTACGGGATATCTTGCTGTTTATCAGCTCCTGCCTGCCCATGTGGGAGAAAACAGTGGTGCCAAGATACTAACAACTTTTGATTATGAGAGTGTAAAGCATTTTGTTACCAGAAAAGCTCCCTTTGACGTGTACGATATCACCAAGCCGGTGGAAAACGGACAATTATACGCAGGCAGAGCAGCTTTTTACTTTCGGATTGATGTGGAGAAAGATGCCGTTCCCGAAAGCTATGAGGGCAGTCTTTCTTTGAGGATCGGAAAGAAAGAAATAGAGATTCCGGTTACATTAAAGGTATATGAAACAGTACTGCCGGATTTGAAAGACAGTTCGTTCCATATGATCAATTGGATTTATTACAAGGAATTGGCAAAACAGCATCAGGTAGAGTTCGGCAGTGAAGCCTTCAGGGAAGTGTTAACCGCATACCTTGAAAACCAGCTGGACATGCGAAATGATTATCTCATGATCCCTTCCGGAGTTCCTGTCCGTGATGCAGAAGGCAAGGTAATTGATTTTGATTTTACCCATGCCGCCTTTGTGGGAAATCTTGCTATGGAAATGGGATTTAAAAAGATCCTGGGAGGCTTTGTTGCCCGGTTTGAACAATGGGATGAAGCGGAACAGTGGCTTCTCTGGGATCGCCAGGTGGGTGTGACTACACTGGAAGGTTATCGCCAGCTGAAATTATACTTTACAAAGGCCTGGAAATGTGTGCAGGAGAATCAGTGGGAAGCACACTATATGCAGTGCCTTGTGGATGAACCACAGTTTCCAAACAGTCTTTCCTACAGAGCTTTGTCGGGCATCTGCAGATCACTGATGCTGGGAGTAAAGATCAATGACCCGGTAGAATCAACGGAAATTTACGGCGCATTGGATGTCTGGGTAGTGAAACAGACTATTTTTGAAGAATATTATGATACCTATCGTGAACTACAGGATATGGGAGAAGAGTTGTGGATATATACCTGCGGGTTTCCGGCGGGATCCACGATGAATCGGGTAATCGACCTGCCTCTTACCGTAAGCAGATTAACACTGTGGTTATGTTACCATTATCAGTGCCCCGGATTCCTCCATTGGGGATATCATATGCATAATGAGGAATTGGAAAAAGAGACCTGCTATCTACCGGGAAATGATAAAACGATACGCTATCCAGCGGGTAATTCCTTTGTGGTTTATCCGGCGCTGGATGGAGAGAGAAAACCCTGGTACAGCGTGCGGGGCCACCTGCAGAGGCTGGGAGCATACGATTATGAGTTGTTCCGTATGCTTGGTGAAAAGTATTCCTTTGAGAAAGCGGACGAGCTGATCAAAAAGGTTTGCCGGGGATTTGATGAATATGATTCATCTGCGGAGCTTTTGGATCGTGTAAGGCAGGAGGCTTTAGAACTGCTTGGGTAATCCGTACGAGTACGGGTTTTTACCACTACTGCATCTTATTTAAGTTCTTGTATTGCCTGCCATAAAAATGGCTGTTTGCAGTCTACAGGGCACTTGATAAAACGCTTCATGGCGCGCTGGCTTGATGCGCTCGAACGTCGCTGACGACCAACTGCAGGGTCTCCTGCCCTAGCCAGCTGTCCAGGCTGGGCTGGTAGATCAGGTCGATCGCCTGGCCGGGCTTGAATTCGGTGATGCGTGCCCCCTGGCGGAAGGCGATCGCCGGCAACGAGCGTTGCCCATCGCTGACCTGAAGCCGCAGGTGCTGCCCATCAGCCCCGACCGTGCGGATCTGCTGCAGCGTCAATCCCAGGGTAGCCAGCGAAGGCTCGGGGTTGGCTTCGCCGGTGGGTTCGAGTGCCCGCAGCTCGCGCGGCGATGCGGGCGTTACCATCCGCAGCGGCACAATGGCATCTACCAGGATGCGCGGGGTATACAGTTCAGTTGCCGACGCGGCAGCGAACTGCTCGCTCAGGCCAGATCGCAGGGCTTCCAGGTTGGCGTTGGGCACCGTCATGCCGGCGGCACGGGCGTGCCCGCCATAGTGCTCCAACAGCGCCGAGAGCTGGTCGAGCGCCTGGGTGATGTGCACGCCCTCGATGCTGCGTGCCGACCCCCGAGCGCTCTGCTCACCCTGCTTGAACACCAGCGCCGGGCGGTAATACTGCTCGCACAGGCGGCTGGCCACCAGCCCCACCAGGCCTTCGTGAAATTCGGGGTGCGCCGCAAAGAGCACCGGTTCGGCGAGCTCATCCGCCAGGATCTCCTCTGCCAGACACACCTGTTTCTGCAGCATGCTTTGGCGCTCCTGATTGATGGTCGAGAGCTGCTGCGCCAGGGCGGCCGCCTCTTCCGGCTGGTTGGTGGTTAAGAGCTGCAGGGCGATCGCTGCGTTGGCCAGCCTGCCGGCGGCGTTGATGCGCGGCCCCAGACGAAAGCCGATCGCCTGGCTATCCACCGTATCCGGCTGGACCTGGGCAGCCTGCATGAGGGCCAACAAGCCCGGCCGCGAGGAGTTGCGCAGCGCATCGAGCCCGAGGGTCACCAGCGTGCGGTTTTCATCCACCAGCGGCACAATGTCAGAGACGGTGCCGAGTGCCACCAGCTCGAGTACCTCGCGCGGCAAGGCACCCTGCCCGAGGGCCTGGCTGAGGGCACTGAGCAGCTGGTAGGCGACCCCCACACCGGAGAGCTCTTTGAACGGGTAGCTGCAGCCGGGCTGTTTGGGGTCGATGGTAGCCAGCGCACGCGGCAACACATCTGGCACCGAGTGGTGGTCGGAGATTATCAGATCAAGTCCCAAGCGCGCGGCGGTCTCGGCCTCGTTTACGGAACGAATACCGCAGTCGACTGTCACTACCAGGCGCACCCCACCGGCCGCCAGCTGCTCGAGGGCAGGGTCGTTGAGGCCATACGACTCGTTGAAGCGATCGGGAATATACGGCCGGACGTGCAGCCCCATGCGGCGCAGCTCGCCGGACATGAGCGCCGTAGCGCTGATGCCATCAGCGTCGAAATCGCCATACACCGCCACCAGCTCGCTGCGCTCTCTCGCCAGCACCAAGCGCTCGACTGCCGCGGGAGCACCCGCCATGGTGAATGGATCGCCCAAAGAATCGAGCGAGGGCTCTGTGAAAAAGGCCGCCACCTGTGAGGGCGTGTCGATACGCCGTGCCCACAGGATGGCAGCCAGTAAGGGGTCCATGTTGGGGTTGGAGGCGGTAAAAGCCGGGTTAGCGGCGCGCCGCAGTATCCAACGTGAAGCGGTCATGCGTTCCTCGCAGGGCAGGATGGCTGATTATACCCGTCCGCTGCCCTGCGAGGCAACTGGGCGCTAAACGATGCGGTTGTTAGCCAGGAATTTGGTCAGCCATGGCACATCAGGGGTTTCGCCCTGGTATGCTTTGATGCCGTAATACGCAAATGGTACCACCGGCAGCACAAAGATCAGCCAGGTTAAGCAGATGGAACATGGCAGCACAGCGCCGATTAATACTACCACCATCGCCGCCAGGATCTCGTACAAGAGAGTGGCGACCAGCAGCGCCAGGCTATGGATGGCGTGGTAGCGCAAGAACTTGATCTTGTTGGTCTGGTCTGAAAGCAGCGCGATAGCCGGCGCAACTGCCGGCAGGATCAGCTGCGACCAGTAGATGAGAGCACCCCACAGACGGTCATCGCTGGTCGTGTTGAATGCAGGGGCCGGCTTTTCCTCGGGCAGAGCAAACGGGTCAAGTTGCTGAGTTTCTAGGTTGGTCATCTTTCCTCCCGGTACGGGAAAACTTATTCCCTTTGTAATGAATACGTTAAGATTCGCGGCGGGTTGCACCATTGCCCGGGCAACGCCGCTGCGCTATAATAGCAGCCAGTCTGTACCTCTGAAGGAAGCCATGGCACGCATCATACTGCTCGGAACGCCCGAGTTTGCCATCCCGATCTTTGAGCGGGTCGCCGCCGAACACACTGTGCTGGGCGTCATCACCCAGCCCGACCAGGCTGTCGGGCGCAACCGCCGGCAGCTGGTGATGCCGCCGGCCAAACAGTGGGCCCTGGCACAGGGGGTGAATGTCTACCAGCCCCAGCGCCTGCGGCGCGCTACGGCGCTGCTGGAATCATTGCGCGCCCAATCCCCGGATGTGCTGGTGCTGGCGGCTTATGGGCAGATCCTGCGCGAGCCCTGGCTGACGTTGGCACCTTACGGATGTGTGGGCGTACATGCTTCGCTGCTGCCGGCGCTGCGCGGCGCGGCCCCCATCGCACACGCCATCCTGAATGGTCTGCGGGAAACAGGTATCAGCCTGATGCGCACTGACCTTGGCATGGATACCGGCCCTGTCATCGCGCAAAAGGCGCTGCTCATCCGTGGCGATGATACTACCCTGACGCTCACCGGCCGGCTGGCGCATCTTGCGGCTGACCTGTTAAGTGAGGTACTGCCCGACTACCTGGCGGATAGGATCCAGCCTCAGCCGCAGGATGACGCTCTTGTGACCCTGGCACCGCCTCTGACGCATGCCCAGGGCGAAATCGACTGGCAGCGCCCTGCGGATGAAATCGACCGGCAGGTGCGCGCCCTCTATCCCTGGCCGGGCGCCTGGACACGCTATAACGGCGTGGTGGTCAAGATCCACAGCGCCAGCTACAGCGAGGTTACCGCCGACGCAGTCCCCGGCACGGTTACGCTCCGTGCGGGTGCTATGCTGGTTGCCACCGGTGTTGGCAGCCTGATACTGCGCAGCGTGCAACCGGCCGGCAAACGGGTCATGTCGGCAATCGACTATGCCAACGGCCAACGCGGCCTGGTCGGCAACCGGCTGGGTTAGCAGGATGATATACTCACAGCCGTCATCTGCGCGCGAGTTGCGGGTCTGCCGCCTAGGGCGCCAGCCCTATCAGAAGGTCGAAGCGTTGCAGCAATCACTGGTAGCGCAGCGTATCGCCGGCGATATCCCCGATACGCTGCTCCTTTTAGAGCACGACCCGGTGTTTACCCTCGGACGGCGTGCCGATCCGGCGCATATCCTGGTATCCGAAGAGGTGCTGGCGCGCGAGCGAGTTGCGGTGTGCTGTTCGGAACGCGGCGGCGATGTCACCTATCACGGCCCCGGCCAGCTGGTGGCCTACCCGATCCTTTCACTCAATAACCTGGGGATCGGCCCGAGCGACTATATGCATCTGCTCGAGGATGCCGGTGCAGGGGTGGCGGCCGGATATGGGCTGGCGACCCATCGCTGCGAGGGGCTCGTGGGGGTGTGGATCGGCCGCAACAAGCTGGCTGCATTGGGAGTTCGCATCCGCGGCGCTGTGTGCTATCATGGGTTGGCGCTCAATGTTGATCCCAACATGGCGCACTGGGCAATGATCATTGCCTGCGGTATCACCGATGGCGGGGTTACCAGCCTGGCGGCCGAGCTGGGCTATGCGCCTGATATGGCCGAGGTGCAGGAGCGCTTTTGCGACAGCCTGTGTGATATCTTTAGCATGCGGCCAACCGAGATTCCGGTTGAGTTACTTGAGATGTCTGCGGAGGGAGAACTACAGTGATCGAAAAGCGTTTAGCGGGACTGCGTGCGGCGATGGATAGCCAGCAGCTCGACTGCCTGATGGTGACGCAGCCCAACAATATCCGCTATATGTCGGGTTTTACCAGTCCCGATGCGGTGCTGCTCATCACGGCACGCGAGGCACTGATCGTGACCGATTCGCGATATTTCGAACAGGCGGAGCAGCAGGCGCCCGATTTTATGCTCATCAAGATCACCGAGCGCATGCGCACCACCCTGGCAGAGGCTGTCGCTTCGCTGTCAGCCCGGCGCCTCGGGTTTGAGAGCCACGCGATCACTGTCGAGCTGTATAACGACTACCGCGCCGCGCTGCCGCCCGAGCTTGAGTGGGTGAGCGTCACCAACCTGGTCGAGGGGCTAAGGGCCTCCAAGGACGCTGCCGAACTCGAGACGATCGTCAAAGCCATCGCTATCGCCGATGCTACCGTCGAGCACCTGATGGGTTGGCTCAAGCCGGGCGTCAGTGAGCTCGAGATCGCCTGGGAAGTCGAGGTGTTCATGCGCACGCATGGCGCCAAGGCTATGTCGTTCAGCCCCATCACGGCAGTCGGCGAAAATGGCGCCATGGCTCATGCCGTCCCTGGCGAGCGCCGTCTGCAGGTTGGCGAGATGCTCGTGATCGATATCGGCGCCCAATATAACGGCTATTGCTCGGATGTCACGCGTTCTTTTTGCTTTGGCAAGGCCGATGACACCTATCTGGAGCGCTGGAACCTGGTGTTGCGCGCCCAACAGGCCGCCGAGGCTGGCCTGCGTGCCGGCATGCCGGGCAGCGAGGGCGATGCTCTGGCGCGCGATGTGATCGCTCAGGCTGGCTATGGTGACTGGTTCGGACATGGCTTGGGGCACGGTGTAGGGCTTGAGATCCACGAGGACCCGCGCCTTTCGCGCCTGGCGACCAATCCATTGCCGGAGGGCTCTGTCGTGACCGTCGAGCCGGGCATCTACCAGGCTGGTTGGGGCGGTATCCGTATCGAAGACTGTGTTTTCATTACGCCAAATGGCTGCCAGGTGCTCACCAAAGCCCCCAAAGTGGCCGTCATTGGGTAAACGTGCTCGCTTAGGACAGGAGGTATCTCATGCGCAACCAAGCACAAGCGCCGACCTTGCAACGCAGCCCCTATATCTGGTACGCAGTCGCCGTGCTGTGCGGCATCCTGATCGGCCTGCTATTCGGGCGCATTTTCAGCGCCGCGAGCGAGCTGCGCGCCACCCCCGTTCAGCTGGATGACGCCAGCCGAATCAGCTGGATCTCGATGGCTGCCGAAGGCTTTGCCCTGACGGGCAACGACGCTGCTGCACGTTCGCGCCTGGAAGTGCTCATCAGCGACGATTACACCTGGAAGGACATCAGCGCTGCCATCGAAGGAGAAGCAGCCCAGCGCGATACCCTCGGCGATAGTCATGGGGCCCTGCAACTGCGTCAGCTTTCGCAAGCCCTCAACCTGCCGGCGCAATCGACCCCTGTGGAGCCGCCAGGTGCGCAACGCAGCGATAGAGTCGGGCGAATCCTGCTCTTTATTGGCGCCGTCACTGCCTTTTTGGGGCTGGTGGCTCTGGGCTTGTGGATGATGGCGCGACAGACTCTCAAGCGACAGCGCGCCGAGGCCGGTCCAGATGTTAGCATCGACACGATCGACACCGAATACGCCGAAAGCGACCAATACGGCGTACCCAGCCACGCCCTGCCAGAGGATGTCACCGCTTCCTATTACGTGCCTGAGGAGCTGGACGGCGCACCGCAGCGCCTGATGCCCTCGCCAGCCTTTGAACCGCCCGACCCATACCTCGCGCACGAGGATGAGCTGCTCGAACAGGATAGCCCGCCGGCTTATCCGGTGGATACCCTGGCTGAGGGCACCATCCTGGGCACTTATGAGGCAGAGTACACCTTTGGCATCGATGATTTCGACTGCTCGTTCACCATCTCGCTGCCCGACGGCGTATTCATGGGCGACTGTGGAGTGGGTGTCAGTGATGTGCTGCCGGCAGTGGGCGCCCAGCACGTCGATGCGCTCGAGGTGTGGCTGTTTGACAAGGGCGATGTCAGCTCGGTGAGCAAGTTCCTGGTGACGGAATATACCTACGAGAACCCGACCCTCAACAACCGCCTGAGCGCCAAGGGCGAGCTGGTGCTGGCTGAACCGGGCGCGGTCATTACGCTCGAGACGCGCTCACTGCGCGTGACAGCCCAGGTGGTGGCGGTGGAATACGACAGCAGCCTGGATCCCAACAACACTTATTTCCAAAGGGTGCTGCTCGAACTGACCTCAGAGCTGGCCGAATAGCTAGACGCGCTCTTCCGGATCAAGCAGGCGGCGATATTCCTGCATGGCATAGCGGTCGGTCATGCCGGCAATATAGTCGCATACAATGCGCTGCACCGGCGAGCCGTCGATCTTGTCGCTGTATTCGGGCGGGAGCAGGTCTGGCCGTTCGATAAAGAGGTCAAAGAGCTGTTCGACCATGCGCATCAGCTTGGATGTCATGCGCATGACCCGCCAGTTGCGATACAGCGACTTGAAGAGAAAGTCCTTGAGCCCGCGGTTCAGTTGCAGCTGTCTCTCCGAGAAGCGCACCAGATCGTGCGGCTGGCTGCGCACCTCTGCCGGAGAGGCAACCCCGGTGCGTTGCAACTCGGATTCGGTGGTGTTGATCACATCCGTCACGTTGAGGTTGACCAGATAACGGATCAGCCGGTTGCGGTCGAGAGTCGTCATCCCGTCGGGGTTGATCTCGAGCTCGGTGAGGGCCTCATCCCACTGCGGTACGCCCGACAGCTGGCGCGGTACGATCAGCCCCGAGCGCAGGCCGTCATCGAGATCGTGGGTGTTGTAGGCGATCTCGTCGGCGATGTTGATGATCTGCCCTTCGATCGAGCTGCGCAGGTGTGGCTGGTAGGCGCCGGCCTGCGGGGTGTCGTACTCGGTGGAGTGCTTGATGATCCCCTCGCGCACTTCCCAGGTGGTGTTTAGCCCAGGAAATTCTGGGTAGCGGTCTTCCAACTCCTCAATGATGCGCAGGGTGTGGGTATTATGGTTAAAGCCACCATAGTCGACCATGCGCTCGTGCAACACGCGTTCGCCGGCATGCCCAAAGGGGGTATGCCCCAGGTCGTGCGCCAGGGCGATCGCCTCGGTCAAATCCTCGTTAACCAACAAGGCGCGCGCCAGCGTGCGTGCAATCTGGGCGACCTCGAGGGTATGCGTCAGCCGCGTACGGTAATGGTCACCCTCGGAGTTCACAAACACCTGGGTCTTGTATTCCAGCCGGCGAAAGGCGGTGGTGTGCAGCACACGGTCGCGATCGCGTTGAAAGGCAGTGCGGTAGGCGTGCTCGGTTTCGGGGTGCACCCGACCGCGCGTGAACGCGGAGCGCTCGGCATAGCACGCCAGGGTGGAATTCTCACGCTCTTCGAGCAGTGTGCGGGTTGCCAGCATCGGCGGCCTCCGTGTAGTTCGGGTTGTTGGGCTTATGGTAAGGCAGGCCGTGCGGGGGAGCAAATAATGTGCTCTGCTATGTTATAATGTGGGCATGTCACACCCATCACAGCGCTGGATAATACACGTCGACTATGACGCCTTTTTCGCGTCGGTCGAAGAGCTGCTCAACCCCGATCTGCGCGGTAAACCCGTGTTGGTGGGTGGCAGCCCCGAGGGGCGCGGCGTAGTGGCATCCTGCTCGTACCCCGCCAGGGTGTTTGGGGTGCGCTCCGCTATGCCTATGGCGCGTGCGCTGCGGCTGTGTCCGCAGGCGATCGTGGTGTGCGGGCATTACCGTGTCTATGGCCAGTATTCTCGCAAGATCATGAGTATGTTCGATGAGATCACCCCGCTGGTCGAGCAGGTTTCGATCGACGAAGCTTTTCTGGATGTGACCGGCTGCGAGCGCCTGTGGGGCAGCGCTGATAGGATCGCCGGTATGATCCAGCGGCGCGTGCAGGATGAGCTGGGGCTCTCCGTCTCACTGGGGGTTGCCACGGCCAAGATCGTCGCCAAAATGGCCTGTGAATCCGGCAAACCGCACGGTCTGGTGGTGGTGCCGTCCGGCCATGAAGCGGCCTTTCTGGCGCCGCTGGCGATCGAAAAGCTGTGGGGCGTGGGCCAGGTCACCAGCAGATATTTGCGCTCGCTGGGCATTAACACGATTGGCGATCTGGCAGAATACCCCGCCGCAGCCCTAGAGCGCACCCTCGGCCGTCATGCGCATGGCATGCAGCAAGCCGCGCGCGGCATCGATGAGAGACAGGTGAACCCTGGGCGCGAACGGCGCAGTGTCTCCAAGGAGAGCACCTATATGGAGGACGTGCGCGAGCGCAGCACCCTTACACGCACCTTGCTGCAGATGAGCGAACAGATGGCGGCCATCCTGCGCGCCCAGCATCTGGTGGGCAAGACCGTACGCCTCAAGCTGCGTTATCACGATTTCACCACCATCACCCGTCAGGTGGCACTCGAGACCCCTACCGACCAGGATCAAGTGATCTATGAGCAGGTCGTTGCGCTTTTAGACCAGGCCTGGCCTGTCGGTGCGGCTGTGCGTCTGATCGGTGTGGGCGTCAGCAACCTGATCGAAGAGGGCGGCTACCAGCTCAGCTTGTGGGATCATACCGACCAGCGCCGTTCGCGCCTGAATGTAGTGATGGACGAGATCCGCGAACGCTTTGGCGACGACGCCATCCTGCGGGCTTCGCTCCTGGAGCGTCCGCGCGATCGTTGACAGACTCTCCGCTCAGTGGTGAAAGAGGCGCAGCTCCGTCAGCGCCATGACCATGCCATATTCGTCGCAGGCCTCGATGACGGCCTGGTCGTTCAGCGATCCGCCCGGTTGTGCCACATAGCGCACCCCGCTGGTGGATGCACGGTCGATCGAATCGCGGAAGGGGAAAAAGGCGTCCGAGCTGAGCGCCACCTCATGAATCTGTGCCAGCCAATCGGCACGATCCGCCTGGCTGAGGCGAACCGGCACATCGCGGAAGCAGGCCTCCCAGGCGCTCTGTTCGGCACGCGTCAGCTCACCCCCCAGGTACAGGTCAATGGCGTTGTTGCGCTCTGCACGCGCCAAACCTTTGGCGAACTTTAACCCAAGCACGCGCGGGTGCTGACGCAGGAACCATAAATCCGACTTGCCGGCCGCCAGGCGAGTGCAGTGCACCCGCGACTGCTGCCCGGCACCCACCCCCGTCACTTGGCCGTTATGCGCCAGAGTAACAGAGTTGGATTGGGTGTACTTTAGTGCGATGGTGGCGACGATCAAATCGCGCATGCCGTTGGGCGGGATCTCTGTACTGCGTGTGACGATATTGCGGTACAGCTGCGGGCCGATCAGGGCATCGTCGCGATGCTGCTCGAGGGTGATGCCAAACACCTGGCGTTGTTCGAGTGCCGGCGGCTCGTAGGCCGGGTCGATGCGCAGCACGCGGTAGCCGCCTCCGCGCTTGGCGCGCAATAGTGCCAGCGCTTCGGGTGTGTATCCGGGGGCGATCACGCCATCCGAGACCTCACGATTGATCAGCTGGGCGGTGGGCAGGTCGCACTCGTCCGATAGAGCCACAAAGTCGCCGAACGACGACATTCGGTCGGCACCGCGCGCACGCGCATAGGCGCAAGCCAGCGGCGAGAGCTCCAGATCGGCCACAAAGCAGGCTTGTGCTTCCGCCCCGGAAAGGGGGATGGCGATTGCTGCGCCAGCCGGGCTGACATGCTTGAAGGAGGTCGCCGCGGGCAAACCGGTGGCGGCTTTGAGCTCACGCACCAGTTGCCAGCCGTTCAGGCCATCCAGCAGGTTGATGTAGCCGGAGCTGCCCGAGAGCACCTCGATCGGCAGCACGCCGGTCTCTGTAAATACCCTGGCGGGCACCTGGTGGGGGTTCATCCCATAGCGTAAAGTCAGCTCGTGCATGCGATCCTCCTGGGGGGCAGGCGCTATCTAGAGCGTCTCAGAATCGATGTAAACTGGCGCCAGTATGTTATCCACCGGCACATAGTCGTCGGTGAGGATCATGGGTGCTTCCAGGTCGAGGTATTCCTGCAGTTCGCTGGATGACAGCGGGCGCAGGTTGTTAGCCAGCTTGCTAAGGTTGATCGGCTGGTGGCTGGCGACCACCACAAAAGTGGTGCGAAAGGTCGAACGCCACGTCTCAACTGAGGGGATCACCTCGACGTACGGAAACACCTCGCGCAGGGTGCGCACATAGGCGCGCATAAAGTGGCCATGTTTGCCGCCATCGATGATGTTGGCCATGTAGAGCCCATCGGGGCGCAGCAGCTTGTCGACCAGCCTGGCAAATTCGAGGGTCGTGAGGTGGTAGGGCACCGAATAGTCGTTAAAGGCGTCACCAAAGATCAGGTCATAGCTGTCGGCAGCTTCGGTGGTAGCCATCACATAGCGTGCATCCAGGTTGACGGTCTCGATAGCGGTATCCGCCGGTAGGTTGAGGCGCTGCTGGGCAATCTCAGTCACACCCGGGTCGATCTCGGCGACCACCAGACGGCTTTCAGGCGCGACTACCTCGAGGTAGCGCGGAAAGGTGTATCCGCCGCCGCCCACAAAAAAGCTGTCCAGCTTGCCGCGCTCGGCCAACAAGGGGCGAATGACGTCGGCATAGGTGCGCTCGTAACCATAAACCAGGCGCTCGGGGTTCTTCAGGTCGACATAACTATGAACCAGACGATCGAGCACCAGCTCACGGATGATCAAGGGCTCCGCCTGGATACCCTCAACCGTGGCGAGGTCTTCGTTTTGATCGCGGTCGTAGGTGTTGATGCAAAAATAGTTGGTCTCCATGGCGCATTCCGAGTCGAGCAGGCCTGTTTTATAGAGCGTACCCAACAGGGCGCCATAAAGCAGCACCGCGATCGCCAGGGTAGCCAGTGAGCGGCGATGGCTGCGATCGGCCAGGAACCAGACCGCCAGCGCCAGTTGGACCAGCGAGACAATTACGATGATCGTCTTGGTGCCAAACAGCGAGATCAGCCAGAAACCGGTGGCAAAGGTGCCGATGATCGAGCCAGCCGTTGACCAGGCATAGATCTTGCCGACCTTGCTGCCGGTGCGCGCGAGATCGGTGAGGCTGATGCGTACCACGATCGGTGAAATGCAGCCCAACACCAGGCTGGGCAACAGAAAGATGATCGCTATATAGATCACCACCCGCAGCATCAGCGGAAAGCTTGGGCTCCAGCGGATCAGGTTGACGGCCTCACGCAGCGGAAAGATCGACAAACTGGCAATGGCTGCCAGTGCAAAGATGATCCCCAGGAGGTAGGTCGAGCCAAAGCGATCTGCCAGGCGCCCGCCGATGTAATTGCCAAATGCGATGCCCGCCAGGATTACGCCGATCACCGAGGTCCAGGTGTAGAGTGAGACGCCGATCTGCGGGGCGATAATGCGCGAGGCGACGAGTTCGATCACCATCGAGGTAGCGCTGGCGATAAACACGATGATGTAGGGGGTCCAGAGGCGCTGCTGGAGGGTGGGCTTGGCCGTGGTCATTCGGGCTCCTTCACAAGGGCGTCCGGGAGAGTATAATGCCGCTATGAGAGCTCGTCAAAGGAGCTGGAAATGCGCGCTATCATGTTGATGTTTGATTCGCTCAACCGCCGGATGCTGAGCCCCTATCATCATCTGCCCGGGGCATACTCCTGGGTGCAAACGTCCCAGTTCAGCCGCCTGGCCGAGCACTCGGTCACCTTTGATAACGCCTATGTCGGCTCGATGCCCTGCATGCCGGCGCGCCCTGAGCTGCATACCGGCCGTTATAACTTTTTACACCGCTCGTGGGGACCGCTCGAACCGTTCGACGACTCGATGCCCGGTCAGCTGCGTGACGCCGGCATTCACAGCCACCTTGCCAGCGATCATTACCACTACTGGGAGGATGGCGGTGCCACCTATCACACCCGTTACAGCACCTGGGAGGGCTTTCGGGGCCAGGATGGCGACTGGTGGGTACCCGACCTGCGTGAGGTCAACGAGCCGGAATTGCTGAACAACCCGCGTCCGGTACGCCGATTGCGCCAGGATCACGTCAACCGCTTGCATATGGCGGACGAGGCCGACATGCCCCAACCGCGCATCTTTGCAGCCGGGCTCGAGTTCCTGGCAATGAACCATGAGGTCGACAACTGGTTTCTGCACCTCGAGACTTTTGACCCACACGAGCCCTACTTTAGCTCGGAGCGCTTTCGCGCGCTCTACCCACACGTCTATGAAGGTCTGCAGTTCGACTGGCCCAACTATGCACCGGTCATCGAAACAGACGATCAGGTGTGCAGCATATGCGCTATATGAGCGCGGCACTGCACTCGATGTGCGACTGGTACCTCGGCCAGGTGCTGGACGCCATGGACCGCTACAACCTGTGGGATGATACCCTGCTGATCGTCAATACCGATCACGGCTTTCTGCTTGGCGAGCGCGACTGGTGGGCCAAGGTCGCTCAACCTTTCTGGAACGAGGTCGCGCAGACGCCGCTCTTTATCTGGGATCCGCGCAGTGCTGTCAGCGGGGAGCGCCGTAATGCGCTGGTACAGACTATCGACTTGCCGGCTACCATCCTGGAGTATTTCAGCCAGCCGCTGCCGGCGGACATGCAGGGTGTGCCACTGGGGCTGACGGTAGCGCACGATACACCGGTGCGCGAGGCGGGCCTGTATGGGCTCTTTGGGGCGCATGTAAACGTCACGGACGGGCGCTATGTCTATATGCGCGCCAACCAGCAAGCCGATAACCGGCCGCTGTACGAGTACACCTTGCTGCCCACCCACATGACCAGCCCGTTTGCGGTCGATGAGCTGCAGGATATCGGGTTCGCGGAGCCGTTTGCGTTCAGCAAGGGGTGCCGGCTGATGCGTATCCCGACGTGCCATGCGCTGAACGCTGATCAGCGCTTTGGCAACCTGCTGTATGACCTGCAGAGCGACCCGCTCCAGCAGCATCCCCTACAGGATGCCGCACTCGAGGCACGGATGTGCGAGCTGCTGGTGCAGGAAATGCGCCGCAACGAGGCGCCCACCGAGCAGTTCGTGCGCCTGGGCTTGAGCTAGATCGTTTTAACGAGGATGCCGGGGCGGCGCAGGTCGGCCGGGGTACACGAGCCGGTGCAGAACATGGCTACCCGCAGCTGCCCCAAGTACGCCTCAAGCTGAGTATCGAGTGCTTGAGCCGATTGTTCCGCTGCCTTGAGGAGCGGCAGGGCATAGCCGGCCACATCTGCGCCGAGCGCCAGGGCCTTAGCCGCGTCGATGCCCGAGCGCAGGCCGCCGCTGGCGATGATGGTCGCCTCGGGCAACGCCTGGCGCAGAGCTATCAGGCTCTCGGCCGTGGGGATGCCCCAGGCGCGGAAGGCAGCCGCCACCTCGCGCTGGGTGGCGCTCTCGCTGCGATGCCGTTCGACCTCGCTCCAGCTGGTACCGCCCGCACCGGCAACATCCAGGGCACCCACGCCGGCTTGGATCAGCTGGGTTCCCACTGCAGCGCTCAAGCCCCAGCCGACCTCTTTGATCACCACCGGTTTGCCCAGGGCAGTGCAGATCGGCTCGATATGCTCAAGCAGGTGGCGAAAGTTGTGGTTGCCGCCCGGCTGCAGCGCCTCCTGCAGCGGGTTGAGATGCAGTACCAGGGCATCCGCCTCGATCATCTCGACCGCTCGCCGGCATTCGTCAATTCCCCAGCCGTTGACCAGTTGTACGGCTCCCAGGTTAGCCAGCAGCAGGATATCGGGCGCCACCTCGCGCACCCGGTAGCTATCCGCCACGTTCGGGTCGACAATGGCGGCGCGCTGCGAACCGACCCCCATTGCCAAACCAAAGCGCTGGGCAGCCGCTGCCAGACGGCGGTTGAGTTCGCCGGCCTGCGGGGTGCCTCCCGTCATGGCTGAGATCAACAACGGGGCCTGCAGACGCACGCCAAAAAGGTCGGTGGAGAGATCCACATCAGAAAGGTTGATCTCGGGCAGGGCATTGTGTACCAAACGGTAGGATTCCAGTCCGGTCGTCAGTCCAGACGAGACATCCTGGCCGAGGGTGATATCGAGATGTTCGCTTTTACGCTTGGCATGCATCGGGTGGTATGCTCCTTGCATGGCTGGACTGTACGCGCGCTTGAGGCATCCGTCAACCCGAGCCGTGCCGGACGGCGTAACCTCTGAGAGCGCGAGGTGTTAATGCATCAAGCAGGCGTTGAACTTGAGCATCGCCGGGTGCCGAGTATAATAAACGAAAGCACGGACAAGACATATACAAGGAGTGGAAAATGGCCTCAACTTTGGAACGTGTGCAAAGAATTATCGTTGACCGTATGGCGCTCGATGCCGCAACCGTCGTCCCCGAAGCCAAGCTGCGCGAGGATTTGAAGGTGGATTCGCTCTACCTCGTCGAACTGCTTAACGACCTGGAAGACGAATTCGGGTTTACTATCGCCGATGAAGACACCAAGGGCGTAGAAACCGTGGCGGATGTTGTCGCCATGGTGGAATCCAAACTCGGCGCCTGAACGCTGACCACGACATAACCCGGCTGCCTGATCACCTCAGGCAGCCTTTGCTTATTCCAGTGAGATGGGCAAGGGATTGGCTGATTCGGCATATAGTGTGGTGATCCTGGCAGACGGCAGTGGCAGCTCAAGGCGGAGGCTACCCTGGACGGTGAGACGCTGCTGGGGCGCAGCCTGCGGCACGGCATCGGTGGAACTTGGTGCTGGCTTGCGATATGTCCTTTGGCAGCCAGAGGTCGTTGCACTGCTGGCACGGGCACGTGCGGGGGCTGAGGCGGTCATCCCGCGTCTGGCGGTGGGGGGGGTGGAACTGCTGCACGCGTTCTACCACCGATGGACCCATGCTGTTATGCAACAGGCGGTTTCGGCGGGCGAACGTCGCGTGGGGCGGGCTGTTGAACGCCTGAAAGTGCGCTATGTAGAGGAAGCCACGCTGCGCTCGTTCGTCAACATCAATTCAGCTGCTGACCTGGAGGCTGCCTGCGCGTTATTGAAGCCGCTAGACGGTCTCGACGGCGCGGCGGATTAACGGCAGGTATTCGAGCCCGCGGCCGGCACCCAGCGCGGTGCACAGCATCGGCTTTTCGGCCACATGGCAGGGCACACCGGTCTCGCGCGTAAAGAAGCGGTCGATATTGCGCAGTTTTGCGCCCCCGCCCGAAATCACCATCCCGCGATCGATGATATCCGCCGAAAGCTCGGGCGGAGTGCGCTCAAGCACCGCACGCACATTGCCGACAATGATCGCCAGCGGTTCGGCCAGCGCGTCGGTCACCTCGGTCGATGTAATTGTGATCGTGCGCGGCAGACCGGCTACCTGGTCGCGTCCACGTACTTCCAGGCGTAGCTCTTCATCCAACGGCAGCGCCGAGCCGATCTCGATCTTGATCTGTTCGGCGGTATTTTCGCCGATCATCAGGTTATACTTGCGGCGGATATAGTTGGCGATGGCATCATCCAGCTTTTCGCCGGCGACACGCACCGAACTGGATACCACGATGCCATACATCGAGATCACGGCCGCCTCGGAGGCGCCGCCGCCGATATTGACGATCATGTTGCCGGTTGGTGTGCCGATCGGTAGGTTGGCGCCCAGGGCGGCTGCCAACGGCTCGGGGATCAGGTGTGCGATACGTGAACCGGCTTGCATGGCGGCATCGCGCACCGCGCGGCTCTCCACGCTGGTGACGCCGACTGGTACACTGATCATTACTTCCGGGCGGCGGTCGAACGGGCTGGAAACCTTGCCAATAAAGTAACGCAGCATCGCCTCGGTAACGACGTAATCGGCAATCACACCATTACGCATCGGACGCGCCACCTCGATCGTCTCGGGCGTGCGCCCCAACATGGCGCGGGCTTCGTTGCCGATGGCGAGGATGCGGTTATCGACCTGAGAGATAGCGACCACGGAGGGCTCGTTGAGCACAACACCTTTGCCGCGTACATAAACCAGCACGTTAACGGTGCCGAGGTCGATCCCGATCTGCTTGTCGAACATACATCCTCCACGGGGCTGAACTCGTTGGGAATCATAACACAAAAGCCACCTGTGTACAACAGATGGCTATTTAGGTGAATCAGTCGTACGCGCAAGGGCACATCAAGGGGTTTGCGGCACCTGCGCGGCTGACCACTCGACTGGTTCGCCTTCCTTTTGGTCGGGCAGGGCGTGATCATCCTCTAACGAGCGATTAATTACCGCTCCCAGGTCGGCCAGGTGCCGGTCGATATCCTGATAGCCGCGGTCGATGTACATCACATTGCTGATTGTGGTGACGCCCTCGGCAGCCAGCGCAGCCACCACCATAGCCGCTCCCGACCGGATGTCGAGTGCCTTGACCTCTGTGCCAACCAGCGGGGTCGGGCCGTGCACCACCGCGCGGCGGCCGTTATCCTCGATGTCGATATTGGCGCCCATCAGGCGCAACTGCTCGACATATTGCAGCCGGCCGTCAAACATCAACTCAGTGGTGTTGCTGATGCCCTCTGCCTGTGTCATGGCAGCAGTAAAAGGCGCCTGCAGGTCAGTCGGGAAGCCCGGGTACGGGTAGGTCTGGATGTCGACTGCGCGCAGCGGCTGCGCATAACGGACGCGGAATTCCGTAGGACTTATCAGCACTTCAGCACCGGCTTGCTGCAGTTTGGCAGTCACCGCCCCGAGATGCGGCGCCACAGCGGCGTGCATGGCGACCTCTCCGCCAGACACGAGGGCGCCCAGCGCATAGGTGCCGGCCACCATGCGGTCGGGCATCACGCGGAAACAGGCACCGTGCAGCCGGCCGACACCTTCGATATGTAGCGTGCTCGTACCAGCGCCCGAGATGCGCGCCCCCATGGCGCACAGGAAGGCGATCAAGTCGGCCACTTCCGGCTCGATCGAGGCGTTTTCGATGGTGGTAATGCCATTAGCCAGGACAGCCGCCATAATAAGGTTCTCGGTGCCGGTGTGGCTGGGGTAATCCAGGATCAGGCGTTCGCCGTGCAAGCCGGGTGCGCAGATCACATAATTCACCTCAGCGGTGTTGATTTCGGCGCCCATCATTTGAAAGCCCTTCAAGTCGACGCTCACCGGGCGGGTGCCGATAGCACAACCTCCGGGATGAGGGGCTTCGGCTTGGCCAAAGCGGCTCAGGAGCGGCCCTACCACCAGAAAGCTGGCGCGCATCAGCTTGGCAAGATCGGGAGGCAGATAGGCCTTGCCGATGCGGGAGGCCTTGATGCGCAGGGTGTTGCATCCCTCAAAGCGCGCTGCCACGCCCAGATGGTGCAGCACCTTGAGCATCGTTCGAATATCTTCGATATAGGGCACATTTTCGATCAGGCATTCATCAGCGGTTAATAAGGTGGCCGCGATGATCGGCAAAGCGGCGTTTTTAGCGCCCTCGACTGAAATATATCCGCTGAGGGGATGTCTGCCTTCGATAATCAGGGGCATATCCTCACCTGTTAACAGTCACTAGCCGATAGTATCTGGCTGGCATTATCTTAACCGATATATAACGATCTGGCAAGCATCCCGATCCTGCTTGGATTATGGCCTTGGATGCGCCATGCTCCTATACTATAATTGCTGCATGGTGAGAGATAACATTGTTGGATGCTGAGCGACCGGCCGTCACAGTGATCATTGCAGCGCACGCACCGCTGGCAACGGCCATGCTGGCTGGCGCCGAGGCTATTACGGGCACGACATCCGCGCTGCAAGTCCTCGACCTTGCTCTGGATGAAGCCCCGGCACACTATACAGAGCGTCTGGCATCCGCCTGTGCGACCGGTTCAACTGCTGTGGTGCTGGCAGATCTCTATGGCGGGACACCCTGGCAATCGGCGGTGACCCTGATGCGTCAGACCCCGCCTGTGGTCGCGCTGCTGGTGGCAGGCGCCAACCTGGCGCTGGTGTTGGAGGCTGCTGTGGGGGTTCAGCAGGGGGCCACTCTAGAACATATCGCCCAACAGCTGAGAACGCTGGCGCCCAAGAGCATCGTAATACAGCCGCATGGGCGTGATGGTGACGTCTGAGAGCGCTCGCGCGCGTGTGGTCATCCGGCTGGATGACCGCCTGATCCATGGTCAGGTGGTGGCCGACTGGCTGCGCTGGCTCGCGCCCTGCGATATCATGGTGGTCAGCCTTAGTAACCCGCCGCCAGACGCCGCACTGTTGCGCGTTGTCACCCCGCAGCAATACGACTTGGCAGTGCTTACACCAGAGGCTGCCCGGCCACTGTTAAGTACGCAAGTGGTACCGCATAACCGGTTGGTGGTCACGGATAGCGTATCGGCGCTGGTGGAGCTGCTGCCGTCTGGCTGGTCGGGCGAGGTTATCCTTGGGGCGCTGGCATGGCGTGTGGGGCGTGAGTACGTGTTCGAGCGTGTCTATCTGGATGCCGATGAGGCGGAGGTGCTGCAATCGCTCGCAGATTCCGGGGTGCGCTTGATATATCGCGCGCGCTACCACGATTCCGGCCTTCTTTGGCGCAGGCGCTGAGCGTGCCGTTGGCGGTGCTTGCCCTGGCAAGCGCGACCTTGTGGCTGCCTACCAGCGCCACAGCCCAGGCGGTACCGCCTGCTCCTGCGCTGATCAGCTGGGGCGCCGCGGCCGCGGTTGGCCTATGCTACTTTATCTCGCAAAGCGCTCTATTGGCTGGTGTCGGCTACTTTACGCTCTACCGCCCGTTGGTGGCCGGCACCCTGGTAGGGCTGATCCTGGGCAAGCCCGCCGAAGGCGCACAGATCGGGGCGTTCATCAACCTGGCTTATCTGGGCTTTTACGCCCCGGGCGGGGCACTGCCCAGCGATATCGCCCTGGCCGGCTACCTTGGCACCGCCCTGGCACTGGCCAGCCCGTTGAGCCCCTCTGCGGCGCTGGCACTGGCGGTGCCAGCGGGCATGTTTGGCTATCTTACCTATCAGTTACGCATGAGCCTGAGCGTCATCTTTGTGCGCTGGGCCGAGCGCCTGGTGATGCGAGGAAAGCCGCGTGCGTTGCTGTGGTGTAATGTGGTGGCACCGCAACTGCTGGTCTTTGTGCTGAGCTGGCTGCCGATCACATTGGCGTGCCGTTGGGGTCCGGGTTGGCTGGCGAGCAGCCTGGCAGCTTTGCCCGGATGGATCCTGCCGGCCCTCAGCGGTATAGGGGCGCTGATGCCGTTAGTAGGCCTGGCATTAGCGCTCGCCCAGCTGTGGGATGTACACAAAGGGGTCCTCTTTGCGGCTGGTTTTGCCGTCGCAGCGCTCCTCGGGTGGCCAATCCTGCTGCTGGCGCTGATTGCTGGCTTGCTGGCATGGCGCTTGACGCCGCGTACCATAGGGCAGGCGCAAACCCGGGCGGATAAGGCAGCGCCCGCAGATACCCCCATCACGACGCTACCGCTTGCCACGCGCTGGCGGGTATGGCTCAACTGGCTATTCTTCTCACACGGCAGTTACAACTATGAGCGTATGCAAGGCTTGGGAGTGGCACATGCCCTGTCTCCGGCGCTGGCGGCCCTTTATCCGGCTGGCAGCAACCGCAACCAGGCGATCGCGCGCCATCTTGCATATTTCAACACCGAGCCCAACCTGGGCGCCTTTATTATCGGTACCTCACTGGCTATGGAGGAACGCGTGCAGGCGGGCTTCGTCGAACCCGACTCTGTGCATGCGATGAAAACCGGCCTGATGGGACCGCTGGCGGCGGTGGGCGATACCCTCATCCAAGGCACGCTGGTGCCCGCTGCGCTGCTGCTGGCATTAGGCTTGACCCAGTCGCACGGGTTGTGGGGTCCGGCTCTCTATGTGGTGGGCATCTCGCTGGTGATCTGGGGGGTAGGCGCTGGTGCGTTTTGGCAGGGGTATCGCAGCGGCCGGGCAGTGCTGGATCGCTGGCTCGCCAGCGGTGTCTGGCAACGCGTCCTGGCAGGCCTCGAGCGCTTTGCCAGCCTGATGCTGGGGGTGGTGCTGGCGCGCCTGGCACCTCTGCAATTGAACCCAGACATGTGGCCGGCAGGCCTGGCCGGACCAGTCGGTCAGGCACTCTCTCTGCTGGCAGTTTTAGGGTTGGTCTGGCTGTTTCGGCGCGGATTCAAGCTCCCCTGGGTAATGACAGCGCTATGGCTGGTGGGTGCTTTGCTGGGGGTGACGGGGGGGCTGGCGCATGCCTGAGTGCGAACAGCGCGGATGGTTTATCGGGGTGGATCTGCACGCTCGCGTTGCCGCGCGTCTGGCGGCATTGTCACAGTACAGCAGTGCAAACCTGGTCGTAACAGCCAAGGGCCGGCAGGCAGAGGCCGCCAGCGTTACTGACATGCTCCTGCTGGGAATCTCAGCCGGCAGCCACATCACTCTTTGTTCCGATATGCCCTTGCCGGACACTGCCTGGGCTGAGATGCTCGAGCTGCTGCAGGCCTGCCCGGATGACCAGACTCACTGGCAGGGATGCGGCCTCTCGGCGGGCGAGGCGGCTGCAGCGCCGAGTTGGTTGCCACCCATGGATAAAACAGGCGCTGTTGTTGACCCGATAGCGCACCTGAACGGCGCACAGTTGGCACTCGCGCGCGAGTTGTACTCGACACAGGCATCCGGTGCGGCTGAACTGACTGAGCTACTTGAAGCCGAACGCCAGCTGTTGGAGCATCCGCGTTTGGGCGAGATGCTGGCCGGTACGTTGCCCTCTGGGGCTGCTGCGATGCTCATCGAAAGCGTGCGCGCTCGCTTGCTCGCGCAACCTGAAGCGCTATCTAGTTCGCCGTGCATTCTGCTCAAGGAAAGCGTGCAAGTTAGTGAGCTCCTGGAGGCTGGCGCGGGCAGGATCGCCGCGGTGGTGTGCGGCACAGGGGCCTTTACCTCGCACAGCGCCATTGCAGCGCGTGCGTTGGGCATTCCCATGGTGGCCGGATTCGGCACCGCGCAGCTGGCTGCCATGGCGCAGCACCCCCGGCTGTACGTCGACGGCGCGCGCGGGATCGTACGCGTCGCTCGGGCAAACGCGCACGTCACTGCGCCTGTTCAGGTTCCGCCGCAACCTAAACTGGTGTGTAAGAGCGGCTTGTGGGCAAATGGCGATTCGCCCGCGATTATTCGGCAAGCCTTGGCCGACGGCGCGGCGGGGATCGGCCTGGTGCGTGCTGAACAGTGGCGCAGCGGTGATGCTGACTATGTCTATGGGTCCGCCAGCCTGCCGGGCGAGTTAATCGAGCTCGCTCGCTCTGTGCCAATCATCTGGCGTGTTCAGTCCGCCTCGGTGTTGCCTGTCGAGACCCTGTGCAGCTGGGCGCGGCAGGCGCGCGGTACCCGGCTGGCTTTTGCGCTGGCTGGCGTGCGCACGGCGGATGCCTGGCTGGCGTGGCAGGCAGCCTGGCAAAGGGCAGCAGAGCCCGATGCCCCGTCGCCGCAGGGCGTGCTGATCGAGGTGCCCGCTCTGGCGGATGACCTTGAGCGCATCGCACCTCGCGCCGATTTCGTCTCGATCGGCAGCAACGACTTGGCAGCGCACTATTACGCGCTCGACCGCGACGATCCTGCTCACATGCTGCCGCGCGCGACGCTGCAGCCCGGCTTCTGGCGTCTGATGGCGCGCATTGCTGAGTGTGCAAGGCAGTACCGCAAGCCGCTCTACATCTGCGGAGAGGCAGCCGGCTTGTGGCCTGAGGCGCTCCTGTTCGATGCCCTCGGCATGCGCTTGAGCGTCGCGCCGCATAGGCTGGTGCCGATCGCGCGCCAGCTTGAGCAGCATCGCTCACAGGCCATGCGGGCGGTGGAAGCCATACTGAGTGCAGACCAGTTCGACGATACAGCTGCCGCGTTCACGCAACTCGGGATACGTGTTCATCCAGAGGTTTTCTCATGAATCAGACATCCGTCCCGCAGTTTGTCGTGATTTTGGCGGCTGGTAAAGGTGCCCGCATGGGCTTGAGCGGCGAACACAAGGTGTCCCAACGCATCGGCGGACGCGCGGTGATCAACCGTGCCATCGCCACTTACCGCGAGGTTGGGATCCCTAATACCGTGGTGGTGGTAGGGCATCTGGCCGAGCAGGTGCAAGCGGTGGTCACCAGCGAACATGACGGCATTCTGTGGGCAAACCAGGCCGAGGCACGCGGCACGGGCGACGCGGCACGCGTCGGCCTGCAGGCTGTGGCACAGGAGGATCCGCTAGGTGACCCGCAGGTGCTGCTCGTTGCGGGCGACCGATTGATCGACGGGGTCCTTTTGGAACGGCTCTTTCGCCAGCACGCTCAGCAGGGCGCCGACCTCACCATGGTGACGGCGCGCGCGGCCGAAGGATCGCATCAGGGGCGCGTGCTGCTCGATGCAGCCGGCGGGGTTCTGGCTGTCGCCGAATGGGCTGACTTGGCAGCCGCCCCGAAGGATGCCCGGCTCGTTTATGGCCCTCGCGAGCATCAGCAAACCTTTACCCCGGAAGAAGCAATGGCTGCCGAATTGGTCAACGTCTCGATCTATCTGGGGCGCCGCTCACTGCTGGTCTCCGCCCTGTCTCAGCTGGGCACCGATAATGTGCGCGGCGAAGAGTACCTCTCCGACATCGTGAACCTGGCGGTGCGTGCCGGCAATCAGGTAGGCTTAATGGTCGCGGAGGATCCGCGTCAGGTGCTGGGCTACAACACACCTGCGGAATTGGCGGCTCTGGACGCCTACTGGCAGACCCAGCATCCGGTTGCCTTGCCGCGTCCCGCTGATCAGGCCCTGCAAACGCTGCAGCGCTGGCGTGAGTGGTTGGCGGGCGATGATCTGGCTTCACGGGCGAATTTTGAGTGCCTGTATGGCCCATCTGAGCAGCTGGTTGCCGACCGGCGGCGCGCCATGCAGGAGTTGGTGGCGCATGGCGAGGCGCTGCTGGGGCCGGTTGCCGAGGTGCTGCTGATTCGCTCACCGGGGCGCGCCAACATCCTCGGCCGCCACATCGACCATCAGGGCGGCGTCTGCAACCTGCTGGCGATTAACCGCGAAATCCTGATGCTGGCACATCCGCGCAGCGACGACCGCGTCACCCTGCACAACCTGCAGCCCGATCGATTTGGCGAGCGCAGCTTTGCGCTGCGTGAACTGATCTCACAACTGCCCTGGGATGACTGGCTCAATCTCGTCAACAGTGAACAGGTGCGCGCTCTGTCGAATGTGGCCCAGGGCGACTGGGTGAAATACATCAAAGCCGCCCTGGTGCGGTTACAGAAGCGCTTCCCGACGCAGCCACTGTGCGGGATGGACCTGGTGGTCTCGGGCGATATCCCGGTGGCTGCCGGGCTCTCGTCGTCGTCGGCACTGCTGGTGGCCGCCATCGAAGCCGTCATTCGTCTGAACGCCCTCGAGCTGGAGCCCAGCCAGTTTGTCGACCTGGCCGGCGAGGGTGAGTGGTTCGTGGGCACCCGCGGGGGCAGCGCCGATCACGCGGCCATCAAGCTTAGCCAGGCTGGTCAGGTCGCCCAGGCGGAGTTCTTTCCCTTCCGGCTGGCTCGCATGGCACTCTTTCCGTCCGGTTACGAGCTGGTGATCTGCGATTCGGGCATCAGCGCACGCAAGTCGGCCGAGGCACGCACTACCTTTAACCAGCGCATCGCCAGCTATCGCATCGGACTGGCCTGGCTGCGTGCTGCCTTTCCGCAGCTGGCCGAGCGTATGCAGTATCTACGCGACGTGAATACCCGCACGCTGGGCATTTCTTTGAGCGAACTGTATCGCATGCTGCTGGTGCTGCCTGAGGCGGTCGCCCAGCGTGACCTGCCCTTGGCAGTGCTTGAACAGCTGGACCAGTGGGGTTTGCAGGAGGCGGCGCCCGACACGACCTATCCGGTGCGCGGGGTAGTGCTGTATGGCCTGGCCGAGTGCGAACGCTCCAGGCTGGGCATCGACCTGCTGGCGGATGGCAACGGCGCGGGCTTTGGCGAGCTAATGAATGCCTCGCACGATGGCGACCGCGTCGTCAGCTGGGTGGACGGTCAGGCTGTGCCCTATACTGCGCCAACCGATGATGTCTATCTGCTGCGGCTGAGCGATTCGGCAGCACGTGATCCGCTGGCGCGGGCGAGTGCGCTGGCATTTCAACCGGGGGCATATCGTTGCAGCACGCCGGAGATCGACCAACTGGTGGATCTGGCGTTGATGGTGCCGGGGGTGGTCGGTGCGCAGCTAGCTGGAGCAGGCCTGGGCGGATGTATGATGGTGCTGGTGCGCAGCCAGGCGCTGCAAAAACTCACCGGCGCCCTCGAGAACGGCTATTACCGTCCGCGCGGGCTGCCGGTGATGGTCTCAGCCTGTACTCCCGTGCAGGGCAGCGGTATCATCAACCCATGGGGCTAAACGCTGTATCATCCAAATGGCGTCAGCTGGTCGGCAGGGATATCCACCCCAAAACCAGGCTCGTCTGACACATAGACATAACTATCCACGGGTGCGAAAGTCCCGTTATACGAATGACCTTCGGCCAGCGGAACACCCGGTGCGGTACCCACAAAGTACTCGCCCCACGGCATGTTAGGCATGGCGATCGTCAGGTGCGTGCCATAGGGTGACATGGCGCCGCCGTGCAGGCAGACGGTCAGGCCAGCCACATCCGCCATCTCGGCGATACGCCGGCAGGCCGTCAGGCCGCCTACCCAGTGTATATCGGGCTGCAGGATATCCAGCGCGCGGCGCTTGATCAGCCACTGAAATGGCCAGGGGGTATACATGTGTTCGCCGGTCGCCAGGGTCTGCCAGGGCAGGCGTTCACGCACGGCCACATGCCCGTCCAGATCCTCGGGGATGAGGTACTCTTCTATCCACTTTAGGTTGTAGGGGCGCAGGCGCTCAGCCAGGCGCACAGTGTATTCGACATCAAAGGCCATATAGCAATCCAGCATGATCTCGACCTCGTCGCCCACCTGGTCGCGCGTTTGCGCCACCAGTTGCTCATTGAGGTCGATACCCCTGACGCCATCCACCGGACCGTACGGGCAAGCCAGCTTGACGGCCTTGAATCCGCACTCGAGGTACCAGTCGACATCGTTGCCGGTGGCATAGGTAAAGATTTTCTCGCGCAGTTTGCCGCCCAGCAGCTGCCAGACGGGCTTGCCCTGCAACTTGCCGGCCAGGTCCCAGAGTGCAAGGTCGACCCCGCTGATGGCAGACGAGGCCAAGCCGACCGTGCCATAGGGCTTGGACATGCGAAACATCAGGTCCCACAGCTTTTCGATCGCCAGGGCATCCTGGCCAACCAGCAGTTTTGCAAAGTGATCTTGGATGATCACCGCTGTAGCGCACCCAAACGAGCAGGGGCCCAGGCCAAAGGTGCCATCTTCGGCAGTGACCTTGACCCAAAATCCTGGCCAGGCGGGCAACCACGACGAGCGGTAACGCTTGAACTCTTCGAACTTGCTCATGGGGTTGGCTACTTCGGCGTTTGCGACCCAAGCCGGACGGCGGACTTTGGAGGTCGCTTTGGGGGTGGGGCGAGCCTGCAGACACTCAATCGATTTTATTTTCACGCTTGTGCCTCCAAAGAGTTTGGCACATACTAGCGCGCGGCGCAGGCAGCGTCAAGGTCGCTAAAAACAGACACACGCCAACCACAGTCTCGTGGCTGGCGTGTGTCTGCGTGGTTGATTAGGACTCGCGGCCAAACAATTTGGCGAGTAATCCCTTCTTTTTCTCGGGGGTCGCCGTCTGCGGGACTACATCCTTGAGGCTGGCACCGCATCCTTCACAATAGCGCGCGTCGGACATGTTGCTGCGTCCACATTTGGGGCAATCCTTGAGCTGCGGCATTTTGGGTGCTTCGGCATTGACGTCCATGTCTTTCCTCCCTGTCCTGAGCGAGACCGTTTGGTTTGCTTTCGACTACCAAGCCAACTGATAATGGATTAAACCGAGCAACATTAAGCCAGAGCTATTATAACACATGCATTTACGCTTGTAAATGGATTTCACGCTCCAAAAGTGCTATTTAAAATGTCGGGCGCGGATATTTGCATTCGATCATCAAGCAGCTGACAATGGAATCATACAAATATAACTGGAACATTTCGACAAGCACGGCAATGTGAGAGGATGGCGTCACGATGAAAAAGCTAATACGTCCTGCCTATTTGGGTGTGGTTCTTCTAATAGTCAGCACTTTGTTCACCGGTTGTCTGAGCCTTGTTCAGTTCGATAAGATGACCAAACAACTCGAGGCGCAGGGTACAGCGCTGGCCAATGCGCGCGTGACCCAAACGCCCTCGCGGCCGACAGTCGCAACCAGCCATGTCACCCCGCGTCCGCGTGTCACGCGTGCGCCGGTCGCCACGGTAGCGCCCGAGGATACGACCAACCTCGAGCTGCTCTACCAGCGCATCAACCCCTCGGTGGTCAACATCCGCGTGGCGTCGCAAGCGATGAACCTGGATTCCTCCGAAGGTCCCAGCTATGCAGTGGGCGAGGGCTCTGGCTTTGTGTACGATGACCAGGGCCACATTGTCACCAATAACCACGTCGTGGAAGGCGCGCAGATGGTGTACGTCACTTTTTGGGATGATACCAGCCTGCCCGCCAAGGTGATCGGCACTGACCCGGATAGCGACCTGGCAGTCATTCAGGTCGATACGGATATCGAGCATGCCGTACCGCTCGTCTTGGGCGATTCGGACCTGGTGCGTGTCGGCCAGGAAGTCATTGCTATCGGCAACCCCTTTGGCCTGCAGGGTACCATGACGCTCGGGATCATCTCGGCCCTTGGTCGCACCATCCCTGCCGGCGCGCGCACGTCGTCGGGTGCCGTCTATACCATCCCCGATATCATCCAGACCGATGCAGCCATCAACCCCGGTAACTCGGGTGGACCGCTTTTGAATATGGAAGGTGAGGTCATCGGAGTCAATGCGGCGATTGAATCCGCCTCAGCCAGCAATGCCGGCATCGGCTTTGCGATCCCTTCAAACATTGTGAAAAAGGTCGTGCCGGTGCTGATCGAGACGGGTTCCTACCAGCATCCGCGTCTGGGCATCAGCACCTTTACGATCAGCCAGCCAGTGGCTGAGGCATTGGGCATGGGCCCCGATCAGCGCGGTGTGATGGTGGTCAAGATTGCGGCCGACAGCCCTGCGGAGCGCGCCGGCTTGCGCGCCGCTACGGGCACCACTCAGGTGATGGGCGGTAACGTTCCCACTGGCGGTGACATCATTATCCAGATCGATGGCACTGACGTGAACAAGTTCGACGATCTGATCAGCTACCTGACCAGGTACACCGAGGTTGGGCAGACCATCCAGCTGACAATCCTACGCAATGGCAGCACCATCACTGTTGAGCTGGTACTGGACGCACGTTCCTGACGGTCCAACAAACAAACAGGGAGGCCATGCCTCCCTGTTTGTGTTTTACATAACAAATCTCGTCAGGGTATCAGCACGATCTTGACCGAGTCGTCGCCGCTGGCGGCGATCTCCAGCGCGCGATGGAAATCGCTGAGCGGCAAGGTGTGCGAGACCAGCGCCGCGCCATCCACCACGCCATTTTGCAGGTAACGGATCGCATTGGGGTAGGCATAAGGCCCCAGGTGTGCGCCATGGATGTTTAACTCTTTGACATCGCCGATTACCGACCAGTCGATCGGCACCGGCCCGGCGTGCACCGAGAACTCGACAAAGGTGCCCAGCTTGCGGATCATCTGCAGCCCCTGGTTGATGGCTGGCCCCGCACCAGTCGCCTCGATGTAAACATCGCAGCCGTAGCCATCCGTCAGATGGATCACGCGCTGCTCAGCATCGCCCTCGCGCACGTCGATCGCCATGTCGGCGCCTAACTTTTTGGCCAGCTCGAGGCGCTTGGGCTTGGCATCGAGGGCGATCAGCAGCCCAGGCCCTTTTTGGCGCGCCACCTGCAGCATGCACAGGCCGATCGGCCCCATGCCGGCGATGACCACCGTATCACCCAGTTGAATATCACCACGCTCGACGGCGTGGATCCCGCAGGCCAGCGGTTCGATTAGGGCGGCTTGTTCATAGGGGATCGTCTTGGGCACTTTGTGCACGATCGCATTGGCCGGGAAGCGCATATACTCGGCCCATGACCCCTCGGCGCGGTCTTTCTTAAATCCATAGATGTCGTGGGGCTGGCACATCCAGTATTGACCGCGCTTGCAAAAACGGCATTGCCAACATGGCACGATCTGCTCCGAGACAGCCCAGTCGCCCAATTGCAGGCCGAACTTTTCTGCGGCGCCTTCGCCTAGCGCCACAACCTCGCCAACAAACTCGTGCCCGGCGATCACCGGCGCTTCGATGTAGGGCGCGATCTCTGGCGAACCCCACACCCGGGCGCCGTGCCAGGTTTTAACATCACTGGCGCAGATGCCTGTAGCGAGCACGCGGATCAATACTTCGCCCGCTCCGATGAGCGGCACATCCACGGTTTCGAGTCGGTAATCGTCGGGGTTGTAAACACGTACTGCGAGCATCTTTTCCGGGATCGCCATGATGGTCTCCTAGTCTGTTATGTGTATTTGGATGGATATGGGCAGTTGAACACCTATACGATAATGTCTTGGCGCCAGAATGCAAGTGTTAGTCCTTGGCTTGACCCGATCAGCTTTTCAGAGTAGATTGCTTGGGCTCGCTTATATACTACCGAGGTAGGCCAATGCCAAGCATAGATCTGCGCAGCGATACCGTTACGCTCCCCACTCCAGCCATGCGCGAGGCCATGTATCATGCCGAGGTGGGCGATGACGTCTACCAGGAAGATCCCACTGTGCGCCGCCTGCAGGAGGCGACGGCTGAGAAACTTGGCAAGGAGGCAGCTCTGTTTGTCACGAGCGGGACGATGGGAAACCTCGTGGCTCTCCTGACACACTGCCGTCGCGGTGATGAGGCCATCATGGGCGATAATTCGCACACCTTTATCTATGAATGCGGCGGGGCCTCGGTGTTGGGCGGTATTTCGATGCACACCGTCCCCAACCTGGCCGACGGCAGCATGGATCCTGCCCAGATCGAGTGGGCCATCCGCGGCGACAACGTGCACTTTCCGCGCACCAGGCTGCTGTGCCTCGAAAACACACACAACCGCTGCGGCGGCACGGTGCTCAGTTACGAGCAGATGCACCGCCAGATCGAGGTGGCGAAAAAGTACGGCCTCGCTATCCACCTCGATGGTGCGCGCGTCTTTAACGCTGCTATCGCCCTAGGTGTCAAGATGGCCGATCTGGTGGCAGAATGTGATTCGGTGCAGCTGTGCTTTTCCAAGGGACTGGCCGCGCCGGTCGGTTCGGCGCTGTGCGGCTCGAAAGCGTTTATCGACGAGGCGTTGCGCAACCGCAAGGTGGTGGGCGGCGGCATGCGCCAGGCTGGTGTGCTAGCGGCAGCCGCCCTGGTGGGGCTCGAGCAGATGGTCGACCGCCTGGCCGAGGATCATGCGAATGCGCGCATGCTGGCCGAGGGTATGCTGGATATCCGCGGGGTCAATGTGGATATGAACCTGGTGCAGAGCAATATGGTAATGTTTACGCTCAACTCGGACAAGCCACAGGAGCAGGTGTTGCAAGAACTCGCCGCCGAGGGTTTACGGGTATCTTCAATGGACTCCCTCCACCTGCGTGCCGTCACACACTTGGGCATTGGCGAAGCAGAGATCAAGCAGGCGTTGTGTATCATGGCGCGCGTGCTGGGCGGCCGGAAAGCAGGTGCAGTGTGACGGACACTACTACATCCATGCCCGGTGTGACCAAACGTCAGCAGCTGGCGTGGTACCTGTACGATTTTGGCAACTCGGCTTATGCCGCCATCGTGTTGTTGGCGGTCTATTCCACTTATTTTAAAAATGCTGTCGTCGGCGGAGCACTTGGCACGCGCCTGTGGGGCACTGCCATCGGCATCGCCATGCTGGTTGTGGCGATCATCTCGCCGATTGTAGGCGCCATCGCAGACTATTCGGGCGCCAAGAAACGCTTCCTGTTTGTGTTCACCGCGCAGGCGGTGCTCTTTATGGGGCTCTTGTTCTTTGTCCAAAAGGGCGACATCGTCACTGGCATGCTCTTTTTCATCCTCGCCGAGATCGGTTACCGCAGCGCCCAAGTGGTTTATGATGCCTTTTTGCCCGAGATTGCCGCTCCGCACGAGATGGGGCGCATCTCCGGCATCGGCTGGGCTGTCGGTTCAGCCGGAGGCATCGTCATCTTGCTGCTGGCACTGCCGCTGATCCTGGTGTTTCCGGGCACGCTGACCGTGCGTCTTGTGATGGTGCTGGGGGCCGTCTTTTATGGCATTAGCGCCGTCTTTATCTTTATCTGGCTGCCCGAGCGCGCCCCGCATCGCAGCCTGCCGGCGGGCGAGAACTATATCACGGTCGGGTTCAAGCGCCTGTGGCGAACTATCCGCGAGGCTTCGCGCTACAAGCAGGCAGTGCGTTTTGTTATTGCCAGCATCGTCTTTAACGGCGGGGTCATCGCCGCCATGGATTTCGCCGCTATCCTGGGCGGCACGCTGTTTGGTATCCAACAGCAGGGGCTGATCATTTTGGTGATCCTGGTACAGGTCACAAACGTGTTGGGAGCCTGGGTTTTCGGCAGCCTGGTGCAGCGCGCCAGTGCCAAGGGGTCGCTCCTGGTGGCGATCGGGCTGATGGCGCTGGCGGTTTTATTGATTTACATCACGCCCAACGCTACGATGTTCTTTATGGTTGCATCGTTGGCAGGTCTTGCCATGGCGGGCGTGCAGTCGGTCAGCCGTACCATCGTAGGGTTGATTTCGCCGGTGGCTAAAAGCGCCGAGTTCTATGGCTTTTACTCGGTGGCCGGACGCACATCCTCCTTCCTGGGGCCGTTGGTATATGGCTGGGTAGCGGCGGATTTTGCCCATCGCTACATGCTCACCCATGGGATGGACCCGATAGCGGCCGATAAAGCCGGCTTGCGAGCCGGTCTCTTTGTGATGGCCGGCCTGATGATCGTGGGCATGCTGATCTTGTTATTGATGGACGAAAAGGCGGCCATCGCGGCCGCGTACGAGGAATCCGAGATAACGATGTCATAGTATTGACACTCAGGTGGTGGGCATGGCTGAAGCGACTGACCTGGTGTATCCGCGCAGATGGGTGATCCGCAAACTGCTGCATACTCTGGCGAACGCAGCCCTTCGCAGCATCGCCGATGTGTCGGTAATCGGTCGTGAAAACCTGCCCAAACACGGTCCTCTGCTGGTGGTCTCGAACCATTTCAGTTACCTCGACCCGGCCATTATGATCAGCATCTTGCCCTGGCCGATGGAGTTTCTGGGCGGATTTCGCATGCCCAACGCCCCCATGTGGGCGACCCTCTTCCCGCGGTTGTGGGGTTACTTTGCCGTGCATCGCGGGGGTAACTCACGTGCTGCGCTGATGGCTGCACAAAAGGTCCTCAAGCTGGGCGGTATTGTGGGCATGTATCCCGAAGCCTCTGCCAGTGCTGCCGTGCTGCGCTCTGCACGGCCCGGCGCCGCCTTTCTGGCGCTGCGCAGCGGTGTACCTGTGCTGCCGATCGGCACCACCGGCGTTCGCGATATTTTTCCGCGCCTTCGGTTATTCCAGCGCGCGCGGGTCGAGTTTCGTATCGGCGCACCTATTGGCCCCTTTAACCTGGTGCCAGATGTGCCCGAGCGCGAGCAGATGGATGCCCTGGGGCACGAGATCATGCAGGGCATTGCCACATTAATTCCTGAAGAGCGCCGCGGACGCTACGCCGCCAGCCTGGCGCTGCGCGCACAAGCCGCTGCCATGGACGTCTACGAGTACGACCACAATCCCGAGTAAAAGCCTGTCCTAAACCAACGAGGCCTGGTTGCTAGTGACCAGGCCTCGTTTTGTGTTAACAGGTTGGTCCGGACGGGTTATTCCTCGTCCCAGTTGTAGGCCAGCGACTCGTTGAGTGCCGGCAGCTTGACCATGCGGGCACGCTCCATACCCGGCAGCTGACGCACATCCTCCAACAGGGTGTGATTCAGCTCGTCGTCCAATCCCAGGATCATGATCGATTGCCCGCCCTGGCTAAAGCGTCCCAATTGGGCGAACGAGATGTTGACATTGGCCTGTCCCAGGAGCTGACCGATGGCGCCCACAAAGCCGGGCCGGTCGTGGTGCAGGTCAACCAGCATACTGCCCTGCAAGACGGTATCCAGGCGGTAGGAATCCAGTATCACCAGGTGCGGTTCGCCCTGAATGATGGTGCCGGATATGTTGGCTGCGCCGCAATCCGGAAAGTGCGCCGTGATCATGGTATGGTGCAGCTTGGAGTTGCCGGCCTTTACCTCGGAGACGATCAGTCCGCGCTGGCGGGCATACATGGTGGCGTTTACGCGGTTAATCGGCGCATCGCTGACAGCCCCCAGCAGCCCGGCCAAAAAGGCCGAGGTAAGCCCGCGCACATCGCGCGTCGAGAGCTCGCCATCATAGGTCAGCTCGATGCGGCTGCCCATTTCGCCGCGCCACTGAATGAAAAAGCTGCCCAGACGTTCGGCCAGGTCAATGTAGGGCGCCAGGAAGGCCGCTTCGTTGGGCGGCAGGTAGGGCAGGTTGACGGGGCTGGAGGGCATGCGGCCTTCCAGCGCGTCGATAACCGCCTGTGCCACGTCCAGTGAGACGGATTCCTGCGCCTCGATAGTAGATGCTCCCAAATGCGGGGTTGGCAGCAGGTTGGGCAGTGCCACCAGCTCGGTATCGCGCACCGGCTCGACTTCGAACACATCCAGGGCAGCGCCGGCGATCACGTTGGTGGAGAGGGCGATCTTGAGGTCGGATTCGTTAATGATACCGCCGCGGGCGCAGTTGATGATAAAGGCACTCGGCTTCATCCGGCGTAACGCGTTGAGGTTAATCAGCCCCTTGGTTTCAGCCGTCAGCGGGGTGTGCACGGTGATAAAATCAGCCTGAGCGAGCACCTCATTAAAGCCAAGCAGCTCAATACCGCTCGAGGCGGCGCGCTCGGGAGAGGTATACGGGTCAAAGGCGATCACGCGCATCTCGAGCCCTTTGGCTTTGGATGCCACCAGCGAGCCAACGCGTCCCAGGCCGATCAGACCAAGCATCTTGCCCTTGACCTCAAAGCCCTGCAAAGAGCTCTTTTCCCACTTACCTGCCTTGGTGGTAGCGATTGCCTGATACAGGCGGCGCGCCTGGATCAGTATCATGGCGATGGTCTCTTCGGCCACCGCGTTGCTGTTGCCGCTGGGCGCATTCACCACGATGATACCGCGCTCGGTGGCAGCGTCGACATCGATGTTATCCACGCCGGTGCCGGCACGGCCTACAACCTTGATGTTCTCTGCATGTTCGATCAGCGCACGGTTGACCTGTGTGCGCGAGCGCACCACCAGGGCATCGTACGAACCGATGAGGCCTTGCAGCTCCTCGGAAGAGGGGTTTATGACGACATCGACCTGCGCGTTTCGCTGCAGGATCTCCATGCCGGTCTTTTCGAGCGGTTCGGTTACCAGAATGCGCATCTCTCTTCTCCTCGGTTCAGGTTAGGCCCACAATCCCAGACTCACCTAGAGCAGGCGCAGCACCAGGCCTGTCAGTAGTTTGGGATAGAAATAGGTGCTTTTTTGCGGCATGGTTTCCAGACGGCGGGCGCTCTCCCAAATCTGCGAAAGCAGAGTCGGGTTGAGGATAAAAGTCGCCTGAGCCTCGCCGCGCGCCACCATGCCGGCAGCCTCGTCTTCGTGGATGGTGTAAAACACGTTTTCACCGCCCTTTAGAGCGGCCGCATCGATCCCCAGGCACCCCTCCATCACAGAGTGCTGCAGGATGGCGACATCCAGCGTCTCCGGAGCGCCCGCAGCACGCGCAGCTGCGTCGGCGGCGGTACGTCTGCGACAGATAAATCGCCCGTTGGCACCGGTATACACGCCAAAGGCTACGCGGTCGTTGCTCGAACGGCGAATTGCTTCCTCCAGCGGTACGTCCGCAGGAGCAGATTCCACCACAAAGCGCTCGGATAGACAGCGCAAGAGCTTATCGATATCAAAGCCGGGCAAACCCCGCACCACGCGATGGGTGGGCAAGATCACAAGACCAGGATCCTCAACCGCGCACACATACATCAGCACGTAGTCATAATCCTGTGCATCTGCTGGTGCACCCACGGCGGCACGCCGTTCATCGCGGTAAGCCAGGGCTGTCTCGTAGCGATGGTGGCCGTCGGCGATCACGATCTCTTTGTCCGCCAGGTAACTGCGAAGCGCCTTGAGCTCGTTGGCCGAATCGATGGCCCAAAAGATCTGGCGTACACCATCGGCATCGGTGTAATCCAGCCACGGTTTATCTGGCGGCTGCAGCCAGGCTTGCAGCTGAGCGCCCGGATCAGACAGCATGCCGAATACAGGGCTAAGCTGCGCACGGGTGGCGCGCATCAGGTTGAGGCGGTCGGCACGCGGTGCCGTACGCGTGAACTCGTGGCGGTAGATGCCCTTGCCCCACTCAGCCAGGCGCACAGCTGCGAACAGGCCGCGCCTGGTAAAGGTGCGCCTGTCCGGCAGGACGAACTGCTGCACATAGGCATAGTAAGCCGGTTGTGTATCCTGCACCAGGATGCCCTCGGACAGGCTATCTCGCAGGCGTTCGGTCGCGAGCGCATACCAGTTGGCGGGGTCGGCACCCTGCGGGGTGACATCGATGCGCGCGATGTTGTGAGGATGCTGCCCTACCAGGCGTAGGCGGTCAGCCTCCGATATGATGTCATAGGGCGGTGCCAGCACCGCGCCATCCAGAGTATTGAGCGCGTAATGGACGCCGCGAAACGGCAACATTTCAACCATATTCTCTCCTGCCAAACAAAAAACCAGCCCGTTCCGGCTGGCCGTTTACCGAACCCAGCAAGGACAGCGCATGGCACGCCATGGCCAGTTCGGTTGCGGATAATGTATCACGAGGATCAGGATGTGTCAAGCGCCTCTCGCAGAGGTTGACCAGCAGGTACCAAGCCCTATAATGTGTGATTGACGACATATTGGAGGCTTGCAAACAGATGGGTCAGACAGTTGTCTTCTTTGATTGCTTTTCGGGCGCCAGCGGTGACATGCTCCTGAGCGCCTTGCTGGACGCTGGTTTTGAGCTGAAAGCCCTGCATGAGGGCATCGGCAGTCTCGGGTTGAGCAGCGATCTGGTAACGAGCGAACGTGCTATCCAGCACGGCATTACCGCTACTACCCTGACGGTGCACGACCCGCACGATTCGCAGCCCGCCCGCTCTCTGCCTGCGGTGCGCAGGTTGCTGGCAGCCAGCGGTCTTTCAGAACGTGTCACCGGCCAAAGCCTGGCGGTTTTTACTGCCATCGCCGAGGTGGAGGGCGCAATCCATGGCCTGGCCCCCGACGAGGTGCACTTTCACGAGCTATCGGCGGTGGATTCGCTGGTCGACATCGTCGGATTTGCGCTGGCCCTTGAGGCGCTGGGCATCGAGAAGGTTTATGCGTCTCCGCTACCTCTGGGCCTCGGGATGATTCACATCGCGCACGGCATGATGCCGCTGCCAGCAGCGGCTACCCTGGCATTGCTGGCACGTGCACAAGCCCCTACGATTCCCTCGTCGGCGCAGATCGAGCTGGTCACCCCCACGGGCGCGGGTTTGCTTGGCAGCCTGGCCGAGTTCCGCCAGCCGGCCATGCGCATCCAGAAGGTGGGTTACGGCATGGGTAAAAAGGAGCTGCCGTGGGCTAATGTGGTGCGAGTGTGGATCGGCGAAGAGCTGGACCTGCCTCCCGCGCGCCATACGCCAGTCAGTAGCGCGCACACCCACAGCCATACCAGTGGCTCAGACCACATCCATGCTCATGATCACGACCACGCTCACGGGCACGCGCATACTCATGCTCATGACCACAAGCATGGCCACGACCATCCTCACAGCCACTAGCACGCGGAGGTGTTGCCATCAAGACGCATGGGGAACTGATCGCCGAGATCGATGCGTGCAGCCTCGCACCAGATGAACTGGCCTTCTGGTGGTTGGGACAGCTCGGGTATGTGATCAAGGCTGCCGATCGCATCCTCTACATCGATGCCTATCTGGCGCCGGGCGAAACCCGCCTGGTGCCGCCGCTGCTGGATCCGGCCGAGATCAAACACGCCGACCTTGTGCTGGGCACCCATCCGCACGGTGACCACATCGACCCAGTGGCCTTTCCGGGCATCGCCAGTGCCTCGCCGCAGGCGCGCTTTCTGGTGCCGCGCGGCTCTCTCGACCACGCTGCCAAGCTGGGGGTGCCGCGCGAACGCCTCGTAGGTATGGACGAAGGCCTGACCTATGAAGACGAGGCTGGCGGGATGCGTGTTCAGGCGGTAGCGGCAACCCACGAATTCCTCGATCATTCCGACACGACCGGCTACCCCTACCTGAGCTATATCATCCAGCTGGGCGGCTTTACCATCCTGCACTGCGGCGATACCTGCATCTATGAGGGCTACTAGAGTAAGCTCAGTCAATGGCAATTCGACCTGATGTTCGTGCCGATCAACGGTCGCGATGCCGTGCGCCTGAGCAGCAACACGATCGGCAACATGACCTATCAGGAAGCCGTCGATCTGGCTGGTGCTCTGCAGGCCCGGCTGGTGGTGCCGGCCCACTATGGCATGTTTGCGCACAACAGCGAGGATCCGCAGCTGTTTGCCGATTACCTGACCGTTAAATACCCTGACCGGCACTGCTGGATCGGCGAGCCCGGCGAGGCGGTTCGAATATCATCCATCTAGAGCGCTCTGCATGAGAC
>Ga0123333_10000637_pt1 | contig 38206 bp, 40 predicted proteins | sample BioC12SIPDNA_3_FD_89957 | JGI IMG/M metagenome (GOLD analysis project Ga0123333, IMG submission 89957) | Anaerobic biogas reactor microbial communites from Washington, USA - Biogas_R2_B C12 SIP DNA | ecosystem: Engineered > Bioreactor > Anaerobic > Unclassified | place: Washington, USA...
CCCGTTCACGGTGCTCGTGGACACATAGCTCACCGACGGTTCCCGCGCGGTGCGCCCGGTGGCCTGTGGGAGCGCCATGCCGTGCGCCCGGTGGCCTGTGGGAGCGCCATGCCGTGCGCCCGGTGGCCTGTGGGAGTTCGACACCGGAACCCGCGGCGCCGGACCGTACCCTGGTGCCATGCCGACACTCTTCGTGGTCCAGCAGTGGGTCGGGCTCGCCCTGGGAGCCCTCGCCCTCGGCATCCAGGTGTGGGCCTTCGTCGACGCCCTGATGACCCGCAGCGACGCCTTCGTCGCCGCGGACAAGCGCACCAAGGGCTTCTGGCTCGCGGTCACCGGAGTGGCGAGCGCCATCGGGCTGGTGCACCTGGAGCAGCCGTTCGGCCTATTCAACCTGATCGCGATCGTCGCGGCAGCCGTCTACCTGACCGACGTCCGCCCCGCCCTCGCGCAGCTCCGCGGCCGGGGTCGCGGCGGCGCCTCGAGGGGCTCCCACGGTCCGTGGTGACCCCACGTCATACGAGCCTGGTCGCCGGTCCCACCGGCGCCCTGGAGGTGCTGACCGCCGGGCACGGCGACCCGCGCACCGTCTTCGCGCACGGGCTTGCCGGGTCGATCCCGACCACCCGGCCCTACGCCGCCAAGGTGTCGGGGACGCGGACCTTCCTGCACTTCCGCGGCCACGGCGCCTCCGACACGCCGGACGACAGCTGGGAGTATGCCGACCTGGCCGCTGAGCTCTGGGCGGTCGCCGACCACGTGGGGGCCGGTCAGGCGCTCGGGGTCAGCATGGGCGCGGGGGCGCTCTGCGCGGGGCTCGCCACCGACCCGACCCGGTTCGAGCGGCTCGTGCTGGTGCTGCCGGCCGCCATCGACCGGCGACGGGGCGACCCGGCGATGGCCCGCCTGGCCGGGTTGGCCGCGCTGGTCGAGGCGGGGGACCACGAGGGCGTGGCGGAGCACCTGCTGGGGGCCGAGCCGGTGACGGTGCGCTCGGACCCGGGGGTGCGCCAGTGGGCCCGTGGCCAGGCGGACCGGCTGGTCGGGACCGGCGTGGGCCGGGCGCTGCGCACGCTGCCCCACCGGGTGCCGGTCGCGGACCGGGCGCTGCTGGGCCGGGTCCGGGCGCCGGTGCTCCTCCTCGCCCAGGAGGGAGATCCGGCTCACCCGGCCGACGTCGCGCGCGACCTCGCGGACGTCTTTCCGCGGGCGATTCTGCACGTCCTGCCGCCGGGTGGCATCATGTGGGGTCACCGCTCCCGCGTCCGTGATCTCGTGGGGGAGTTCCTGACGCCAGCAACCGAGCCCACCGCACCGAGCACGGGGAGACCACTCCATGAGTGACCACAGCACCACCCAGCCGTATGTCGACACCCCCGAGGAGCTGGCCGAGGCCGCCCGGGCGCAGACGACCGAGGCGTCGCCGCAGGCCTACCACGACCGCACCCAGGACGTCTTCGTGGTCGAGCGGCCCTGGGGTCGGTTCGAGCAGTTCGCCACCAACGAGACGGTGACCGTCAAGACCGTCACCATCGACCCCGGCCAGCGTCTCTCGCTGCAGCACCACGCCGCGCGCAACGAGATGTGGCAGGTGCTGGACCACCCCGTCGACGTCACGCTCGGGGATCGCACCTGGTCGGCCCAGCCGGGTGAGCTGGTGTGGGTCCCGGTGGGCACGCTGCACCGGATGGGCAACTCCGGAGACCGGCCCGCGCGCATCCTCGAGCTGGCCTTCGGGGACTTCGACGAGGCGGACATCACCCGGGTGCAGGACGACTACCGCCGCGACTGAGCGTCGCTAGCCCGCGGGCGCCACCGCCTCCCAGGCGACCTCCAGCTCCCCCAGCCGCCACCGGGCCGCGGAGCCCAGGAGCGGCCAGCCCCGCCCCCGCAGGTCGGTCACCGCCGCGAGGAACCGCTGCCGCGGGCCGTATGCCGCGTGGCCGGCCGCGCGGGCCCACGCGTCGTCGAGGTCGGTCACCAGGGCGTGGATCGGCTCGCCGGGCACGTTGCGGTGGATCAGGATCTTGGGCAGCCGCTCGGCGACCACCGAGGGGGTGTCCAGCCCGGCCAGCCGCCAGGACAGCGTCAGCGACCGCGGAGCGGGCGCGCCGTCGGACCCGCGGCGCACGTCGACCCACGACCCGAGCCGGCCCAGCTCGTCGCAGGTGCCCTCCACGAGGGCCCCGCCGGGAGCCAGCCGACCCACGATCCGGGACCAGGCCGGGAGAACCTGCTCCTCGTCATACTGCCGGAGCACGTTGAGTGCCCGGACGACCACGGGGGACCGGCCGTCGGGGAGGGGGATCTCGAAGCCGCCGAGCGCGAAGGTCAGCGCCGGCGGGTCCGCGTGCGGCGCCGCGGCGGTCACGCGCTCCTGGTCGATCTCCAGACCCACGACCCGCACGTCCGGGCGGACCGCCGCGAGCCGCCGGTGCAGCTCGAGGGAGGTCACCGGATGCGCCCCGTAGCCCAGGTCGACCACCACCGGCGCCGGCGCGGTGAGCAGGGGACCGTAGGTGTGGACCACCCAGCGGTCCACCCTCCGGAGCCGGTTGGGGTTGGTCGTGCCACGGGTGATCTCGCCGACCGGTCGGGTCGCCCTGGGTGCACCAGCCACGACCCCACGATAGGCGGCGTGCGAAACTGAAGGGCACAGTCTCAACGGCAGTCTGCACGGCACCGGGCCGTCGGAGTCAGGAGTTCACCACGTGACTGAGACCGAACGGGTCCGTCGGGTCGCCATGCTGAGCGTGCACACCTCCCCGCTGGACCCTCCCGGCACCGGCGACGCAGGTGGGCTGAACGTCTACGTCGTCGAGACGGCACGGCGACTCGCGGCGCGCGGCACCGAGGTGGAGATCTTCACTCGGGCCACCGACGGGTCGCTGCCCGAGACGGTCCGGATGGGGTCCGGGATCCTGGTCCACCACGTGCCGGCCGGCCCCTACGAGGGCCTGGCCAAGGACGACCTGCCGGGCCAGCTGTGCGCGTTCACCGCGGGCGTGATGCGGACCGCCGCGGGCCGGCCCGAGCAGTGGTATGACGTGGTCCACTCCCACTACTGGCTCTCGGGGCAGGTCGGCTGGCTGGCGACGGACCGGTGGAACGTGCCGCTGGTTCACACCATGCACACGATGGCGCGGGTCAAGAACGCCCAGCTCGCCGAGGGCGACAACGCGGAGCCCCCCGGCCGGGAGATCGGCGAGGCACAGGTGGTCGAGGCCGCCAGCGTGCTCGTCGCGAACACCGCCGAGGAGGCCACCCAGCTGGTCGACCTCTACGACGCCGACCCGCGGAAGGTGCGCGTGGTGCCGCCGGGGGTCGACCTGGACGTCTTCCGGCCCGGTGACCAGCGTGCCGCGCGGCAGGCGGTGGGCCTCCCGGAGGACGCCCTGGTGATGCTGTTCGTGGGGCGGATCCAGCCGCTGAAGGCACCGGACGTCACGGTCCGCGCCGCGGCGGAGCTGGTCCGCCGGGACCCCGCGCTGCGGGACCGGCTCGTGGTCGGTGTCCTCGGCGGGCCCTCGGGGTCCGGCCTGGCCAAGCCGGAGGCGCTGCAAGAGCTGACCGCACAGCTGGGCCTGGGCGACATCGTCCGGTTCGTCCCGCCGGTGTCCCGGGCCGCATTGGCCGACTGGTACCGCGCCGCCGACCTGGTCACCGTGCCCAGCTACAACGAGTCGTTCGGGCTGGTGGCCGTGGAGTCCCTGGCCAGCGGCACACCGGTCGTCGCGGCCGCCGTGGGGGGGCTGCCGGTCGCCGTGGGTGACGGTGGAGTGCTGGTCGACGGGCACGACCCGGTCCGGTGGGCCGACGAGATCGGTGCGCTGCTGACGGACCGCCCGCGCCGGGCGCGGCTCGCGGAGGCCGGGCTGGCGCACGCGGCCACCCTGGGCTGGGACAGCACCGTGGACCGGCTCGAGGACGTCTACCGGCAGGTCCGGGCGCAGCACGCGCCACAGCACGTCAACGGGCACGGGCCGCTGCTGGGCCGTCAGGTGCCCAGTCTGGTGCTGCCGTGAGCACCGAGCCGCTGGAGCGGTTGCGGGCCGCCCTGGACGAGCTCGACGTGGACTACGAGGTCGGCGCGCGGGAGGGCGAGCTCGTCGTCACCCTCCCCGGGGAACGCAAGCTGCGGACCGTCTGCTCGCTGGTGGTCGCCGGCGACGCCGTGTCCGTGCAGGCCTTCGTGATCCGCAACCCCGACGAGAACCACGCGGAGTTCTACCGCTTCCTGCTGCGCCGCAACCTGCGGATGCCGGGCACCGCCTACGCCATCGACGCCTCGGGCGACGTCTACCTCACCGGCCGGCTGCCCGTCGCAGCGATCGACCTGCCCGCCGTGGACCGGTTGCTCGGGACGGTCCTCACCGCCTGCGACGAGCCCTTCAACGAGCTGCTGGTGATCGGCTTCCTCACCTCGATGAAGGCCGAGTGGCGCTGGCGGATCTCGCGCGGGGAGTCGACCGCCAACCTGGAGGCCTTCCGGCACCTGCTGGAGGGAACCGAGGACGGTCCCGGCGCGAAGGAATCTGAGGACGACCCCGGCGCGAAGGGAACCGAGGACCGTCCCGGCGCATCGTAGGAGCATGGACACGACGGACAGCCCCTGGTGGGGCTTTGGCACGCTCGTCGCCGCACTCCTGGTCACCGTCGCGGCGTGCGGCCAGGCCGCCGGGCCGGACCCGGCGCCCGGAGCCGGTGGCACGCAGACCTCTGCCCCGGCCTCTGGTGCCGCTGAGCCGGAGCAGGTGGAGGTCGTCGCGGTCCACGAGGACGTGGACTACTACATCGGGTGCGCGGACGCGCCGCTGCGCCACGAGGGGCTGGAGTTCTGGCCGCTGCTGCCGGAGGAGCGGGAGGACCTGGACCTGGTGCGATACGGCACCGGGATGGGCGTGCACATCGTCGCGGTGGCCGAACCCGGCCCCGGCGACGACATCGGCACGCTCACGGTGTATGCCGACGGGCGGGCCCACTACGTCTCCCACAGCGGGCAGGAGATCTGGTTGGTCGACGAGCCGCGCGAGTACAACTGGGTCTGCTGACGGGCGCCGGGCTTCGCGACCTCAGGGCCGGCCACGTCGCACGTCCCTCGTGGGTGCGGGCGCTGATGCGCCACCCGGCCGTCAGCGCCGCGGTCCCGATGGCACGTACAGAACCCCTGAGATTGTGCGTGGGGCACGTGCAAAACCCCTGAACTTTTGTGTGGGAGACGTGCAAAACCCCTATATTTTTGCGGGGGTGACCAGCGAGGGGCGGTACTCCTCGGGGACCTCCAGGCCCAGCAGCACCAGCAGCGTGGCGGCCAGGTTGGACAGCCCCGGGGCCTCCACCCCGTCCACGACCTGCCACTGCTGACCGGAGTAGTCGGCGATGAGCAGCGGGACCGGGTTGGTGGAGTGCGCGGTCTTCCAGAGCGGGGTGCCGTCCTCGCTGGTGCGGGGGTGACCGGCCTTGTCCCGCTCGACCATGTCCTCGCTGTTGCCGTGGTCCGCGGTGACGACGAGGCAGCCGCCGGCCGCCTCGACCGCCTCCGCGATCCGACCGACGGCCTCGTCCACGGCCTCCACGGCCAGGATGGTGGCGTCGAAGTTGCCGGTATGTCCGACCATGTCCCCGCCGGCCAGGTTGGACCGCAGGAAGGTGTAGCCGCCCTCCTCCAGCGCCGAGATGACGTAGTCGGCCGTCTCGGCCGCCTTCATCCGCGGGGCCTTGTCGAACTCGATCCGGTCCGAGGGGATGTCGATGTAGGTCTCGGTCTCGGGGTCGAAGGGGTCGGAGCGGTTGCCGTTCCAGAAGTAGGTCATGTGGCCGTACTTCTGGGTCTCGGAGGCCGCGAGCTGGCGCAGCCCGGACCGCGCGATGACCTCGCTGACCGTGTCCTCGATCGTCGGTGGCTGCACCAGCCGGACCGGCGGCATGTTGGTGTCGCCGTCGTAGAGGGTCATGCCGGCGAAGAAGACGTCCGGCCGGTCGCCGCGGTCGAACCCGGGGAACTCCTCACCCTCGACGAACGCCCGCGTCAGCTCGATCGCCCGGTCGCCGCGGAAGTTGAAGATGACGACGGCGTCGCCGTCGCGCACCGGCCCCACCGGCTCCCCGTCGGCGTCGACGACGGTGAAGGCCTCGAGGAGCTGGTCGCTGATCCCCGGCGTCTCGGCACGGAGGGTGCTGATCGCCTCGCCGGCCGAGGGGAACGGTCGGGCGCTGCCCTGCACCACGGCCTGCCAGCCCGCCTCCACGACGGACCAGTTGGCCTCGTAGCGGTCCATCGTGGTCACCATGCGGCCGCCGCCGGAGGCGATCTTCCAGTCCAGGTCCGTGCCCTCGGTGAGGGCGGCCAGCCGCTCCTCGAGCCGGGCGACGTAGCGGTCCGCCGTGCGGTCCTCCACGTCCCGGCCGTCGAGCAGCCCGTGGAGGCGCAGGTGCTGCACGCCGTCGGTCTTGGCCTGCGCGAGGAGCAGCATGAGGTGCTCCCACGAGGAGTGCACGTTGCCGTCGCTCAGCAGGCCGATCAGGTGCAGCGTGCCCCCGCCCTGGGTGACCCGGGCGACCAGGTCCCGCCAGGCACCCTCCCAGATCTCCCCGCCGAGGACCGCGTCGTCGACCCGCTTGGCGCCCTGCGGGATGATCCTGCCGGCCCCCATCGTGTTGTGGCCGACCTCGGAGTTGCCCATGTCGCTGTCGCTGGACAGACCGACGTGGGTGCCGTGCGCGGCGATCTGCAGGGAGATCCCGTCCCGGCCCAGGGCGTCCAGGTGCGGGGTCCGCGCGGCCGCGACCGCGTCATACTCGTCCCCGGTGCCGATGCCGACGCCGTCCATGACCACCAGGACCAGGGGCCTCCCGGCCGGCGTGCTCACGGTGCCTCGAACTTGTAGCCGAGTCCGCGCACCGTGATGATGTGCTGCGGCTGGCCCGGGTCGGGCTCGATCTTGGCGCGGAGCCGTTTGACGTGCACGTCCAGGGTCTTGGTGTCCCCGACGTAGTCGCTGCCCCAGATCCGGTCGATCAGCTGCCCCCTGGTCAGCACCCGGCCGGAGTTGCGCAACAGCATCTCCAGCAGCTCGAACTCCTTGAGCGGGAGGGTGATCGGCTCGCCGTCCACGGTCACCGTGTGGCGCTCCACGTCCATCCGGACCGGCCCGGACTCGACCGTCGAGGGGAGCAGCTCCTCCGGCTCGGCCTGCCGCCGCAGCACGGCCTTGATGCGGGCCAGCAGCTCGCGACCGGAGTAGGGCTTGGTGACGTAGTCGTCCGCGCCGATCTCCAGCCCGACCACCTTGTCGACCTCGCTGTCCTTGGCGGTGAGCATGATCACCGGCACCGTCGACTTGGCCCGCAGCGAGCGGCACACGTCCACCCCGGAGAGACCCGGGAGCATGAGGTCCAGCAGCACCAGGTCGGCACCGTTGCGGTCGAACTCCGTGAGGGCGTCCGGGCCGGTCTCGGCGACCGACACGTCGTAGCCCTCCTTCTTCAGCAGGTAGGAGAGCGGGTCGCTGAACGATTCCTCGTCCTCGACCACCAGGATCCGGGTCATGAACTCACTCCTCGCTCGGTCGCACGACCGAGGTCGTCTGTCGGGTGGGTAGGTGGAGCGGATGCTGTCCCCGAGGCTACCCCGGGGTGCCCCGGGACCGAATCCGCGGCCGGGAGCCGGATGGTGAAGGTCGAGCCCTGTCCCAGCTGGCTCCACACGACCACGTCGCCGCCCAGGTTGGCGCAGATGTGCTTCACGATCGACAGCCCGAGGCCGGTGCCGCCGGTCGCGCGGGAGCGCGCCGCGTCGACCCGGTAGAAGCGCTCGAAGATCCGCTCCTGGTCGGCCGGTGAGATGCCCTGACCCTGATCGGTGACCGCCACCTCGACCAGGTCCTTGCGGCGGCGGCAGACCACCGCGACCGGGCTGCCCTCCTCGGAGTAGCTGATCGCGTTGGTGATCAGGTTGCGGATGGCCGTGATGATCCACTCGGCGTCACCGTGCACGGCCAACCGGGTGCCCTGGATGGTGCTGGACAGGGTGATGCGGCGCCCGCCGGCCACGACCCGGGTGTGCTCGACGGCCTCCCGCGCGCACTCGCCCACGTCCACCTCGGCGAGCGAGGTGGACAGGTCCGCCGTCTGGAGGCGCGACAGGTCCACGATCTCGCTGACCAACCGGCTCAGGCGGATGGTCTCGACCTTCATCCGCCCGGCGAAGCGCTGGACGGCGTCGGGATCGTCGGCGGCGTCCTCGACCGCCTCGGCCAGCAGCGACAGCCCGCCGACCGGCGTCTTCAGCTCGTGGCTCACGTTGACCACGAAGTCCCGGCGGACCTCCTCGACGCGACGCGCCTTGGTCCGGTCGTCCACCAGCGCCAGGACCGTGTCCCGCCCGATCGGGGCCACCCGGACCCCCATGACCATGACGCCCTGACCGAGGGGTCCGCGGGCGAGCTCCAGCTCGGCGTCGCGGATGACGCCGTCCCGGTGGACCTGGACCGCGAGCTCGCGCAGCTCCGGGTGGGTCAGGCGGTTCCCGCGCACCAGGCCGTGGGCGACGGCGGACGCGCTGGTCTTGACGACGTTCCCGCTGGCGTCGAGGACGATCGCCCCGTCACGCAGCACGGCCAGCACATCGGCGACGCCCTCAGGCACGGCCGGCTCGTCCGGCTCCGCCAGGGCCGGCGGCGCGGACGTGCGCTCGGTGACCCGCACCAGGAGGGTGGCGATCGCCGCCAGCGCCAGCCCGAGCACCACGCCCAGGGCCCCTGCCGTCAGCTCGTCCACGCCTCCAGCCTAATGAGCCGACCCGCAGGTCGCGGTCTCCGGGCCGCGCCTCCCGCACCGCCCGGACGGGGACGACGGGCAGCCCCCGTCACCCGGTCGGACGGCGTTCACCTGGCGGGGGGCAACTGTTCACCCGAGGGTGAGACAGTCCCCTGTGGAGTAGAACCGATTGATCTAGAGGGAGTGCCGAGTGCGCAAGGTTTTTACCGAGGAACTGCAGTTCATCACCGATCAGCTCGTGGCGCTCAGCCGGCTGTCCGGGGCGGCCCTGCGCCAGGCGACCGAGGCGTTGATGGACGCGGACCTGGAGAAGGCCGAGTCGGTGATCTCCGCCGACCAACACATCGACGCGGTCCGGCGGGACCTGGACGCCCGCGCGGTCGACGCGCTGGCCCGGCAGCAGCCCGTGGCCACCGACCTGCGCATGCTCGTGACGGCGATGCGGATGAGTGCCGACCTGGAGCGCATGGGTGACCTCGCCCGGCACGTCGCGAAGGTGGTGCGCCTGCGCTACCCGCAGCGGGTGCTCGGCGAGAGCCTGACCCCGACGTTCGCCCGGATGGCAGAGGTCGCCCAGGACCTGGTGACCGAGGCCGGGCGCATCATCCGGGAGAACGACGTGGAGGCCGTCCACCAGCTCACCATCACCGACGACGAGATGGACGACCTGCACCGCGAGGTGTTCCGCACGCTGCTGTCCCCGGACTGGGACTCCGGGGTCGAGGCCGCGATCGACGCGACCCTGCTGAGCCGCTACTACGAGCGTTTCGGAGACCATGCCGTCTCGGTGGCACACCGGATCGTCTACCTGGTCACGGGCGAGTGGGGCGATGACCACCTGGACATCGACGAGCGGCTCGACGTGACCGAGGTCCGTCGCCCCGCCCACCTCGGCTGACGTCCCGTCACCCTGCCGCCTCGGCTAGCGGCTCGCGGCAGGTCGCCCCGGCAGGCCGGCCACGGCCGACCCGCACCGGTTACTCGGACGTGTCGGTCGGCAGGAGGTCCGCGTAGTAGCCGTCCGGCAGGAGGACCGGGGCCAGCCCGGAGTCACCGGCGCCCTGCGAGGTCTGCACGGTGATCTCGACGATGCCACCCGGGCGGGCCGTGACGCTGGGGATGGTGACCGGTGTGCCGCTGCCGTCCGGACCGCCGCCGTCCAGTCGGACGGAGGTGCCCGGCTCGACGGTCACCATCGGCTCCAGCGGGACGGCCTGGCCGTCGACGGTGGCGGTGAGGGTGATGTCCGCGGACTCGGGTGTGTTGTTGACGACCTGGCCGCTGACGACGCCCGGCGCGCCGTCGCCCTGGCTGACGACGAGCAGGTCGCGCACGGCGATGTCACCGGCGTTGAGGGAGACGCCGTCGGCGGGGTCGTAGCCCATGTCGGTGGTCACCGGGGAGCTCATCTGGCAGGCGCCGAGCGACAGCGCGGCCGCCAGCGCGAGCCCGACGACGGCCAGGCGGCGGGGACGGGAAGCGGGCTGCTGGGCAGCGGTCCTGGAGATCACGAGGGACACTCTAGCGGCCTCCTCGCGCGCGTGTCAGAGACCCGCCAGAATCGGGTCGCGAGAGGCTGCCTGATCGGCGCTCTTGCGCCTCATTACTCCGCTGACCAGCACAAATATCACTCATGTCATTACGTGATCTGCGCCACGCATGTTACCCTTGAACTCCGCGAAAGGGGCTAACTGAAGATGACGTTCAAGGTCGGCGAGACGGTTGTGTACCCGCACCACGGGGCCGCACTGATCGAAGAAATGAAGACGCGCACCATCAAGGGCGAGGAGAAGCTCTACCTCAAACTCAAGGTCGCCCAAGGCGATCTGACCATCGAGGTCCCCGCAGACAACTGCGATCTGGTCGGAGTGCGCGACGTGGTCGGCAAGGAAGGTCTGGACAAGGTGTTCGAGGTGCTGCGCGCCGAGCACACCGAGGAGCCCACCAACTGGTCCCGCCGCTACAAGGCCAACCTGGAGAAGCTCGCCTCCGGCGACGTCATCCGCGTGGCCGAGGTCGTCCGCGACCTGTGGCGCCGCGACAAGGACCGCGGGCTGTCCACCGGTGAGAAGCGCCTCCTGAACAAGGCCCGTCAGATCCTGGTCTCCGAGCTCGCGCTCGCCGAGAAGACCAACGAGGACAAGGCCGAGGCGACCCTGGACGAGGTCCTGGCCTCCTGAACCCACAGCACCGCGTCGGCGTCGTCCTGGTGGCCGCCGGCCGGGGCACCCGCCTCGGAGCCGACCGGCCCAAGGCACTCGTGCCGATCGGGGAAGGCCCCGACGCAGCACCGCTGGTGACACACGCCCTCCGGGGCGTGTTGTCATGTCCGGACCTGTGCGCCGTGGTCGTGGTGGCACCACCGGACCGTATGCCGGAGCTCACCGCCGCGGTACGCCTCGCGGCCCCCGAGGCACCGGTCGAGGTCCGCGTGGTCCCGGGTGGTGCCGAACGCACCGACTCCGTCGCGGCGGGCCTGCGGGCCGTGCCCCAGGAGGTCGGCATCGTGCTGGTCCACGACGCCGCCCGGGCCTTCACCCCGGCCGCGGTTTTCGAGCGCGTCGTCGCCGCGGTACGGCACGGCCATGCCGCGGTCGTCCCGGCGGTGCGGGTGACCGACACCGTCAAGACCGTCGACGCCCGCGACCACGTGGTCGCCACCCCCGACCGCAGCGCGCTGCGGGCCGTGCAGACCCCTCAGGGCTTCCTCCGCGAGACGCTCGAGCGGGCCCACCGGACCGGCGAGCAGGCCACCGACGACGCCGGCCTGGTCGAGGCCATGGGCGGTGCCGTCTTCATCGTGGACGGGGACCAGCGGTCGCTGAAGGTGACCGGGCCCGACGACCTCGTCCGGGTCACGGCGTGGGCCGGGGCCCCCGCTGCCGGGGCGCCGGCGGCGCCGCCCACCGCCTCCCGCCAGGGTGACGTCCGCGGCGAGGTGCCCCGGGTGCCGACGCTGCTGGTGCTCGGTGGCCTCCCTGGGACCGGCAAGACGACTCTCGCCCGCGCCTGGGCCGGGCCCCGTGGGGCGGCACACGTCCGCGTGGACACGGTCGAGCAGGCGCTCATCCGCGCCGGTGCCGACCGGGTCGGGGTCCAGGGCTACGCCGCGGCCTACGCCCTGGCCGCCGACCAGCTGGCCCTCGGGCTCGACGTGGTGGCTGACTCCGTCAACCCGCTGCCGGTCACCCGCGCCGCCTGGCGCGACGTGGCGACCGACGCTGGGGCCACCCTGCTCGAGGTCGAGCTCACCTGCGCCCCGGGTGAGCACCGGGAGCGCGTGGAGCACCGGGCACCGGACATCCCCGGGCACCGGCTCCCGGAGTGGTCCGAGATCCTGGTCAGCGACTACCAGCCCTGGCCGGAGGCCGACCTGAGCGTCGACACCACCGGTCGGCCGGCCCCCGAGCTGGTCGCGCAGATCGAGGAACAGCTCCGGACCCGCTGAGCCCTCCCCGTGCCCCTCTACCCGACCTGCGGCATGACCTCTGCGGCGATCAGCTCGAGGTGGTCCACCACATCGTCACCCAGGTCCAGCACCTGCAGGTAGGCGCGGCCGATGCCGGTCCGCTCCGCCCACTGGCCGAGCCGCTCGACGACCTCCGTGGGCGTGCCCGCCAGACCGCTCTCCCTCAGCTCCGCGGGGTCCCGCCCGATCGCCTCAGCGCGGGCACGGACCTGAGCCTCGTCCCGACCGACGACCGTCGTCATGGCGGCCGAGCGGATGAGGCTGCCCGGTGCCCGCCCGACCTCGTCGCAGGCGGCGGCGACCCGGTCGAACTGCTCCGTGGCGGCCGGCAGCGGGGCGAAGGAGGTGTTGAACTCGGCCGCGTAGCGGGCCGCCAGCGCGGGGGTCCGACGCTTGCCCGTGCCGCCCACGATCACCGGTGGGCCGCCGGAGAACTCGTCCTGCTGCACCGGCTTGGGCAGGGCGGGGGAGTCAGTGACGGTGACCGTCGCCCCGGCATACGAGAACCGCTCGCCCTCCGGAGTGCCCCACAGCCCGGCGATCACCGCCAGCGAGTCCTCGAGGAGCTCGAACCGGTCCCGGACGCCCGGGAACGGGATGCCGTATGCCGTGTGCTCGCCCTCGAACCACCCCGCACCGAGACCGACCTCGAGCCGCCCGTCACTCATCGCGTCGACCTGGGCCGCCGCGATCGCGGTCGGGCCGGGCAGCCGGAAGGTGACCGGGCTGACCAGGGTGCCGAGGCGGATCGTGGAGGTCTCGCGGGCCAGCCCGGCCAGCGTCACCCAGGCGTCGGTCGGCCCGGGCAGGCCGTCGCGCTGCCCCATCGCCAGGAAGTGGTCCGAGCGGAAGAAGGCGTCGAAGCCGGCGGCCTCGGCCGCCCGCGCCACCCGGAGCTGGTCGTCGTAGGAGGCCCCCTGCTGGGGCTCGGTGAAGATACGGAGGTCCACGCCCACCATCCTGCCTCAGTCGCCCTACAGTGGGCGGCATGACCGCCGGTGCCAACGTCCCCTTCCGAGTCGGCAACGGCGTCGACGTGCACGCCTACGCGCCGGAGGGCAGTGACCGGGTGCTGATGCTGGGCTGCCTGGAGTGGCCCGGTGAACGGGGGATCGACGGCCACTCGGACGGCGACGTCGCCGCGCACGCCGCCTGCAACGCGCTGCTGTCGGCCGCCGGCCTCGGCGACCTCGGGTCGGTCTTCGGCACCGACCGGCCGGAGATGGCCGGCGCCTCCGGCGGGCAGATGCTCGACCACGTCCGCCGCATGGTGGCGGAGGCGGGCTACGGGATCGGCAATGTCGCCGTGCAGCTGGTCGGGGCCCGGCCACGGGTAGGGCCGCGCCGGGCGGAGATGGAGGCGGCCATGTCGAGCGCCCTGGGCGGGGCCCCGGTCTCGGTGTCCGCGGCCACGACCGACGGTCTGGGGTTCACCGGACGCGGGGAGGGCCTGGCGGGGATCGCGACGGCCCTGGTCGTGCGGTCCGCGCACCCGTAGGCCCCACAGGGCGGCTCGGTAGCCGTCTCATGACGTCAGGGGTGACGGGCGGCCACGTCAGGCGAAGGCGAGGGCGCTGAGGACTGCACCGGGCCACCACAGCCACCAGCCGAGGGCTCGTCGCGCCAGGCACCACCAGCGGTGACCCCGGACCAGCTGGATGAGCGACGTGGCCGCCAGCGAGACGGCAGGCAGGAGCAGGGCGACGAGCCCGACCGCGGGGTGGTCGGGGTAGAGCTTCAGCCCGGCGAACACCGCGAGGGTGTACAGCCCCAGCGTCAGCAGCGGGAGGAGCACGACGTTGGCCAGCCCGGACCAGAACCCGTGGTCGCGTGTCTCGACCTCACGGCCGCAGGAGCAGATCGTCCGGCCGACACCACTGTCCCCACTCACGCCGTCAGGCTACCGGCCGGGGTGACGACGCGGGAGCGACCGCCTAGATTGGTGGGCCAGGCGCCCGGGCGCCGAACACGTCACAACCGGTCAACCCAAGGGGTCAGGAATGCCAAGCACGGTCCAGGGAGTCATCGCGCGCAGCAAGGGCGCCGACGTCGAGCTCGTCGACATCATCGTCCCGGACCCCGGACCGGGGGAGGCAGTGGTCAGGGTCGAGGCCTGCGGCGTGTGCCACACCGACCTGCACTACCGGGAGGGCGGCATCAACGACGAGTTCCCGTTCCTGCTGGGCCACGAGGCCGCCGGGACCGTGGAGGCCGTCGGCGAGGGGGTCACCGAGGTGGCGCCGGGCGACTTCGTGATCCTCAACTGGCGGGCGGTGTGCGGCCAGTGCCGGGCCTGCGCGAAGGGCGAGCCGTGGTACTGCTTCAACACCGCCAACGCGACCCAGAAGATGACGCTCACCGACGGCACCGAGCTCTCGCCGGCGCTCGGCATCGGCGCCTTCATCGAGAAGACCCTCGTCGCGGCCGGACAGTGCACCAAGGTCGATCGGGAGGCCTCGGCCACCGCGGCCGGGTTGCTCGGGTGCGGGATCATGGCCGGCTTCGGGGCGTCCGTGAACACCGGCGGCGTGCGACGTGGCGACTCGGTGGCGGTCATCGGCTGCGGGGGTGTGGGTGACGCCGCGATCGCGGGCGCCGCCCTGGCCGGGGCGACGACGATCATCGCCGTCGACGTCGACGACCGGAAGCTGGAGATCGCCACCTCCTTCGGGGCCACGCACACCGTGAACAGCGCGCGGCGGGACCCGGTCGTGGCGATCCAGGAGCTGACCGGGGGCTTCGGCGCCGACCTCGTCGTCGACGCGGTCGGCCGGCCGGAGACCTACAAGCAGGCCTTCTACGCCCGCGACCTGGCCGGGACCGTGGTGCTGGTCGGGGTGCCGACGCCGAAGATGACCATCGAGCTGCCGCTGCTCGACGTCTTCGGACGCGGCGGATCCCTGAAGTCCAGCTGGTACGGCGACTGTCTGCCCTCTCGGGACTTCCCGATGCTCATCGACCTCTACCGCCAGGGTCGTTTCGACCTGGACGCCTTCGTCACCGAGACCATCGGCATCGACGGGGTCGAGGGGGCCTTCTCCAAGATGGAACGTGGCGAGGTGCTCCGCTCGGTGGTGGTCCTGTGAACGGCGTCGGCCAGCTCCGCATCGACCACGGCGTGACGTCCGGGACGTTCAGTCTCGACGGTGGCACCTGGGACGTCGACAACAACGTCTGGGTGCTCGGAGACGACCAGGAGTGTGTCGTCATCGACGCCCCGCACGACGCGGAGAAGATCCTCGCCGTCGTCGGCGGCCGCACGGTGGCGGCCATCCTGCTCACCCACGCCCACGACGACCACATCGACGCGGCCGTGGTCCTGTCGGAGGCCACCGGGGCACCGACCTACCTGCACGCGGAGGACCGGATGCTGTGGGACCGGGTGCACGCCGAGCCTCCGGTCGAGGAGCTGGAGGACGGCGACACCATCGAGATCGCGGGCACGGTCGTGCAGGTGCTGCACACCCCCGGCCACACCCCGGGGGCGTGCAGCTTCCACGTGCCCGCCCTGGGTGCGGTCTTCACCGGGGACACCCTCTTCCAGGGTGGTCCCGGAGCCACCGGCCGGTCGTTCAGCGACTTCGACACCATCATCGACTCGATCACCCGGCGGCTGCTGACGCTGCCCCTGGACACCGTCGTGCACACCGGCCACGGCGACACCACGACGATCGGCGCGGAGGCCCCGCACCGCCAGGAGTGGATCGACCGCGGGCACTGACCGCCAGGGCTTGTCCCGCGCGCCGCGTCAGGTCGTCTGCGGGCCTCGGCGCGCTGGCAGGGGTCGCTCCGGCAGCGGGGTCCAGAAGGACCACGGCTCACCCTCCGGGCCGAGCACGCCGTACTCCCGCGCGCCATACTCCTGGTCCGTCGGCGGGTAGGTCACGGTGCCGCCGCGGGCGACGACGCCCGCGTGGTGGGCGTCGACGTCCTGCACGGTGACGACCAGCATGCCGGTGGCCGCGCCCAGCGTCGCCGGTGAGCACAGCCCCCACTCGGGGGCGACCCGGTGGAGCATCACCACACCGTCGGCCGTGCGGACCTCCGCCTGCACCACGGTGCCGTCGCTGTCGCGGTGGAGCGGGCCGGGCTCGAGCCCGAAGACCCGCACGAGGTGCTCGTGCGCCCGCTCCAGATCCTGGTAGACGAGCACGGCGATGCGGCGCAACGGTTCGGTGCGGGCGACCGCCGTGTCCTCGAGCACCGCCAGCAGGCGACGGCACACCTCGATGTCCCCGGCCCGGTCACCCGGACCGACCACGTCGGCGGCCGCGGGACCGGGCGCCGAACCGGTGCGAAGGCCACCCAGCCGGTGGAGGAGGCGCTCGGTGCGGAGCACCTCGTCCTCGAGTGCCACCAGGTGACCGCGCAGCGCGCCGTCCATCGTCCACGCCGGGTCGTCGAGGGCCCGGCCGATCTCCTCCAGAGGGGTGCCGAAGCGACGCAGGACGCTGATCCGATAGAGCCGCTCCAGGTGGGCTCGGCGGTAGACCCGGTGACCGGCAGCGGTCCGGTCGGCCCGGAGGACCCCGATCTCGTCGTAGTGGTGCAGGGCACGGACCGTCAGACCCGAGAGGTCGGCCAGCTCCCCGACGCGCCATCCCGTCGCGTCCGGGTCCGCCACGTCCGCGTCCTCGGGCACGGTCAGGCCGGCACGGAGTTGAGGGCCCACCGGTGGCCGAAGGGGTCGACGAGCCAGCCCCGTCGCTCCCCGTCCTCGGCGCCGCTCGGCTCCCGGTCGACGGTCGCCCCCGCGGCGACCGCCGCGGCATAGGCGGCGTCGACGTCGTCCACCCGGAGCACCATGGCCGCCGAGCAGTGCCCGAGGGTTCTGGGGGAGTACGCGCCGTACTCGTGGTACTCGTCGGACAGGTAGAACTCGTCCTCGCCGATGCGGAGCGTGGCGTGGCCGATCCGACCGTCCTCCTCGACGTGGCGCTGCCCGACCTCGCGGGCTCCGAACGCCGCGGCGTAGAAGTCGACCGCCGCCGTGCCGTCGTGCACGGTCAGGTAGGGGTTCAGTCGGGTCATCGCGCACTCCTTCGTCCGGTGGGGCGGAGGGTTCCGTCCCCGCTGCAGCCGACGCTAGACCCTCACGCCACGTGAGGTGCAAGCCCAGCCGGTATCCTGTGGGCATGCACCAGACCGACCCGCGCCGCTCCCTGCTGGGGATGCTGCTGAGCGCTGTCGTCGTCGGTGCCCTCGCCGCAGCCTCCGCCGACACCGCCACGCTGGCGGTCGGGCTGGGAGTGCTGCTCCTGGTCGGCGTGGCCGTCACCACGACGGTGGCCGCCATCGCGCTGACCGCTCCGGGCGCGGTCGTCCCGGGCGCAGGTCGGCTGCGCAGACAGTGGGGTCGCGCGCCGATCCCGCTCCTCGACCCGGGCCTGGCGGGCAGGCCGCAACCGAGGGCTCCGGGGCACCTGCCCACGGAGGTCCTCGTGCCCCGCCCTGCTCGCTGATCCACCCGCCACGGGCTCACCCCACTCCGCTCCTGCGGACCGGGGTCTGCTGATCCGTCGCCGCGCGATCCGTGGTCCGGCCGAGTGCCCGAGCGCCTCCGAGACGCTTCCCGTCCGCTGTGCCCTCGGAGGTTCCCCATGTCCTGGCTCGACCCGTTCCTGCTCCCCGTCCACCACCTGATCGACGCGACCGCGCAGTGGCTCCCGATGCCCCTGGTCATCGTCCTGCTCACCGTCCTCGTGCGGCTCGCGCTGCACCCGCTCAACCGGGCCACGCACCGGGCCACCCTGCACCGACAGCGGATCGCGCCGCAGCTGCAGGCGGTCCGCGCGCGGCACGGCAAGGACCCGGAGCGCCTCCAGCGCGAGCTGCTCGAGCTGCACCAGCGCGAGGGCGTCTCGCCGCTCGCGGGCTGCCTGCCCGCACTCGTGCAGCTCCCGGTGTTCTTCGTCGTCTACCGCCTCTTTGCCGCCCCCGAGTTCGCCGGTCAGGTCAACTCCGTCCTGGAGCACACGCTGCTTGGTGTCCCGATGACCGCCCACCTGGTCGGCGCCGGGGCCGGCCTCCCGGTCTTCCTGGGGTTGCTCGCCGTGTCCCTGGCCATCGCCGTCCTGACGATGCGCCAGACCCGTGCCTACCTCGTCGAGCCCGCCGCGGGTGGCGACCCCCGCCAGGCGGAGGTGGCGGCCACGATGAACCGGGTCATGCCGTGGATGTCGTTCGGCTCGGTGCTCGCGGTCGCCGTGCTGCCGCTGGGGACCGGGATCTACCTGGTGACGAGTGCGCTGTGGACCCTGGTCGAACGGGCCACGGTGCGACGGACCGTCACCGTGTGAGCTTCCTCTAGCGCAGCCAGGGCAGGGGGGAGCAGACTTGACCTGTCCGACCCAGGGAAGGGGCCACATGAGCGACGTGGAGCTGCAACCGCAACGGGTGACCGACCCCATCGTGTGCACCCGCCAGGTCGATGTCGACCCGGTGCACGCCTTCGAGGTGTTCACCGAACGGTTCGGCGACTGGTGGGACCCCCGACTGACCCCCGACCCCGCGAGCTACGAGGGCGCCGACGTCGAGGAGGTCGAGGGCGGGGTGGTGGCCCTGCACCACGACGGCGAGGACTACCCGATCGGCGAGGTGCTGGAGTGGGAGATCGGCGAGCGGTTCGCCATGACCTTCCACCTGTCGCTGCCCCGGGACCACCCGACCGAGCTGGCCGTCGACTTCGCGCCTGCTGACGGCGGCACCCTGGTCACCCTCACGCACGGCGGGTGGGAGCAGGACAACGCCGCCCAGCGCCACAAGTTCACCGAGTGGCCGAACCTGTTGGCCAGGTTCGCCGCCACGGCTCTCGGGGACTAGGTCGCCCGTCAGACCCAGCCGTGGTCCTCGGCGAGCGCCAGGGCCTCGGCGCGGTTGCGGGCTCCGGCCTTGCCGATCGCCGAGGACAGGTAGTTGCGCACGGTCTGCTCCGAGAGGTAGAGACGGCCCGCGATGTCGGCCACCGTCGCGCCGTCGCGGGACTCCAGCAGCACCTCCTGCTCCCGTTCGGTGAGCGGGTTGGTCGGTGCCCGGAGCGCCGCGAGGGCCAGGTCGGGCTGCACCACGGTCTCGCCCGAGAGGACCCGTCGGATCGCGGCGGCCAGCTGCTCGACCGGATCGTCCTTGACCAGGAAACCCTTGGCGCCCGAGGCCATCGCTCGGCGCAGGTAGCCGGCGCGGGCGAAGGTCGTCACGATGATGACCGAGCAGTCGGGGAAGCGGTCGGCCAGGTCGGGCAGCACCTCGAGACCACTGCCGCCCGGCAGGTCGATGTCCACCAGGGCCACGTCGGGCCGGTGGTCCCGCACGGCCGGTGCGATCTCGTCGCCGCGCCCGACCTGAGCCACCACCTGCATGTCCGGCTCGACGTTCAGCAGGGACGCGAGCGCGGAGCGGAGCATGCCCTGGTCCTCGGCGAGCAGGATGCGGGTCGTGGTCACCGGTGCTCCTGGAGGGCCGGAGGCTGCGTTCGCGTCCGGTCCCGGTGCCCGCCCCCGGGCACGACCGGCACCTCGGCCACCAGGGTGAAGCCGTCCGGTCGGCGCTCCACCGTCACCGTGCCACCCCGTCCGGCCAGGCGCTCCCGGAGCCCGACGAGCCCGGTGCCGGCCGGCGCCTGGCTCCTGGTGCCGCGACCATCGTCCGCGATGGACACCCGGGCCCAGCCGCCGTCGACGTCCACCCGGATGCGGCAGCTGTCCGCGCCGGAGTGGCGCAGGACGTTGGTGGTGGCCTCGCGCACCGCCCACGCCAGCAGCCGCTCGGCGCCGGGGTCGAGCCCGTGCGGGACGTGCCCGATGTCCGGTCGGATCCCGCCCGCCCGCAGCGCGGCGGCGGCCTGGGAGACCTCGTCGTCGAGCCCGCCCTCGCGGTAGCCGGCGACGGCCTGGCGCACCTCGGAGAGCGCGGACCGGCCGAGCGTCTCGATCTCGGCGCCGTGGGCGGCGGCCGCGGCGGGATCCACCTCGGCCAGTCGGCGCACCACCTCCGCCTTGACCACGATGACGGACAGGGTGTGCCCGAGCAGGTCGTGCAGGTCGCGGGAGAAGCGCACACGTTCGGCGCTCACCGCGGCCTCCGCCAGCTGTTGGCGGGTCCGCTCCAGCTCGTGGATGGTCGCTCCGAGGCGGTGGACGACATACGTGCCCATCCCGCTGAGGACGCTCGTGACGGCCAGCCAGGCGGCCACGCCCCAGCCCCATCCGGCGAGCAGCCCCGTCACGGCGGCCGTCACCCCGGTCAGCACGATCAGGGCGGGGCCGAGCCGCGGCGGCAGCACGACGGCGCAGGCGATGGACAGCAGGGCCACGGCCACGAAGGCGAGCTCGGTGGCGGCCACGGTGCGGACGGTCGCCAGGGTGGTGATCACGAGGATCCCCAGCAGCCCGAGGGCGACCCAGGACGGCGGGACGAACCGCCGGACCTGCGCCGGGCGGTAGAAGCTGACGATGGTGAGCGTGAACGCGGCCCCGGTGCCCAGCAGCAGGAGCATGTCCACCCACGAACGCTCCTGCGCCGCTGCGACGATGTAGGCACCGAGCAGGAGCGGTGCCCAGACCAGCACCAGCCAGGGCCCGTAGCGGGCCATCACACTCTGCGCGTGCCTCGAGGCCGGTGCACAGTCGTCAGGCGCCGGTTGCTGTTCTCGCATCGAAACCACCCTCCACAACGGTACTCCGGACCAGGTGGGCGGTGCTCGGTCAGACCGACCGCTGCGATCCGGCCCGCCCGGTGGCGCCCACGTCAGCCGGACGACGCGGGCCGGCCAGGGCCCTGGGATCGGGTCGAGCGGCCCGGGAGCGCCACGAGCAGGATCCCGGCCACGACCACGTGGAGTCCCAGGAGCACCCCGGTGCCGCTCACGGCCAGGCCGAGCGGACCGGCCAGGGAGACGAGGGCGACCGCGGCGGCGATGCACCGCCAGAGGGTGGCGGCCAGCCGGGTGCGGCGTTCGAGCGCCGCCAGCAGGGCCCAGCCCAGAAACCCGGCGACGAGCGCCGAGGAGAGCACGGCGCCACCGCTGACCTGCGTGGTGGCTGACCCCGGCGTCTCGCGGACGACGAGGTCGGCGCCGAGGGCGGGCACGGCGATCATCCAGATCAGGAAGGCGGCGGCCGCGGCGCCGGCGACCACCAGCGGACGCCGGACCGACGAGGCGCGGCGGACGCCGGTGCCGGCCGGAGCCGTCCCGGGAGTGACGGCGGTGAGCTGTGCGGTGTCGTGGGAACTCATGTGACTCACGCTAGGAGCGCGCCCGACCGTGCGGTAGGCGCCGATGTCCCGAAGCCGGCGTGACATCCGTACCGGTGCGCGCGGGTAGCCTTACCCGCGTGACCCTGCGCCTGTACGACACCGCCACCCGCGAGCTGCGGGACTTCGAGCCCCTCGAGCCCGGGCGGGTCGGTCTGTACATCTGCGGTCTCACCACGCAGGGTTCACCGCACATCGGGCACGTCCGCTTCGCCGTGGCCTTCGACATCCTCCGGCGCTGGCTGGTGCGGGGCCACGGGCTGGACGTCACGCTCGTGCGCAACGTCACCGACATCGACGACAAGATCCTCACCAAGTCGGCCGAGCACGGCGAGCCGTGGTGGGCCTGGAGCTACGCCCACGAGCGCGCCACCTCCTGGGCGCTGGACACGCTCGGGGTCCTGCCGCCGACCTACGAGCCGCGGGCGACCGGTCACATCACCGAGATGGTCGAGCTGATCGACGTGCTCGTCGAGCGCGGCCACGCCTACCCGGCCGCCGACGGCAGCGGCGACGTCTACTTCGACGTGCGCTCCTGGCCGGCCTACGGCGAGCTGACCCACCAGAAGATCGAAGACATGGAGCCGGCCACCGACGCCGACCCCCGTGGCAAGCGCGACCCGCGGGACTTCGCGCTCTGGAAGGGGGCCAAGCCGAGCGAGCCGGCGACAGCGTCCTGGCCGACCCCCTACGGGCGCGGCCGTCCCGGCTGGCACCTGGAGTGCTCGGCGATGGCCCGCAAGTACCTCGGCGACACCTTCGACATCCACGGCGGCGGCGTCGACCTGCGCTTCCCCCATCACGAGAACGAGCAGGCCCAGTCCCGCGCCGCCGGACTCGGCTTTGCCCGCTTCTGGCTGCACAACGCCTGGGTGACGGTCAAGGGCGCCAAGATGGGCAAGTCGCTCGGCAACGCACTCGCGGTCACCGAGCTGACCAAGACGGTCCGCCCCCTGGTGCTGCGCTACTACCTCGGCGCCGCGCACTACCGCTCCACCATCGAGTATGGCGAGGGGTCCCTGGACGAGGCGCTGGCGGCCGTGGAGCGGATCGAGGGCTATCTGCAGCGGGCCCTGGAGGTGGTCGGCGAGCCGGCCGACGGCCTGCTCGCCGAGGCGGCCGAGGCCGACGTCCCGGCGGCCTTCGCCGCCGCCCTCGACGACGACGTCAACGTGCCGGAGGCGCTCGCGGTGCTGTTCGGCACCGTCCGGGACGGGAACCGGGCCCTCGAGGACCTGGACGGGGCCGACCGGGGAGGCGTCCGGCATACTCTCGTGGCGGTCCTGGCCATGACCGACGTCCTGGGGATCAACCCGCTGGACCCGGCCTGGGGCGGCGACAGCGGACGCGGGGCGACGGAGGAGGTGCTGGCCGCCCTCGTGCAGGAGCGGCTGGACGCACGGGCGGCCGCGCGGGCCGCCAAGGACTTCGCCACGGCTGACGAGATCCGCGACCAGCTCGCGGCGATCGGCGTGGTTATCGAGGACACGCCGGCCGGCGCCCGCTGGTCACTGGCGCACTAGGACGACGAGGAGATCACGATGGCGGGGAACTCCCAGCGCAAGGGCGCGGTGCGCAAGAGCGCCAAGAAGGGGCCGCAGGTCGGCAGCGGAGGCCAGCGGCGCAAGGGGCTGGAGGGGCGCGGTCCCACGCCCAAGGCCACCGAGCGCACCGGTCACCCGGCGGCCCGCCGGGCCAACCGGGAGGCGAAGGGGGCCGCGTCCCGGCCGCAGCGCCGCACCGGCACGCGGGCGAGCAGCGAGATCGTCGCGGGTCGCAACTCGGTGCTGGAGGCGCTGCGCACCCACGTGCCCGCCAGCACGCTCTACGTCGCCTCCCGGATCGAGTCCGACGACCGGGTGCGGGAGGCGATCGCGCTCGCGTCCGAGCAGGGCGTCGCGCTGCTGGAGGCCCCCCGCGGTGAGCTGGACCGGCTCACCGACGGTGCGGTGCACCAGGGACTGGCGCTGCAGGTTCCTCCGTACGAGTACGCGCACCCCGACGACCTGCTCGGCGCCCAGCTGCCGGGCATCCCGCTCATCGTGGCGCTGGACGGCATCACCGACCCGCGCAACCTCGGGGCCATCATCCGGTCGGTCGGCGCGTTCGGCGGCCACGGTGTCGTCGTGCCGGCCCGTCGATCCGCGGGCATGACCGCCGCGGCGTGGAAGACGTCGGCCGGTGCCGCGGCCCGGATCCAGGTCGCCCAGGCGACCAACCTGACCCAGACGCTGAAGGACTACCGCAAGGCCGGCTGCTTCGTGATCGGCCTGGACGCCGACGGTGACGTCGAGTTGCCCGGGCTGGAGCTGGCCGACCAGCCGCTCGTCGTGGTGATCGGGTCGGAGGGCAAGGGCCTGTCCCGCCTGGTGCGTGAGACCTGCGACCAGATCGTCTCGATCCCGATGGCCGGCGTGACCGAGTCGCTGAACGCCGGCATCGCCGGGGCGGTCACCCTCTACGAGATCGCCCGGGCGCGGCGGGGCTGAGCACGATGCCCGTCGTCCGTGCCGCGACCCGGGGGCTCGTCGTCGACGACGACAGGTTGCTGCTGACCGTCCTGCACGGTCACACGGGGGAGTACTGGCTGACTCCCGGCGGTGGTCAGGCCTTCGGCGAGTCCAAGGTCGAGAACGTGGCGCGGGAGGTCCTCGAGGAGACCGGCTACCGGGTGCGGGTGGGCGACCTGGCCTGCGGGCGGGACTACATCGGCGCCCGGCACTTCCCGGACTGGGACTCCGGCTTCCAGCAGACCGAGCTGTGGTTCTGGTGCTATCTGGTGGATGACCGGCAGCACCCGGCGGCCGAGGCGGACGCCGAGCAGACCGACGTGATCTGGGTGCCGGTGCCCGACCTCCTCGGATCCCCGCTCTATCCCCGGGCCCTGGCCCGCTGGCTCAACTCCGACCCGGCCGACCGCCCCGTGTGGCTGGGCGACGTCAACTGATCTCTGGAGGATCACAGTGCAGACCGCACCTCACGGCTCCTGGCCGTCACCGCTCGATGCGCGCCAGACCCTGTCCGCGACGACGCGGCGCAGGTCGCCGCGCGCCGACGGCGAGGACCTGTACTGGCTGGAGGCCCGACCGGAGGACGCGGGACGGGTGACCCTGGTGCGGCGCCGGGACGGCGTGGTCGAGGACGTCAGCCCCGCCGACCACAACGTGCGCACCCGCTACCTGGAGTATGGCGGGGGAGACTACGCGGTGGCCGACGGCACCGTGCTGTGGGTCGACTTCGGCTCCCAGCAGGTCTGGCTGCGGTCACCGGACCAGGACGTACGGCCCCTCACCCCGGAGACCGGGGGTCTCGTACGGTGGTCCTGCTTCCGGATCGACCACGCCCGCCGTGCCGTGTTCTGCCTGCGGGAGGACCAGCGGGACGCGTCGCTGGAACCGGTGAACTCGCTGGTGCGGCTGGACCTGGACGGCGACAACAGGGACCTCGGGGTGGTCCTCGTCGCCGGCAAGGAGCGGCGCCGGGCCGAGCGGGGCGGCGACGACGGGACGGTCGGGCCGGACTTCGTGCTCGACCCCGCGCTGTCCCCGGACGGCACCCGGCTCGCGTGGCTCGCCTGGGACCACCCGCACATGTCCTGGCACGAGACCACTCTCTGGCTGGGGGACCTCGACGAGCACGGTGACCTGCACGGCGCCCGTCCGGTCGCCGGTGGTGCCGGGGAGTCCCTGGAGCAACCGCTGTGGCTGGACGACATGACGCTGTTGGTCCTCTCGGACCGGACCGGCTGGAGCAACCTCTGCCGCCTGGACGTCACGCGTCCCGACGGCGGCCTGCAGTCCGTGACCGAGGAGCGGCTCGTGCTCGGGCTGCCCCGGTGGGTGCCCGACACCAGCTCCTACGCCCTGCTGCCGGACGGACAGGTCGTCAGCGGTCGGTCCCGCGACGGCTTCCGGGAACTGGTCGTGATCGACCCGGGGTCCGGCGCGATCCGTCCGGTGGGCTCGGCGACGACCGCGGTGGGGGACGTCACCGTGCTGCCTGACGGGCGCCTCGCCGCCGAGGCCGCCCGCGTGGACGGCCCGCCCACGGTCGTCACCATCGACCCCCGCACCGGCGAGACAGCCCCGGTGGTGCCCGCCGAACCCAGCGGTCTCGAGGAGTTCGCGGCCGCACCCGAGCCGGTGAGCTGGCCGACCCCCGACGGTGCCACCGCCCACGGCTTCCTCTACCGCCCCCGCAACCCGCGGGTCCGCGCCCCCGAGGGTGACCTGCCCCCGCTCCTGGTCACTCTGCACGGCGGGCCCACGTCCGCGGCCGTCCCTGGGCACAGTGCCGGTCGCACCTACTGGACCTCCCGCGGCTTCGCCGTGCTCGACGTCAACTACGGCGGGTCCACCGGGTACGGCCGCGCCTACCGGGAGCGACTCGACGGCCGGTGGGGCGAGGTGGATGTCCAGGACGCCGCGAGCGGGGCTCGTCACCTGGCCGACCTGGGGGTCGTGGACGGCTCCCGCCTGCTGATCACCGGGGGGAGCGCCGGCGGCTTCACCACGCTCGCCGCGGCGACCTTCACGGACGTCTTCGCCGCCGGGGCGAGCCACTTCGGGATCTCCGACCTGGCGACGCTGGCGACCGACACCCACAAGCTCGAGTCGCGCTACTGCGACGGGCTGGTCGCTCCGTGGCCCGAGGGGCAGGAGGTGTATGCCGCGCGGTCCCCGATCCACCACGTGGACCGACTGGCGACACCGCTGATCCTGCTGCAGGGCACCGACGACCAGGTGGTTCCCCGGGCGCAGGCCGAGCAGATGGCCGACGCGCTGCGCGCCAAGGGGCTGCCGGTCGCCCTGGTGCTCTTCGAGGGCGAAGGGCACGGCTTCCGTGCCCTGGACAACCAGGTCCGGGCGCTGGAGGCCGAGCTGTCGTTCTACACCCAGGTGCTCGGGCTCGCTGCCCCGGAGGGTATCGAGCCGGTCCCGGTCGAGAACCTGGGCTGAGCGCCTGTACGCGAAGGCTCAGAACACCCCGTCCGAGTGGCGCCGACGCTGGCGAGCTATGTCTTCTGCCGCATCCTGAGCATCGCGGGGGTCGGGCCGGGAGTTGCTCGGCCCGAACCGCACGAGCGCGGTGACGAGCGCACCGGCGGCGAGGATGACCAGCGGCAGATTGTCTCGGCTGGCCACGGCCCAGAGCACGAGCGCGACGGCCACGACGGCTCCGACGGCGACCCATGGCTTCGTCATGGCGACCTCCTCGACTGGGGTGGCTCCCATGGTGACAGAACGGAGGCCCCGCTGTCCGCAGTCCGAGCGTTCACCCGCGAACAGGCTCTCCCGCGGTCGTCGCCGGCAGCGCCGCCGTCACCGGCCTCGTCCTCCTGCGCGCCCGTCCACCTGGGCCCGGCTGTTCGTCCGCCCAGTGCACCGACTCTTGACGCCGTCACGCCGGGGGGCGTCAAGAGTCGGTGCAGTGGGCGGGTCGTGAGAGGTGTGGACCGGCACGTGCCCCCGAACTACCCATGATTCGCCGATCCCAGGAGTAGTTCCTGGACACGTGCCACCCCTCGCGGAGGGTGGCGAGGGTGCGGGCGCGAGGGAGCGCAACGCCACGCGCTCGGTCGGGTCTGGGTCTAGCCCTTGGTGCGGATCGGGATCTCCTGGGTGTCCAGGCCCAGGACCGCGACCTCGTCGGGCTTGCTGGGCAGCACGGTGTCGACGTAGTCGCGGACGGCGACCTCCAGCGGGATGTCCTCGTCGGCGCGCTCGGAGAGGTACCAGCGGTGTTCGAGGAGCTCGTGGAAGAGCTCGGCCGGCTCCAGCTTGCTGCGCAGCTCCGGGGGGACGGTGCGGGTGACCGGCTCGTAGATGCTGGAGAGCCAGTCGTGGGCGACCAGCTCCTCGTCGTCGTTCTGCCGGTCCTGGGAGGCGCGGAAGGCGTCGAGGTCGTTGAGCAGGCGGCGCGCCTGGTTCTCCTCGACGTCCAGGCCGGTCAAACGCAGCAGTCGTCGGCTGTGATGACCGGCGTCCACGATCTTGGGTTCGATCTGGATGTGCGTGCCGTCCACGTCCGTGCTCATCTCGAGCTCGCCGACGTCGAAGCCGAGGTTGTTGAGGCGGCGGATCCGCTCGTCCACCCGCCACCGGTCGCCCCGCTCGAAGCGTTCGGTGGCGGTGAGCTCGCGCCACAGCAGGTCGTAGCGGTGCATCAGGCGGTCGGCGATCTCCAGGGCGTCGGCGTCCTCGGCGAGCAGGCCACCGGCGGCCAGGTCCATCAGCTCGCCGGCGATGTTGCCGTGGGCGATGAAGAGATCGTGCTCCCGCTGCCCGTTGCTGAGCTGGTTGTGGACCTCGGCGGTCTCCGCGTCGACCAGGTAGGCGGCGAACTCCCCGGCATCCCGTCGGAACAGGGTGTTGGACAGCGAGACGTCGCCCCAGTAGACCCCACCCAGGTGGAGCCGCACGAGCAGGACGGCGAGCGCGTCCAGGACCCGGCGGGCGGTGTCCGGGCGTAGCCGCTGGCTGAAGATCGCCCGGTAGGGCAGGGAGAAGCGCAGGTGACGGGTGACCAGGCACGCGTCGAGGGACTCACCGGAGGCGTCCGTGCGGCCGGCGATGACCGCCAGTGGCTCGACCGCCGGCTGCCCGATCCGCCGGAGGAGCTGCAGGGTCTGGTACTCCCGCTGCGCGAGCTCGGCCTTGATCTCCTTGACGGCGATCACCCCGCCCGAGAGCCGCACGAAGCGCACCACGTGACGGGAGATGCCTCGCGGGAGGGCGGCCAGGTGCTCCTCGGGCCAGTCCTCCAGCGACGTCTCCCAGGGGAGGTCGAGGATCGCCGGGTCCGGTCGCGCGGCGGTGATCTGCAGGGCCATCAGGAGCCTCCCGGTGCTCGGGGTGCGGTCAGGACAGTGTCCGCCCGACCGCACCCCGCTGCATCCGCGGGACGAGACCAGCGCTCCGTGGAGCCCGTCGGCGGGTGGTGGTGGGTGAACGGGTCAGTTGCCGAGGCGGAGCCCGCTCTCGGCGTCGAAGACGTGCAGGTGGTCGGCTTTGGGCACGAAGTACACGATCTCGCCCTTGGCGGGCGGGGTGCGTCCGTCGACGCGGGCGATGAACGCGTTGGCGTCCGCCCCCGAGCCGGGGCGCCGGCCGTAGACGTAGGCGTCGGCGCCGAGCTCCTCCACCACGTCGACCTCGATGGCCAGCCCGCTGCTGTCGGTGCTCACCGTCAGGTCTTCGGGCCGGATCCCGACGACGACCCGCTGGCCGGCGGCGGAGAGGATGTCCCGCTCGACCGGGAGCACCGTCTCGTCGAAGCGGACCCCGCCCTCGGCCACGTCGCCCTCCATCAGGTTCATGGCCGGCGAGCCGATGAAGCCCGCCACGAAGACGTTGTCCGGGTGGTCGTACATGCGCCGCGGCGGGTCGCACTGCTGCAGCAGGCCGTCCTTGAGCACCGCGACCCGGTCGCCCATCGTCATGGCCTCGACCTGGTCGTGCGTGACATAGACCGTCGTCACCCCGAGCCGCCGCTGCAGCGAGGCGATCTGGGTGCGGGTCTGGACGCGCAGCTTCGCGTCGAGGTTGGACAGCGGCTCGTCCATGAGGAAGACCTGCGGCTGGCGCACGATCGCCCGCCCCATCGCCACCCGCTGGCGCTGACCGCCGGACAGGGCCTTGGGCTTGCGGTCCAGGTAGGGCTCCAGGTCCAGGATCTTGGCTGCCTCCTCGACGCGCTGGCGGATCTCCGCCTTGGACTTGCCCGCGATCCGCAGCGCGAAGCCCATGTTGTCGGCCACCGTCATGTGCGGGTAGAGCGCGTAGTTCTGGAAGACCATCGCGACGTCGCGGTCCTTGGGCGGCAGGTCGGTCACGTCACGGTCGCCGATCAGGATCCGGCCGCTGTTGACCTCTTCCAGTCCGGCGAGCATCCGCAGACTGGTGGACTTGCCGCAGCCCGAGGGGCCGACGAGCACGAGGAACTCACCGTCGGAGATCTCGATGTCTAGGGAGTCGACGGCCGGCGAGTCAGATCCCGGGTAGATCCGGGTGGCCTTGTCGAAAGTCACTGTTGCCATGGTGGGGCTACTCCTTCACCGGCAGGAACGTGCCGGACGATCCGTTGTAAAGGACGGTCCCGCCGGCGGTCGCCGACGGAAGTCGCCAGGGGCGTCGCCCCCGAGGAGTCCCGGCCCAGCAGGCCGGTCACCGGCGGCGCTGCCCGTGACGTTGTTCGTTACCGTACTGCAATCTGCAAGATCTTGCAGAAAATGTAAGGTGTGCGCCATGCTAGCGGACGTGCCTGCGGGCACGCCTCGTGACCCGGAGCCGCGACCGCCGCGGACTGCCGTTCAGAAGGAGAACTCATGAAGCGCACGACCGGCGCGATCGCGATGGCGGGCATCACAGCCCTCCTGCTGACCGCCTGCGGTGGAGAAGCCGCGACCGACGACGACCCCACGACCCCCGCCGCCGGCGAGACCGAGTCCGAGGCCCCGGCCGACGACGAGGAGACCACCGACGACGGTGACGCGGCCGACGACACCGCGGACGAGCCCGCGACCGACGAGGAGGCCTCGACCGAGCCCCCCGTGCGTGACCAGAACGCCGAGCTGGTGATCTGGTCCGACGACGTCCGGGCCCCGATCCTGACCGAGTTCGCCGACGAGTTCGGCACCGAGTTCGGCATCACCGTCCAGGTGCAGGTCGCCACGGACGTGCGCCAGCAGTTCAAGGACGCCACCAACGTCGACCAGGGGCCGGACATCATCGTCGGCGCCCACGACTGGCTGGGCGAGCTCGTCCAGAACGGCACCGTGGCCCCCATCCAGATGTCGGAGGACGTGCAGGCTCAGTTCGTGCCGGAGGCCCTCGAGGCCACCAAGTTCGACGGGCAGATCTACGGTGTCCCCTACGCCACCGAGTCCCTCGGCCTGATCCGCAACACCGCCCTGGCCCCCGAGGCCCCCTCCTCGATGGAGGACCTCATCGCGACCGGCCAGGGCCTGGTCGACTCCGGCGACGCCGACCAGGTCATGGTGACCCCGGTCGGCCAGCAGGGTGACGCCTACCACGCGTTCCCGTGGCTGTCCGCCTTCGGCGGCGGCATCTTCGGCACCAACGCCGAGGGCGGCTGGGACGCCGAGAACGTCATCATCGGCTCCCCGGAGAGCATCCAGGGCGGCGAGAAGATCGCCTGGCTGGCCGAGAACGGCGCCCTGAACGTCAACATCGGCGGCACCGAGATGGAGGCCCTGTTCGGCGAGGGCAAGACCCCCTACATGGTCTCCGGACCGTGGGCGATCGCCAACGTCGACGGCGCCGGCATCGAGTACGCCATCGACCCGATCCCGGACTTCGAGGACGGCGGCGTCACCACCCCGTTCCTCGGCGTCCAGATGTTCTACGTCTCCTCCAAGGCCAAGAACCCGGCCATCGCGCAGGAGTTCGTGAACCAGTACGTCCCGAGCGTGGAGCTGCAGCTGGCCCTGTTCGAGGCTGGTGACCGCCCGCCGGCCCTCCAGGCCGCGCTGGACCAGGTCTCCGCGGACAACGAGGACATCGCCGCGTGGGCCGCCGCCGGCGAGGGCGCCCCGCCGATGCCGAACATCCCGGCCATGAACGCGGTCTGGGGCCCGCTGGGCCAGGCCACCTCCGACATCGTCGGCGGTGCGGACCCGGCCGAGCGCCTCGCGGCCGCCCAGGATGAGGTCGTCGCCGCCATCGGCTGATGACCACCGGCTAGACCCGGTCCCGGCTGGACCTCTCCGCGCATGTCCAGCCGGGGCCGCCCCCTGAGAGCAGCACGCCGGCGTCACCGCCGGCACGCACCACCACCCTGACAACCCCCGGCACCCAGGGAGACGACGATGTCCCAGCAGGCCACCCACAAAGGCGACGCCGAGGTCGGCCACCTGGCCGAGCCCGAGCACCTGGAGTACGGCACCAGGCCGCCGATCTGGGTCACCGTCGTCAAGTGGGTGCTGATCGCCCTGGCGCTGGCCGTCCTGCTGTATGTCGTGCAGGAGCTGATCGAGGCCGGTCACTGGCTCATGGTGATCCTGGCGGCCTTCGTCGCCATGTGCATCCTGGCCGTCTACTCCACCCGCCGGGCGGTCCCGCTGAAGTACCTGCTGCCCGGCCTGCTCTTCGCTCTGGCCCTGCAGATCTGGCCGCTGGTCTACACGGTCAGCCTGTCGTTCACCAACTACGGCGACGGGCACCTGATCTCCAAGGAGGAGGCGATCAGCGCCATCGAGGCCAGCTCGGTGCGCCCGGTCGAGGGCTCCGCCCGCTTCTCCCTCAACATCGCGGTCCCCGAGGGGGAGGACGTCGCGACCGGCGACCTCATCTACCTGCTGACCGACCCCGACGGCAACTTCTTCGCCGGCAGCCTGCAGGGACTGCAGCCGCTCGACGCCGAGACGGTCGAGGCCGGGATGACCGGCCGGATCACCAGCGCCGACGGGTTCACCGTCCTGTCCGCGAGCGAGGTCAACGCCCGTTCCGCGGACCTGGCCGAGTTCGCGGTCCCGACCGAGACCGGCGGCATCAAGCAGATCGGGCTGTCCGAGGCGTTCATCGGTGAGCCCACCAAGGTCTGGGACGAGGCCAGCGGCACCATCACCGACACGCTCACCGGCAGGGTCTACGTCGCCGAGGGGGCCAACTTCGTCCCCCAGGACGGGGTCGGGCCACCGCTGCCCCAGGGGTGGCTGGAGAACGTGGGCTTCGACAACTACACCGAGGCGCTGACCAACCCCACGCTGCGCGCCGGCTTCATCAAGGTGCTGGTCTGGAACTTCGCGTTCGCGGCCATCACCGTGATCTCCACCTTCCTGCTGGGCATGCTGCTCGCTCTGCTCTTCAACGACTCCAGGCTCAAGGGCCGCGGGGTCTACCGATCGCTGCTGATCCTTCCCTACGCGCTCCCGATCTACGTCACGGCGCTGGTCTGGTCCTCGATGTTCAACCAGGACTTCGGGCTGATCAACAGCGTGACGGGGCTGGACATCAACTGGCTGGGTGACCCGTGGATGGCGCGGCTCGCGCTGCTGATCACCAACCTCTGGCTGGGCTTCCCCTACATGTTCATCGTGTGCACGGGAGCGCTGCAGTCGATCCCGGGGGAGGTGCGGGAGGCCGCCGCGATCGACGGGGCCGGCCCGTTCCGGACCGTCCGCTCGGTCATCATGCCGCTGCTGCTGGTGGCGGTGGGGCCGCTGCTGATCGCCTCGTTCGCGTTCAACTTCAACAACTTCGGGCTGGTCTTCCTGTTCAACGAGGGCGGGCCGTTCATCGGCGGCCAGAGCCAGATCGGCTCGACCGACCTGCTGATCTCGTGGGCCTACCGGCTGGCGCTGGGCGGGACCCAGCCGAACTTCGGGCTGGCCTCGGCGATCGCGGTCTTCATCTTCTTCATCGTGGCCCTCATCAGCTACCAGGGCTTCCGGTCCACCAAGGCACTCGAGGATGTGAACTGAGATGACCACAGGCACTCCCACCGGTGGAGAGATGGCCGCCATCGACGTGAGCAACGCCGCTCAGCGCGAGACCGCGCCCGCGCCGGCCGGTCGGCGGAAGAAGGGCGGTGGCGTCTGGTGGCGGCACGCCCTGGCGCTGCTGGCCCTGGTGTTCGCCCTCTTCCCCATCCTGTTCATCGTGTCCTCGGCGTTCAACAACGCCGGCACCCTGTCGACCTCGGGGCTGATGCCGACCAAGTTCGGCACCGACAACTTCAAGGACCTGTTCGCCGACCCGGCCCGGCCCTACTGGACGTGGTTCAAGAACTCGATGATCATCTCGGTGGTCTCGACGATCGCCACGCTCTTCCTGGGTGCCTGCGCGGCCTACGCCTTCTCCCGGCTGCGCTGGACCGGCCGGCGGGGCGGGCTGCTGGCCATCCTGCTGCTGCAGATGTTCCCCGCAGTCCTGGCCTTCGGTGCCCTCTACATCACCTTCGCCAACGTCGGCAACATCCTCCCGGCCGTGGGGCTGAACACCCTGGCCGGCCTGATCCTGGTCTACCTCGGCGGCGCGATGGGCTCGAACATCTGGCTGCTCAAGGGCTACTTCGACACCGTGCCCAAGGAGCTCGACGAGGCCGCCTACATCGACGGGGCGTCCCACGCGCGGATCTTCTTCACCATCACCCTGCGGCTGGTCACCCCGATCCTGGCGACCGTCGCCATGCTGGCCTTCGTCGGGCTGTGGGGCGAGTTCCTCCTGGCCTCGATCTTCCTCACCGACGTCAACCAGCAGACGCTCGCCGTCGGCCTGTGGCAGACCCGCAACGCCGACGTCAACCGCTACTTCGGCCAGTTCGTGGCGGGTGCCGTCATCGCCTCCATCCCGGTGGTGCTGGTCTACCTGTCCCTGCAGAAGCAGCTGATCGGTGGCCTGACCCAGGGCTCCGTCAAGTGATCGCATGCTGACCGAGCCGCACCACGACGGGTCCCCGCTGTACGTCTCGGCGGTCGCACCGGCCCCGGGGGAGACCGTCTCCGTCCGGGTCCGCGCACCGCTGAGTGCCGGGGTGAGCGCCGTGCACGTGCGCACGACCCCGGACGGCGAGCAGGAGTTCACCACCGCGCGCCGGGTGCACACCGACGCGGTGGAGTCCTGGTGGCAGGCCGAGCTCGTCCTGCACAACCCGGTGACGAACTACCGCTTCCTGCTCGAGGGCGGCGCGGAGGGCGCCGGCGACTACCGGTGGCTCAACGGCACCGGGGTGCACCCGCGGGACGTGCCCGACGCCGCCGACTTCCGGATCGTCACCCACCCGGCGCCGCCCGCCTGGGCCACCGGTGCCGTCGTCTACCAGATCTTCCCGGACCGTTTTGCCCGGGACGCCGCGGTCGAGCCGCCCGGGGACCCCGGCGGCCCCCGCCAGGACCTGCCGTCGTGGGCTGCGCCGGCGCGCTGGGACGACCCGGTCGACGAGACCCGCCAGGGCAGCCAGCAGGTCTTCGGCGGCACGGTCGAGGGCATCATCGACCACCTCGACCACCTCGTGGAGCTCGGCGTGAGCGTCGTCTACCTCACCCCGTTCTTCCCCGCCCGGTCCAACCACCGCTACGACGCCTCGACCTTCGAGACGGTCGACCCGATCCTGGGGGACCCGGAGGCCATGGCCCGCCTGCAGGTCGCGGCCCACGCGCGCGGCCTGCGGGTGATGGGCGACATCACGACCAACCACACCGGCGACGCGCACGAGTGGTTCGCGGCCGCCGACGCCGACCCCACCGGGCCGTATGCCGGGTGGTACGTCCGCCAGACCGGTCCCGACGGGTCCCCGGGAGACTGGGTGACCTGGCTCGGCGTGCCGTCCCTGCCCAAGCTGGACCACACCGACGCCGGTCTGCGGGCCGCGTTCATCGACGGGCCGGACTCGGTGATCCGGCGGTGGCTGCGACCCGGCGCCGGCCTCGACGCCTGGCGGGTGGACGTCGCCAACATGACCGGCCGCTACGCCCAGACCGACATCGCCCACGAGGTGGCGCGGGCGGTGCGTGCCGCGGTCGAGGAGGAGGCGGCGGCCCACGGCGCCGAGCCGCTGCTGGTCGCCGAGCACGTGCACGACCACAGCGGCGACGCCCAGGGCGACGGGTGGCACGGGGTGATGAACTACTCCGGCTTCACCAAGCCCGTCTGGACGTGGCTGCGCGACGACGCTTTCACCCCGAAGTTCCTCGGCTCGCCGGCCCGGATCCCCCGGCTCGGCGGTGAGCTCGTGGCCGAGACGGTCCGGGAGTTCTCCGCCATCGTGCCCTGGCGCAGCCTGGTGCACTCCTTCACCCTCGTCGGCTCGCACGACACGAGCCGGGTGGCCACCCTCGTCGGTCGCGACCGCGCGCTCATCGTGGTGGCGGCCGGGCTGCTGCTGACGGCGCCGGGGATCCCGATGATCTGCTACGGCGACGAGATCGGGATCCAGGGCGACTTCGGCGAGGCGGGGCGGCGTCCGATGCCGTGGGGTGCAGCGCCATCCGCCGCGGGGGGCGAGCCGGCCGACCCGGACCGCTGGGACGAGACGCTCCGCCAGGAGTATGCCGCGCTGATCCGGGCCCGGCGCACCAGCCCCGCGCTCGCCGCGGGGGGCATGCGATGGGTCCACGCGGCCGAGGACACCCTGGTCTTCCTGCGTGAGCACCCCGAGCAGACCGCGCTGGTGCACGTCGCCCGCGCGGCCCACGACCCGATCACCCTGCCCGCGGACCAGGTGCCGGGGGCGACCACCGGTGCCCCGGCATACGGCCCCGGGGTGGGGACCGACGGGCGAGGTGACCTGGTCCTGGACGCCGAGGGTCCGCTGGTGCGGGTCTGGACCTGGTCGACGCGGGCACCGGAGTGGGAGGTTTCGAGATGAGCAGGCTCGCCGATCTGGCGCAGCACGCGGGGGTCAGCGAGGCAACGGTCAGCCGGGTGCTCAACGACCGGCCGGGCGTCGCCGCGCACACCCGCCAGGCGGTGCTCACCGCGCTGGACGTGCTGGGCTACGAGCGCCCGAGCAAGCTGCGGCGCAACAGCGCCGGCCTGGTCGGCCTGGTCGTGCCGGAGCTGACCAACCCGATCTTCCCGGCCTTCGCCCAGGCCATGGAGACGCGGCTGGCCGCCGCCAACTACACCCCGGTGCTGTGCACGCAGGTGCCCGGCGGCATCCACGAGGACGACTACGTCCGGATGCTGCTGGACCGCGGGGTCGCCAGCATCGTCTTCATCAGCGGCTATCACGCCGACACCAAGGCGGACATCGCCCGCTACACCGCGCTGCGCGAGCGGGGCCTGCCGATCGCGCTGGTCAACGGCTGGCGCGAGGGCGTCGAGGCGACCTTCATCTCCAACGACGACATCGCCGGGATGCACCTGGCAGTGCGGCACCTGCGCGAGCTCGGCCACACCCGCATCGGCCTGGCGACCGGCCCGGCGCGCTACGTCCCGGTGCAGCGCAAGATCGAGGGCTACGAGCTCGCGCTGGATGAGCTGCTGCCCGGGGCCGAGCGCTTCATCCAGACGACGCTGTTCACCGTGGAGGGCGGGGTCGCGGCCGGGCGCAAGCTCCTCGATCTCGGCGTGACCGCCGTCGTGTGCGGCTCCGACATCATGGCCCTCGGCGTGGTCCGGGCCGCCCGCCAGGCCGGGCTCCGGGTGCCCGAGGACGTCTCGGTCATCGGGTCGGACGACTCGCAGATGATCGGCTTCACGGACCCGCCGCTGACCACGGTGCGACAGGACGTCGAGTCGATGAGCGAGGCCGCCGTCACCGCGATCCTGGAGGAGATCCAGGGTGAGGACGTCGTGCATAGGGAGTACCTCTTCGCGCCCGACCTGATCCTGCGCGCCTCCACGGGCGCCGCCCCCGACCGGGGCTGAGGACAGCGCGCAGCCGTCACCGGTCGACCGGCGCGTGTGAACGATGCGTGCAGGTGTGCGGCTTCTTGCCGCGGGTTCCGGCGTGGCGTGTGAACGATGCGTCCACGTGTGCGGCGTCTTGCCGCACCTGCCGGCCGGGCGTGTGAACGATGCGTGCACGTGCATGGACCCTTGCCGGGGCCGGCGCTGGCCCCGGTCAGGCTGACGGCCCGCGGCCGGAGCGCAGGGTGAGCAGGCCGCGCAGCAGCGTCACCACGTGCCGTTCGTCTCGCACCCGGTGCTGCGCCACGGTCTCGCCGGGCCCGACCCGGACGGTCAGGTGGGCGTGGCCCAGGGCCTCGAAGGCCTGCTCGTCCGTGACGTCGTCGCCGACGTAGAGCACCTGGTCCACCCCGCGCGCGTCCGCCAGGTCCAGCAGCGCACTGCCCTTGCCGACGTGGCGGGTGGCCAGCTCCAGCACGTCCTTGCCAGGGGTCACCCTCAGGTTCGGTCGGCCCCGGGCCAGCGCGCGCCCCTCTGCCAGCGTGGCAGCGGCCTCCTCCGGGGGGATTCCGCGGGTGTGGAGGACCAGGGAGTGCGGCTTGCGCTCTAGCCGGGCCAGCGGGTGGGCCCTGACCAGGGCGGTCAGCTCCGCCTCGAGGATGGCGAACCGGGCGGACTCGGCCTCGTCCCGGGACGGTGCCGGCTCGCGGTAGGAGGTCTCGACGCCGTGGCTGCCGACCAGCAGCACCGGGTCGACCGCCCCGGTGAGCTGTCGCAGGGTCGCCAGGTCCCGCCCGGAGACGACGGCCACCAACGTGTCCGGGAGCGTGGCCAGCTGGTCCAGCAGCTCCAGGGCGCCGGGGAGGGCGCGGGCGGTCATCGGGTCGTCGACCAGGGGGGCCAGGGTGCCGTCGAAGTCGACGGCGACCAGCACCCGGGGCAGGGCCGCAAAGCGACGCAGGGCGTCGGTGAGCTCACCGGCCGGGGTGGCCGCCGCGCGGTCCCGGAGGCCGGTCATCCTCGTCCCGGCTTGTCCGGGGCCGCCTCGAGGGCGGCCAGGTAACGCCGGGCCCAGGCGTGTACGTCGTGGGTCCGCACCCGGCGGCGCATGCCGAGCATCCGCTTGCGCAGGGCGGCGGGGTCCTCGCGCATGGCCGCCAGGATCGTCTGCTTGAGCCCGGCGATGTCGTGCGGGTTGCACTGGAAGGCCTGGGTGAGCTCGTGCGCCGCGCCGGTGAACTCGCTGAGCACCAGGGCGCCGCCGCCGTCCCAGCGGCTGGCGACGTACTCCTTGGCCACCAGGTTCATCCCGTCCCGCAGCGGGGTCACCAGCAGCACGTCCGCCGCCTGGAAGAGCGCGGACATCTCCTCCTTCGGGTAGGAGTGGTGCAGG
>Ga0123333_10000647_pt1 | contig 38000 bp, 31 predicted proteins | sample BioC12SIPDNA_3_FD_89957 | JGI IMG/M metagenome (GOLD analysis project Ga0123333, IMG submission 89957) | Anaerobic biogas reactor microbial communites from Washington, USA - Biogas_R2_B C12 SIP DNA | ecosystem: Engineered > Bioreactor > Anaerobic > Unclassified | place: Washington, USA...
AAGAAGAAACGCGAACACATCGGGGCCCCACAAATCACCAATGCAACCAAACAACAAATCGCGACGGCTACAAAACTTAAGAGCCAACGTCATGAATTTCGGTTAACGGCGTAGGGTGGCACTGGGCGATGTCCGCTTGGTTCTCTCCCGCTTCGATCTTCGAGAGGTCGAGGATATCGTTGATGATGGCCAGCAAGGCCTCCCCGTTGCGCGAGATGGTGCGGAGGCTCTCGCGGACGGACTCGCCGCCGCACTCGCAATGTCCCGGACACTGGGACGCCACCAATTCCGTGAAGCCGAGGATGGCCGTCATGGGCGTTCGAATCTCGTGGCTCATATTGGCCAGGAACTCGCTCTTCGCCTTGTTGGCCAGTTCCGCTCGCCGCTGGGATTCGGCCAACGCTTCTTCGGCCCGTTTTCGCGCGGTGATGTCTTCGACCGTTTCGACGGCGCCCACGACAACGCCTTTTCCGTCCTTGATGATGGCGGCAATGAAACTGAGCCATCGGCCGCCATTACCACTGTTCGGGAAGAACCCGCTGCCCTCGTAGGCGCCTTCGACAAGCGAGGACTTCTGGAGCTGAGCACTGTAGTACTCTTGGATGGCGGCGGTCTGATTATCCACGAGCAGGTCGGCAAGGCACGGTCTGGGACTGGAGTAGAAGGCCTGCCAGTGGTTCCGCGTCCCGATCATCTTTTCGACGGGGAGTCCGGAGAACTGCTCGAGTGCCCTGTTCCAGTGGATCACCCGATGGTCCTTGTCGATCACGAACTGGGCGATGGGCGTTCCTTGGAGAATGTCGCGCAGCTTCTGGTCGCGATCCTCCACGGCTTCCTGGGCACTTCTGCGATCCGCCATTTCCCGTCGCAGCTTCTCGTTGGCATCTCGGAGTTCGGCCGTGCGGCGCGCCACCATTTCCTCGAGATGCGTTTGGTACTCCGTCACCTGGGCCCGGGCTCGTTCCCGCTCTCGTATCAGGCAGTGATAGCAGTTCTCCGGACGATTCAGACCGTTGTGGATGGCCAGGACCATCATCTCGCAAGACTGGTATCCGCACGAGCAACAGTTGAACAGGTCCTTGGCAGAATACTTGTGCATCGAGCGAAGGATCTGCGTCCGCTGCTCGGCGGTTGGATGGTTCACCCGTGCGTTTCCCGACCGATCCCGAAAAACGCGCGTCTCACCCGATCCGTCCCAGTAGCGTTCGATTGTGCGGCGAATCTCTCCGTCGCGGGCTGTAGCGTCGCGAGCCTCCGTTGCCGACTCGCGTTCTCGGAACCGTTCGCGAAGAAACGCCTCCGATACGTCCGGAGCCTGGTTTCGCAGCGCCGAGGCGGGACCCAGGTTGCATCCGTGTTTGCAGTTGAGGCAGTCGATCAGCATCGGCAGTGACGATTCGCCCGATGCGATCACCGTATCGAGCGTCTCCAGATACGAATAGAGCGTTTCCTGGCCTTCAATTCGGCGAGTGTTGCTGCAAAGGTCTGGGATCCATCGTTCCGCGGTCCGCAACAGGCCGCCAGGGGCGGGAAAGAACAGAGCGGTGTTGGGCGAAGGACCGTCGTAGGGTGCGGCCGCGAAATCGTCCAGGTCCAAGCCGCTGCCGCGAAAATGGCGAGCGATCGAGGCGAAGGTAATATGAATCGATTGGATCCGGGCGGCCTCAAACTCCCGCGGTTTCGCCGGACACGGAGAAAAAACCGCAATCCGGTGATCGAGAAACTGTGGGTAATGATTGCGGATCATCTTGACCGTGTGGACCATGGGGCTGTCCACCGGCGCGAGATAGGGCAACAAGGCCGGGCGATATTGTTCCACATAGGATACAACCGCTGGGCAGGGCGACGCGATCAAAGGCCGCCGCGCGTCGGTATTCAGACACTCCGCCAGACTCCTCGCCGCCAACTCGGCGCCGAACCCCACGTCGAAAACCGCCGATACCCCCAGACTCTTCAACCAGCCGTTCAAGTGGAGATAGCGGCCCGGGAAATTCGCGACTACGGAAGGGGCTACAATGGCCACGATCGGCTGTCCGTCCCGGCACGCCTCGAAGAAATCCTCGATGTGATCCTGGAGATAGCGGGCATCGTGAGTGCATGCTTCGAGGCACCGACCGCAGCCGATACAGCGATCGGGATCGACGTTGACGTAGTCGCCCGAACCGTCGTTACAGATCTTGACGGGGCAGACGGCGATACAAGCATGGCAATTGACGCACTTCTCGCCGTCGACCTGCACGACCGGCGACAGGCTCGATCGAGTGTCGTCTGTACCCTGTACGTTCATTGAACGGATGCTCCGGCATGCCCCGGCAAACACGGACTGCCGCTCTTTGCCCCGATACGGGGGCGCGGCGAGAGAGTCGGCGTTCGCTAGTGAAAAGTTAGGTCCGGCGAGACCACGGAGCAAACCGGGTGCTGTTTCTGTGTCGGCCTGTCTCGGAGATTATCCCCCGCTCTCCCGTCGCCGCCCCCATACAGTCGGCACGATCCGCAATGGCTCTACGATCACTCGGCTCGCATCGAACCGTTGTGCCCGCAAAGAGCGACGCCCGCTCGGCACTGAGTTGAGGTGCCGGCGGGCGCAACCAGATGTCGGAGAAGACACGCGGGGCTACTTGCCCATTTTGCGGAGGTTCTTCAGGCAGGCGTCGACGCTTCCCAGCGGGTCGTCGCCGCTCTCGTGCTCGACGACGTACCACTTGGTGCCGCCCACCGACTCGCAGATTTCAAACACCTGCTTCCAGTCGACTTCCCCTTCGCCGACCGGAGCGTCGCCGCCGTATTCCTTGAGGTGGACGGTGAGCGAGCGGCCGGGGAACTTCTTCAACGTGGCGTAAGGATCGCCGCCGCCGCCGATGCAGTTGCCGATGTCCATCTGCATGACGACGCGCGCCGAAGAGTTCTCGAACAACAGGTCCCACTGGGTCGTATCGCCGATCTTGGTGAAGTCGCCGCCGTGGGCATGGTAGCCGACATAGGCGCCGGCGTTTCGGACGCGCTCGGCCAGGGTGTCGAGCAACGCAGCGGTCTTCTTGCAGGCTTCGGCCGAGTTGCGCATTTCGTCGGGCATCCACGGGAAAATCAGGAACGGATTTCCAAGCACCTGGTTGAATTCGACTTCCTTGTCGAACTCGTCGTATTTCCCGTCCGTGAGCGTGTTGATTCGCGTGATCAGGTGCGTGCCGCAGCACTTCAGGCCGTTGTCGTCGAGGAGCTTCTTGAGTTCCTCCGCCGTGCGGTCGTAGTAGCCGGCGAACTCGACTCCCACGTACCCCATGGCGGCAACCGCCTTGAGCACTCCGGGAAGGTCCTTCTCGCACAGCTTCCGCACCGAGTAGAGCTGCAGCCCGATCGGGATCTTCTTGTCGGCCGCGGCAAAGAGGTTGGTTCCGGCGGCGCCCACGGCATACGCAGCGGCGGTTCCAGCAGTCATTCTGAGAAGTTGGCGTCTTGAGAGGTTCATGGTTTCTCCAAGTCAGGGAGGGGGTCCGCAGAGAGGGTTTCTTGAGCCCGAAAACGAATTTCCAGTCTAGGCTCCGGAAACGACGGCCGCAAGCGACCGGACGGGAGCGCAAGTGCTAGAGGAGAACTGGCGATGCGCCGTGCCGGCTGCTATGCTGACACGCTGAGAATCCCCTCCCCGTCAAAGAAAAATGGTCCCCATTGAGGAGTCTGCCATGTCCTCGTTCACCCGACGCACATTCTTGTCGGCCTCTGCCGGCGGCCTGGCGGCCTCTGCCTTGGCCATGCGATCCGTGCACGCCGCTCCGTCGGCGGTCGCCGGACCGACGGTCGAGGACGCCTTCGCGCTCCGCAAGGCCGGCAAGAAGATCCCCGTTGTCTTCGATACCGACATCGGCGGCGATATCGACGACACCTGGGCCTTGCTGATGCTGCTAAATTCGCCCGAGTTGGACGTCAAGCTGGTCGTCTCCGACTACAAGAACGGCACTTATCGGGCGAAGGTCCTGGCCAAGATGCTGGAGGTGTGCGGGCGGACCGACATTCCGGTCGGTATCGGCTTGGACAAAGGCGACCGGGGCGAGGACCAGGCCGATTGGGTTGCCGATTACGATCTCGGCAAGTACCCCGGCCGGGTGTACGAAGACGGCGCCGACGCAATCATCCAAACGATTCGCCAGTCGAAGGATCCCGTGACGCTGATTGCCGTGGGGCCGGTTCCCAATCTCCCCGAGGTACTGCGGCGAGCGCCGGACGTGGCCGAGAAGGCTCGCTTCGTGGGAATGCACGGCAGCGTTCGCAAAGGCTACGGCGGCAGTGAGGAGATTTCAGCCGAGTGGAACGTCCGCGCCGATCCGGCAGCCCTGCGGGCCGTCTTCAAGGCTCGCTGGGAGAAGACCGTCACGCCGCTGGATACCTGCGGGATCGTCCACCTTGCCGGCCCACGTTACGCCCGCATTCACGGGTGTCAGACGCCGGGCGCCAAGGCCCTGATGGAGAACTACCGCGTCTGGACAGAAGCGCAGGAGAAACGGGGCAACAAGATGCCCGACCCGGCCCAGCGTAGTTCGACGCTCTTCGACACTGTGGCCGCGTATCTCGGCTACTCGGAAGACCTGCTCGAGATGGAGACGATCAAGCTGGTCGTCACGGACAACGGTTTCACCCGGATCGACGATGGGGGCTCGCCGGTTCGCTGCGCCATGGCCTGGAAGGACCTCGATGCGTTCGAGGAGCATCTGACGGAGAGGATTGTCAGGTCTGGTTGAGCGGCAACGGCAATCAACGGCAGAGTTGCCTCTTGTGCGAAGCACCCGAGAAAACGCCGCGGCATCGGGTGGTTGTCACCCTCTTCCTCCTGGGATCACGTAATTCAGAGAGGCAGATAGACGATTCGGTCTCGCCACTCGTCGAAATCTGACGCGGACCAGATCAACAGAAGGCTTTCAGCCACCGGCCTCGCTGGACGGCTCTGCGGGACGAGGAAAAGGCCGTGAATGGATCGCCCGTCAGAAATCCGTTCTTCGGCCCAGCTTTTCATCGTGTTGACGTCGTGCGAAACGACAAGCCAATGCTGCTCCCACGCGTATTGCAGGACATCTTCGTCGGAGGTGCCTGACAGGCCTTCCTGGAAAACGGTCGTGATAACAACAGCCGGCTCCAACCGACGGACTGCCCGCACAATGTTCCCCCGGAGGTCCTCGTCGGCGAGAAATTGTGGGCGGCTCACTACGGATGTTCCTCCGCTGACTTCGGCTTCCGAGCGGCCCGAAGCCGATCGAGCAACGGCCCGTGCTGTGCCTCACTTGCCTGGCGAAGCTGATTCCATCGCGTTTCCTGTTCCTGCAGGTACCGGTCGATTTCACTGCGATGGCGCAGATAGAAAGCCACGGTTCCGTAGACCTGCTCGGGCATAAGGGCAGGGAACTCCTCCACGATGGCCTCGGGGCTCTTGCCTTCCCAGTACGCATAAATGACGGAATCGAGGGAGACGCGGGTACCTGAGATCCGCCACCCCCCCGCATCAGTCCTGCAAACGTACTCAACGGATGTTTGGCTCATCTGTTTCTATCCCAACGCTTAGAGCAGGTACAGTGGTGATCGGGCCAGGAGTGTTTTGTCACAACAGCCACCCGAGTGCAGGTGTGGCGAATGTGCACTGCCCGGCACATGGCGGGGCAAACGTGCCTACTTCGTAACATGCTCCCGGATCCACGTGCGAAACGAACGAATCAGCATGTTCTCCCGGACGTCTCCCACTTGCCCCATCAGGCGTTGAACCTCCGAGAGCGGCAGTCGAGGGAAACTCGCGCTTGACGGCCGCGGTTCATATTGCCCCGCCGAATTAAGTTCGTAGACTTCGAGGGTCTGCCCGTCGTATCGCCACAGCTCGGGCACGCCGAAGGCGGCGCAAAGGGGCATCTTCTTGAACGTTTCGCCCGAAAGATCGATCTCAATCGCCAAATCGGGCGGCGGGTCTACGGAAAGATCCAATTCCATCTTCTGCCAGACCTGCGGCTCGTGCTTGACGTAATAGGAGTTGTCGGGCTCGAAGCCCCGCTCGAGATCCTCACGCCGGCAGGTCATGGCGCGGCAACTCTGGATATCGATGTGGAGTTCCTCCGACCATGCCTCGATCAGCCGTCCCAGCAGGTGTGCGCAGACCTCATGCCGTTTGGACGGCGAAATCATCTCCAGTTCCCCCCGATTGTAAGTCATTCGAACGTTCCGGCTTTGCGGCACATCCCGCAGGGCGACGTAGGTCGCCCAAGGGACGCCGTGCAAGACCACTCGCTGCCCGCTCAGAGCTTGCTCAGCGATTGCCATGACGCGTTCTCCGAAGATGTTCAACGCAACTGAAGTGGCCATTACTTTCTCAAGTCCGCAATTCGACTGTGCGGAAAGAGAGGGGTACGACCGATCCATTCCCATTATAGCTGTTGCTCCTCTCCATCCTCCACCCCCAGTTGAGGAGTATCCATGGATCGAGGGTGCACGATTCAGCAGAGACGCGGCAGATCAGTCCGAGCGTTGTTCTTTTCTCTTGCGGCAATCGCGGCAGAGGCCGCTGACGAAGAGGCGATGGCTGAAGACCTCGAAGTCGTGCTGGCGGGCGACCGAATCGCGAACGCGCTCGATCTCGTCGCTGTGGAACTCGATCAGCTTGTTACAGACTTCGCAGTGCAGATGGTCGTGACTGGGATAGCCGTATTCGTGCTCGTAGACGCTTCGCCCGCCCAGGGTCATCTTGCGGATCAGGCCGGCCTCGGTCAGCTCGCTGAGGGTGCGGTAGACCGTAGGGCGGCTCACCTTGCGCTCGGCGATCAACTCCTGCAGATGGTCCATCAACTCGTCGGCGTCGAAGTGGTCGTGATGGCTGAAGACCTGCTCGACGATGAGGCGGCGCTGCTGAGTGATCCGCTTCCCCCGCGACTTGAGAAACTGCACGAACCGATCCTCGGGCGGCTGGGGTGGTTCGATGGCACGGAGCGAATAGTCGCGCGTCATGAGGCAAGCGGATCTGAGGAAGAGGGTTTGCCCCGAGTGGCCCGATCCCGCGTACGGCCCGGACCACCTGCCCGAACCGGCGGGACGCTAGCCGATCTCGTCGAGAAGCCGTCCCAGGGCAATCTCCAGCTTATCGTCAGTTTCGTAGGTGCCGTCGGCAATCTGAGCCCTGATCTGGTCCACCCGATCCTGGCGGATCTCGGGCAGGTCGCGCACCTTGTCGATGAGCTGTCCTGCGTCGGACAACTGCAGTTCGTCCTGGATGGGACTTGCCTCGCCGACCGACTGCCGGTTCGTGATCCGAGAAGAGTGCGGGGGACCGATGGGTTGGGCTCCGTGCAAATGGGCCGGACCGTAAATGTGCATTTGTCAACTCCCAAACGGACGCCGCTCGAAGAGGGGTGCGGCGTGTCCTCCTAATTATAACTCACGTTGCTGCGTCGTCGGCTTCGGTTACTACTGCGGGAGGCCTGGCAAGGACGAGAGAACTCTCGTCGCACACCTGTCTTCGACCTGCGAACAGGGCCCGCCCCATCAAATCCCGGGAGAGCCCGTTCGGACCGAATCGCGTCTTCGCACGCCCTGTAGCACCTTTGACGAATCGCCCTCCGCCAACGACAACGGTCACTTCAACGGCCACGTCAGGTCGCTGCGATTAGGCCACACGTGTCGTTTTCACACGACCTTGTCGACCGAACGCAACACGTCCCAACTCGCATCAACGGCCATTATCGCTCCGGACGGCAAAACCGCCAAGACGCATTTCTCTGTCTCCGGACGATCGCCCTGTCACTCCCTCTCCAAGTCGCCTGCGGCTCTCGTCCACGATTTATGGTACGGATGTTCAGTTTGGATGGTTCGCCATTTTCTTGGTGCGGATTATAGGAAGATGCCGCAATCCAGGCAAGATCGACCACGAGCACCCCGGAAGGCCCGTTTCGAGAAATCGGGCGAAACTCAACCCCGTTCTCGTGGTTTACCAAATTGGAAGACACGCCGGTCCCACCAGAATCAGGCGAAAGGAGAGAAGTATGAGGTTTTGGATTGTGATCCTCGCCGGGGCGTCGGTCCTGGCCCTGGGAGCGGCGACCGGTGCCGCCCAGGAGGGGCGGCGGGGCTCGCCCCCCGACCAACCACGGTTCTTCGAGCGGCTGGATGCCGACAAGGACGGAAAGATCAGCCTCAGCGAAGTCCCCGAACGTGTGCCCGAACAAGTCAAGGAGATGTTGAGCCGAGCCGATCGCGACGGCGACAAGATCCTCACGAAAGACGAGCTTGAGCCCGTCATGCGCAGGCTGCAGGCAGGTTGGGCGGGGCCGGAAAGAAGCGGCAGTCCGCGATCCGGCGAGCGCACCGGCCCACCGTCGCGCAACCGGGACGCCCGCGGTCCAGATGCCCACCGAGGGCCGTTTCCCGGCTGGGGTGAGCGACGCTTTGCTGGGATTGACAAGGACAAAGACGGGACGATCGACAAAGATGAAGCTGCCTCGCGCATGAGGGAGCATTTCGACCGAGTCGACGCCAGCAAAGACGGCAATATCGATCGTGAAGAAGGCCGCCGCGCCATGATGGCCATGGCGAGAATGCGAATGGAAGGTCGTGGGCCACACATGCGACGCGGCATGCGAGGCCCGGGCGGCCCGCAGTTCGGCCGTTCGCCTATGGCACGTGGTTTCAAAGGTCCGATGATGGGACATCGCGGCCTGTGGGGCGGCCCCAAGATGGGACGCGGCATGCAAGGCCCAGGCGGGCCGCAGTTTGGCCGTTCGGCCATGGCACGCGGTTTCAAGGGGCCGATGATGGGGCACCGCGGCCCGTGGGGCGGTCCCAAGATGGGTCGCGGCATGCGCGGCCCGGGCGGGCCGCATTTCGGCCGTTCGCCCATGGCGCGTGGTTTCAAAGGTCCGATGATGGGACGTCGTGGCCCGTCGCTTGGCCCCGAGATGGGACGCGGCATGCGAGGCCCGGACGGTCCGCAGTTCGGCCGTTCGGCCATGGATCGTGGTCCCAAGGGGCCGGCGATGTGGCATCGCGGACCATGGGGCGGTGCGGAGACGGGTCGCGGGATGCGAGGCCCGGGCGGTCCCCAGTTCGATCGTTCGCCGATGGGTCGCGGTCCTGAGGGATCGATGACCTCGCATCACGGCTCGCGGCGCGGCCCCGAGGCGGGTCGCAAAACGGAAGGTCCGCAGGAGCCGCGTGTGGACCGAGGGCATGATCGGCCCGATCGAGCAGCGCCGGATGCCAAGACGCCGGACCGACCCCGCAAGCCGATCGAGAAGAAAGCCAAGCCTGAGAAGGATGAGGTCGAGAAGAAGGAGTAATTCCTGGTGGCTGGAACGCGTTGCGGTTCGTGTCGCGAGGAAAGGTATAGCCCGGCGGGGATCGTGTTCATCAGGTCCTCGCCGGGTTTTTTGTGCGATCCCCCTGTTCGTGGAGTGTGAACCGAAACAATGCGAAATTGTCCTACGTAGAGAATTTCGTACGAAGGATCAGAGTTTGGAGGCTTTGAGGAAACCGGCAGGGATCGTCGCGCATCCAAGACATAGAATGGGACGTCGTTCAACGAAGCGTTCTTCAACCGGGAATTTCTGCAAGACAAGTTTGCCGAAAACGAATAGACTGCAGGAAGAGAAAGTTCTCGAAACGAGGAGAGGCGTCCTTCAACCCACGGGGGTGCATTATGGAGAAACCCAATACCGCGGTCGTCCAAGCAATTCCTGATCTCCGCTCCAGCGACTTCCCGCTCGATTGCGAGAGCCGCGCATTTCATCGGTTCTCACTCAAGATGGACCGACAACTCCGCAAGCTGGTTGCCGAGTGGATCCACCTGGCCGCTCCCAACGCCTTTCGTTTGCAGCGGCGTTTCACGGAACCATCGTCGCTTCCGAAGAAGTAACTGCCAGAGGCCCTCAGGCCAGTCCAACCGAGTATCTCACTCCCACCCCGACCGGGAACCTTCCGGCCGGGGTGGTTTCGTGAAGGAATGCCTCAGTGCGGCTCGCACCCGGGGCGGCTCACTTCTCTTGCACCTCCACCTCAATCAACAGACGTTTCACCTGGTCTGCCAACAGTTCTCTCGCCGGCGTCTCTTCGGCAAACTGAAACGACTTGACGGTCTCCGTCCAGGACTCGCCGGCATTGCATCCGGCAAGAACCTTGTCCCACTGTTCGGCTTCCTTCTCGGAGAGCGATTCGCACCACATGGCGTACTCCGCCAGTTTCTCTCCTCTCAACAGAGTCCGGCCAAAGCGCCTTTTCTGCTCTTCCTCATCCGGCACGGCCCATGTTGCGGCGCAGACGATTGGCAGGCCCACGCTGCCTCCAAGTTGCTCTTTCCAAGTCACAGTCTTTTCCGCCTCATTCCAGGTGCCGTTCGTTGAAATCGGCTCCACTTCCGCATCAAGCGTTACTTCGAGCAGGTCGTCCCTCGCCATTTCAAAGTGAATGAATGCGTCACTCAATAGGTCGCCGACGGCCTCGGCTGGAGAAGGCCTATCTGCATTGGCTAGGATGGGCGTCTTCTCATCGTAGTCGTCGCCGGACCTTTCTGCTCGTCTCTTTTCCATCTCGCGGACTAAGTTGGAAACAAGTTCAGGTACCTCTGCTGGCTCTGGCTGCAGATCTCCGTATTTGTTGCGGACATACTGCAAAAAGTACTCGGAGCCGCGAACATGCTCGTTCCACGAGGCCGCCAACCGATCCTGGTCGCGAAAGATTGCCAAGGTGTCACTCGCCGGATCGATTTCGAGTTCTCGGGCGACCAATCGAGCCAGAATCTCCAGTATCGGCGTCGGATCGGTGGTCTTCAGGGTCCGTAGGATTGCCGCTACATCGTGAAGGGTCAGGTAATCCCGCTCGCGTCCGAATAGCCACAAACGCTCAACGAACCCGCCCTGCACCGATTCCTCGGTGCCGCTGTTCTCTTGAACCCAAACGTGTACGGCCACGTTCTTCAGATCGTGGCGAACTATCCGGTCAACGAAGCGTTCCAGGCGTGGGAAGTTGGCTTCGTTGCCAAATTGCTTGCGCAGCCAGCCAAGGGTCAGATCCGCCAACGTATCCACGGCCTCACGCCGCTTGGCCAACTCAGCCTCCAGATCGTCGCTACCCCGAAACCTCTCTGTGTAGCTCCAGACCGTTCCAAGAGGAGTGGCGATGCGTTCCAGCGTTCCTGCCCCGCCCACGTCCTGCGGCGTCTCCACGCCGAACTTGCCGCGGAACGAGTTCTTCCCTTCGTCGCCGGGCTCCGGCTTCGAACCGTAACTCTCTTCGATCCTCGCCAATTCTCCGGCATCCAGCGCCTGGGAATGTGGCGGATCGCCCGAAACGACGGTCCAGCAGGTCAACGTCCGATCAAAACCCGAGTCCGTCGGTGTTATTCGAATCTGGTAGTGATTCTTCGAGCACCCGACCGCCACCAGGCAGCCAATTGCCAGAAAGCCGAGAAGCATTTGTCGCATGACATCCCCCTTTGCCACCGCCGTGGCACACCAAAGGTCTCAACGCAACCAACCGTAGAGGAAGAGCCGTCTTCCGGGGAGATTATTCCACAGAAGCATCCGTGTGTCTTGCCTCTGCCGACAGATCTGAATCTAAGTCGATGCAATCCACTTCCCCGTCACCGTGGCCGGCACCAGCAGCAACACGATTGCCGCGGCCGGACCCAAGCCCTGCGTCACGAAGCAAATCGCCGCATCCAGCACGATGAGCGACAGGATCGCGTGCCGAACGGCCGTCTGCACCAAGCGGGGCGACGGATCTGCAGTCGCGCGAATCAGCCGAAACCCGATCAAGGCCCCCAAGGCGGTGAGCAGCAACGTCCAGCGGGCCGGTTCGAGTTGTAGCAGGACAACCGTGTCGGACGTCCAACGGGGCAGCGGCTCCAGGAGCAGGATCCCGGCGAGAATCATCAATGCAGCGAGCGACAGTTGCCCACGGCGGCTCTGCTCGGCTTCGGTTCGGGCGAACCAGGTGATCCCCGTTACGTAGACGGTGACGGCCGCGACGATCAAGTAGTGCGGCACCGACCAGGGGACGGCCGAAAGGCTCATTCCCAGCAGCAGGTTCAGCCCGCGGCAGGCCCCCATCGCCGGCGGGCCGAGCGGCGTTTTTTTCAGGAAACCGTCGTAGCAGGCGATCGTCGCCGCCAGGGCCAGGGCAACCAGCGCAGGACGCACGTCGCCCGCTGAGGCCGCGGCAGCGCCGGCCGCCACGATGCCCAACACCAGCAGTCCCCAGCCGGCGAGTCTGGCGGTCCCAAGCGGGATCCGTCCCGAGGGCAAAGGCCGCTCCGGCCGCTCGCGGCAGTCGAGCTGGTAGTCGAACACGTCGTTCAACACCACGCCGCCCGCGTACAGCACAACCGACGCCCCGATGAGCAACGACATGGACAGCCGGTCGCCGGGGCTGAAAACCGCGTGGGTGAAGAGAAACCCGGTCGCTGCGTCGGCTGCCGCGGTGAACAGGTTCGGCAGCCTGACCAACTGGAGCCAGGCCGGCGTGCTCCCGCCACTGGATTTTTGTTCCGGCTGGTTCACGAGACCGCCTCCATCGCAAGTCACGTTGGGCTGTCGGCAAAGCTATTCTTCGGTCGCCCGTTGCAGCGTTCGTTCCAGGTAGGCCTTCGCCTTGCGGCCTGCGTCGTCGGGGTTGTCGATGTAGGGGTACAACTCGACGGTGACCCAGCCATCATAGCCGGTTTCCTGGATGGCTCGCAGCACCGGCGCGAAATCGATCGCCCCTTCGCCGGGGATCATGTGGGCGTGGACGCGCGAGCCGGCGATGTCTTCGATATGATAGTGCCGCGTGTGCTCGGCCATCCGCGGAATCCAATCCTCGGGTTGCTGCCCCACACAAAAGGCGTGGCCAATGTCGAAATTGAGTCCCACCGCAGGCGAGTTGATGCAACCGACGAACTCGAGGTACTGCTCGAAGGTTTCGATCATCAGGCCCGGTTCGGGTTCGATGAGCAGGTAGATGCCTTCGTCCTCGGCCACCTCGATGCAGGGCATGAGTTCCTCGTAGAAGACCTCGGCGGCCTGACGCCATGTCTGCCCCGGGTTGAGCGGCCCGCCCGGCTCGGTCTGAATGCAGGACGCTCCCAGTTCGCCTGCAAGCTGTATGGTCCGCTTGGTGTGCTCGCGGCGGATGGCGCGATAGTGGGCGTCCGGCTCGATCCACGACGGGTGCCAGTAAGGCTGCCGCGGATCGGCCACGGCGTTCATCATGAACCCGTTGACGTTTGAGATGGCCAGTCCATTGTCGGCCAGACAATCGCGAATGGCCTGCTTCCGCTCTTCCAGCAACCCGGCCGGCCAGGCGTGGGGCACGTCGGCCAGCAATTCGAGCCCGGCAAAACCGAGGGCAGCAATGCGGCGGATCGTCTCCTCCACGGAGAAGTTCATGTAGGCGTTGGAGCTGTAGGCGAGTTTGAACATGGGTGGGCCTTGAGCTTTGAGCTTTGAGCTGTGAGCGGTGTTTTAACTGCTGGCGCTACGGTAACTCAGCAGCGACCGGTTGAAGACCCAGCGACTTCCCACCAGGCTTGCAACGGTTGCGACGAAGGCGAAGACCGGCAGCAGCAGGTCCATGGGCGTCTGGGGGACCAAGGGTCGAACGAGGAACCGGGCCGGCACGTTGACGACCACCAGCACCGGGATGATGAACGTGAAGAACATGCGGAGCGGCGTGCCGTACGTTCCGCGGTAGATTTCCATGGGGTAGCGCGAGAAGTTGGTGATGTAGAACCAGAAGTTGTAGAGCGACTGGTTCCGCCCCAGCCAGATGCTCGTGGCGGCCAGGGCGATCATCAGGCTATACATGATGGCCACGCCGCAAATCACGAACAGCATGAACAGAAGCACCTGCCAGACCGAGGGCACCCAGCCGATCTTGTGGAGCGAGAAGACGGCCAGCCCGATGCCGACGACCAGGTTGCCCAGCGACGACCAGTCGATACGCTGTAGCGAGATCAGAAACTGGGTGTCGATCGGCTTGAGCAGGGCGAAGTCGAGCGTGCCGGTGCGGATCATCTCGCCGAATTCGGAGGCGTTCTCCATGAACAGGGCCTGCACGAGGCTGTTCACCATCAAGGTCGTCGACAGGAACAGGAAGAACTCGTACTTGCCCCAGGCGAAGCTGTACTCGCCCCAATTGCTCACGTCGCCGATGCGGGGCGTGTGCTGGAACACGAGGATGTAGAAGCCCAGGTTCATGAACACCCACGACATCGACGAGAACGTCTCGATCAGGAAATTCCCGCGGAACGTCATGTTCCGGACGAGGCTGTTCCGGGCGAACGTGAGGAAGACACGGAGGTAGGAAGGTCCGGAGGGCATAGTCTAACCTCCAAACCCACTGTATCGCCGGACGCCCAGGTGGAACGCCGCGCGGCTGGTGAACATGAACAGCACGACCCAGGCGAACTGGATCCACAACCCCTGGATCAGCTCCGGTCCCTCGACCTTGCCCAAGAAGACGGCCGCGGGAAAGTAGGCCAGGTACTGCAGCGGAATGATCCGAACCACCTCGCCCCAGAAGCCGGGCAGCATGTCGATTGGGAACATGTGTCCCGAAAAGAAGAAGTTGAAGAGCATGTAGACGAACAGCAGCGAACTGACCTCCAGGAACCAGAACCCGATCATGCCGATGGTCGCTTCGAGGAAGAACCCCAGCAGGAAGGCCATCAGGAGCGAGGCGACATAGGCCGCCATCACCTGGGGTTCGGGCCATCCGTTCGGGAAGAAGTCTCCGCACAGATAGAATACGAAGGCGAACGGCAGGGTCGCCACGGTGTAGTAGACCACCTTGTGGGCCATGCGGTTCAGGAGCAGGAACGACAGCATGTCGATCGGCTGAATCAGGTACTTCTTGACGGTCCCGTCGCGAATATCGCGGGCGATTCCCGACGCCAGGCCGGGCATGCTCGAAAAAGCCCGGCTCACCATGGTCAACAGGTAATAGGCGATGAAGTCGTGATAGGAGTAGCCAACGATCCGCGTCTGATCGATGCTCTGCCCGGTACTCGCGGCCGTGAAGACCGCCCACCACAGGAAGACCTGGGTGAGAATCGGCAGGAATCGCATGAGCGTGCCGAGGGCAAAATCGCCCCGGTAAACCAGACGCTCTTCGAGGCTGATGCGGAGGATGGTCCACCAGACGGCGGTGCGTGCCGGCATCTCACCCTCCCCGGCCCACGACCAACTCGCCGTCCTTCCCGGCCGACTCATCCACCTGCGAGAAGACCTCTGCGATCATCTCTTCCAGCGGCGGATCTTCGACGTTCACATCGACGACCGGATGCTGCTGCAGGATTCGTCCGAGGGTTGCCGTCACGTCGCCGCGATCGACGCGTACCTTCGCTCGCGGCGGCTCTTCCGAAATCACCTCGCCGTAGACGCCCAGATCGCCGGGGATATGGCCGTCGGCGAACAGCAGGGTGATGACCTTGTGGCCGCCGAACCGGTCGACGATCTGCGCGAGCGAGCCGTCGAACATGATGCGGCCGTGGGTGATGATCACCACGCGCCGGCAGAGGGCGGCCACGTCCTTCATGTAGTGGCTTGTCAGCAGCGTGGTGATACCCCGCTCGCGCTGATAGTGTTTGAGGAAGTCCTGGATCTTGTACTGGGCGACCACGTCGAGCCCGATCGTCGGCTCGTCGAGGAACAGCACGTCGGGTTTGTGGAGCAAGGCAGCCGTCAGTTCCATCTTCATCCGCTCGCCCAGCGACAGTTCGCGAACCGGCTGGGAGAGCAGGTTCCGGATGGCCAGCATCCCGGTCAGTTCGTCCCGGGTGCGGTCGAACTCGGCCGGATCGATGCGATAGATCTGCTGATGGAGCCGAAACGACTCGGCGGCCGGAAGGTCCCACCAGAGCTGGTTTTTCTGTCCCATCACCAGGGCGAACCGCCGCCGGTAGGCGTTCTCCCGCCGCCAGGGGACGTGGCCCAGGACCCTGGCGGTGCCCGAAGTCGGGTTGATGACGCCGGAGAGCAGTTTCAGGGTCGTCGTCTTGCCCGCCCCGTTTGGCCCCAAAAAGGCCACGAACTCCCCCGCCTCGACCGTCAGATCGATCCCGCGGACGGCCTCGACGGTGCGGTACTTTCGGTGGAACAAGCCGGCCACCGAAGCAGCCAGCCCCTCCGCCTTCTGGTAGACGCGATAGGATTTTGCCAGGGATTCGATTTCGACGACAGCCATAGTCATCGATTATAGGCCCCACTCCCGGCGGGGGAAAGGTGCGCTGTTTTGCCCTGTCACATGGTGTCAGACTGCTTCGATGGAATGGGTGCCATCCGCTTGCGCCCAGAACGTCCCACTGCAGCCAGCCGTATGCCACGGGCGTGCCGCCCGTGCCAACCGGAAACGGCCCTTCTCAGTGGTTCATGAGTTCAACCACTGCGGAATCTCCCCTTCAGCCTGCTACGGGCACTGCTTGCCGTAGGAGTTCATCAGCGGATCCTCCGAGTAGTTGACGTTCTTGTTCGGCGCCCGACGGCGATGCTGAGCGAGGATGCGGGGCATCGTCAACCGAGGGATCGTTGCCTGAAATTCTACTGAACGCCACAATTTCGTTGAACCGGGGCCGACAGCGCAGGCTCGGTTTTCCTGGGTTTCATTCTGCCGTTGCCTTCTCGCAGAATGCAAACATCGATAGAGCACCTGAATACGAAAAAACCCGCATCAGACGATACTGACACGGGCTTGCGATTGATCTTGTGCGACTTGAAGCGGCTAGGCGGTCTTACGGCGGCGACGGGCGGCGATCATGCCGAGACCTCCGAGGGCTGACCAGATGGCGAGGGCGGTAGGCTCGGGGACATTTGCTCCTTCAAATTCCGTTACCAAACCAAAAGACTCGAAGCCACTGTCAAAATCATGGGCGCGGCTCGATATGTTGCCAAAGGTGCCGTTATGCGCTTTTGCATATCCGTCATAAAGATGATAATTGACCGACCCACCAGGAATAAGGATTTCGACTAATAGATTGCCTTTGGTCGGATCATAAAGGAAATCAGTTCCATCGAAGGTGAATTTGTCGGGAATCGTACCATTCGGAGACATCGAGGCGAACAGGGTGTCATCTGGCCCGACATTGTTGGCGAGGCTTACGGTATCGAGGCCGTTCACCGCCTTTGATGTTGTAGACAACCGCATAATGAAAGTCCTATCCGGCTGGAAGGGCCCACTGTGCCCAAAGAACGAGATCTTGTCGATCGTAAATGATTTTGGGAAAAGACTGGCGTTGTAGACCTGCTGATACCGAGTGCCGGGTTCCGCGAAAGCTTTTCCGCCAAATGGAAATGCGTTCATTTCTATTGTGTTCGGGTCACCGGCGAGTATTACAGTTGCGTCGGCGGGAGTTGTCAACATGAAGAGCAACGTGACGGACACTGGCGCAAAGAACCATCCCGACTGGGCAGTGCAAATGCGCAGAAGAACTCTTGTAAGTGAAAACGGAAACCGATCATCTTGCATCACCGATAATCGCATCGTCGTACTCCCAAAGCGGGACGGGCCCGCAACCCAACCTCTACAAAGACCTGCGCGCACCGCGCACACAAACCCAGAATCAAGACTCAGAAGTAACAATCCCTGTGCAAACAACAGAACACTCGGACGAATGCCGATACCGACTGATTTCAGGTGGATCGCCACGAGCAGTTTTGCTCAAATGCACATATGCGCAAGTATGGGAACAACTTCCTGTAGGCCTATAGGCCGCCGCCCACGGATTCCTGACATTCAGACTTGAGGATTCACTAAAATCCCGTCCGAAGAGGGGGTAAATGCGTCTGCCAGACCACGCGAACAAGCGGTGGATCGCCCAACCTCAGTTTCGACTTCAAATGTTCCTCGAGTTCGAGTGCCCGTTTCGTTCGGACCTGCAATGAGCGATGCGATAGGCTCCGCAGTTGTCGCGGCAGCCCCATGCCTTGATGACGTTGGTTGTCCGCCCTCCCGCGTTCTGGATTCTCAGCCAGATGGCAAACCGTCTGTTGCGCCGTCAGGGTCTTCCTGCCGTGAGCGGAAAATCCACCTTCCGGGTAGACAATCGCGCTGCTCGTGTGGTGTTCCACATTGGACTACGGTAGTTCCCTCAGACGTTCGAGGGTCTCCCACGAACGCCGCTGACAACGAAGCTTCCGATGCCCCCCGACAGGGATGAATAACCAAAACCATCACATCATGTGGCCCTGGTAGAATCCAATTATATCCGATTCCACCCTTATGGCGGGCGAGTAATGTCGTATGTTTTCATAAACGCTCTTTCACGGCATTCTTGTTGCAGCAGTCAGTTCAAGGGCAGGAGACGCATGCAGTGACAATCGCCACGGCACCAAGTCGGCCGTCTTCCAGGAACGAATGCTCGGGGTTTCTTCCCATCGGGGTCGATACCATCACCGTCTCGACGGAGTTGCCGTTCAATCTCTATCTGCGAGTCAATCCGGCGGCGCCCCCCGTTCTCTACAGGGAGCGTCACCTGGCGATGGAATCCAGCGACTTCGATCGACTGTCGGAACAAGACATCACGACGCTCTATATTCAGGTTGCCGATCACGTCGCCTACCGGGATTACCTGATCGAGACGGTGCTTCACAATCGCGACGTTCCCGGTCCGCGGCGGTTCCATGTTCTCAAGATCGCCAACCGGGCGGTATTCCGGTCGGCCTTTGGAGACCGGAATCCGGAAAAGCTCGTCAACTTCGCCGCGCAATACGGGGACGAGTTGGCCGATATTGTTTGCGACGAAGATCTCGCCGTCGGCGAACTGCTGGGCCTCATGGAGCACGACTACTATACCTACACCCATGCCACGAACGTGAGTGTGCTCTCGGTCCTGATTGCCCGAGAACTCGGCATGGGCGTTTGTGACGGGATCGTTCCTCTGGGCTCCGGTGCGGTCATTCACGATATCGGTAAGCGTCAGATCGCCCCTGCGCTGCTGAACCAGCAGCAGCCGCTTTCGGAGGAGCAGCGCGAGACGATCCAGCAGCATCCGAAGTTCGGTTTCATGGAACTGTCCGGCCGGCGCGATTTGCTTTGGGGCCAGTTGATGATGGTCTATCAGCATCACGAGCGATGGGACGGTCGTGGGTATCCGGTCGGGTTTGTTGGGGAAGAAATCCATCCCTGGGCGAGAATCTGTGCCGTCGCTGACGTCTACGACGCCATGATTTCGAGCCGGCCTTACCGGCGAGGCTTGCCCGCCAACCAAGTCTGGGAAGTCTTGGAAGGCGGGTCCAAACAGGAGTTCGACCGAGAATTCGTGAAGGCTTTGAGATCGGTGGTGAAGGAATGACATTTCCAGAAGCAATCGAAAGCGTCGCCTGCGAGATCGTAGTTCCCGCCGACCCGGGTGGGGAGAATCGCGGTTCGGCCCGGGTCATCGATATCGACAAAGACAAACGGCGATTCCCCCGTTTTCCATGCCGGGTGGATGCAATTCTCCGGTATCAGAGCGGCCCGCCGGCCTTGCGGCGACCTCGAGAATGGATGCGGATCATGGTCCGGAACTTGTCTCGCTGCGGCATGGGGTTCCTGCACAGCGAAGCCGTGTTTCCCGGAGAACGAATGTTGATTGTCTTCCCGAGGGGGATCCAACGAGTGTTCGTGGCCAAACGATGCCGGCGGATCGGGGCTCGCTGTTTTGACGTCGGAGGAGAGTTCAGTGAACTGCTCGACAATCCAACGGAAGCGGGATTGCGCTAGGACTATGGACCGAAACAAACCGTCACCCTTAAACGTCATGGTGGTCGACGACGATGCCGCAACCCTGAGGCTGGTTGCCAGGATCGTGTCGTCGGCCGGGCACCAGGTTCTCCAGGCCAATAACGGTCGCGAGGCCCTCGACACCATACTCCAGACGCCGCCCGACCTCGTGGTTTGCGATTGGGACATGCCGGAACTCGACGGCGTGCAATTGTGTCGGGAGGTCCGCCAGCAACTCCTCACTCATTACGTGTACTTTCTTCTCCTCACTGGAAGATCGAGTGAGGGCGAAACGGTGGAGGGACTGGCGGCAGGGGCGGACGACTTCGTGACGAAGCCGATCAATCGAGGCATATTCCTGGCCCGGCTCGAAGCCGGATCGCGGATCGTGCGGATGGAACGGCAACTCCGCAGCTTCTCGGAACGAGATTCCCTGACGGGCATCCTGAATCGGCGTAAGTTCCATGAGTGTCTTGGCCGGGAATGGGAGCGTGCAACCCGCCACGGACGCCCCCTCTCGTGCGTCATGATTGATCTTGATTTCTTCAAGAGAATCAACGACGAACACGGACATGCCAGCGGCGACCTGGCGCTCCAGGCCGTTGCCCGGCTGTTGTGCGATCAGGGACGATCGAGCGACATTCTCTGCCGGTACGGCGGAGAGGAGTTCTGCGTTCTTGTGCCGGAGACGGACGAACTCGGTGCCGTTCGTTGGGCGGAACGCGTTCGGGATGTGATTTCCGAGACTCCATTGGCTGTGGGCGATCTGACGTTGCCGATCACGGCGAGTTTTGGCGTCGCCGAGCGACTGGCGGACACGGCCGGCCCCGAGCAATTGGTCGAGTTGGCCGATCAGGCCCTGGCGGTGGCCAAGTATTCGGGACGCAATCGAGTGGTGCGTTTCGGAACCCTCAAGGAGCCGATGCTCAATCCGTCGGATCGACAGGCTGCCGCCGATCCTCTTGGCGGCGTCTTGGCCCGTGATGTGATGGCTGTTGCTCTTGTCTGCCCCAACCAGAACGACACCGTTCGATACGTGGCGGATCTCTTCCTCCAGTCGCGGGTCGACTCTGCCCCCGTCGTCGACGACACGGGGGTCGTGACAGGCATCGTGTCGGAGGCCGATCTGCTGGCCCGAACCTCGCTGGGGCAAGGTTGGGACGACCAGGTGGGTGAAGTGATGAGAACCAATGCGGTTTGCTACGAAGAGGACACCCCGATCGAACAGGTGTACGAGTTCCTCTCTCGCGTGTCGATTCCGCGGATTGTTGTTGTGGATCAAGGTCGGCCGAGCGGCGTGATCAGTCGAGCGACGCTCCTCTGCTGGTTCCGCAACTGGGTGGCGACGCAGGAAAGGGGCGGTTCGGACGCTCGGCAGGCACATGAGGCGGACGAGCGAGATCGCCGCAAGGCCGGGGTCATCCGCACTTCCGCCGCGACGGCACAACGGGCCAACGACCTGTGCCGGAGAATCATGGAGGAAGACGGCGACTTCGTCCCCAGGGTGGTCGGCGAAGCAACCAGGCTCCAGAGCCTTGCCGGCGATCTGCTGGGGTACTGCCGGAGCGGAAACGTGCCCTGAAATCGCGTCGGCACCAACTCCTGGCACTCGCCAATCACTTCCCAAAGATCTCAAACATTGATCAACTTGCCTGGCTACCGGACGCTCGATCTCACTTGCAATGCTTTCCACGCCGACGAGACCAGTGGATTCCGATTCATCCCGTCCGCGTCGCACCTCCGTGAGATCGGGATAGACCTCTTTCAGAGGAGCCTACGCTTCAGCCGGATGAGCGTGAATCCTTCGTTCCCGGTTGACCTTGCCCCGGCCGCCGTGGGGCGGTATTTTCCTGCCCGCAAAATATGGAGACGGGCTGACTCGTCCAGGACTCCTGCCGGGGCCACCACGAAGGCTGGTCGCTCAGCCTAAACCATCTATTTCCCTCCTTTTGCCAAACGGGCAGGCAAACCATGAACAAGGCGAACACGGCGTCGGAACAGCGGCAATGGTTCCACGGCATCGATCTCTTCTCACGGGTGAACGGGCCCATCAGCGAGTTGACCCGGTTGCAGCAGTCGCTGCTGTTTGCCGAGCTTTCGCAGATTGCCTACATGCCGCCCGAGCCGGCGTTGACTTGCGTGCGAAAGATCGGATTCTCCGAGTCGCTCTACTTCGACCGTGACGGGGCTCAGGCCTATCGGTTTCGGAACCAATATGACTGCGTGATCGTCTGCCGGGGCACCGAGCCGACCGAGTGGAACGACGTGAAGGCCGACGCCAACGCCGTGACCGTGCTGGCCGAAACGATCGGCCGAGTGCATAGCGGCTTCAATCGCGAGGTGAACGATCTCTGGCCGATCCTCGAACGGGCCCTGGCGGAGAACGAGCTTCCTCTCTGGTTCGCCGGCCATTCGCTCGGGGGCGCCATGGCCACGATCTGTGCCAGGCGGTGCAAGCTCTCGCGTCTCACCGTCGAGCCGGCCGGGCTGTTCACCTACGGCAGCCCGCGGGTCGGCAATCGGGCCTATGTGAACCACTGCCAGCTCGTTCATTTTCGCTGGGTGAACAACAACGACATCGTGACTCGCGTGCCGCCTGCCTGGTGGGGTTATCGCCACGGCGGGCGGGAGATGTACATCGACTGCAAAGGCCGCGTGCGCGACGTCGACGGCTGGCACCGCGTGGTCGATCGCGTCCGCGGGTTCTTCCGCAGCCTGCGGCGCTTCAAGATCGATCATTTCTCCGACCACTCGACGGAGGAGTACATCGCCTCCATCCACGCCGCCGTTCAGAAGCAGCAGCGGGCGATGGCGCGGCGTGCCCGGCGGCCGAGACGGGTGGCGGCGGCGTAGGGCTCAAGTCCTCGGTTGTGGGATGCACGCACTGTCCGCCCGGCTTTGAAACTCGAAATCCGAAGCACGAAATCCGAAACAAATCCAGAATTCGAATATCAAAGGCACGAAACGAGACCGTGCGTGTGTCTTGGTGGGAGTCTGTTCGTCTGGTTTGACGTTCGGATTCTAGTTCTGAGTTTGTCGAAATGGCCTTGTGGGATTCCAGGAAGCACCGTCCCGAGCCAAGACTCTAAAACCACTCGTTCTCCTCATCGTCGGGCAGTTCGCGGTTTTCCAGTTGAGCCGCGTATTCGTCAATCGCCGCCTCCCACTCAGCCAGATCCGCTTCGGACAACAGGTGTTCGTTTTCTTCCGTTACGAGGAGTCCCGTTTTCTCGAAGGCGTAGATCATGGCAGGGTCGAGCCCTGCTTGCTTCATGGCTTGGACGATCTCGTGTTCAACATGTTCCAAAGGCGGCATATCGAAGAACAGTTTGTCATTGGGGCCGAAATCTCGCCCGTGTTTCTCAATGAACTTCTGCCGCTGCTCGTCAACGACTTGGGCCACGTCATCAGAAACAGGCATGGACTTCAGAATATTGCCGTCGTCATCGACCAGCCATTCGAAGCCCTTGTTGAGGCAGCAGTGCTTGTACTTCGTGCCGCTGCCGCACGGGCAGGGAGCATTGCGAGGAACCTTCTTGTGGGCCATTGTGAGATCCTGTTGTCTTCAGCACGGCGGTGAATGCCGGCAATCATTTCATTTTCTTCATACAGCAAGTCTTGAACTTCTTGCCGCTGCCACACGGGCATGGTGCATTTCGTCCCGCTTCCGGCGCAGCAACGCGATCTGATGCTCGGTGTCGTCCTATCAGCCTTCCTGTCGGCTCTTGGTATTGGACGTGCGACGAGCAACCTTGGCGGAGGCACGAACGAATGATCTGGGCGGGATCGAAGCGACCGTCCGTGTCCGCTTTGACCGCCCGTGCCAGTTCTCTTGTCACGGCCTCTCGCTGATCTTCCGGCAGCACGCCGATAGGCAACGCCGCTCCACCCGTTATGGCAAAGCCCTCATGAAACAGTAACCGGGAAGCGAAGACAAGCCCCGGCTCGGCGGTACTGCCGAATCCCATATCAACGACGAGATTGGTTTCACTGGAGAGCAAGTCTCGAACGACGACTCCGAATCCACGTATGACCGATTCGACGACGAACAGCGAGTAGATTGCCTGTTGCATGGCTCGGAGACAAGCCATCTCGTCGGATTCCGGAGCGGGTGCCGAATCGATAAGGTACTGCTCGACGGCGTTGCGACCTTTCCGGCGCACATCGTAGATGCAGTAATCCATCAAAACCGCAGACTCATCCTCGGAATTGAAGATCAGAGTGCCCCTCTGGAAGATCCCCAGTCTCTTCCCTCCCTCGGAGAGAACATCTTTGGAAAGTCGTTTGACCAACTTGTGGTTGAGGTTGCGCCCGACTGCACGCAAATGCTTGTAGCGAGAGACAATCTCAGAACGGTCCTTAGCGTTTCGAGCGGTCGCAACGTACCGAGGTTTGTCACTCAAGTCTGTCGCCACTGCGTCCTGGATCTTTCCCAGCTCCACGTCGGGGATCGGGGCTGACGTGACATTGAGCGTGAGCCTGCCACCGTCGAATTTCACTTCGTAATCCACGATCACTTTGCGGAGGTCCGGGTAGAGGTTCTCTCGCCTCTCCGCCATCAGGTCCATGATTTCCATAGCAACAGCAACGGCCTCGGCGCTTCCATCCTTCGGCACGAAGGCGTCGATCAGGTCCTTCTCGATCATCGGCTGTTTCTCGGGCGGGAACATCGACTTGTTCCAACCGGCGATGGTCAGCATGATGATCGACTCGGCTCGCTGAGGAGTCTTGCCGCGTTGCCGGATCAGAGGTTCGGCAAGTTCCATAATGACGGCGGACATTCTGGCCTCCCCTTCAGGAGTTGGGATTTCTCCCTTTGCTCCCAGGGCCGCCAATCGCTTCCATCGCTCCTGGTCTTTGACTGACATGAAAAGGCTCCTATTGTTCATACGTCCTCGTCCGGCTTGGCCCGGTCTGCCGGGATGTACGGGATCAGTCCTTTCGCGAACGCCATTTGGATTTCTTCGGCGGTATAATCGCCGGGACCACTGTCTCCCCGAGCGAAGTAACGATGCCGAAAGTCTCCTTCGCCTGCTTGTACTCTTCATTGAGCGTCCTTTTGATGCCGCCGCCAAACGTGATGTTGTACCCGGAGACCAGGCCGTCGTAGATGATCTTGCCCTGAAACGGCAAGAGAACGGTCGTGACCAGCCTGGGCAGGCGAGGGCCGATGACTGCCTCCAAAGGATCGGCCAAGCCGAGGACGCCATAAGCCCTGTTCGGCGAACCGCCGCTGGTCAGGAAGACCGTGTACTTCTTGAGGTAACGGAGGACGCAGAACTTGCCCGGCAGAGCGTGTTTCCACGAGGCGACGATCTCCAACTCGTCCGCCTTGAGGTTCGCCGGATTGTCGTGCACGAACTCGTCGATGAGTTCCCGGCGGGCGAACAGGGCTTCTCGAATTGCCGTCCGAGCCTCGGGCGGCGTGGACGTGTACTCTCGGGAATCGGAGAACTGCTCCGACGAGAGCTTCAGCTTCCGATTCACGAAAGACAGGAGGACCGCATACAAATCGTAGAAGAGCTTGCCTTCGTCAGCCGTCAGGTTCATCTCGCTCACTCCTGAGCCCCACTTCCTTGCTTTCCCTTCCACCAAGGACAGAAGGGACAATCGCCGCCTACCGGGAAATCTATGCCTTCTTCATGTGGGCAACCCATATTGCCGTCGCTCATGCCCACCCGGGTTACATTGTGTTCTTTGAAGAACGCTTCCATCTCGCGCCGGACTTTCGGACTGGTTGTCACGTCGCTTGCCACCCACCGTTTGATGATCGGTTCCGCTCCCTCTTCGCTGATGACGCCGGCCGCGATCTTTGTGGTTGTCTTGTCATCCGGGCCGTAGTAGGCAACGGTACCGACGGGGAATTCGAACGGCTCAAGAGCATCGTCTTCTTCCTCACACTCCTCAGCCTCCCAGAGCCAGTAGGTGTAGTCCTCAACCGGTTGATAGTTGGGATTATCCGGCTCAACCTGAAGACCACACAGAGGCACAAGGAACCTGTGCTTCGCTCGGCGGGCATAGCAGACGACACCTGCCTGCCGATCAAGTGGCGAATCAGCAAAGCCAACAACCTCCACTTTCCCGGCGTCACTAGGGCCGATGTCCGTAGCTGGATAATAGTCAGCCTTGAAGGGAAAGAAGAGATTGGTCTTTAGGTAAGCAAGGTACTGCCGCTGTGCCGATTCGTCGGCCCCGGGCAGCCCGTCATCACTGGTCAGCCCGAAAACCATTCGGATGCGGTCGTCAGGGTCATCCATGGAAAGTGGGCGAGTGACAATGTCCGTAGGTTGTTCCATCGTCACAGGCGTTTCTTCATTCACCGCTTCTAGCTGGTCCTGGTCCAACCAATATCGGTGGGACTTCAGACCATCCCGTCGACATCGCTTGAAATAAACGGCGTGGGCCTGATCCAATGTCGGCTTCGTCCAATGGACGGCGTAGCCAATGGGCGTCAACCAACCGATCCTCTTCACCCTCCCCACCCAGCCGCCCAGCGGAATATCCGCGTACTGCTCGTGGACAGTGCCCGGCTTCACATGCACCAAATCGCCTTTGCCGAAGGCTGCCGGGAGAACGTGCTTCCCTTTTCGCCTACCCAACCAGCGTCGGAGATAGTGAAGGCTGTCGTTTATGTCTTCCAGATCGCACTTCTCGGGATCAAAGTCATTACCGAGCCATTCCAGAACCTCCTCATGTTCGTCGTGGTCCGGGTCTCGGATCTTGTCGAGGAAGTAAGGATATCCATAGGGACCACCTGAATCCTCGGGCGGGCAGGCACGTTCGCCCTGCACGCATCGAGGATAACGGATGCCGTCTTCGATAGGCAGCGTCTTCTCAAGGTCGATGATGTGCCGCCACTCATCCCCGAAATCATAATCGTAGAGAAAAGAAATGTGCCCCTGTTCGCCAAGCTCACTGAGTCGGACGAAGCGGGAGTCGTATTCCGCTTGGCTGCCGTGCTTGGGATTGCCGAACTCCTCGCCCTCGATCACGAAGGCGTGCATGTGCTCGTCTTCCCATCCCATGGAAATCTGAATGATGTCGTGAAGCTCATCCAGAGAGCAGTCATTCGTCAGCACTCTCCGCCAGATTGGCGGGTGGATATGCTGAAGCGTGATCTTGACTTGGTAGATGGGCAGGGTGGTATCCAGTGGTTTCTGTTTTCTCGAGCGTTTCTTCGCCATAGTCCGTACTCCTTGGAACTGCCATGCTCCAAACCGTGCCCGACCACGAAAAAAGGACTCGCGCCCATTGGCCTTGATCGTGACCTTGCCAACTGCCGGCAAAACCAGCTTCTTGATTGGCGCTCAGGTTGGGGGATCTAATTCAATGGTAGTTAGCGGCGGCCATTGAAGGCCCCCCCAACCATGAGTGCCATGCTGGATTGTACCGAATGGTGTTGCCTGAGGGAATCGGCCGCCCATTTGGTGTTTGCGCAAGCTTGCGATTGGTGACCAGCGATGCGGCCAAGGCCCTCACCTCCCAGACGGAAATGTGCCTGGGCGCCACCACTCGCCGGATCTCTTTCACGTGCAGTATGACACGGTGAAGGCGACCAGAAGGCAAGTACGGCCCGAGAGCGGCAACGGTTGCGGACCTTGGCGGCGGAGGTTCTGGCGAGGGCCCGTTCGCCGGACGGTCTGTGGGGGACGTTCGTCCCTGAGCTTCCGGCCGAGTTGGAGAACAGGGCCGGGCAGTGCGCCGATCTCTTCCAGCGAAGCAGTTCCTGTGTGGATTCGGAGCGCAAGCTGTCTTGAACATGAGGTAATGAAGGGATCGGAGACGCGGGATACCTAACCGCTTGACTAACAACCGTTTGGACGCGTCGGCAACAAGAGAAGAGGCACCCGTACTCCCGGGCGAGGATGGAACCTACGCTTGCACCGGATGAACCCCTTTTTGTGTCCTTCGCGCATTTCGTGAATCCCGTCGTTCATTCTGCCCGTTGTCGCTCCCCGCAACAACCCTTGGTCGCATGACTATCGACCCGCACAAAAGGTCTGTAAAATTCCCTTGTCGTCCATTCCCTTGTCAGATCCCCCTCCCCTTGCCCAAACGAACTGTCGCCCCCCAGGTTAGCCAAAAGCACCCCAGAACACCGCGCAACAATGACAACAATGACAACAATGGCCGGAACGGCTTCGAATCGCCTCCCTTCAATCGCCCTTGCACTGGCCCTTCTCCTGTCGTCTGCGACCGCCGGCGCCGAAGAGTCCATGAGCCTTTACGTCTCGTCGACCGGCAACGACGCCTGGTCCGGCCGGCTCGCTGAACCGAACGCCGACGACGACGACGGCCCCTTCGCCACGCTGGCCCGCGCCCGCGATGAGATCCGCGGCCTGAAAACCGGCGGAGAGCTCAAAACAGTGGTCACGGTTCATCTCCGCCAAGGCGTCTACTCACTGCCCGACACGCTGAAACTCGGCGTCCAGGATTCCGGCACCGCCTCCATGCCAGTGACCTATCGAGCCTACGAGGGCGAGAAGGTTGTCCTCACCGGGGGCCGCCCGATCCGCGGATTCACCCCGTATCGCGGCAAGATCCTCAAGGTGGACGTGAACGCCCAGGGCCTCAAGGGAGTCAACTTCCGGCAACTATTCTACAACGGTCGCCGGCAACCGCTGGCCCGATACCCGAGCTTCGATCCCGCGAATCCCTACGGCGGCGGCTGGGCCTATGCCGACGGCAAGCCCGTGCCGATGTATCAGGAGATTCCAGGCGAAGACAAACACTCGCTCCAGTACAAGGAGAGCGACGCCCGAACCTGGGCCCGGCCGGAAGAAGGCGAGGTCTTCGTCTTTCCTCGCTACAACTGGTGGAACAACATCGTCCGTATCAAGAGCGTCGACCGTGCGGCTCGCCGGATCACCCTTGCCGGCAACTGTTCTTACCCGATCCGGCCCACCGATCGCTACTACGTCCAAGGCCTGTTCGAAGAACTCGATGCACCGGGCGAGTGGTACCTGGATGCCTCGGCAGGCCTCCTCTACTTCTGGCCCCCCGACGACTCCGATCCATCCGCCGTCACGGCCTACGCCCCCGCCCTGCGGACGATTCTCGATCTTGAGGGCGTGAGCCACGTCACCTTTCGCGGGTTCACCTTCGAGTGCTGCTCGGGGACGGCGATCGTGCTGAAAGACACCGCCGACTGCCTGATCGCCGGCAACACGATCCGCGGCGTTGGCGACTACGGCGGCTCGGGCGTGTCGGTCAGCGGCGGCACGAACAACGGTGTCGTAGGCAACGACGTCTATGATGTGGGCCGCGACGCCGTTTCCATCAGCGGCGGCGACCGGACGACGCTCACCCCCGCCGGCAACTATGCCGACAACAACTACCTGCACCACATGGGCGTCTACTACAAGCAGGGCGTCGGCGTCTCGCTTCATGGTTGCGGCAACCGAGCCTCGCACAACCTGATCCACGACGGGCCCCGCTGGGGCATCGGTTTCGGAGGCAACAACCTGGTCATCGAGTACAATCACATCCGCCACGTGAACCTCGAGACGGCCGACACCGGCGCCGTCTACACGGGCGGACGCGACTGGCTCGGCTCGCGCGGCACGGTGATCCGCTACAACTACTTCCACGATATCCTCGGCTACGGCCAGGAAGACGGGCGCTGGATCTCGCCCCACTACGCCTGGGGCGTCTATCTCGACGACAACACGGGCGGAGTCGACGTGATCGGCAACATCGTGGCCCGCTGCGTCCGCGGATTGATCCACCTGCACAACGGCCGCGATAACCTGATCGAGAACAACATCTTCATCGACGGCAAACTCCAGCAGATGGAATGCAACGGCTGGACGGAGAACAGCCGCCCGTGGAAGGATCACCTGCCCACCATGATCCAGGGCTACGAATCGGTGAAGGATCAGCCGGCCTGGAAGTCGATGCGAAACATGGGCACCCATCCCAGCGAGGCCATCCTGCCCGACGGCAAGATCATGTCGGGCAACCGCTATTTCCGCAATATCGTCTACTACCGCGATCCCGAAGCCCGATATACGAGGTTCCGCAATTTCTCCTTCGATCACAACGAGTGCGACCACAACCTGGTCTGGCACTTCGGTCTGCCGATCCTCACCGGGCAGTACCTGCCGGGCAAGGACCTCTCCGACAACCTGGCCCCGAACGGCGACTTCGAGCAAGGTACGCCCGGCAAGATGCCCGAGCACTGGCGCTGGCAGATCTTCCCCAGGCCGGAAGCCAAGGCCGAACTGGTCGACGACCCGGCCGCCGGCCGGCACTCGCTTCGCATCGTGGCGGCCTTCAACAAGGAGAAGCCCCGCGACAACTACCCGATCGTCGTGGGCGACGAACTCGAACTCCCCCTCGGCCACGGGTACCGGCTGAAAGCCAGGATGAAAGCCGTCCAACCCGGCGCCGGGGCCAAGCTGATGATGCAGTCCTATGTGGCGAACGCTTACTTCTGGGCAAGCGCGCCGAACGACGTCACGCTTGGCACCGAATGGCAGGAGGTCGAATTCACCTTTAAGACGCCCGCCCCGGGCGAGCCGGGACATCACGAGCAGATGAAGACGTTCCGCGTTCGCATCGACTTCCCCGACGAGACGGGTGCCCTGCTGGTCGACGACGTCCGGCTCACCGAGACGGAGGTGCTCGACGAGTGGCAATCGTGGCAGGCCCTGGGGATGGATCGGCATTCCGTGATCGCCGATCCGCTGTTCGTCGACGCGGAGAACGGCGACTACCGCTTGCAGCCCGATTCACCGGCCTTGAAACTCGGCTTCAAGCCGATCCCGGTCGACAAGATCGGTCCTTACGAAGACGAGCTCCGGGCGAGCTGGCCGATTGTCGAGGCGGAAGGAGCGCGGGAAAAGCCACTTGTGAGCGAGTAGGAGGCGGCGAATCAAGTGTCGTTGTTCGCTCCGCGAACAAGCGCGCCTTTTCGCAGAACGAATAGCGACTATGTGCGACACGTCCTGTCCGATCCCGGGGCAGGCGGATGAAGAAACCCGCCCCTGGCAGCCCGCCGCTCGGTCTGCGACAATAAAGGATTCGCCTTCATTACCCTCCCTTTGCAGGATCACCATCTCACCCATGGGACGCCGCGCTCTCCGGAAGATCGATCCGAATCTCGACTTGTCGGGCTATCTGTTCACCTTCGACGACCTTCCCAAACCGTGGGATGCTGCCGCCCTGTTCGAACGCCAGGCCGCATTGGAGGTCGAAGTCGGCAGCGGCAAGGGGCTGTTCATGCGGACGGCGGCCGCCGCCTGTCCGGAGGTGAACTTCCTGGGGATCGAGGTGGCCGGAAAGTATGCCGCCTTCGCGGCTGCCGGGCTGGCGAAACGCGGGCTCGCCAACGGCAAGATGGTGGCCGGCGACGGGCTCCGGATCTTCGCCGAGTTGCTGCCGGCGGATTCTCTCCAGGCCGTCCACGTCTACTTCCCCGACCCGTGGTGGAAAGCACGGCACAAGAAGCGCCGCGTTCTCACCGGACCCTTCCTGCGCGACGTCCACCGCACGCTCGAGCCCGGCGGCTCCCTCCACTTCTGGACCGACGTCGACGAGTACTTTGACACGACCCTGGAGTTGCTCCGCGAGTTGAACCTGCTGGAGGGGCCGCTCGAAGTCGCCGAATCGTCGGCCGAGCACGACATGGACTACCGCACCCACTTCGAACGCCGCACGCGAAAGCACGGCGAGGCCGTCTATCGGGCCGAATTCCGCAAGCCGACTCCGCCTTGATCCAACGCGGCCGTTTCTGCGCCCTCATTCGGCAAGATGTGCCGACCGACCGACAGAACCCTCAATCGAACCGGCGTCTGCCGCCAATCGCGAAATCGTTCAGTCGCCATGAGTTACGTGCAGCTATGAGATTGACCGCCGCATGTGGCGCGTCATTTGCTGATGCGTGGCGAAGAAACCGTTCGGTCAACTGGGGGGCCGTGCGCAGAAAGGAGTCGATGGGATGCAGATCGCGGGACTATCGGGCGGCTACGCCGACTCGGGAGCCGTTGGACGACGAAACGAACTGCTGGCCGCAATCAGCAGTAGGGCGAGTGAATCGAACGCTCAAGCTACCGGCGGCTCCAACGCGAGCATGGACCTGCTCAACGGAATCGTCTCTCAATACGACCTTACCGACATCACTCCCCGGGATTTCTCGGAGATGCTCCGCGAGTTGCGGGATGCGGGCGCCCTGACCGAGGGCGAGTACAGCGAACTGGCCCAGATTCGTCTCGAGCTGGACGCCGAGAATCTCGATCCGGACGAATCGGTCAACCTGCTCGAGTTCTACCAACAGACGCTCGACCGCGCCCGGCACGACGGCGACTCCGAAAACGCCTCGGCCGCTCTGGCGTCGATGGAACGCCGTCTCGATTGGTTGGAGAAAGTGGCCATCCTCCAGGAAGCGCCGGACGCCGCGGGTATGAACGCACTGGTGTAGGGAATCTCGCAAACCTCGACCAGGGCGACGGAGGAATAGCTTCTCGCGGTTGCCCACCTCGACCGTACCCTCGCCGGTTACCCGGAGAGTGTACCGAGAAGCTATTCCCCGGTCGCCCCGACTCGATCAATTCGACCCTCAGTCGAACGGGTTATCGACAACCGGTGCTGGCGACTTGGCCAGTTCCCGTGCGGCCTCTTGATCCTCCTTGCTGAGCCGGTCCATGGGGACCTTCAGTTCCTTGCCGTCGGTACGCCGCAAGCGGACCGTGTCGCCGTCGAGTTCGAGAAACTCGGCCTCGACCGTGAAGGTCCCCGTACTGTCGCTCCAATTTCGCTTCCTGGCCGCCGCGGACAGCACGCCTTCCGGCAGGGGCCATTTCTCGGCGGCCTTGTCAACGAGATCCTTCACCAACTGGTTCTCGTGATTTCTGAGGCCGTCGACGGCCACAGCGATTCGAGGATCGCTCTTCTGCGGATTTTTGCCCTGCAGTTTCTGCAGGGCCATCAGCAGCCGCGGCACATTGTCGGATTCGAGGTCGTCGAGGATCTTCTGCATCTCCTGCTCGGTAAGGGGCGTATTCGCCTGCTTTTCCTGGAGTTCCGCCAATTGCCGTTTTGTTTCTTCCTGTTTCTTCTTCTGCTCTTCCTGGTGAGCTGCCAGTTCGGTGTCCGACATGCGGTTGTACTTGACGGTCACGGGAAAAGAGACGGTCGTGTCGCCCTTCTGTACGATGAGTTTCTGCGTCAGGTCCAGCGATTCCGAAAGCCCCAACTCACGATTGAAGACCCAGGTACCCGTCCCGTTGATCTCGAAGCCCGCTGAGTTGTCGCTCACGCGGGGAGAATCGAGGCGGTAAGTCTTGTCAACCGTCACCAGCGGTCCCTCAATGCTGCGCACCTGATAGGTCTGGATTTCCGATCCCGCCGTGCGCGTTGTGTCATCTTGCTCGAAGGGCAACCGCGGGTAGGGGAACTGGCGGCGTCCGCCCTCTTCCGTGATCGAGACCCCCAGGCTGACCGACCACGACGCCTCGGGTTTTTCGGGCAAGGGTTCAAAAACCAGGAGCGAAGCGTTTCCGAGAAGGTAGGGGAGTTGGGAATCGCCTTCCAAGCTGTGAATTTCCCCGGTCGGAAGCAGCGTCAACTCGTTCTTTGTAGTAGTGACTAGGCCCTTGAACGGTGTGCGTGAGAATGGCCCGAAGGCTCGCGACGGGAACATGTCCGGGCCAAAGGGGAGCCCTCCGAAGCGAGAGTTGCTTCCAGACGACTTAGCTTTGCTCTTCTTGCTCAAGCCGCCTGAGTAGGTGAGGCTGAGCGAGGACTCGGTTGCCGATTGGAACTTGTAGGTCACCACTCCCGTAAGGGTTTCGGTGACGTCGTCGCGATCGGCAATGATCTCGATCCGGTAGCCCACAGTCTGGTCGGGCTTGCCTGCATAGCGCAACTGGCCGGGTGACAACGCGTCGTCCGACAAGGCCGCGGCACACCCTAACGCGGCGACGAAGACCGCGGCGATCCATTGGATCGACGGCAAGCAGATTCGAGCCATGACCATTCTCCATTATCGAGACTTGCACAGTCCATGAACGATGGGCTGACAACGGAACCCCGGACTATTGGGTCAAAGGCCAACCCCACCGTTCATTCAACTTGCAACCGTCAAAAAAGGGTTACGGAAAACCAACGTCCCAATCGTCCTGTTGGTTGTCCTCGTAAATCCTGAACGAATTGACGTTCGGCTCCTTCACGGAAGCAGGGAACTGCATGCGGCCGTAAATCTCCTCGAGAGCGTGCCGAATCTGACGTTCCTCCAGGGGACCGCTCATCAGCAAGGCCCGCTGCAGCGGCACGAGACTCCTGTCGGTTCCAACGCGTCCCAACATCTCGTAGATCGCTGCACGAGCAGCCGGGTCGGATTCTGCCAGCGCTCCGAGCAACTCCGCTTCGTCATCGGTGTCAAAGGCGACTGAGGACTCGACGACGGGGGCGTCCTGAGTTGCGGCCGGCAGATCTCGCACGAAATCTTGGGCAAGAGGGCTGCTAGAAATCGCATCCTCAGACGGCTTGGACCGATCGGAGGAAGGCCTCGCGCCGGCAGGCAACAATACGGCCACGGCCACGGCCAGAATGAACGCCGTCTGCCAACGCCGTCCCCCCTCGATCGGCAACCGCGGATCGAGAATCCGCCGCAGTCGCTGGGTGAGGGGCGATTTCGAGTCGAGCACGCCCAGGGTCAAAGGCGGTGCCGAGTAGCCGAGGATCTCGGCCACGCGGAAGATCGCCTCTCCATAGGGTTTGCGATTCCCCTCCAGAACCGCCACGGTGCGCTCGTCGCACGCATCCTCGCGCAGTTGGCGAATTCGCCGATTGGCCCACCAGACCGCCGGATGGAAGAAGTAGATTGCTCCCAGGAGTCCTTGCGCCAGATTCACCAGACCGTCCCATCGCCTCACATGGTGCAACTCGTGAATGAACACGCTGCGCAACTGTTCCCTGCTCAGCCGTTCCAGCACGGCCGAAGGCAACAGCAGTACGGGACGCCACGTGCCGACCACCAGGGGAGTTGAACAGGCCTCGGAGTTGCGGAGTTCGACCCTTCGTCGCACTCCGACCCGCTCGCGGCACTCTTCCAGCAGGTGGAGGAGCGACGGGTCGAGAATGGGGTGGGCCCGCGACACCCACACGCGGACCTGCAGGGCTGCGGTGAGCAGCATCCCGCATCGCGCCGCCACGATTCCCAACCACGCGAGCATCAGGATCAGGCCAACGGGTAGCGAGGTCGAGATCGGCGATTCTCGCCCAACATCGCCCGCAACATGCTGCGATTGGCCGTGGCTGCCGGTGAATTCGCGATGTGGTACCGTCACCGGTTGGATTGCCGGAGACGCCACGGCCGGTTCGGAACGAAACCACCAACCCCAACCGGTGGGAAAGGCAAACTCGGGAGGCACGACCAGTCGCACCAGAACCAACAGCCATAGGGCGTAGAGAAGTGAGGCGGATCGGCTCTTCAAGGTCGCGGTCACCAATGTGAGAACCACAACCAGGACGGCAACAATCCAGGCCATGCCGAGCATCCATGACGACCACGCACCGGCGACGTCGTTCAGGAATAGGGACGCGCCCGAGTTCATGAACCGCTCTCCGCATCGTCGCAGTACTGGTCCAGCATCTGACGCAACTCATCGATTTCGGCGGAACTGAGCCGGCGGCTTTCGATCAGGCGATCGAGCATGGGCGTCAGGGAACCGGCCAGGACCCGATCGAACAGGTCGTCCACCGCCCGTGCGACCACCGAGCGTCGGTGTACGTTTGGGGTGTACTCATACACGTTGCCGATGCGCCTCGCCTTGACGAAGCCCTTGGCAACAAGCCGGTCCAGCATGGTCTTGACCGTGCTGTAGGCCCAATGGTGTTGCGATTCCAGGTCGTGCTGCAGTTGGGTGGCCGTACTGTTTTCTCGCGACCAAAGCGCCTCCATGACCGCCCACTCGGCACGTCCCAATTCCGCCGACGGATTGCTCATCGGAGCCTCCTGACTGTCGAGAACTTTCGACAATTGTAGTGACGTGAAGCCAAGATGTCAACAGACGGGCAGCATATTGCTGCAAGATATTGTGCAGTAAGGGATTAAGGGTTGACGGCTCTCCCTGCTTTCCGGGGGGCGGCTATGCTTGCGCTGCTAACTTTGATAGCTTGCTGGCTTTCGTCAGGCCGCCGCGTCGTAACTTCTGCGTGGTGGGAGAAGCCGTTTGTTCGAGTATCGGGGAGGACGTGCATGGGTGGCGTCTACGGTGTCGTTGCGAAGGACGATTGCGTTTCCGACTTGTTCTATGGAACGGACTATCATTCTCATTTGGGAACGGTCCGCGGCGGGCTGGCTGTCAAGAACGGCCGGGGGTTCACCCGTTTCATCAAAGACATCACCAACGCCCAGTTCCGCAGCAAGTTCGAAGACGATCTGCCCAAGCTCCACGGTTCGATCGGCATTGGGGTCATCAGCGACTACGAAGACCAGCCGCTGATCATCGGCTCGCACCTGGGAACCTACGCCCTGGTGACGGTCGGCCGGATCTTGAATCTCGACGAGTTGGCAGCCGACGCGTTCAAGAAGCACGCGGTTCATTTCTCCGAAATGAGCGGCGACGCGCTCAATCCGACCGAACTGGTGGCAACCCTGATCAACCAGGGGAGCAGTTTTGAAGAAGGCATTCGGCTGGCCCAAGATGCGATCGAGGGATCGTGCACCATCCTGCTGATGACCGACGACTGTCTCTATGCGGCGAGAGACCGGCTCGGGCGGACTCCGCTGGCGATCGGCCGGAAACAGGATGCGCGTTGCGTGACCCTGGAAACCTGTTCGCTCGTCAATCTCGGCTACGAGATCGACCGGTTTCTCGGACCGGCCGAAGTCGTACGCCTGTCGGCCGAAGGTGTCGAAACGGTTCGCCCGGCCGGAGAGACGATGCAGATCTGCGCCTTTCTCTGGGTCTACTACGGTTTTCCCGCTTCAACCTACGAGGGCATCAATTGCGAGGCGGTACGGAACCGTTGCGGTGCGGCCCTGGCTCGGGCCGACGATGTGGAAGTCGACGTGGTCGCGGGGATTCCCGATTCGGGTACCGGGCACGCCATCGGCTACGCCAACCAGGCCGGCGTTCCCTACCAGCGTCCGTTCGTCAAGTATACGCCGACCTGGCCGCGGAGTTTCATGCCCCCGGAGCAACAGGTTCGCGATCTGGTGGCGCGGATGAAACTGATCCCGGTGGAGGAGCTCATCCGCGGCAAGCGACTCCTTTTCTGCGAGGATTCCATTGTTCGCGGGACCCAACTGCGGGACACGATCCAGCGGCTTTACGCCGACGGCGCCCTGGAGGTCCACATGCGCCCCGCTTGTCCCCCTTTGATCCACAGATGCAAGTTCCTTAACTTCTCCCGCTCCAAGTCGGAACTGGACCTCGCGACGCGCACGGTCATCAAGGAACTCGAAGGCGACGCCAACAGCTATCTCGACGAATATGCCGACTCCAAGACGGAACGCCACACGGCCATGGTCGACCGGATCCGGCAGCAACTGGGATTGACAACGCTCAAGTATCAGACACTCACCGATCTGGTCGAAGCCATCGGGCTGCCCAAAGAGAAGCTCTGCACCTACTGCTGGGACGGAGCCGAGCCGTGCCACGGGTGCCCGAAACAGGGCTGAGGCTTCCTGCAGAGAGTGTCTCGACTCGCGGCACTCCATGGTCACTCACCAAGTCCCCATCCGCAGTAGCCGATAGGCCAAGAGTCTCTCGTTCTCCACGGCGATCGTGTCGCCGGGGCCGCTGTCCGTCGAGCGGGCGTAGACGTAGTCAAAGTACTTGATCGAGAGTTCGTAGCTGTCGCCCGTGTCGGTCAGTGAGCCCCCCTGGTACTTGTCCTCTTCCCAAAACGCCTCGTCGAACGTGTCGGCGCCGGGCGAATCGTACAAGTAGGCCCGATCGCGCGACGGGGCGTTCTTGGAACCGGCGGCCGTTACCGAATGGAAGCCGCGAACGTAGTGGTAGAACGACTGGGTGCTATCGTACAACGTGCTGTAGGCCGGGTAGCCGCGATAATTGTTGCCGCCGGTGGAAGACCCGTTCAGCACGGCCGTGTCGGCCCCGCCGCGGGTCGAGTAGGCGTAGACCCTGGCAAATCCCGTCGCGGTCGTGTCGGACCATGGAGCCTGTCGGTTCATCGTGGCCGAAGTGGTCGACGCACTGAACGCATCGACCCCCGGACTGTCGTAGAGGTAGGCGTAGGCGGGTAGCGATGCGGGAGACGTCGCCGTCACATCATCGAACCCGCGGGCGTAGAAGTAGAACGAACGCCTTGCTTCGGTGAACAGAGCGTAGTCAGCATAG
>Ga0123333_10000650_pt1 | contig 37907 bp, 29 predicted proteins | sample BioC12SIPDNA_3_FD_89957 | JGI IMG/M metagenome (GOLD analysis project Ga0123333, IMG submission 89957) | Anaerobic biogas reactor microbial communites from Washington, USA - Biogas_R2_B C12 SIP DNA | ecosystem: Engineered > Bioreactor > Anaerobic > Unclassified | place: Washington, USA...
CCCTCAATCTGCTCAAACAGGAAAAGACGGCCCAAGTCGGCCTCCACAACAAGCGTCTCATGGCTGGCTGGGACAACGTCTACCTGCTCAAGGTCCTGGCAGTTTAAATGCAATCGCCCTGGCTTGCCGGGTATTTGACAAAACGCTGCATATCGGTTAAGATAGCGAGTGCTGGAGCCTATGGAGGCGCGGCGCCTTGGCTGCGCTCGGCCAGGGCGAGGCTGGATTCCCCTTCTGCAGCCTGTATCCCTCAGGTCTGGCGGGAAGAGCATGGTTTCGTGGATTGGGTCCTGCGCGGCGGAGGCCTGTGAACCCCGCCAGGTCCGAGAGGAAGCAACGGTAAGCGGTCACCTTCGGGTGCCGCAGGGCAGCCTGGTCCTGGCCTGTTCTTCTCGCCAAGCCTGCGGGATAGGGTCGCAAGAGGGGGCGCGGTCGTGTTCGTTGGGGGGTGGGGGATGTTGGTCGACCCCACCCCTTCTCGCTTTATAGGAGCTTGCGATTTGGAGAATGGCATCATCGTCGTCGGTGGCGGCGCATCGGGCATGATGGCGGCTGGCCGGGCGGCCCAGTGCGGGGCGCCTGTCCTGCTCCTGGAAAAGACGGGCCGCCTCGGCAACAAGCTGCGCATCACCGGCAAGGGCCGCTGCAATGTGACCAATCAGGCCGAGCTCCGCGAGTTCATCACCCACTTTGGCCCCCAGGGCCGCTTCCTCTACCGCGCCTTCTCCCGCTTTTTCCATGAGGACCTGCGCGCCTTTTTGCAGCAGCGCGGTGTGCCCACGGTGATCGAGCGCGGCGGGCGCATCTTTCCCTATTCCAACGAGGCCGAGGATGTGGTGCGGGCCCTGACCGCCTATCTGACCGAGGGCCGCGTGGAGATCCGCTACCGTGCCCCAGTGCGGCGGCTGCTGATCGAGGAGGGGCGCGTGGCCGGCGTCGAGCTGGAGGACGGCAGCGCGCTTCCCGCCCGCGCCGTGATCCTGGCGACGGGCGGCCTCTCCTATCCCCTCACCGGCTCCAACGGGGATGGCTATCGCTTGGCCGGGGAGGTGGGGCATCGCCTGATCCCGCAGCGCCCCGCGTTGGTGCCGCTGGTGACCAAGGAGCCCTGGGTCGCCAGTTTGCAGGGGGTGGCGCTGCGCAACGTGCGGGCCTCGCTGTTGGTGAGCGAGGAGGTGCGCGCCCAGCAATTTGGCGAGATGCTGTTCACGCATTTCGGCCTCTCGGGGCCGATCATCCTGACGTTGAGCAAGGCCGCGGTGGCGGCGCTGGGACAGGGGCGAGTGCAAATCTCCATCGACCTCAAGCCGGCGCTCAGCGATGAGCAATTGGACGCGCGCCTGCGCCGCGACCTGGACGAGGTCGGCAAAAAGACCTTTCGCAATATCCTGAAGGGTTTGGTCCCCTTGCGCATGCGCGACCTTTATGTTACACTGACAGGCATACCGGCAGACAAGCCTGGGCATCAGATCACCGCGGCGGAGCGCCAGCGGCTGATGTCCAGCCTGCGCGATCTGCGCCTGACGGTGATCGGCGCCAGGCCCATCGAGGAGGCCATCATCACTGCGGGCGGGGTGGACCTGAGCGAAGTCGAGCCGCGCACGATGGAGTCGCGGCGCGTTCGGGGCCTCTATTTCTGTGGCGAAGTGCTGGATCTCGACGCTGATACAGGGGGATACAACCTGCAGGCCGCTTTCTCCACCGGCTACCTGGCCGGGGAATGCGCGGCGGAGCCCGGCGCCTCTGCATGAGCGCCGCGCTCCAAGGGTGGTAAAACGTGTCCGTTCATGCCCCAAAGACGATATCGCCGGACCCGACAGGCCGCAGCCGGTTCTGGTGGCTTGGCGCGCTGAGCTTGGTGGTGTTGGGCGCCCTCGGCGGAACCCTATCCGCGCCCCTCGTCCGCGCCGAGCGGACCGTGACCCTCTCCGTTGATGGGTTGGTCATGGAAGTGCTGACCGCGCATACCACGGTGGACGCCCTCCTCGACGAATTGGGCGTGGTGCTGGCCCCGGGAGATCGCATCGAGCCGCAAGTGACCGCGGCGCTGGCCGATAGCGTGGCGATCGCCGTGGAAAAGGCCCGCCCGGCCGTGATTCAGGCGGATGGCCAGGAGCTCCAGGTCGCCACCCATGCCCTCACCGTGGCGCAGGCGTTGAGCGAGGCAGGCGTCGCCCTCTCCCCTCACGATGACTTGTCCCTGAACGGCCAGCCGGTTCAGGCCGATGCGCTCCTGCCGCCCAAATGGGCCCAGCTCGACCTCCCGCAGCTTGGCCAGCAGCCGGCGCCCGTCCATATCTCCGTCCACCGCGCCAGCGCCGTCACCATCCGCGATGGCTCCCTCACCAAGACCATCTATACCACTTCGGGCACCGTCGCTGATGCCCTGTGGGAAGCGGGCGTGGTCACCTACCTGGGCGATATCGTCCGTCCGGCGTTGGCCGAGCTGGTGCAGGATGGACTGGAGATCGAGGTGGTGCGCTCCAAGCCCGTGGTGATCGTCTCCCAGGAGGGGGTTATCAAGACCAGAACCCTCGGCGCCACGGTGGGCGAGGCGCTGGCACAGGAGGGGGTGAACCTGGCCGGCAAGGACTATAGCGAGCCCGCCGCCGAGATGGCCCTGGCCGCCGGGCAGCAGATCCAGGTGTCGCGGGTGGTGGAGGACTGGGTCGTGGAGGCCGAGGTCATCCCCTACGAGACGCTCTCCCGCCCGTCCGAGACCCTGGAGCTAGATCAGCAGTACGTGGAACAATCGGGGCGGGACGGGCTGCGCAAGCGGCGCTACCGCGTGACCTACGTCAATGGCCAGCCAACCTCGCAGGTGCTGGAGCGGGAATGGGTCGCCGAGGAGCCTCAGCCGCGGGTGCTGGTCTATGGCACCAAGATCGTCGTGCGCGAGCTGCAAACCGCGGAGGGGACCTTGCGCTATTGGCGGCATTTCCGCGTGCTGGCCACCTCTTATACGGCAGCCTCGTCGGGCAAGACCCGCGACCACCCCGAGTTCGGCATCACCTTTTTGGGCTGGCGGGCCAGGCGGGGCATCGTCGCCGTGGACCCCAAGACCATCCCCCTGACCACCAACATGTATGTGCCGGGCTATGGCCTGGGCGTCGCCGGCGATACCGGCGGCAAGATCAAGGGCCTGCGCATCGACCTCTGCTACGAAGAGGCCAGCTATGTCCCGTGGTACAGGTGGGTGGACATCTATTTGCTCGAGCCCGCGCCGGCGCGCAGCCGCATTAGCTGGACGCTGCCGACCTGGCCCCGCGAATGAAAGCGCTCCCATAGGATGACCACGTCGGCGCGCCAGTTATTGCTCGAATATGGCCTGGAGCCGCACAAGGGGCTGGGGCAGAACTTTTTGCTCGATCGCGGCGCCTTGGGGCGGATCGTGGCGGCGGCGGAGATCCAGCCCGGCGATCGGGTGTTGGAGATCGGCCCCGGCCTCGGGGTGCTGACCCGCGCCCTGGCCGAGGCTGGCGCCAGCGTCGTGGCCGTGGAGCTCGATAGGGGTCTGGTGGGGTTGCTCCAGGACAAGCTGGCCGACCTGGCGCAGGTGCGAATCATCCACCAGGATATCCTCAAGGCCGACATCGGGCAACTGGCCGGCGGCGCGCCCTACAAGGTGGTGGCCAACCTCCCGTACAACATCACCTCGGCGGCGCTGCGCCACGCCCTGGAGGCCGCGCCGCGCCCTGCCTTGCTGGTGGTGATGGTGCAAAAAGAAGTGGCCCAGCGCATCGTGGCCGAGCCAGGCGAGATGAGCCTGCTGGCGGTCAGCGTGCAGTTCTATGGCCGGCCGCGCGTCATGGCCCACGTCCCTGCCGGTTCTTTCTACCCGCGGCCCAAGGTGGATTCCTCCATCTTGCGCATCGAGACCTTCCCGGCCCTCGACATCCCCGAGCCGGATATCCCCCGCTTCTTTGCGCTGGCGCGGGCAGGCTTTGCGCAGCGCCGCAAGCAACTCCGCAACACCCTCTCCAAAGGGCTGAACTTGCCCGCCGACGCAGTCGAGGAAAAGCTGCGCCGCTGCGATATCGACCCCCAGCGCCGCGCCGAGACGCTCACCCTGCCCGAATGGAAGCGGCTCCTGCGCGAGCTGTAGCCGGTTGTGCAGCCGCGCGCCGCACCCGCGAACCGCGAAAGGCGAAAGGCCGTTTAGCATTTCAAGCGATTTATGCTAAAATAGAGGGGCTATTCACAGCAAGCACGCCTGCCCGCGGGGCAGCATGGGCATATCACCGGGAAAGAGAGGGTACACGCGCCATGAAGGTTCTTTTGATCAAGGCCGTCAAGGGGTTGGGCAAAGAGGGCGACGTGAAAGAGGTCGCCAATGGCTACGGTGGCAACTATTTGATTCCGCGCGGGCTGGCCGTCGCCGCCACGCCAGGGATCATCAAGGAATTCGAGCAGAAGAAGCAGGTCGAGGCGGGCAAGCAAAAGCGCGAAGAGAACACCGCGGAATCGCTGGCCGAGCGGCTTCAGGGGGTCGTCTTGACCTTTACCGCGCGCGCTGGCGAGCAGGGCAAGCTCTTTGGCTCCATCACGGCGGCGGATATCGCCACAGGTCTCGAGATGGAAACGGGGCACGTCGTGGACAAGCGCAAGGTGGTGTTGGAGCAGCCCATCCGCGAGCTAGGGCGCTATACCGTGCCGATCAAGCTCATGGCCAACATCGCGCCCGAAGTGACCGTGGTGGTGCAATCCGCCGAAGCGTGATCTGCGATTCCCCGCGGATCCCATAAAGCATTCGCTGATACGTCTTCAGGAGAGGCCGAGTCCAGCGAACGGGCTTGGCCTTTTTTCCATATATCGAACCGTCTAAAGAGGAAAAAATGATCAAAAAGAGTCTCATTCTGTGCTGTGTCTTGGCAGCCTTGCTGCTCATCACCGCCTGCGGGCAGACACCCGCGGCGACCTCGACTCCTGAGCCCACGGCCACGCCGGTGCCCACGGAAACCCCCGCCGCCGCCCCGACCACCGCCGAGTTGGCCGTGTCCACGCCCGGCGATGTCAACGTGGCCTATGGCCTGATCAAGCTCCCGGAGGGCAACGTGGCCGCCACGGTCAATGGCGTCGAGATCACCACGACAGCCTATGATGAAGAGCTGCGGCGGCAGTTGGTGCCCCTGACTATGCAGTATCAACTGGATTGGAACCTGGCCGAAGTGCAGGCCTATATGCCCGATATCCAGGACAGCATCTTGCAGCAGATGATCGATTTCGAGCTGCTTTGGCAGTTGGGCAAGGCCGAGGGCATCTCGATCACCGACGAGGCCATCGAGACCGAGTATGCCTCGACCAAGCAGAGCGTCCTGGCCGGCGGGCAATTCACCTCCTGGGAGCAGGTCCTAGAGATGAACAACCTGACCGAGGAAAAGGCGCGCGAGCAGATCGCCAACTCGCTGCTGGTGCGGGCGATGGTGGCGAATCATGGCGGCACGGCGGAAGAGCTGCAGGCCAAAGCCTCCCATATCCTGGTGGAGAGCGAAGAGACCGCCAAGGAAGTGCTGGCCAAGCTCAAGGCGGGCGAGCCCTTCGAGGACTTGGCCAAAGCCTATTCCACCGATACGGGCACCAAAGACGCGGGTGGCGACCTGGGCTGGTTCCCACAGGGCATGATGGTCGCCGAGTTCGATGACGCGGTCTTTACCAAGCTCCAGGTCGGGGAGACCAGCGAATTGGTCAAGACGGATTACGGCTATCACATCATCAGGTTGGCGGCCCGCGAGGTGCACCCCCTGGAGGGTTCTATCCTCGAACAACGCCAGCAGGAGAATTTCACGGCCTGGTATCAGGTGGAGCGTGAGGCGGCCGACATCCAAGAGTTCCTCCAGCTCGAGGCCACTAGCTAGGTTCGCCAGGAGCGGCGCTGATGACTCGACGCTACGATGGCGTTTTCTTTGACGTTGGCTTTACCTTGGTGTACTTTGAGCCGACCACCGCGGAAGTCACCCTGCGCGCGTTCCGCGAGGCCGGGGTGGCGGTGGATGTCCCAACGCTGGGGGCCGCCTGGCGAGAGGTGGACAGGCTCTATAACAGCAACCGGGCCACGGAAACCTTCGACCCCAGCGAGGCGCAGGACCACGCGCGCGAGTTGGGGTTCCGGCGCGAGGTGCTGGCCCGCCTGGGCGTGCGCGACGAGCAGACTCTGCGGCGGCTGGTGGAGCGCGAGGACGCGCTCTATAGCCAGCCGGGGGTCATGCGGCTCTATCCGGAGGTCAAGAGGGTGCTAGCCCGCCTGCGCGGCGAGGGCTACCAGCTAGGGGTGATCTCGAACTGGAGCTGGAACCTGCGGGAGCGCTGCCGGCAGGTGGGGATCGCCGATGACTTTGACCACATCATGGGCTCCGCCTATGCCGGGTGCCAGAAGCCGCACCCCTGCATCTTTCGCCAGGCCCTGGCGGGGCTGGGGGTGGCGCCGGAACGCGCCATCCACATCGGCGACGACTATGCGGCCGACGTGGTGGGCGCCACCAACGCCGGGCTGACCGCCGTCCTCGTGGACCGCGAGGGCCGCCATCAGGACGACGACCCCGCTTGCCCTGTGATTCGCAACCTGGAAGAGCTCTTCCCGATCCTGGGCTAGCGCCTAGATTTCGATGACCAGCGGCTGGATGACCGGACGCCGCCCGATCTGATCGTAGACATAGCTTGCCAGTGAAGCTTTCAGTCGCGAAGAGATCGCGGCGGCGTTTCCGCCTTCTGCGGCGAGCTTGCCCGCCTGCTCCTCGATGCCGCGCAAAAGCGCTTCCGCTTCCTGGTTATAGGCCAATCCACGGGAGACGATCCGCGGCGGCGCGAGCACCTGCCCCGTATAGACGTCCACCGCCACCGCGACCACCAAGAAGCCGTTCCGCGAGAGCAGCCGTCGCTCTTCCAGAACGGCGTCGTCCACATCGCCCACCCCCAGCCCGTCCACGAACACGCGATCCTGAGCGACGCGCCCGGCGAGCGAGGCCGAGAGGCAGTTGAGCTGCAAGATGTCGCCGCTATCCAGGATAAAGATGCGTTCCTTGGGGAGGCCAACCTGCTCGGCGAGCCTGGCGTGCAACACCAGATGGCGGTATTCGCCGTGAACCGGCGCAAAGAACTGGGGGCGAATCAGGTTGAGCATCATCTTTTGCTCTTCCTGGCTGGCGTGCCCGGAGACGTGGACGTCGAACAGCTCGTCATAATAGACGGTGGCGCCGCGGCGAAAAAGGTTGTTCACCGTGCGGTTCACCAGTTCTTCGTTCCCTGGGATGGGCGTGGCCGAAATGATCACGGTATCCCCGGCCTTGAGGGTGATGGAGCGCGAGTCGCCGGAGGCCATGCGCACCAGCGCGGAGGTCGGCTCTCCCTGGCTGCCGGTGCAGACCAGGGCGATCTTGTTGGAGGGCAAATAGTTGATCTCTTCCGCGCCCACCATGACGCCATTGGGCACGTGGAGGTAGCCCAGCTCTTGGGCCATGCGCACGTTGTTCACCATGCTCCGGCCGATCACCGAGACGAAGCGATCGTGGCGCGCGGCGATATCCACCACCTGTTGCACCCGCGAGATGTTGGAGGCAAAGGTGGCCACGATGACGCGCCCTTGCGCCCCCATAAAGGCTTGCTCCAGGGTGGAGGCGATCTCTTGCTCGGAGGGGGTGTAGCCTGGCGTCTCGGCGTTGGTGCTATCGGAGAGGAGCAGCAGCACGCCCTCGCGGCCCAGGTCAGCGAGCTTGGCGAAATCGGTGCGCTGTCCATCCACCGGGCTGTGGTCCAGCTTGAAGTCGCCGGTATGCACGATCAGTCCCGCCGGCGTGCGGATCGCCAGCCCCACGCCATCGGGGATGCTATGGCTGACGTGAAAGAACTCGACCTGGAAGGGGCCGATATCGAGTTTGTCGCCCGCCGCGATGGTGCAAAAGTTGGGCTGGGCGGTCTTGTGTTCCTTCAGCTTGACCTCGACCAGGCCCCGGGTCAGGCGCGTGGCATAGACCGGCACCTGATCCAGATGGGGCAAGAGATAGGGCAGGGCGCCGGTGTGGTCTTCGTGGCCGTGGGTCACGATGACGCCGCAGACCTGTTCGCGATGCTCCAGGACATAGCTCATGTCCGGGATGAGGATATCGACGCCCAGCATGTCGTTTTCAGGGAACATGAGGCCAGCGTCGATGATCAGGATCCGCTCGTCGTATTCGACAAGGGTCATGTTCTTGCCGATCTCGCCGACGCCGCCCATGGGGATGACGCGCAGGTTCAACGGTTGGCTCATTGCACCTTCTAGAAGAGGCTGAGTTGTTCGGCTTTCATGGGCGGCTCTTCGCCCTGGACCCCCGCGAGGTCAGCCAGGATGCCGGGGAGTTGGGCAAAGTCCTCGGTGATCAGGGAGCGATACTTGGGCTGGTGGAGGGCCGCCGCCGGATGGAACATCGGGATATAAACCCGATCGCCGCGCCGGCTCGGCTGGCCGTGGATGCGCGAGATGCTGGCGCCCGGGAAGAACTTGGCCATGGAAAAGCGGCCCAGGGTGATGATGATCTTGGGGTTCACCAGCGCGATCTGGCGATCGAGATAGGGCTGGCAGGCCTCCAGCTCTTGCGGCAGGGGGTCGCGGTTCTGCGGAGGGCGGCATTTGATCATGTTGCAGATATAGACGTTTTCGCGCCGCAGGTGGATCGAAGCCAACAGCTCGTCCAGGAACTGCCCCGCCGCGCCCACGAAGGGATGGCCCATGCGATCTTCGTGGAACCCGGGGGCCTCGCCGATGAACATGATGTCGGCGTGCTCGGGCCCGTCGCCGGGGACCGTGCTGGTGCGGGTTTTGGCCAGGTCGGCGCAGCGCCGGCACGAGGTGATCTGCTTGTATAGGTCGGTCAGTTCGGACACGGCAACCCTCCCAGGGAACAGCTTTCGCCCGAGGCCAGTAACGCCAGCGATTGTAGTGTAAATCCGCTGGATCGGCAAAATGGCTAGCCGCCCAGCTTGCGCTCCAGGCGCTGGAGCCGTCGCTGCAGCTCTTGCAGGTCGCGCTGCCGCTCCCAGCGATTGCCGTACCCAGCTTGCTGGACCAGTTCCATGGCCTGGCGCACGCAATCCTGAGCCTGGCGGTAATCCTTGGCTTGGTGCTCATAGTACTTGGCCAGCTCGACGTAGGGATAGAGCTGGCCCTGCCCCAGCGCGCTGGACCAGAGCTGCACGGCTTGCTCCATCTGCCCCAATCGCTTGTAGAGCAGAGAGAGCTGAAGGGCCACGCCATGCTGCACCTCTAGCGAGAGGGGGCAAGTCAGTGATTTCTCATAGATGCGGAGAGCCTCCTCCGGCTCGCCCGACCGCTCCAAAAAGCGTCCCAAGCTATAGAGATCCTCGCCCTGCAACAAGCATTGGCCCAGCGGGTCGGCGCCGATCTGGCCCAGATAGGCTGCCAGGGTCACCAGGGAGAGGATATCCTGGGCGTTGTGGTAAAAGACCTGGGTCAAGGGCCGGGCGTCGCCGCTCTGCAAATAGTCAAAGTAGAGCTGCGGCACCATCCAGCCGGGCACGTCGTCGCCGTCGCGCTGCACGCCGAGGATGTTTTGCTCCAGGGAGGAGAGGGAGCAGGAGGCCAGCCGGACCCGCCATAGCCGCCGCGCTAGGTGCAGTAAGTCCAGGTGCGGGGCGCCCGCCAGGGGAGCGGGCCGCCGGGCCAGGATGTAGCGCGTCTCCAGCAGCGGCCAGTCGAAGGCTCGCCCGTTAAAGCTGACCAGGGCAGAGTGGCGGTCCAGCAGCCCGGCAAGCTCCTCGAGCATGGCCGGCTCGTCGTCAAAGTCGCGCAGGAAGAACTGGGCCAGGGTGAAGGAATCGCCTTGGAAGTAGCCCACGCCTACCAGAAAAGCGTAGGTCCCCGTGCCTCCGGCCAGACCGGTGGTCTCGGTGTCGATAAAGACGGCCTCGCGAAAGTCCAGCCCCGCCAGCGATTCATCCTTGGCCAGCGGCAGCACGTGGGCAGCGGGCTGCTCCAGCAGGGCGGCCAGCGGCCAGTCGCCGTGCCGGTACCCTGGGAGATAGGTCTCCTCCGTCAGGTAAAAGGCGCCGCTCTCGTTCTCGACGATCTGGCCGGGCAACACCCGCTCGATGCCATGGGGGCGCAGCTCCACCGCCGGGCGCGGGACAAGATGCTGCGCGCCCTTGCGCACGCCAAGCCTTTCGAGTTTGTCTCGCAGGTCCATGGGCGAAGGAGGCTCCTGAAAGAGGTTGCGGGCGACCATCTGGCTGCTGAGATCAGCAGTGCCATTATAGCGCAAGGCTCTCTGCGGTCAAATCCCTAGAACGGGCGTTCAGGGGGGCGTTAGCTTGCGAATTGGGAGAGCCAGGACATGAGGAACAGGTTGGAGAGATTGTAGAGGGCGTGAATGACGATGCAGGTGGTGGTGTTGACCCTCTGGCGCACCAGCCCAAGCACCAGGCCCAGGGCCAGGATCTGCAGCAGGGCGGGCGAGAGGCCGTACTGGAGGTGACCGAGGGCAAAGGTCACGGAGGTGAACCAGAGCCCCAGGCGCGGCTGCACGGCCCCGCGAAAGAGCACCTCTTCGCCGATGCCGGTGGCGAGCGCCAGGGGCACCGCCAGGGAGAGGGTGGCCATCCCGCCAAAGAGGGCCTTGTTGGCGTTGGCGACTTGCTCTGCTCCCGTGGGATCCAGGGCGGACCAGACCAGGGAGACGGCCACGTCCAAGATGAGAAAGGCCGGGATCAGCCCCAGGGCCAGCAGCAGATGCTTGGCTTGCATGCGCCCCAGCCCAAGCCGCTGCAGTGTCTCGCCGGTGCTGCGGCGCATGATCCAGCCAACGCCCAACAGGGCAAAGATGATGAGGGCCAATCCGCTGAACAAGAGATCCGCCGCGGTGGGGGAGAAATCCGCCAGCGCCAAGCCCTCCACCCCGCCCAAGAGCCCAAACTGCAGGGCCGTCAGCCCGACGAAATAGACGGCAAAGACCAACGCCACGCAATCCATACAGGAGGCCGGATCGATGGGCAGCCAGCGCGCCAGCAGCCGGCGCACCGGCGGCAGCAGGAACACCAGGGCCGCCAAGGCGGTCGCGGCCAGGGCTCCCGCCAGGCCGAGCAGGGCGGCGGACTCGAAGGGAAGCACCAGGTCGGGCATGGCTTCGCGCCATTCGGGCTGGCTGATGGCGTACAGGCCCAGGCAGACCAAGGCGCCGCACAGGAGAAACAAGTTCACCAAGACCAAGGAAAGGTAGGTCAGGGTGCGGGCGGTCTTGTCACGCTCGGCGCGGTTGGCCAGGAGCATGATGCCCCAGAACGGCAGGTACTGGATTAGGATGAGCATGGGGAGCTTCTTTCGGGTGAGCCCTAGGCGCCAAAGCTGTCGAGGACGCTCTCTCGCCAGCGCTTGAGGCCTGCCGAGTCCTTGGCGGCCAGCAAGCGGCGGTATTCTTGCCAACGATCGAGATAAGGCTTGGGATCCTGACACAGCCGCGCGACTTCGTACATGTCCTCCATGTCGATGGCTGCTTCATCCTCCAGGAACGCGGCAAAGGCTGCGATCGACTCCAACACGCGGGCGATGGTCTCTTCGCTGCCATGGGGCTGATGGCAGATCGCATAGTCGGCGAGGAAGCAATAGACGTCAAAAGCGTTCATCTCGGCGATGTCGCTCCCGTACAGGCATTCCGCCGTATAGTCCAGGGCGTAGAGGCTGGCATCGGCCATGCGGGCATCAATCAGCGCGACGTCGGTGTGGCGCGCCTCCAGATAGCGCCGATACTGGAGAAGCAACCGCTTGTTGCTTTCGGGAACACAGTCCGCGCCGAACATCATCACTTCCTCCGAACCGGGATGGCTGCCATTATAGCGCAGTTGGGTGGCCGGACCAAGAGCGTGGCCCCAGCATGGGGCGCGCTAATCGGATCGGCGGCCGCGCTTTTTTTCGGACTCGTCGTGACCCTGGAATTTCAGGACCAGGGGGGTGCCTTCGAACGGGTAGCGCTCGCGGATGCAGTTTTCCAGGTAGCGTTGGTAGCCGAAATGCATCAGACGCACATCGTTGACAAAGAACACGAAAACGGGCGGGTTGACCTCGGGCTGGGTGACATAGTAGAAAGTGAGCCGCTTGCCCCATTTGGAGGGCGGCGAGTGCCGCTCCACGGCCTCGCGGACCAGGTCGTTGAGCTCGGTGGTAGAGATTCGCTGCATCCGCTCCTCGCGGATGCGCAGCGCCGTCTCGATGGTCTGCTCCACGCGCTGCCCGGTCAGCGCCGAGATAAAGAGCACGGGCACGAACGAGAGGAAGCGCAGTTCTCGGCGGATGGTCTCGGTGAACTCGGCCATGGTGTGGGTATCCTTGGGAACCAGGTCCCACTTGTTCATGACCACCACCACGCTCTTTTTGGCTTCCAGGATATAGCTGGCCACGTGCGCATCCTGCTCGGTCACGCCCTCGGAGGCGTCCAGGAGCAAAAGAACCACGTCAGCGCGCTCGATGGCGCGCAGGCTGCGCAGGACGCTGTATTTTTCCACCCCCGGCGCGATGCTGCCACGGCGCCTCATGCCCGCCGTGTCGATGAGCATGATCTCCTGCCCGTCCCATTGCATCGGGGTATCCAGGGCATCGCGGGTGGTTCCCGGGATGGGGCTGACGATGGCCCGCTCCTGGCCCAGCAAGGCGTTGAACAGGGAGGACTTGCCCACGTTCGGACGCCCCACGATGGCGATCTTGGGGATCTCCACCTCGGGCTCTTCCGGCTGCTCCAGCTTGGTGATGGCCTGCACGACCTCGTCCAGCAGGTCGCCGGTGCCCATGCCATGCAGCGACGAGAGGGGCATCGGCTCGCCCAGGCCGAGGGCATAGAACTCGGCGGCGTTCAGGCGCAAGGTGTTATTATCCGCCTTGTTGACGGCCAGGATCACCGGCTTGTCCGTGCGGCGCAGGATATCGGCGATCTCGTAATCGCTGGCGGTGATGCCGTCCATGGCGTCGGCCAGAAAGACGATCACGTCGGCCTCCGAGATGGCGACCTGGGCCTGCGCGCGGACCTGAGAGGTCAGGTTGTCGGTGGCGGCAAGGTCCAGCCCGCCGGTATCCACCACGATGAATTCGGTGCCGATCCATTCCCCCTCGGCATAGATGCGGTCGCGGGTGGTCCCTGGCGAATCCTCCACGATAGCGAGGGGGTGTCCCACTATCCGATTGAACAGGGTGGATTTGCCCACATTCGGGCGGCCCACCAGGGCGACGATAGACTTTGCCATATAGGGTAACTCCTTAAGGCCCGAGCGCGATATCCACTTCGACCATATCGGGCACGATGCTGACGACGCTCAGCCCTTCGGGCACGAGGATCGCCCGCGGGGTGATCTTGTGCGTCCCGACCGTCAGGCCGAACAGGTCCGCAATGACCTGGACATCGTTCGGGGAAAGCTCTTGCAGGACGGGCAGGGGCCCGGAGAGGATCACATCCACCACGGCGGGCGACACGGTGGCCTTCAGGCCCAGGCTGAGCCCCTGCTTGGTCAGCTCCCGCTGGATGGTCTGCCCGCCGACGATGGCCGAGATCGCCACCTTGACCTGGACCCCTTGTTGGGCGTTCTCGCTCAGGATCGAGATGCCAGCGGGAAGGCTCAACGTGACCTTTTTCACCAAATCCGCCTTGGCCTCGGTGATATCGATGGGATTGGTCTGCAGGAACCCGCCGATCTCCTGGAGGACCGAGGGAAGGCCAAAGACCGTGATGGCCGGAGGCTCAACCAGGATATTGCTGACCCAATAGCCGGAGGCTGGCGTCCCGGTGATGACCGCGCGGACCGTGACGTCCCGGAAACCCACGTCTTGATCGATGGGAATGGTGATGGTCACCGAGGTCGGATCCGGGGTCAGACCTTCCACGGCATTCCCAGTGCTGTCCAATAGACGGGGCGCGACCTTGCGCTCCACGTCGGTCTTGGAGCCCTGCAGCCAGACGCTGGCTTTGGCCTCGACCACGCGATCCACCAGGGCCTTGGGTCCGCTGATCTTGACAAAGCTGGGCTGAGAGGAGGGCATTTGGTAGGTGTACCCCAGCGGCACGCTGGCGGGGTCCATGATGGCGACCTGGACGGCCACTTCTTTTTCCTCGAGCCGATCGAGCGTCAAGCTGATGGAGGGCGGTTCGTAACTGACGATCGAGATGGACTTGTCGCTGAGCTGCAGCACGATCGGGACCTCGTGCAGGCCGGAGGCCAGGCCAGCCAGATCGGCCACGGCGCGAAAACTATTGACGGTCAAGCGGCCCAGGCTATCCTGGCGCCCGCGCACGCGGACGCGCACGTATTCGGCGCTCTGGTTACGCACCAGCCAGCCCTGCGGACGGTTGACGATCTCGATCGGTATGGCGTTGGCGAACTCGACGGTGGCCGGCGGGTTTTCCTCAAAGGTCGCGCCCACCCAGACCAGAAAGGCCAGGATGAGCGCCAACGCCACCAGCCCCAGATTCTCGATCAGCGATCTGCGCATAACGAATGGCCTGCCCTAGTTCCCTCGTGGTGCTACGCTTCGCAATCGCCTGACTCAGGCGGTTCCCTCTTCTGAGGGGGGATAGTCTTCGACAATATTGGGCGTGGAGCTTCGGCGGAGGATGCGCGGCGTCTCCCCGCCGCCATAGTTGGACTGCAAGATGTTCCGCAGCCGGCGCTCGTCGAGCCGCCGCGCCATGCGCCCGTTCTGGGCCACCGAGATCACGCCTGTCTCTTCCGACACCACCACCGAGATGGCGTCGCTCTGTTCGGTGATGCCCACGGCGGCGCGGTGCCGCGTGCCCACGTGCCGGTCGGAGCGCAGGTGCTCGCTCAGGGGCAGCACGCACGCGGCTGCCACGATCTGATCCTCGCGGATGATCACCGCGCCATCGTGCAGGGCGGTGCCGGGATAAAAGATGGTGAGCAGGAGGTCTGCCGAGACCCGCGCTTCGAGCCGGATGCCGGTTTCGACATAATCCTGCAACCCGGTCGTCCTTTCCAGGACGATCAGGGCCCCCTGGCGCTGTTCCGAGAGCCGGCGGCAGGCGCGGGCGATCTCGGTCACCACAAAGTTGGTGACGGCCCGCCGGGGGCGATTGACCAACCCGCCGGCGCCGCGCCCCAGCCGCTCCAACCAGCGGCGCAACTCGGGCTGCAGCACGACGGGCACGGCCACCAACATGGCCGGAAGGACGTTGCGCATCAACCACTTGAAGGCCGGCAGCGGCAGGACCGAGCTGACCAGCACGGCGATGACCAGCACGATGATGCCGCGCAGCATCTGCACAGCCTGCGTGCCGCGCATGAGCAAAAAGAGCACATAGAAAACCAGGCCGACCAGACAGATGTCCAGTATATCGGCTAGCTGGAGCTGGGACAGGGCCCACAGAATGTCAGCCATCCGTTCTCCTCGCGGCCCGAACCCTAAGCCGTGTCCTGCTGGGCGGTCAATTGCCCAAGCAATTGCTGGTAGGAGGCCATGTGCCGGGGCTTGAGCGCGATGATCTGCCTGATCACCGCGATCGCCTCTTTGGAGCGCCCCTGTTGCAGCAGGGCTTCGCCCAAGGCATCCAGTTGGGCGATGGCGTCCTCACGCTGCCCTTGCTCCAAGAGCAGGCCAGCCCAACGCATGCGCAGCCCCACCTCGGCGGGGCGATCCTCGGCCATCTCGCGCACCAATTCGATCGCCTGCGCGTGGCGTCCCTCCTTGCGCAGCCCGTTCAGCAATTCGTCCAGCTCGCTCTCGGCCCGGCTGGCCTGTCCGGCCTTGTAATACAAGTCCACCAGCTCTCGATGCTCCTCGACGCTGAGCGGCGCCAGTTGCTTGATCTCCTGATACATCGCGCTGGCGCGGCCCCAATCCAGGCGCTGCATGTAAAGCTGGACGATCCGCTGCCGGATCAGCACCGGCCAATTGCGCTCGCCGGAGCCGCGGTGCGCCAGGGTGAGCGCCTCCTGGTACTTTTCCAGCGCTTTGTCCGGCTGGGCCAGGCGGTAATAGGTCTCGGCCAAGGCCAGGTACTCCTCCAGCGCCTGGTCGATCTGCCCCCGGCTGGTCAGCAACGAGATCAGCTTGGGCCGCACGGTCACATCCAGGGGCACCAGGTCGAGGATGCGCCGGTAGGTGCTGATCGCCTGCGGCGCGTCGCCGCGAACCTGGTAGGTGCTGGCGATTGTGGCGTACTTGGCCACCGCCTGCTCGATCTTGTTTTGTCGCACAAAGATCTCGGCCAGGTGGGCGTGGACCGGCACATAGTTGGGCGCGATATCCAAGATGCCATAACACTCTTCGATGGAGGCCATGGGCAGGTTGCGTTCCAGGTAACCCTGGCTGCGCTGCAACGCCTCCAGCACGCGGTCCGAGCCGGGAACCTCGACGATGTCCGCCAGGCTAATGAAAACGTCCCCGGCCGCGAGGTTGTGGATCTGTTCGCGCACCTTGAGGATGCGCTTTTCCCAGCCGTTGCCGGTGAGAAACGTGGTCATGCCGTCGATGAAAGATAGCGCTCGCTCGCGGTCCTTCACCTGCCCCTTGCTGCTGGTCAGGCTGCTATAGAGTTGCAGCAAGGAATCGGTCTCAGTCCCGCTGCCGGTGGTGTCGAGGCCGCGCAGCAGCTTGACGTAGCTCTCCAGGGCGCTCTCGAGCTGGCCCTGCGCGCGGTAGCACTGCCCCAAGGTGAAGTAGCTGGCCAGGGCGTAATCGGGCGTCTCGGCGGCCCGCTCCAGGTGCTCGACGGCCTGGTCGTAGCTCATCGTCTTGTACAAGAGCACGCCCAGGTTGAAATGGACCTCCACATAGTCGGCACCTCGGTTGAGCAAGAGCCGGTAATCCTGGATGGCCTTGTCCAGCACGCCGCGGCCCTGGTGATCGATGGCGCGCCCGATGATCGCCCGCGTCTCCTCCCAGTATTCCGGCGAGCCGGGCTGCGCGCCCGCGCGCTCGGCGGCGGGCGAGGTCGCCTCGAAGGCGGCCAGGCCGCGGGCTTCGGGGGAGTGGCGCTGCTCCTCAAAGATGAGCTCGGCCAGCCGGCTCAGCGCCTTCTGGGTGGCCGTGGCGATGGGCGACGGTTGGCCCTCCACCCGAGCGACCTCGTGGCGCGTCTGCGCCATGGACCGACCGGTCAAGGACCGGCCGATGCTCAATGACTCGCGGAGCGCGCGGGCCCTGGCGTGGTAGGGGTCCAGCCGCAGGGCGCTTTCGCAGTGGGCGATGGCCAGTTCGGCCTGGCCCAGCTCTCGCGCGGCGGCGGCTGCGGCGACGTAGGCATCGGCGGCCTGCGCCACCTCGCCCTGGCGCGCCAGCCCCTCCGCCAACTTGACATGGCCATCAACGTTCTGCGGGTCGAGGTTGATGACCTGTCGCCAGGCCGCCAGCGCCTGGGCGGGCTCGTGGGCGGCCTGCCGCAACTGGGCCAGCTTGGCGTAGGCCAGGGCTGCCTCGGCCTTTTGCCCCAGCCGCTCCAGGATCGCGGCTATCTTTTCCAGGGGCAGAGGGTCATTGGGGGCGAGGGCCGCCGCCTGCTGATAGTGGGGCAGGGCCTCCGCATGGCGACCCAGCTCCATATAGGCCATGCCCAGGCTCAGACGCGAAACCAGATCATCAGGGATCTCGGCGCTCGCTCGCTCGTACTCCTTGACGGCCAGCTCCCAGCGGGCGTCCCAGGCGTAACTGTGCGCTTTCGCCATAGCCTCTTCATAGATGACTCGGTTTCGTGCCATGCCATTTCCCTCCCGGGGGCAAGCAAGCGGCCCAGGTTGCGTCAAGCCTCGACGCAACGGCTCAGCGGGCCCCGAGGGCGCGCGGGCCATCACTGGGCGACGGCCTGCCTGCGGTGCGGGGCTTTAGGTTAGCAGGTCCACAAGGATCGCTTTCTGGGCATGCATGCGATTCTCGGCTTGGTCAAAGACCACCGAGTGGGGGCCATCGACCACCTCATCGGTGATCTCTTCACCACGGTGGGCGGGGAGACAGTGCATTACCAGCACCTCTGGCTTGGCCCGAGACACCAGGCGCTGGTTCACCTGATAGGGGCGGAAGGCGTTGAGCCGCACCTGGGTCTCGGCTTCCTGCCCCATGCTGGTCCAAACGTCGGTATAGATGACATCGGCGCCGGCCACGGCCTGGCCGGGATCGTTGCCGCTGATGATCTGGCTCCCGGACGCGGCCGCAAAGCCCCGGGCCTGCGCCAGGATGGCCGGGTCGGGCTCGTAGCCTTGCGGCGCGGCCACGGACATGTTCATGCCCAGCTTGGCGGCGGCAAAGAGGAGCGAGTTGCAGACGTTGTTCCCATCTCCTACGTAGGCGAGCTTGGCGCCCTTCAATGCGCCCAGTTTTTCGCGGATCGTCAGGACGTCCGCCAGGGCCTGGCAGGGGTGGCTGAGGTCGGAGAGACCGTTGATCACCGGGACCGTGGCGTATTCGGCCAGGGTCACGATGTCCGAGTGGGCAAAGACGCGCGCCATGATCGCGTCCACATAGCGGCTCAGCACGCGGGCGACATCGGGGACGCTTTCCCGCTCGCCCAACTTGATCTCGGCCGGGGAGAGGTACATGGCCGTGCCGCCGAGTTGCTCCATGCCTCGCTCAAAGGACACGCGGGTGCGCAGCGAGGGCTTCTGAAAGATCATGCCCAGGGCTTTGCCCTGCAGGAGCGACTTGTTGCCCACGGCCTTGAGCTCTGCTTTCAGATCGCGGGCCAGGTCCAGCAGCTTGACCAACTGGACGGCGGATTGATCGGCGATACTGAGAAAATGTCTCATCTGCTTGCTCCCCGGAATAGTAGGTATAGTATACCACCAAAAAGCGCGCTCACCAAACATTTTGCTCGTTTGGGCGATGAAGGGGGAAGCAAAAAGCCGGCGCAAAGCGCAGGAACGTTCATATATGGGCGGCCGCGCCAGGGGGCAGGCGCCAACGGTGGGGTCAGCTCAGGTAGATGATGCGCCCCGAGATGCTTTTCGACGAGACGTTGAGCAGGCCGACGCTGGGGCGCGCGCTGCGCCTGGGCGCGGGCGAGCCCGGGTTGAAGAGCAGGATGCCGTGGTGGACCTTGGCGTAGGGGCGATGGGTATGTCCAAAGAGGATGCAATCCACGTCAGGGAATTGGCTCAGCAGGTAGGGGTAAAGCCCCTCATCCTGCGGCCGGCCCATCAGCTTGGCGCGGGCGGCGTCCGCGAGCTCGGGCAACAGCCCGCGGTGGCCGTGGATCATCCCGATGCGTCGGTTGGCGAACTCGACCACGCGGCTGGGCTCCACGTATTTGCGCACCCTCTCGTCGTCACGGTTCCCCGAGACGGCCATGGTGATGGTGAGCTCTTCGAGCTCTTGCAGCGTGGCCAGGTTGCAGATATCGCCCACGTGCAAGATGATGTCCGCGCCGCGCAAGGCCTCGCGCACGCGGCCTGGCAAGGCGGGCATGGCCTTGGGCACGTGCGTATCCGCGATCACCCCGATCTTCATGCTTTGCCTCGCTCTTCTTTTCGGGCCCAGATGAGGTCATAGTAGACCTGCCACCGCTCCGTTTGGACTTCGCGGACGGGCAGGGCGGCCAAGACCTCTTCCATGTGCCCCCGCCCACAATAGCGCCCCTGCAACAGGCGCGCCTCCCAGCCGATGCGGTTGGTGATGAGCAGCAGCCCGCCCGGCTTGAGGACGCGCACCATCTCGGCCACCGCCCGCGGCGGGTCCGGCACGAACTCGAGCGCCTCCAGGGAGGTGACGGCGTCGAACGCGTCATCGCGAAAGGGCAAATTGCCCGCCGCCTGCTGAATCAGGGTCACGCGGTTCCGGAAAGGGGCCAGCTTGAGCCGCGCCTGCCTCAGCATCTTGGCGGAGAGGTCCAAGCCCACCACGCGGCCGCTGAAATCTAGCTGCTGTACCACGGCCAGCGGCAAGCGCCCCGTGCCAGTTGCCACGTCCAGGATCCACGGGCTGCGCACGTCGCTCAGCCGCGCCAACAGGGGATGGGCCAGATAGACCGCTTCATCCACCGGGTGGACGTTCTTGATCCGGTCATAACTGGCCGCGCCCCAGTCGTACAGGAGCGTCACGACTTGGGCGCCCAGGTAGGCTCCCTCGGCGATGATGATCTGCCAATAGAGCAAGGCCAGGAGCAGTACCAGCCCCAGGCCCGCTAATACCCAAACCATATGGAGGACGTTCCTCAATACAAGATGGCGCCATTATACCCCGTCCTGTGGATTTGTTCAAGCGCGCGGATTTCGAGCCCGAAAAGGCCAATTGCTTTGCCTTTGCCAACAAAGCGTGGTATACTCTGGTGTCGAGTGTTATTGCCCCGTGGTCAAGAGCTCTGTTGTTTCTGCCTTCCGAGCCGGACGCTCTCTATTCGCTTGTCCTCCAGGCTGTTCCTCTATGCCGGACGGGGCAGGCTTGGAAGAGGCCGCTAGGCGCCGGGATGACTCGGGCTATGTGCAAGGGAGTGGCTATGCGCGTCTTGGTGGTAGATGACGACCCGCCCAGCGTCAAAATGATCGCCTTTCTCCTGCGGGAGGAAGGATATACGGTGAATACCGCCGATAACGGTCGCGCTGCGCTGGAGATCATCGAGCAAGAGCCGCCCGATTTGCTCATCCTGGATGTGATGATGCCGCACGTCGATGGCCTGGAGGTGACCCGGCGCATTCGGCAGCGCCTGGATATCCCGATCATCATGCTGTCGGCCAAAGGCGAGACCTCGGACAAGGTATTGGGCTTGGAGATGGGCGCGGACGATTATCTGGCCAAGCCCTTCGAGCCCTCAGAGCTGTTGGCCCGCGTCAAGGCCGTCCTCCGCCGCACAGAGGTCTTTCCGGTCGACAATGCCCAGGCGCGACTGGCCGTGGGCGCGTTCCGGCTCGATCCGGTCGGGAACCGCGTGGTTACCCAAGATGGCCGGGAAGTCGAGCTGACGCCCATCGAGTTCAAGCTCTTGCATTGCCTCATGCGCAATGTGGGCCGCGTGCTGAGCCACGATATGCTGCTCAGCACCGTCTGGGGATACGACTATGAGGGGTACAGCAACCAGGTGGCCGTGTACATCCGGCGCTTGCGCACCAAGCTGGAACAAGACCCCACCAATCCCAAGTACCTCTTGACCGTGCGGGGGGCTGGCTACAAATTCCAAGAAGACTGATCTTGGCGAGGCGCGCCGAGCGGCTTCTAGGAGGCGAGTCCATGGAAAGGCATCATAGCCGGCAAGGCCCCCCTGTGCGGACCGGACATCTGCGGCGATTCCTCGCGCTGGCCGCGCTGTGTCTTGGGCTGCTCCTGTGCTTCGGGTCCGTCGCCCTCGCCGATAGCCAATGGTCGGGCTTTTTGCCGGAAACCTGGGTGCGCTACAACGTCGTCACCTGCCAGGTGCAGGTGACGGACCCCCTCGGGCTGACGGAAGAGGCCGAGTATCGCTACAGCACCACGGGCAACATCGGCATCGCCCCTTGGCTTTCGGCCAACCTCCAGGTGACCGGCGCGCTTTCCACCACCAAGAGCATCATGGTCACCAACCTCGCCTTCCCGGATTCGGCCAGCCAGAACCTTGTCCAGTTCCGCCTGAAGCGAACGGACCAAAGCTACGCGCAAAGCCCCAGCTATCCGGTGTTCGTCGATGCAACCGCTCCCCAGAACCCGACGACCGCGGCCAGCACGAGCCACACGGCGCAACGGTGGTCGCGCGATACCACCATCGACATGGCGTGGTCCGGGGCGGTGGACGCGGCCAGCGGGGTCTTTGGCTACAGCTATGTGTGGGACACCTCTGCCGCGACGCTGCCTCCGGATGCGCCCAACACGACGGCCACCCAGGCGACGAGCCTGCCCCTCAGTGACGGAGATTCTCACTATTTCCACCTGCGCACGCGGGATAATGCGGGAAACTGGGCGGGCAGCGCGGTGCACGTGGGCCCCTTCTGGATCGACACCGTGCCTCCTACCAACCCCGCCACGCTCAGCAGCCCGTCGCATACCGCGGGCGCCTGGTCGGCCACCAACGTGATCCAGGCATCCTGGAGCGCGGGCGCCGACGGCCTTGGCGGCATCGGCGGCTATTCCCTGGTTTGGGATAACCTGCCGACGACTTTGCCCGATACCATCACCGAGACGGTGGCGCTGATCGCGGCCAGCCCGGCGATGGACGATAGCAGTAGCATCTGGTTCCACCTGCGCACCGTGGACAAGGCCGACAACTGGACCAGCGACGCCAAGCATCTCGGGCCCTTTATGGTGGATAGGCAGCCGCCCACCAACCCCACCACGTTCACCATGAGCCACCTGCCGGGCAGTTGGTCCAACGATACGACCATCGACATCAGTTGGGAGGGCGCGGCGGACGCGGGCAGCGGCGTGGCGGGCTATGCCTACGCCTGGACGGAGCAGGCGGGCACCATCCCTGACCCGACCATTCGGACCACGGGCTCTCAGGCCACCAGCCCGACGCTGGCGCATAACAAGAGCTACTACTTTCATCTGCGCACCGCGGACCAAATGGGCAACTGGAGCGATACGGTGCACCGCGGCCCGTTCAACATCGACACGGAGCCGCCCACCTCGCCCTCCATCCTCTCCGTCGAGCCGCCCGGCTGGGCGAATCAGGACGCGTTCACGGTGCGCTGGGAGATCAACCCCTTCGATCCGTCGGGCATCGGCGGGGCCTATTGCAAGGTCGGGGCCGCGCCGCAGAGCAACGCCGACTATACCCTCCGCGTGCAGGGCGATAACCTCAAGGCTATCACCAATATTCACGTCGGCGGCGATGGCATCTATGAGGTGTACGTCTGGCTGGAGGACAAGGCGGGCAACAAGGACTATCGCACCTGGGCCCGGCCCTTTAGCCCCTTCCGGCTAGACACCATCCCGCCGCAGAGCCAGCACACGCTGGACCGCGTTCCCGATCATAGCGGGTGGTACACGGATACGATGACGGTCTATCTGACTGCGCAGGATAGCCTTTCGCGGGTGTCCGTCATCTCGTACACCATCGATGCCGGGCCGTGGCGCAGCCTCTCCGAGACGAGCTTTGCCGTGGAGACCGAGGGCGTTCATGACATCCGCTACTTTGCCGCGGACAACGCCGGGAACCGCGAGACCACGCGCACCATCACGCCCAACATCCGAATCGATCTGAACCCGCCGCTCTCGGCGGTATCCTATATCTCGAGCACCGTTGGCCTCTTGGGCTGGCGCACTTCGCAGGCGGAAGTGGGCCTTGCGGCCACGGATGCGGCCTCGGGGGTGGCGGAGATTTGGCACCGCTACCGCCCGGTGGGCGGCGTCTGGTCCGCTTGGTCGGAGGGGGCCACGTTCTTGCTGATCCAGGAAGGCGAGTTCGAGGCCCAGCATTATGCGGTGGACTATGCCGGCCATGTCGAGGCCGTGCGCGATGTCGAGGGCACCATCAACATCGACCTGGTGCCCCCGACCACCTCGCACTCGCTGCAGGGGACGGCTGGAGAGAATGGCTGGTACACCAAGTCCCCGGTGGCGGTGACGCTGGCGGCCAGCGACAGCCGTTCCGGCGTGCAAGAGACTCGCTATCGGGTGGACCAGGAGACGACCTGGCGGCTGTGGACGGGCACGCCTTTTAACATCTATGGCGAAGGCGTGCATAGCGTCGAGTACTATTCCACGGACAAGGCCGGGAACGTCGAGACCGCGCATCGTTTTCAGCTCGGCATGGACGCCACCGCGCCGACGATGGCCAGCCTGCCGCAGGTGTCGCCTTCGGCCCAGTGGTATAACAAGGCCGATTTCACCTTGACCTGGGCCAACCCAACCAACGAGCTCTCCGGCGTGGTGGGCGCTTTCTACAAGTATGGCGACCAGGAGCCAGGGTCCAATAACGACTATAGCGGCGTCTGCCAGGATACCAAGATCATCACCCATTGCACGGGCCTGGAGCTGCCGGGCGAGGGGCGCTTTGGCATCTGGGTCTGGTTGAAGGACCGGGCCGGCAACCGCGATTTCGACACGCGGCGGTATCGGTCGAACGTGCTCTGGTACGACGCCACCCCACCGCACACCGAGGTGCTGATCGAGGGCGTGCAGGAAGGGCTGTGGTATACCTCTGCGGTGACGCTCACCTTCCAGGCAACCGATCCGGTGCCGGCGGGCGTGAATGGCGTCTCCGGCGCCAAGGCCACCTATTACTCGATTGGCTGCACTGCGCCCTGGCAAGAGAGCGCGCGCTTGGTCCTGGCCGAAGAAGGCACCACCACGGTCTGTTTCCGCGCGGTGGACAACGCGGGCAACGTGGAGGCCACGCAGAGCCGCCGCATCCGCATCAACCTGGGCGGCCCGCTGCCGCCGGAGAATGTGCAGGTGGCCCCGGCGTCCTGGACCTCGCAGAACCGCTTCACCATCACCTGGGAAAACCCGCCGGACCTCTCCGGCATTGCGGGAGCTTACTACTCGTTTACCCAGCCGACCCGCCACGAGGACGGCACCTTCATCGTGGGCTCGGATAGCTGCCTGGGCACGTGCTCGGGCGAGATATCGGTGCCCAGCGAGGGGGCCCTGGACCTGTACCTGTGGGTGCGGAACGGCGCGGGCAACAGCGGCTGGGCCAATGCCGAGCACTTGGTCGGGGCTTTCCACTATGACGTCACCCCGCCCACCAGCCATCACGAGCTGGCGGAGGGCATCCCTGGGCGCGAGGGGTGGTGGGTCTCGCCGGTGAAGGTCAGGCTCATCTCTGAGGACGCGGGCTCCGGGGTGGCCGCGATCTATTACCGGCTGCGGCCCGCCGATCAAGCCTGGGGCGATTGGCAGACCTATACCGGCCCCTTCTGGCTTTCGTCCAGCGGGCTGACCTCGGTGCGTTACTATGCCAAGGATGTGACCGGGCATGAGGAGGCGACGCTGGAGTTCAGCGTCAAGATCGATGCCACGGCGCCCAGGTCTTGGATCACGGCGCTGCCCCAGGAGACTGACGCCCCGACGCCACAGCTCAATATCAGCGTCAAGTGGGACGGCCTGGATGCGCTGTCCGGCTCGGGATTGGCGGCTTTTGGCGTGCAGGTCAAGGATGGCCTGTCGGGGTCTTGGGCGCAGTGGATCTCGGGCACGCTGCAAAAGAGCGGGCTATTTGCCGCTCTGCCCGGACATGTCTATTATTTCCGGAGCCAGGCGCGAGACGTGGCGGGCAACGTGGGCGGCCCCTTTGGCTCCGGCCTGATCGGCGAGACGCGCACCTATGTGCAATCGGTGGTCAACGGCAGCTTCAGGACGCCCAACCTGGCGAGCTGGCAGTATGGCGGGCCGCTGCGGGCGCGCGAAGTCCCCGCCGAATCCTGGAATGGGACGGTCAAGCCGCTGGCGCTGCTGGGCCTGCCCGAGCTTGGCCGGGGGTTCGATCCTGACCGCATCCCGATCACGCCGGTCGGCTATGGGGCCATCACGCAGACCATCACGATCCCGGCGCTGGAGGATCTGGCCAACCCGACGCTGTCGTTCTGGTATCGCGTCATCTCGTATGACGTGCTCTATACCTCCGATCAGCGCCTCTACGACTCGTTCGATGCCTACATCCTGACGGGCACGGGGGAAAAGCTGATCCTGCGCGACGGCAACACGGGCCCCTTCTCGGAAACCATGCCGCCCGCGGATAGCGGGTGGAAGCTCAAGCAGTATTCGCTGGCGGCCTATGCCGGGCAGACCATCGGCATCCGGTTTGCTTGCTACAACCGCAATGACAAGGCTTATAACACCTGGGCTTACGTGGATGACATCCGCGTCTCGGGCGCCTTTGAAACCCGGACGTGGTTGCCGTCCATACTAAACAACCGTTAAGAGCGAGGCATGAACGACAGGCCAGAAGAGCTAATTCCCTCCGATTCCAGTGCCGACGAGCTGTACGAGCAGGGCATGGCTCACTATCGGCGGCGCGAGTGGCAGCAGGCTCGCGCCTCTTTTCTGCGCCTGCGCGAGCTCGACCCTGGGCGACGCGGCATCCCGGCCCTGTTGGACGAGGTCGAGATGTTCATCAGGCTGCAATCGCTGGAGCCGGAACGCGCCACACCCGCAGAGCCCGAGCTCGACGAGCCGCCCATCTCCTCCGCCGCCCGCGAGGGCGTCAGCGCGCCAGCGAGCCGCAAGGACGCCATGAAGTGGCCCTGGCTGCTGTTGGCGGCCTTGGTGGTCGTGGCAGCGCTGGTTGCGGCGCTCACCGTGCCGAAGATGAACCAGCAGAACGAGGCCAGCAGCCTCTGGAACCTGGCCCGCGCCAATTTCAACGTGGGCAACTATGAGCAGGCCGTCGAGACCCTGGAGCGCCTGGTCGCGCTCAGCCCCACCGAATACGATGTGGAGGCCAACGCCCTGCTGGACCGCGCCAGGGAGTTGAGAGACGTCAAGCACCACTATGACGCGGCGCAGCAGCTCAAGGCCGAGGAGCAGTGGGCCGATGCCGTGCAAGAGCTGGTCGCCTTTGACGAGATCTGCCGGCGCATGGTCAACATCTCGGACCCGAACCTGCGGCAATCGTGCCAGGAAGCCAAGGACGAGATCCCCTCGCTGCGGGTCAAGGCGGAGCTAGCGACCCTCTATCAAGAGGCCAAGGCGGCCTACACCGGCCAGAACTGGGCCCGGGCAGCCGAGTTGTTCCAGCAGTTGCAGGGACAAGACCGCGAGTACAAGCGCGACGAAGTGCGCAATTATCTGTTCGCCAGCTATCTCAATTATGGCGGCTCGCTGGTCGAGCTGGCGGGGAACGCCGTGGACCAGGTCGAGTTGGCGATTCAGTTGTTCGACCGGGCGGCCGGGCTGCGGCCCGATGACCAGCGGCCTGTGCAAGAGGTCGCGGCGGCGCGCGCCTACCTGGCCGCCCTGCAGGCTTTCCACGCCTCGGAATGGACGAACGTGTTGAGCGCGCTGGAGGGGCTCGTGGCGGCCCAACCCGCCTATGCTGGGGGGCGCGCCGTCAACCTGCTCTGCATCGCCCGCCTCAAGCTGGGCAACGCTGCCTACGACGAGGGCAAATTGGAGACGGCCCTGGGCTACTATAATCAGGTGCTCGGCGCCGAGGGGTGCGATCAGTCGGAGGCCGAGTTGAACCAGATCAAGGTGCTGGCGACGTTGTACCCGCCCACGCCCACGGGCACGCCTACTGACACGCCCACCCCCACGCCCACCGACACAGCCACGCCGACCATCACACCGACGCCGACGGTGACCAACACCGCCGCGCCGACCGGCACGCCCACGCGCACCTTCACGCCCAGGCCGCCCACGGCGACGCCGCTTCCGCCCACCAACACGCCGACGAATACGTCGGCGCCGCCGCCACCGCCGCCCACCAACACGCCGCCGCCGCCGCCCACCAACACGCTGGCTCCAACGAACACGCCGGCCCCGACGAATACGCTGCCTTCGCGTGATACATAAGCTGCCCGCTGAGGCACAGGGTGAATGCCAATGATCAACAGCAAGAAAGCCCAGGTCGCTCTGACGCTGGCCTGCTTCTTGCTGCCGTTCATTTTCTACCCATTCGGCGGCGCCGGACAGGCCACCGCGCCCTGGACTCGGGGGGCTTTTGAAAAGCAGGTCGTCACCAGCCTGGACACCGGCGGCGACGAGGGCAACCTGACACGCTACGGCGCCGTGACGGGGCGCGGCGTGTTTCGGAATACCGACGACTTTTACTTTTGGGCGCTCAAGAGCGAAGGGTTGCCCACCGGTGTTCTCGGACGCATTGAGGTTCGGGGGCTGGCCACCAGCCGGGCCAATCCACGCCTGGTCTATGCCGCCGTGGATAACGGCGCCAATGGGGGCCTCTACCGCTCCAGCAATGGCGGAGCCACGTGGGCGCTGGTGGACCGCGCGCTGGCCGGCCCCGCGCTGGCCGTGGCGCTGGCGCAGGACGAGCAGGCGGTCTATGCGGCGCTGCGAGCCGCCCTCTATCGCGGGGATGGCGAACGCTGGCTCAAGCTGCGCGACTGGCCCGCTGGGGGCACCCCAACCGTTCTGGCAGTGGATCCGCGCGACCCGCTGGCGCTTTACGTCGGCACGCAGGGCGCGGGGTTGCTCTATACCCTGGATGGGGGGCAAACCTGGCAAGAGGCTGTGGGCGACCTGGCTGGGGACACGATCCTGGCCCTGGCCACGGAGGGCGCTTCTTCCGTTGGCCCAGTCTATCTGGGCACGACGAGCGGGCTCTATCGCCTCGATCGCGGCCAGGGCGAAGGCGTTTTGGCCCAGGTGGCCTGGTTCGATGAGGCGGTGTATAGCGTGGCGGTGGATCCGCATCGTGCGGGATGGCTCTATGTCGGGCTTGAGGGCGGCGTCTTTCGCAGCGCCGATGGAGGAGCGCGCTGGGAGCCGGTGAGCGTGGGCCTGGGAGGAAAGCGCGTGAGCGTCTTGGCCTTCGATCAGGTGGACAACGGCTATCTATACGCTGGAACCAGCGATGGGGTGTGGCGCTGTCTGCTCCCCGAGACCGCGCCGATCGCTTCGCCGACGGCGGCCGCGACGGGCACCGCCACCCCGACCGCCTCTCCCTCGGCGACGGGCACGGCGACCACGCCGGCTTCCGCGACGCCCTCGCTCACGGCGACTCGATCGCCGACGCCCCCGCTGCCGACGGCCAGCGCCACGGCGACGCGCGTCGCCACGGCCAGCCTGGCCGCCACCGCGGCGCCGACATACACGCCCGCGCCGCCGACCAACACGGCGATCCCGCCAACCCGCACGCCGGTCGCGCCGACCGCTACTCCGGTCCAGCCGACGCGCACGCCGGTCCCAGCGACGCAGACGCCGGTTCCACCGACCAACACGCCGGCGCCGCCGACGAATACGCCCGTTCCGCCGACCAACACGCCGGTTCCGCCAACGCAGACGCCGCTTCCGCCGACCAACACGCCGGCGCCCACGGCGACCCTGCCTCCGCGGTGAGCATAGGGCACAACGAGGATGGACGATCGAACCGCCTGGCCGCAGCCCAACTATATGGAGACGATCTATAGGGTGGAACGCCATCTGGGCGTCCCGCTCAAGTGGGTGCTGCTGGTGGTGGGCATGTACCTGGCCTGGAGCGGCGGCCAGCCTCGCACCTCGGCGCTGCTGCTGCTCAGCGTGGCGCTCTATGGCACGAGCAATGTGCTGTTCAGCTATATCTTTTACGCCGATCGCCCGCTGGCGCTGCTGACCATCCGTTTCGTGCTGGCGCTCTCCTTGGTGGCGGACATATTCTTTGGCAGCGTGATGATCTACCTCTCGGGCGGGGTGAGCAGCGAGTTCTACCTGCTCTATGCGCTTTTTGCCCTCAAAGCGGCCCTCTATTACCCGCTGGGACGATACCTGGTGTTGCCCCTCTATCTGATCGGGCCGCTGTATGCCTTTGTGCTGTACTATAGCTCGTCCAGCTTTTATTTCCTCACCGATGCCGGTTTCTTGGTGCGGTACGCCCTGCTCCTGGGCATCGTGTTGGGCGCCAGCTATGTGGGTTGGCTGGCGGAGAGCAAGCAAGAGCTGTTGGTGCAACAGGGCTTGGCTCTATCGCTGGCTCGCCAGGATTTGGAGAGCAAGACCGAGCTGATGAAGCGCACGGCCCAGGATTTGGGCAACCGCGTGATGGAGCTGCGCTCCTTGCAGGAAGGGGTCAAGGCCATCAACTCGGCGCTGGCGCTGCAAAGCGTCCTCCGGCTGATCGTGGCCAACGCCTCGCAGGTGCTGGGCGGCGGCGCGCGCTGCTCCATCGCTCTGCTCGACGCCAAGTCGCAGGAGGTGGTGACCATGGCTGCCTCCGGCGTCGAGCCCGACCAGGTGCGCGGCACGCGCTTTGCGCTGGGCGAGGGCGTGGCGGGCTGGGTGGTGGCGAATGGCAAGCCGGTGCTCATCGGCGACGTGCGCCGGGATGAGCGCTTTGTCAAGGTGGGGCTGGAGCCGATCATCTCGCTGATGAGCGCGCCGCTGGTCTCGGATGGCGTGCCCATCGGGGCGCTGACCGCCACGAACCCGCGCGCGAACGCCTTCACGCCGGAGAACCTGAGCCGGCTGGAGGCCTTTGCCGATCAGGCCGCCGCTGCCGTCAAGAACTCGCGGCTCTATGAGGGGCTGTTCGAGAAAAGCACCGAGTTGGAGGCGATCCTGCGCGGCATCGGCGATGGCGTCATCGTGACCGACCCCGAGATGAACGTGCTGATGATCAACCCCGTGGCGGCGCGCATCTTTGGCCTGGGCCGCGGGGCGATCACCGTGGGGAACGTGTCGTCGCTGATCCCGCATGAGGGGCTCAATGCGCTCTTGCGGGACGCGCTCGCCCATCAGGACGTGGCCGTGATCCGCGAGATCGAGACGGCGGACCCGCAGAATAGCAAGCACGACATGATCTATCAGGGGCTGGCGACGCCCATCCCCGCCGCCGATGGGCAGATGCGCGGCATCGTGACGGTGTTGCGGGACATCACGAGCCAAAAAGAGCTGGAGCGCATGAAGTCCAACTTTTTGTCCGTGGTCTCGCACGAGCTGCGCACACCGCTGCACTCCATCAAGGGCTTTGTGGACATTATCCTGATGGGCAAGACCGGCGAGGTGACGGACCTACAGCGGGACTTTCTCACCACGGTCAAGCAGCAGACGGGCCAGCTGCAAACCTTGATCGGCGACCTGCTCGAGTTCTCCCGCCTGGAATCGGGCCAGGTGCGGCTGCGGATCGCGGCGGCTTCGCTGACCATGATCGCCCTGCGCGTGACGGAAAAGCTGGAGCCGCTGGCCAACGACGGGCAGTTGAGGCTGGCGAACCGCGTCCCGGACAAGCTGGTGGTGGAAGGGGACGAGATGCGCCTGGAGCAGGTGCTCACCAACCTGGTGGACAACGCCATCAAGTTCACCCCCGTGGGCGGGACGGTGGCCATCGAAGGGCACGACCTGGGCGACGAGGTCAAGGTGGTCGTGCGCGATACAGGCATCGGCATCCCGGAGCCGGAGCGGGAAAAGATCTTTGACCGCTTCTACCAGGTCGACAGCGGCTCGACGCGGTCCTACAAGGGCACGGGCTTGGGGCTGACCATTTGCAAGCACATCGTGGAGCACCATCACGGACGCATCTGGGTGGAGGCCAACGATGAGGGGCAGGGGAGCATGTTCATCTTTGTCCTGCCCAAGAAACACCAGGAGGAGGCGGCGCTGGCGCTGGATTTCACGACGTTGCCCAGCGAGCGCGGGCAACGCTCCCCCGAAGGGTAAAAGCTTGATACTCAAGGGAAAAGCCACATCAAGTTGAAAAAAGATATATACAATTAGTTGAAAACCGCCCGAACATTAACAAAATTACATATAACACCCCCCTCTTTTCATCTGTTTTTCATAAAGCCCCCGTATACTGACCATACATTTAAAGGATGCTCTATTCGTTTCTCTTCAAGAAATGATCATTCGAAGAGGGTGAAAACATGGTCTTGTATGCACGGGAGCTGACGGTGGAGGAGGAAAAGGAATTGCGCGACTGGGCGGCAGGCGAAGACGAGGAGATGAAGCGGCGCGCCGAGTTGATCTTGCTCTCCAGCGATGGGTACCGGATCCCGGAGATCGGCCCCATGTTGGACGCGCATCCGGCCAACCTGCGCAAATGGATCCACCGCTTTAACGAGGATGGCATAGAGGGGCTGGTCACGCAACGGTCTGGCGGGCCCAAGCCGCTCTTTTCCGATAACCAGAAGGACAAGATCATTGCCCTGGCGCAGTCGCGCCCGCGGGATCTGGGGCTGCCCTTCACCCGCTGGACGCTGCATCGCCTGGCGGAAGAGGCGGTCAAGCGCAATATCGTCAAGACCATCAGCCATGAGCGGGTGCGGCAGATCTTGCTGTCTGCCGACTGCCAGTACAAATGACCCTGATGGTCTCCGAGTGGGCAGAGGCCCCGGCGCGGCCAATTGACCCCGCCCTGCAGGCTGCGCCGAACTGGCTGAGGGTGTGCGGGCCATCGCTGAGCGGCGCGATGGCGATGGGACGGCTTTTGAGCCTGGACGCGGCGAGTTATCGCGTCAGGCCGATCTTTTTGCCCCTGGATGAGCCTTGGTTTGAGCTGCGCGATGGCTGATCGGGCCACGGGCCCGTTGCAGTGTTGAGCGAATTGCAGAGTCTGACGACAAGGCAGGCACGGCCACACAAGCTGTGCCTGCCTTCGAGCGCTATATAGGGTATAGGTGAAGGTTCACATGCAGGTTTGCTTGCTTGCTCCGCGTTGGAACAAGATGGTGAACAGCTACCCCCCCTTGGGGCTGGCGTATTTGGCCGCCTTCCTGGAGCGCGAAGGGCACCAGGTGACGGTCTATGACCTGGGCCTGGAGCCTAATGGCTCTCTGGAGCAGGATGTCGCCCGGGTGGTGGCCTGCGCCCCGGACCTGATCGGCCTTACGGCCATGAGCAGCAACTATCATAGCGCGCTGGAGCTGGCCCGCGCCCTGAAGGCGGCCACGCCGGCGCCCATCGTTGTCGGCGGGCCGCACGCTTCGCTTTTCCCCGCCGAGCTGCTCAAAGAGCCCTGCTTTGACTATGTGGTTTATGGCGAGGGCGAGAGCACGATCTGCGAGCTGGCGCGGGCGCTGCAAGCGGGCGAGGGGCCTGCTCGCGGCGAGGCGCTGCGCGCCATCCTCGGGCTCTGCTTTCGCGAGGGCGCCGAGATCATCCAGAACCCGCCGCGCCCCCTGGAACACGATCTGGACAGCTTTCCTTTCCCTGCGCGGCATCTCTTTGCCATCGACCGCTACCCGCTCTATGCGCCCGATGGCGGGCGGATGGTGACGATCCTTTCCAGCCGGGGCTGCCCCTACAACTGCAGCTATTGCTTCAAGGGTATCATGGGGCGGGGCTATCGCCAGCGCAGCGTGGACAACATCCTGGCCGAGATTCGCCAGGTGATGGCCGCTTACCAGGCCAAGCATCTCTACTTTATCGACGACCTCTTTACCATCAACAAGCGCCGCCTGCTCGAGTTCACCCAGCGGGTCATGGCTGAGGGGTTGGACATCCGCTGGCAGTGCCTGGGCCGCGTGGACCGCATCGACGCCGAGACGCTGAAGGCCATGTATCAGGCGGGGTGCCGCGAGATTCACTACGGGATCGAGGCGGGCACCCAGGCCATGCTCGATGCCATCGGCAAGCAGATCACGCTGGAGCAGGTGCGCGATGCGGTCCGCTGGACCCGCGAGGCCGGCATCATGGTCAAGGGGTATTTTATGCTGGGGCTGCCCGGCGATACCGAAGCGACCATGGAGCAAACCATCCGCTTCGCCACCGAGCTGGACCTGGACGAGGCGATGTTCAGCCTGACCACGCCCTTCCCCGGCACGCGGCTCTGGGATGAGCTCTGCCAGCGCCACCCGGGCACCCAATACAACGCCGATTTCAGCCGCGCCTATTACTATAACAGCTATACGGAAGAGATCGAGCCGTTCATGAACCTCTCGCAGGTCTCCGATAAGCGGCTGGCCCAGTTGATCCGGGAGGCTCATGCGCGGTTCTGGGAGAGCAAACGCAAGCACAAGTACATGCGCGTCCTGGGCCCCAAGGCGGGGGCGCTGGTGTGGCGGCTATCCAAGAATTCGCTGGTGCGCGCCCTGGGCCGGTGGGCCATCAACACGGGCCTGCTGGGCCGCGGGCGGGCCTTGCGCCAAGAGGGAGCTGACTCGTGGTTCTAGATCGCATCTATCGTCGCGCGCGCTGGCTCGGCAACCGCAGCAATGCGGCGTTCAAGTGGCTGGTCTACAGCCTGGGCAGCACCCGCCCGCCGATCTATCCGGATCGCCTGTATATCGAGTCCACGAACCACTGCAACCTGTCGTGCATCATGTGCCCCACGGGCTTGCACCTGGCCAAGCGCAAAAAGGGCTACATGGATATGGGCCTCTTCAAGTCCATCGTGGACGAGATGGCCCCCCACGTCAAGGCCACCACGCTCCACATCTGGGGCGAGGCGCTCTTGCACCCGCAGATCGTCGAGATGATCGCCTACTGCCGGGACAGGGGCCTGCACAGCGAGCTATCCACCAACGCGGTGCTGCTGGATGCGCCGCTCGCCCGCGAGATCATCCGCGCGGGCCTGGGGACCATCTACCTCTGCATGGATGGGGTGACCAAAGAGACCTACGAGCGGGTGCGGCGCCAGGCCAGCTTTGAGCAGACCAAGGAGAACATCCTTGGCTTTATCGCGGCCAAGAACGCCGCCGCCGGCCCCGTGCCGGAGGTCAAGCTGCAACTGATCGAGATCGCCCCCACCGCCGCCGAGATCGAGCGCTTCAAGCAAGAGTGGAAGCTGCCGGGGGTGGACCGGATCAACATCAAGCCGTTTGACTCTTGGGGCGACCAGATCGGCGAGATCAGCGAGCTGCGCGCCAAAGGGCAGGACTCGGAACGCAAACGTTTCGCTTGCCCTAACCTGTGGTACCATGCCCACATCTATTGGGATGGCACGCTGGTGCGTTGCGATCGCGACTATGATGCCGTGGGGTCGTTGGGCAACGTCGGCGACGGCGTGATGCGCGCCTGGCGGGGCGCGGCCATGGCCGCCCTGCGCCGGCGGCACGTGGCCGGCGACCTGGAAAACGAGGTCCCCTGTAACAATTGCGTCGAGTGGGCCTGGTGGAAGCCGACCCTCTTTACCTCGCAGGGCAACCTGCCGGTCAGCCACTAGCCTACGCCTGGGGTCGGGATATATGCGAGATGCCTGAGAGCCGTTCGTCGCCAAGGGCCCTTTCCCCGGCCTGGCTTGGGGGCTTGCTGGCTGTTATCTTGCTGGGCGCGGGGCTGCGCCTCCACGGCCTGGCCGCCGAAAGCATCTGGCTCGACGAGGCCACCAGCATCCTGCTGGCCCGCATGGACCTGCCCTCGCTGATCCGCACCACGGCGCAGGATATCCATCCCCCCGTGTACTATGCGCTGCTGCACCTCTGGCTGCCGCTCGGCGAGGGCGAGTTCGCCGTGCGGGCCCTCTCCGCTTTTGCCGGCATCCTGGCCATCCCTTTCCTGTTCCAACTGGGCCGCTCTCTCTATGATGAGCAGGTGGGGCTGCTGGCGGCGCTGCTGCTGGCCGTGTCGCCGTTGCACGTCTGGTATTCGCAAGAGGCGCGCATGTACGCCCTGGTCACGCTGCTCACGCTGGGGGGGAGTTATTGGCTCTGGCAGGCCACCCAGCGCGGGCGCGCCGCGGACTGGCTCGCCTATGCTCTGTCCATGTCGCTGGCGCTTTATACCCATTACCACGCCGTGTTCGTGATACTGGCGGTGAACGCCTTTGCCCTGTTGCGTTGGGCGCTATGGCCCGCCCCTCGGCCGAGCCTCCGGCGTTGGCTCCTGGCCCAAGCGGCCATTGCCCTGCTCTTCCTGCCCTGGCTGCCGGTGCTGCTGGATCAGATCGCCACCGGCGGCGGCTATTGGATCGCCGAGGCCATCGGCCACCCCGGCCCCCGGGTGCTGGTGGAGACCTGGATCGACTATGGCATCGGCAACGCCCGCCTCTGGTACCCGGTGGAGGTGCGGCGGTTGGGGTATGCGCTCTTTGCCGGAGCGTCTCTCTTGGCGGTAGGGGCGGCCATCGGCCGGTGGCGGCGCAAGCCATCGTCGCGCCTCAGCCAGGCTTTCCTTTTCACCTTCCTGTACCTGGGCCTCTCCCTGGGCGCGGTCTGGTTGGTCTCGCAGTTCAAGCCCATGTATGCCCGGCGGTACCTCTTGCCCTTCCTGCCGCCCTACCTGTTGCTCCTGGCCATGGGGGTGCGCCAGATCCCCTGGGCCCGCTGGCGAGCGGCGCTGGCCGCGGCCCTGGCGGCGCTCTGCCTATTGGGGATCGGGTTCATGGCCTATTACCCACAAAATGACGCCTGGCGAAGCGCGGTGAGCTACGTCCAGGCGCACGCGCAGCCCGGCGACGTGGCGGTCTTTGTGCCCCAATGGAACCACAAACCCTTCGACTATTACGCCCGCGGCGCGCTTCCCCTCTATCGCGAGCTGCCGGTGCCGCTGCCTCAAGATGCGGACGTGCAGGCGTTGCTGGCGCCGCTGGCCCGTTATCAGCGGCTGTGGCTGGTCTGGACGCCCGGCCACTATGCCGACCCGGACGGCCGCGTGCGGGCCTACCTCGATGGCCGCTTCCGCCGCGAGCTGCGGGGCGACTTTGCCGGCGCCGGGCAGATCAGCCTCTACGACCTGGGCGCGGCCCCATGAGCACGAAACAGTCGGCCCTGGAGCGGTGGAGCCCGGCGATCCTGCTGCTGGCGGCTGCCTTGCTGCGGCTCTGTTGCCTGGGCCGCGAGAGCCTCTGGTTCGACGAGGGCTGGAGCGCGGTGGTGGCCCGTCTCGATGGGCCGACGCTGCGCAACGTGCTGGCCACGCAGCCTTTCCCGCTGTATTACGCCCTGTTGCACCTCTGGGCCCGGCTGGGCGATAGCGAGTTTTCGCTCCGCCTCCTCTCCGCACTGGCCGGGGCGCTGACCGTGCCCGTCATTTATGCGCAGGCCCGGCATTTCTGGGGTGGGGCCGCGGCGCGGTGGGCGGGGTGGCTATTGGCCCTCTCGCCGCTGCATATCTGGTATTCCCAAGAGGCGCGCATGTACGCCCTGGCGACGCTGTGGGCGGCGCTGGCCGGTTGGGCCCTGTTGCGCGCCCTGAGCAAGCCCGCGGCCAAGTGGTGGGGGCTCTATGTCCTCTTCTCCGCCCTGGCCCTGCACACCTTCTATTATGCCGCGCTGGTGCTCATGGCCCACGGGGCCTATGTGCTCTACGAGTCCTGGCGCTCCCGTTCGGGCGGGACGAACCTTCGCGCCTGGTTGCTGGCGTCGGGGGCCCTCATCATCTTGTTCCTTCCCGGCCTGCGCGTGCTGTTCACGCAGCTCGAGGGCGGCACGTGGGGATGGTTGGCCGCCAAGTATGGGCGGCCGGGCCTGCGCGACGTGGTGGACGTCGCCCTCTCCTTTAGCGTGGGCAACACCTGGGCGGGGCCGGGCGCGCTGCGTTGGGCCGCGCTGGGGGCCTATGGCCTGGCCATCCTGGCGGGCCTGAGCCGGCTGGCCCTCTCCCGCGACCGGCTGCGCTGGGAGGCGCGCCTGGACCGGGGGGCGATCTACTGGGGCGCGGGGCTGGCGCTGCCCATCGCCGCCATCCTGGCGCTGTCTCAGTTTCGCCCCAGCTTTATCGCGCGCTACCTGGTGCTCTTCCTCCCGCCCTATTGCGTGCTGGCGGGCCGGGGGCTCGCCGCGGCGCGCGGCCTGTGGCGCTGGGGGCTGGCGGGGGTGATCTTGCTGGGCTCGGCGCTGTCGCTTTGGAACCTCTACCAGCAGCCGCAGAAGGAGGGCTGGCGCGAGGCGGCGGCGCGGATCGCGGCGCAGGCCCAGCCCGGCGATGTGATCTGCCTGGTGGACGAGGACATCAGCGCCGTGTTCGGCTATTACTATCAGGGCCCGCAGCCGGTGCTCCAGGTGAGCGGGGCGCTGCAGGATGGGCCTGGGCTGGCGGCCGTCGCCGACCGGCTGGCCGACGAGGGACGGCGGGCCTGGCTGGTGATGAGCCACACCACCAACGAGGCACTCTGGCGGCGGCTGGAACAGGATGGCCGCTTCGCCTTGAGCGAGCGGTGGGAGTTCATCGGCATACAGCTTGCACTTTTCGCCCGAGTCAGGTAAAATATCTTGCTTGTAGCGTTCCCGGCCATGACACCGGCGCAAAGCGCCGCCTTCTCGTTCGCCCCAACCCGCGTGGCCGGGGCATGAAGAGGCCTCTTTATGTCCTTGGCAGCTCCCAAAAACCGGCGGCTTGCGATGGCCGCGCTCGCCCTCCTTGTCGTGGGGGCGGCGGCCTACTTTGCCGCACCCCTGGCCCTCTCCCCCGTCGTGGCGCGGGCCTACCACAGCGATTGGGCTCCGTTGAACGCGCTGATGGGCAACCGCGCGACGATCGGCGTGGAGGCTTACCAGGCCAAGGTGCTTGTGCTCTTTCGCGAGGCGCTGCTGGTCGCGCTGACCCTGGCGCTGGCCGC
>Ga0123333_10000653_pt1 | contig 37807 bp, 35 predicted proteins | sample BioC12SIPDNA_3_FD_89957 | JGI IMG/M metagenome (GOLD analysis project Ga0123333, IMG submission 89957) | Anaerobic biogas reactor microbial communites from Washington, USA - Biogas_R2_B C12 SIP DNA | ecosystem: Engineered > Bioreactor > Anaerobic > Unclassified | place: Washington, USA...
CGAGTAGGCGGGCTCGGCCACCAGCATCATGTCGCAGTTGAGGCGGCCGGTCTCCATCTCGCCGGTCAGCTTCTGCTGCAGGGCGCCGGTGCCGCCGTAGAAGAACTCCACCTCCAGGTTGGGGAACTCCTTCTTCACAGCTTCCTGCATCATGTCGATCACAAACTGATACATCGATGTGTAGATGACCACCTTGCCCGAAACCTCGGTATTGGCGGCCAGCGCGCCGGGAACGGTCAACAGCATCACCAGGCAAAGTACGGCAGCAATCCATTTCTTCATGTGGTTGTGTTCCTCCCTATTTCGATGTCGTTTCTGTCGTTTATTATACCACAGGCTTGCGCAGTGTCAACGCTGGGGTCATCCATCAGAGGTATGGAACCATATCACTTAGACGGTCAAACACCAGGTCCGGCCTGGTGTCGGAGGCAGCCAGCATGGCGCGGTCGGTCTCGCCCGACAGCACCAGAATGCCCGTCATGCCGCTGCGGGTGGCGGTCTCGATATCGGTGTACAGCCTGTCCCCCACCATGGCCAGGTGCTCGGCCGGCTGGCCCGCCAGGGCCAGCGCCTCGCGCACGATGCCCACATGGGGCTTGCCGATCACCTCGTCAGGCGTCCGCCCGGTGCTGGCCTCAATGAAGGCGATGATGGCGCCGATGTCGGGGGCATAGCCCGTCTCGGTGGGGCAGTTGAAGTCCGGGTGGGTGGCGATGTAGGGCAGCCCGGCGCGCACATGGTCGCACACGGCGTGCATCTTGGCGTAATCAAGCTCCGTATCGTAGGCGATGAGCACATAGTCCGGATCTTGCTCCGTCATGGGCAGGCCCATCTGACGGTACTCCTCCCTGAGGATGTGGTTGCCCAGCACATAGGCCCGCTGGCCGGGGTACTGCCTGAGGCAATGCCGCGCCGCCGCCTGGCCGCTGGTCAGCACGCGCAAAAAGGGCTCCCCTACGCCCATGCGCTTGAGCTTGTCCACATAGTAGGCGGCCGAGCGGGAGGAGTTGTTGGTCAAAAACACGGCCTCCCGTTCGCTGCGGCGCAGCGCCTCCAGAAAATCCAGCGAGCCCGGCAGCAGCCGGTCGCCCAGGTAAAAGGTGCCGTCCATATCCAGCAGAAAGCAGCGCACCTGATCCAGCCGCTCTCTGATTACCGCATCCTGCATGTCCTTGCCTCCGATATGATGATGATACCTATGATCACAGCCTAACATGGCCCCGGGGCAGCGTCAAGGGCGGCCTCGATTGCCGCCGGAATGACGAACATTGTACAACCCAAATACAAATCCGTTCCTATTTTTTCCAAAAAGGCATTGACAGCCGTTGGGGGCCATGCTATGATTCGCCAGGTTCCAGAACGGCGCGGCAAGGGCTGTCTGCGGACAACAACTGAACGCCACCCACGCTGCACCGTCCGCTTTCCAGGGCGGCTTTTTTTTAGGCCGGAAATCGAAAGGAGAACGCGCATGGCAGAACAGGAAAAGGTCTTAGGCTACTTACCCGACGAGAGGCCCTCCACAGGAAAACTCCTTCTTTACGCGCTCCAGCAGGTCATCGTCATGTTCCCGGCGACTGTCACCGTGGCGCTGATCACAGGGTTTCAGGTGTCCACCACGATCTTTGCCAGCGGCCTTGCGACCATCTTCTTCATCCTGATCACGGGGCGCAAAATCCCCATGTACTACGGCAGCTCCTTTGCCTACCTGACGGCCATTGCCAGCATGGTGGCGGCCGAGGGCACGGCCGAGCAAATTGCAGCCTGGCAGGCCACCGGCATTTTGCCCCCGCAGCTGATCAGCTACGCGCAGTTCGGCATCATCTTCTCGGGCCTGATCTCCATCGCGGCCGGCCTGCTGGTGCGCTGGGGCGGCATGGGCATGGTGGAGAAGATCCTGCCCCCCTCGGTCACCGGCCCGGTGGCCATGATCATCGGCCTGACGCTAGCCGGCAACGCCATGATGGATGCAGCACCCCAGGCCGGCCAGCCGCAGATTGTATGGATCATTTCGCTGGTCACGCTGCTGTCCACGGTGATCTACTCGCGCAAACTCAAGGGCTTTCTGGGCCAGCTGCCGCTGCTGCTGGGCGCGCTGACAGGCTGCCTTGCGGCCGTGCTGCTGCTGGCCATTGGCCAGGGCAACTTCTTTCGCCAGATCAGCCAGGCGGCGCTGGACGCCTCCGCCTGGAAATTGGGCGACGGCAGCATCTTTGCCCTGCCGGCCTTCACCCTGCCCCGCGCCAACTGGGCGGCGGTGGCTGCCATCATGCCCATCGCCATCGCCACCATCCCGGAATCCACCGCCCACATCTACCAGTTAGACATCTACGTTAACGACCTGGCCCGCAAGAAGGGCAAGCCCGACTACGGCATCGACCGCATGCTGGACCGCAACCTCATCGGCGACGGCCTGTGCGACATGGTATCGGGCGCCGTGGGCGGCCCGGCCGGCACCAACTACGGCGAAAACATCTCCACCATGGCCATCACCCGCGTGTTCTCGGTGCCGGTGATGGCGGCGGCCGGTGTCATCGCCATGGTCGTCAGCTGCTTTACGCCCCTGATCAAGGTCATCTACGGCATCCCGGTGGCCGTCATCGGCGGGCTGGAGATCTACCTGTTCGGCGCCATCGCGGCGCAGGGCATTGCCATCCTCATTGACAAGAAGACCTCCATGTTCGACTCCAAGAACATCGCGGTCATCGCCACCATCATGACCTTCGGCCTGGGCGTCAACTACGCCTTCGGCGGCAACATCAACTTCTTCGGCCTCAACGTGCCCGCCGTGGCCGGCGCCGCCATCCTGGGCATCATCCTCAACTTCATCCTGTCCATCGGCGAAAAGAAGGAAACCGCTGTGCAGCAGTAACCTGCCTATTTAATCAGCAATGCCCCGCGGCCCATGCCGCGGGGCATTGCTTTGCCCATCTAGCGCGTGATAAGATGCGGTTACAATAAACCCGAAAGGATGTACTCCCATGTCAAAGCCGGACGCGCTGTATTACCGGATTACGGACGGGAAGATCGAGACCGTCGCTGAAGCCGCGCTGGCCGCGCCCGGGCCTCGGCTGTGCTACATCGGCCTGGAGGATGCCGAGCGCCTCGGCGCGGTGCTGGGCTTCAACGCCCAGCGGCTGACCGACTACGCGGCGCAGGAGCCCCGCCTGCGCAACAGCATCGACGTGTACGACGACCTGAGCGCCGGCCTGATCAGCATCATCAATGTGGCCGACATCGAGGGGCCGATGGACCGCATCGGCTTTGTCATCACCAAGGAGAGCTTTGTGATGATCAAGATAGAGGACCTGGACGACAGCGTGCGCGAGATGTTCCTGCAGAACGTCGCCCGCTTTCAAAATAGTGCTACGATGGAGAAGTTTATCTACGGCATTCTGGAGCGCCTGCTCAGCGGCAGCCGCCGGATGCTGGAGGACATGGAGCGCGACATCATGGACATTGAACAGCGCCTCACCGACGACACGGCCGACCGCACGCTCAACCGGGTGATCTATGCCTACCGCAAGCGGCTGTCCACCGCGCGCAACTACTACGAGCAGCTGATCGACATCGGCGAGGAGCTGATGGAGAACGAAAACGACCTGTTCAGCGAGCAGGGGCTGTGGTATTTCCGCATCTTTGTGGGCAAGGCTGAGCGCATTTCAGGCAGCATCCAGCAGATGATCGAAAACACGGTGCACCTGCGCGAATCGCTGGAGGCCGTCATCAACTACAACATCAACCGCATCATGAAGGTGTTCACGGTGGTGACCTCCATCTTTCTGCCGTTGACGCTGATTGTGGGCTGGTATGGCATGAACTTCAAAATGATGCCCGAGCTGGAGTGGGAGTTCGGCTACCTGTTCGTCATCGGGCTCAGCGTGCTGGTGGTGATCGCCAACATCGTCTTCTTCCGCAAAAAGAAACTGATGTAAGTTTTTTTGTTGATCATCAATTTGAAACGATCGCAGTCGCTATCGCCCGCCGCAGCGCAGCGATGTCTCCGTCAAACACATGCCCCTGCATGCCCAGGGCTTCCGCGGCCCGGATGTTGCGCTCGAGGTCATCGATGAAGAAGCATTCCTGCGGGCGCAGGGAAAACGTTTCAAACAGGTGCCTGTATATATCCGGGTTGGGCTTGACCATCCTGACGTCGGCCGAGATCAGCGTGCCGTCAAAATACCGGGAGGCGGAAATGCGCGGCCAATACTGGTGCTGCCGCCTGCTGGCGTTGGATAGCAGATAGAGGCCGTATCCCTTCCCCTTCAGCTCGCCCACCAGTTGGCTCATCCCCGCCACTTCCATCAGTGGCTCATCCCATGCGGTGACCAGGCGAATCATGGGGTCGTGAAGGTGCTTTGGCAGCACATCTTTCAAATGACTGCACAGCTCCTCCTCGCTGAGGCTGCCGTCATCCAGATACGCCCACTCCTCGGCGTCAAACACGGCCCGCTTCAGCAGCGCCCCATCCTGCTCACTGACATTCAGCCTGCCAATGAAGACATCCGGCCTGAACTCAATCAGCACATTGCCCATGTCAAAAATAAAATGCTTGATCACGTGTTTCTCCGATGGTTCTATTGAACGCTCCGCAGAGCGCATGGCCGCACCGTTACGCGGGGTCGGCAGGATGCTGCCCGCGGGTAAACTGCTGGGTAAGCATGGAGCCGCAGTAGCGGCAGGGGACATGGCTGCCCTCCAACACGCTGTCGGGGGCGCCGCAGTCCGGGCATTTGACGGCGATTCTGCGCGCGGGGGCAGGCGGCGGAGGCGGCGGGGCCTTGGGCGCCGGTGCCTCCTCCTGGGGCCAGGCGGTCACATCGGGCAGCACGCCCATCTTCTTCATATCCTTGAGCCTGCGCCGCACCTCCCGCTCGGGCCGGCTGAGCAGGGCGGCCACCCGGGCGCTGTCCGGGCCGCCCGCCTGCTGCAAGGCGCGCAGGTACGCCGGGTACTGGCCCAGCAGGCGCTTGCGCCTGAAGGCAACTGCCCCGCGCCAGAAAAACAGCGCTGCCACCAGCAGGCTGCTGCTCGCCACATCCCTGGCGGTTGTGCTGACATACACAAAGAAGGCCCCTAACAGGCCGTAAGCAATCATCTTGCGGCGATAGCGCCGGCGCAAGGAGGCGGTTGACACGGGCAAAAATGTCATGCTGACAATCCTTTCCCCCAACATTTCTGCTGAAATACTATCACGCGCAGCCGCTGGACGCAACCTGGCCGGCGTCGGCCGGCCACACGCCCCTTTAGCACCCGGATAATTCGTGCAAAGGGGTTGCGCACCGGGCGCGGATTATGGTAAAATGTGCTTTGTGACAACGGGCGGTCCTCTGCGGGCATATGCGCCGCGCACGAACGTCTACGATGGAAGGAGGAAACCCCATGAGCGAATTGATTCGTTCTATTGAAGAGGCTCAGGTGCGCGACGATCGGCCGGAGTTCGGCATCGGCGACACCGTGCGCGTTTTCGTCAAGGTTGTCGAAGGCAGCCGCGAGCGCCTGCAGGCCTTTGAAGGCACCGTCATCGCCCGCCGCAACGGCTCCTGCCGCGAGACATTTACCGTGCGCCGCATGAGCTACGGCATCGGCGTGGAGCGCACGTTCCCGCTGCACTCCCCCCGTGTAGACCGCATCGAAGTGGTACGCAAGGGCAAGGTGCGCCGGGCCAAGCTGTACTACCTGCGCGAGCGCGAAGGCAAGGCGGCCAAAATCAAGGATGCCGGCTACCGCGCGTAATCCCGTACATGCCATCAAAAGTGCCATCCGGCACTTTTTTATTTTCCGCTTGACCCTGCCGCTGCGTAAGGGATTATGATGAAGGCGAGGTGACGAAACATGATGTCTGTGGGAGAGGCGGCCAAGGTATGCGGCGTCAGCGTGCGCACGCTGCGCCACTATGATGCCATCGGCCTCGTCAAGCCCAGCGCGCTGTCCGAAGCCGGGTATCGTCTGTACGATGCCGCGGCCCTGGCCAGGCTGCAAACCGTGCTGTTTTATCGGGAGCTGGGCTTTCCCCTTGCGGACATCGGCCGCATGCTGAGCAACCCGGGCTTCGACCTCAACGCCAGCCTGCGAGACCACCGCCGCGTGCTTCTGATGCAGCGGCGGCGCCTGGATGAGCTGATCGACCTGGTCGATACGACCATGAAAGGAGAAACCATGAAACCCATCAAAACAACCCAGGTTGATATCGACAAGGCTAAAGAGCTGTATGCCGCCGAGGCCAAGGAGCGCTGGGGGCATACCCCCGAATGGCAGGCTGCCAACAGCAAAAATCTATCGCCGCAGGCAGAGCTGACCGCCGCCCAGGAGGCGGACGCCATCTTTGCCGCCTTTGCAGGCAAGGTGGGCACATCGCCGGATGACCCCGCCGTGCAGGCGCTGGTTAAGCAATGGCAGGATCATATCAGCGCCCACCACTACCCATGCAGCAAGCAGATATTGGCAAGCCTGGGCGAGATGTATGTGGCCGATGACCGCTTCACCGCGACCCTGGACCGCTTCGGCCTCGGCACGGCACAGCTGATGAGTGATGCCATCCGGGTCTACTGCCAAAGCAAATAAACCTTCCCTGTCAAAGAAACTGCCGGGCGTCCCCTCTTGTGGGATGCCCGGCATTATTTATTGATTCCGCCAGTCCTCTACCGGCAGCCCCTCGCCGGTCCGGCGCATGGCGGGCTTTGGGTTGACCATCACGGGGTGGCCGGTCAACCGCATCACGGGCAGGTCGTGGGCGCTGTCGCCATAGGCATGGCTGGCCGCCCAGTCCGGCTCAAAGGGCTGTTCCCCGGCCCAGGCCAGCACGCGGCGCACCTTCTCCCCATCCCGGGTGTTTCGGGTCACGCGGCCCCGCTCATCGGTGGGCGTGGCCAGCACAGCGTCCACGGGCAGCATCTCGGCCAGGTAGCGCAGATAGATATCCGGCGAGGCGGACACAATGAGCACCACATCCCCGGCGTCACGATGTGCGCGCAGGCGGTCCACCGCCTGGGGATACAGGCGGGGCAGCAGCTGCTCCCGGCAGAAGGCGCGGCCGAAATCGGCCTGTTGCGCGGCAGTCATCCGCGCCAGAAAGGCAAGCGAGCGGCTCTTCCCCTCCTCCGGGGTGATGCGGCCGCGTACACCCCGCCAGGCGTTGAGGGCCTGGCCGATCAGGGCGAAGGGCGACAGCAGGCCGCGCTGCACCGCACAGCGGATGTAGCGCACGATGCTGTCCCCCGGGATCATGGTGCCGTCAAAGTCGAAAATGGCGATCGGTCGCTTGTCCATGCCGCCTCCTCATTTACATTGCGTGCTCCTATTGTAGCAGATGAACGGCGCGGCGGCCATGTGCTATAATGAACAAAAAACAGCATGGAGGGCACAAGTGGACACACAGGCATTGGTCCGGCAGTTCAAGGAGCTGCAGCAGCGCATGGGGGTATATCACTATGCGATGGGCATCATCAACTACGACGGCGAGACGGCCGCGCCCAGGCAGTCGGCCCAGGTAAGGGGCGAGGTGATGGGCGCGCTGTCGCTGATCAGCTACGAGCTGTTTATCAACCCGCAGGTGGAGGCCCTGCTGGACGCGCTGGAAGAGCAGCGCGGCAGCCTGGACCGGCAGACCGCGCGCGAGCTGCACCTGCTGCGCAAGGAGTACATGGAGACCACCTGCATCCCCAAGGAGGAGTTTGCGGCCTATGTGCAGCTGTGCAGCGATGCCGGCAGCATCTGGCGCGAGGCCCGGGAGAAGAGCGACTATCCCCTGTTCATGCCCTATTTGCAGCAGCTGGTGGATACAAGCAAGCGCTTCGCCGCCTACTGCAAGCCCGGCATGCAGCCCTATAATGTCATGCTGGATAAGTATGAGGAGGGCGTCACAACCGCCTACCTGGACGGCTACTTCGCCACGCTGCGCCACGAACTGGTGCCGCTGATACAGGCCATCGCCGAGAGGCCGCAGCCGGATGCCCCGTTCCTGCAGGGGGTATTCCCCGCCGACAGCCAGCGGCGCCTGGCGCACCGGCTGATGGCACTGCTGCATGTTGACCCCCAGCGCTGCACCTTGGGCGAAACGGCGCACCCGTTTACCAGCAGCTTCACCAAGTGGGACACCCGCATCACCACCCGCTACGAAGAGGGCGACCTGCTCAGCTCGCTATACAGCGTGATCCACGAGGCCGGGCACGGCCTGTACGAGATGGGCATCGACGATGCCCTGCAGCGCGGCCCATTGGCCAGCGGCTCCTCCATGGGCATGCACGAGAGCCAGTCGCGCCTGTACGAAAACATGATCGGCCGCGGCCGCGCCTTTCAGGATCTGCTGCTGCCGCGGCTTAAGGACGAGTATCCGGCTGCCTTCAACCAGGCGGACGGGCAGGCGCTGTACCGGGCCGTCAACCGGGTCATCCCCGGCCTGATCCGCACCGAGGCGGATGAATTGACCTACTCCATGCACATCATGGTGCGCTACGAGCTGGAGCGCGCGCTGTTTGACGGCAGCCTGGCCGTGAAGGACCTGCCCGACGCCTGGAACGCCCGCTACCGGGAATACCTGGGCGTGGCGGTGCCCGGCGATGCCCAGGGCGTTTTGCAGGATATCCACTGGTCGGGCGGCATGTTCGGCTACTTCCCCAGCTACTCCATCGGCTCGGCCTACGCGGCGCAGATCTACGCAGCGATGAACCGCCAGATAGACGTGGAGGGCAGCATTGCCGCGGGCAATATCAGCGCCATCAATGCCTGGCTGGGCGACAATATCCACCGCCACGGCATGATGTACCCACCGGCGCAGCTGCTGGAAATGGCCTGCGGCCAGCCGTTTGATGTGACCTTCTACACGGATTATTTGAAAAATAAGTATACGGCGTTATACGGACTGTAACACGGCCATCACGCGAAGGCGCCCCGGCACAATCGCCGGGGCGCCTTCATATCTGAATAGGGTGAATGAATTACTCCGCGTCCACCTTGGCCATGTGGCGGATGAGGTCAACCACCTTGGAGGAGTAGCCCCACTCGTTGTCGTACCAGGCGACCAGCTTGACGAAGGTATCGTTGAGCATGATGCCGGCACCCGCATCGAAGATGGAGGTGCGGGAGTCGTGGATGAAGTCGCTGGATACCACGGCGTCCTCGGTGTAGCCGATGATGCCGTCCCACTGCTTGCTCTCGCTGGCGGCCTTCATGGTGGCCTTGATGTCTTCATAGGTGGTGGGGGTGTTGAGGGTGCAGGTCATGTCCACCACGGATACGTTGATGGTGGGCACGCGGAAGGACATGCCGGTCAGCTTGCCCTTGAGCTCGGGAATCACCACGCCCACGGCCTTGGCAGCGCCGGTGGAGGAGGGGATGATGTTGGCGCTGGCCGCACGGCCGCCGCGCCAGTCCTTCTTGGAGGGGCCGTCCACGGTCTTCTGCGTGGCGGTGGTGGCGTGCACGGTGGTCATCAGGCCTTCCTTGATGCCGTACTTGTCGTTGATTACCTTGGCCAGGGGGGCCAGGCAGTTGGTGGTGCAGGACGCATTGGACACGATGGTCATGTCCTTCTTGTACTCTTTATGGTTGACGCCCATGACGAACATGGGGGTTTCCTTGTCCTTGGCGGGGGCAGTGATGATGACCTTCTTGGCGCCGCCCTTGAGGTGCGCGCTGGCCTTGGGGGTGTCGGTGAAGATGCCGGTGGCTTCGGCGACATACTCGGCGCCGGCCTCGCCCCACGGAATCTCTTCGGGGTTCATCTTGGCATACACCTTGATGACGTTGCCGTTGATGGTCAGCTCGCTCTTTTCGGCATTGGCGCTGATTTCGCCGTTGAAGCGGCCATGCACAGAGTCGTACTTGATCATATACACCATATAGTCCACATCAACGAAGGGATCGTTGATGGCCACAACCTGCATCTCCTTGGGATGCTCCAAAGCGGCACTGAGCACCAGGCCGCCAATGCGGCCGAAACCGTTGATACCAACCTTAATCATAAAAACCCTCCTTAGCAATCTGGGAATGGGTGCATACCCATACCACTTTATATTATACCCGATATATCCGCTGCCCGCAAGCATTCGATGATTAATTAACATGTCTTGTCTGTGCCTTCAAAAGCACAGCTCTGTGCAGCGAAAAGCCGCCCGGTGAGGGCGGCTTTCAGGTGTGAATCAATACTTGCGCTTGCGGGCAGCTTCCATTTTCTTCTTGCGCTTGACGCTGGGCTTTTCGTAGTGCTCGCGCTTGCGCACCTCTGCCAGGACGCCCGACCGGGCGCATTGACGCTTGAAGCGCTTCAGCGCGCTTTCCAGCGTTTCATTTTCCTTCACTCGTACTTCAGACACTCATATCCCTCCCTTCGCACATCTCGCCTTGGCCCACGCCGCTTGCACGGCGGATGGCGACCGTAAAACAATTATACCCCGATAAAGCATGATGCGTCAACTGCTTTTTTCAAATGGCCCGGGCCATCCTGCACGATTTCCCGTCCAGCCACACTACACAAACAGGATAGCGCTGCCCAGCACGCAAATGACCGCGCCGGCGATGTCGCGCGCGTGCAGCTGCTCCTTGAGCACAAAGCGGGAGATGGGCAAAATCAGCACCGGCATGGTGCTCATTAGGGTGGAGGCCACAGCCGCCTTGGTCATCTGCAGGGCAGCCATGGACAATACCACACCCAGCAGCGTGCCGATCACCGCGCCCGACAGGATGGTCAGCCGCCCATTGGGCGAGCGGAACACCGCGCCAAGGTCCTGCCAGCGCCGGCCTATCGCCAGCACCGCGATGATGCCCACCACCCCGCCGATCAGGCGGATCTGCGTTGCCCCCAGGGGGTCCACCTGGCCCAGCCCCATCTTGCTGGTCACATTGCTGAGTGCCTGGGCCAGCGCGGCCAGAAAGGCAAACAGCAGCCCGCGCCCCAGCGCAGGCGGGGCCTTCCCCTCCCCCTTGCCGCCAATCACCAGCATGATGCCGCCGATGACCAGCAGCATGCCAACGACCTTATACAGGCTGAGCGTTTCGCCAAACAGCAGGTAGCTCAGCACCGCCGTCAGCACCGGTGAAAAGGAAAAGACCAGCAGCGTCAGCCGCGCGCCGATGCTGAGAAACCCGCTGACCAGCAGGCTGTCGCCCAAAGAAAAGCCAACCACGCCCGACAGCAGCAGCCAAAGCCATGCCGATGGGTCGGCCGCGGTCGGGTACAAGCTGCCGTGCAGCAAAATATGCACCGCTGTAATCAGCACAAGCCCCAGAAAAATGCGCCCGGCATTCAGCCCCTGGCTGCTCAGGCCGACGCCGCGCCGCTGCATAATCACGCTGTTGATGGTCCACATCGCCGCGGCGCCCACCGCCGCCAGCGCACCCCATTGCTCCATATCATCCCTCCGCCCGTATCATAGCCGATTGATGTGCGCTGTCAATCAAAATATGCGAGTGATGCCGCTTTGGGTGAGAAACCAGCATGTACGCCGGGAGTTCAGTACCATTCTCTTTGACATCCGGGCGCTTTCATGCTATGTTTTTGCCAGCGGAATACACATACAAAGGAGCACTCCATGCTGCCCAGAATCATCCTGCTCACCACCGGCGGGACCATCGCCAGCCTGCAAACCGAGTCCGGCCTGGCGCCGGCCATGACCGCCCAGGATATCCTGCGCCTGTGCCCCGGTCTGGCAGGCCAGGCGCAGATCGAGGCCAGGGACGTCTTCTCGCTGGACAGCAGCAACATACAGCCCGAGGAGTGGCAGCAGCTGGCCCGCGCCGTGTGCGACGCGGCGCTGCACTGCGACGGCATTGTCATCACCCACGGCACCGATACCATGGCCTACTCGGCCTCGGCGCTCAGCTTCATGCTGCAGGGCCTCAACATCCCGGTGGTGTTTACAGGCAGCCAGCTGCCGCTCAACCACCCGCTGAGCGACGGCCCGGGCAACCTGAGCGAGGCCTTTACCGTGGCCACCCACGCGGCGCCCGGAGTGTATGTGGCCTTTCACCACAAGGTGATCTACGGCACCCGCGCGGTCAAGCTGCGCACGCTGGGCTTTGATGCCTTTGACAGCATCAATGCGCCCGCGGTGGGCTACTTCGATGCCGACGGCCTACACATGCAGCATGCCGTTGCCCCCTGCGGGCAGGTGTCGGTGTCCATCCCGCCTGAGGAGATGCTGCTGATCGAGCCCAGGGTGTTCCTGCTCAAGCTGATGCCGGGCACCGATCCTGAGATATTCGACCACATCATCCGCGCGGGCTACCAGGGCCTGGTGATCGAGGCCTTTGGCCTGGGCGGGCTGCACTACATCCGGCGCAACCTGCTGGACTGCCTGGGCGCGCTGAGCGAACAGCGTATTTTGACGCTGGTCACCACCCAATGCCTGTACGAAAAGGCCGACTTCTCCATCTACGAAGTCGGCCGGCATGTGCTGCAAAGCAGCGTATGGGGCGCCCATGACATGACCACCGAGGCGGCGCTCACCAAGCTGATGTGGGTGCTGGGCGACCGAGACAAGCGCCTGCCGCTGATCGGCCGCTGCCTGGCGCATGAGATGATAGAAGAGGCATTTTAACTTACATCGTATGGAAATCAGCTATCAGAATATCGTTCTGCGAGACATGATTGCGTCCGACATTGAGGACTATGTGCGCTGGAACACAACCGACACAAAGTGGTCCGACTATGACGCCCCGTGGGAGCCGGTGAGCGGTGATGCTGAGGCCGAAAGAAAAAGATGGACAAAGAGTTATCTGTCAGGCAAGGAGCGCCTGGCGGATGAACTGCGCCGGGGCTTTGAAATCGAATGGAACGGCAAGCACATTGGCTCGGTCAACTCGTATTTGATTGACGAAAAGTATGATTGGATACCTGTCCGTGAAATCAAGGATGGGCAAAGGGTTCACCGTGCCATTGGCATTGACATCTATGAGCCCGGCTTGTGGGGCAGAGGCATCGGGACGAACGCCCTGCGTGCATTTATGCAGTACTACCTTAAGCACGGCGTGGATGCCATCTACACGCAAACATGGTCCGGCAACGACCGGATGATTCGATGCGCCGAAAAAGTCGGCTTTATTGAATGTGACCGCCGTTTTGATGCCTGTGAGGTGGACGGCAAAAAGTATGATGCCCTGACATTGGTGTTTGAGCCGCACGAATAAGCTCATTAGGCACAGCACACAGCGGCTTTGCTGTTTTAGATGATCATCCATGCAGCCAAGAGCATCCAACGCCCACTCAGCAAAACCACTTGATTGTGGCCGGGTTGGGCTCATCCTCCACCGCCACGGCGCGCAGGCTCTGGTATAAATCGTCACACACCTTTTCAGCCACCTCGTCATAGGCCCGGGCGCCGGCGTTCAGGCCCAGTTGATCATAAGCCACTGCGGCTGCGCCGTAGAAATACAGCCCCAGCGCGTGGGACAGCGTATGCACCACCGCCGCGCCCTGCCCGCAGGCGCGGGCGGCTGCCTGGGCCGCTGGGTCGCCATCCAGCTCCCGGGCGGCGGCGTGGCACTCCTGCAAGATTAACCGCTTCACCTCGGGAAACTTGACCTGTCCATCCAGATAGCTTTGCGCGGCCAGCAGCGCCCGGCGCGGCCTGTCATCCCCCGGGCAGCGGCGCTCAAACAGCGGCAGCATGTGCGCCATGGCGCAGCCAAGACACCACCGGCGCAGGGTATCCTTGCTCTGGGTGTCCATCAGGCGCATCAGCGCCCGCACGGGCGGGTCCTCCCAATGGCCCAGGGTTTTTCGCAGCTTTGCCATCCTCTATCTACCTACTCGATGGGCACGAAGGGCAGGAACTTGTTGACATAGTATTTGCCCCAAGCCAGGGCCTCCCGCGCGTGGTTTTTAAGCCAGTACTCGGGCAGAATGGGGCTGCCGATCCCAGATGGATTGAGCCCCAGGTCGCGGGCAATCATAATGGCGCGGGGCAGGTGATAGTCGCTGGTGACGATCAGCACATCCTTGGTGCCGCCGGGCAGCTTGTAGATGGCCTCCTGGATGTTCTGCTTGGTGTTGAAGGAATGCTCATCCATCTGCACATCCTGCGGCTGGACGCCCCGGGCCACCAGCCACGCGCGCATCACCGAGGCCTCGCTGGCCGGCTCGTTGGCCCCCTGCGCGCCGCAGACAACGATGGGCCGCGGCTGCCGCTGGTATTCCTCCAGCGCCAATTGCAGGCGCATGGCCAGCTGCTTGGAGGGCTGCCCGTCCGGGTTTACCTGCGCGCCCAGCACGATGATGGCGCTGGTGGGGCCGGGCTTGGGCACCGTGTGCTCGCTGTACAGTTGCAGGGCAAACATGGCCACATAGGTCAGTATAAACAGCAAGGCCGCGGTCATCGCCAGCTTGATCAACACCATCAGGGGGCTCCTTCTCCTGCGTCGTCTTGCCATGGTTCTCCTCGTTTTCCTTACATCAGGCCCTGTGCAGCCAGGCTGAGGCAGCTGTCCGCCCCCACGATCAGGTGGTCATGCAGGGCGATGCCCAGCGGGCGCAGCATGTGCGCCAGGGCCTTGGTCATCTCGATATCCGCCCGGGATGGGGCGGAGTTGCCGTCCGGGTGGTTGTGGCACAGCACGGCACCCGCCGCGCCCGCGCGCAGCAGCGCGGAGACGATCAGCCGGGGGTACACCGCTGTCTCGCCCTCATCGCCTGCGGATATCAGGCTTTTGAGCAGCAAATAACCCTTTGTATCCAGCGCCAGCACATACAGGCGCTCATACCGCTCGCCCATCAGCAGGGCCCGGCAGTACGCCATGCGCAGGTCGGGGGTGGACAAGTCGGGCATCTGCGCCTGCTGGCTTTGCTGGTATACGCGCATCAGCGGCACCAGCATGCCAAGCAGCGTAGCGGCGTGCTCGCCAATGCCGTTTACGGCCATCAGCTCCTGCTTGTCCGCGGCCAGCACCCCGGCGATGGAGCCGAACCGGCCCAGCAGCGCCCGGGCGATGGGCTTGGTATCCCGCCGCGGGATGGCGTAGGTAAGCAGCAGCTCCAGCACCTCATGCGGCGCAAAGCCGTCAAAGCCGGCCCGCGCATACCTGTCGCGCAGCCGCTGGCGGTGGCCTGCGTGCTCCTCCATGCCTTTCCCCCCTTCCTTTCAGCAGTATAGCATAGCCACCGGGGCAAACAAAGGCATCCACATTTGACAATATGGCAAAAAATCTTCCGCACCTTGCAGGAAAAACAGGAAGTATGAAGAAATAGCAGAAGGTGGGGAGATGTTGGAAGATGACTCTCCTGTAACAAGAGCATTCTGCCATGATGGCATATAGTGGATAGGAGGAGGACCATGTCTGAACTGAACCTGGAATACCTTGGCATCATCCAAACGCCTGCGGTGTACCGCAACCTGCCCCCGGCCCGCCTGGTGGAGCACGCACTGCGCCGTCAGGAAGGCACCCTGAGCGAGACCGGTGCCCTGGTGGTCAACACCGGCAAGTACACCGGCCGCAGCCCGGACGACCGCTTCATCGTGGACGAGCCGTCCATCCATGATGAGATCGCCTGGGGCAAGGTGAACGTGCCGATCAGCCCCGAAAAGTTTGACAGCATCTACAAGCGCGTGTGCGCCTACCTGCAGGGGCGTGAGCTGTTTGTGTTTGATGGCTTTGCCGGCGCCGACCCCAGCTACCGCAAGAACTTCCGCATCGTCAACGAGCTGGCCAGCCAGAACCTGTTTATCCACCAGCTGCTGCTGCGCCCCACGCAGGAGGAGTTGGCGGGCTACGCCCCCGATTTCACCATCATCGCCGCCCCCGGCTTCCACTGCATCCCGGAGATTGACGGCGTGCGCAGCGAGGCGGCCATTCTGGTCAGCTTTGAGCGCAAACTGGTGGTGGTGGCGGGCAGCCAGTACGCCGGCGAGATCAAGAAGAGCGTGTTCAGCGTGATGAACTATATCCTGCCCAAGCAGGATGTGTTCAGCATGCACTGCTCGGCCAACATCGGCGAGGCGGGCGACAGCGCGCTGTTCTTCGGCCTGTCGGGCACCGGCAAGACCACTTTGTCCGCCGACCCGCACCGCAAGCTCATCGGCGATGACGAGCACGGCTGGAGCGACAAGGGTATCTTCAACATCGAGGGCGGCTGCTACGCCAAGTGCATCAACCTGTCCCAGGAAAATGAGCCCGACATCTGGAACGCTATCCGCTTTGGCGCGCTGGTTGAAAACGTGGTGATGGACCCCGACACCCGCAAGCTGGACTTTGACGACGACAGCCTGACGGAGAACACCCGCGTGGGCTACCCGGTGGACTTTATCGCCAACACCCAGATCCCCGGCGTGGGCGATCACCCCAAGACGGTGATCTTCCTCACGGCGGATGCCTTTGGCGTGCTACCCCCCGTTAGCAAGCTGACCCGCGATGCCGCCATGTACCACTATGTCAGCGGCTACACGGCCAAGCTGGCCGGCACCGAGCGCGGCGTCACCGAGCCTCAGGCCACCTTCTCCACCTGCTTTGGCGCCCCCTTCCTGCCGCTGCCCGCCGCCCGCTATGCCGAGTTGCTGGGCCAGCGCATCGACACCTATGGCGCCAACGTCTACCTGGTCAACACCGGCTGGGCCGGCGGCAGCTACGGCAAGGGCGGCAACCGCATGAAGCTGCCCCTCACCCGCGCCATGGTGACCGCCTGCCTCAACGGCGAGCTGGAGAAGAGCGAGTTTGTGCTCGACCCCGTCTTCAACGTGCTGGTGCCCACAACCTGCCCCGGCGTGCCCGACGAGGTGCTGGTGCCCGAAAAGATGTGGCAGGACAAGGCCGAGTACCAGAAGACCGCCAAGATGCTGGCCGAGCTGTTCCGCAAGAACTTTGCCAAGTATGCCAACATGCCCGAGGAAGTCATCGAGGCAGGCCCCAAAGCCTGACCGGTATCGGAATTATTACATCCATCAGCGGCGCGTCCGGGGTTGTCCGGGCGCGTCGCCTCTGTGTTTCGGTGATTTTATTATCACATTGTTTCGGCGGGCGCTTCATGCTATACTGCTGATGGAAATATATAGCATTCAATCTTGAAGGAGGAACCCATGCAAAAGAGAGTACTCGCCCTGTTGGCCGCCCTTGTTATGGTGCTGTCCCTCGCTCCATCCTCATTCGCCGGCGAGTTGACCGCCGAGCAGAAGATTGAGCAGCTGGTTAGCACGGTGCAAACCTTCATCGACGATCGTGAGTACACGACCTTTAAGTTCAATGGTGATAAAAACCAGTTCACCGGCGCCTTCACTCTGGATTCTGTTTTAGGTGAAGCCGATGTATATGTCTATATTTATGACGACATGGTGGCTGTGGACGCCACGCCTGCGTTGCGCGTGCCTGAAGAGTACCGCGACAATATCGCCATCTTTCTTACATTAGCTAACTTCGTCGAATCCTACGCCTATTTCCAGTTCAGCTATGAAAGCGGCTATATCTATAGCCATAATATGCAGTTGGTTGAGTCTGCCTTCCCAACCACCGACGAGATTCATGTGTTGATTCACGAGCCGATCCACGCCCTGGACAAATACGGCAATGGCATCAGCAAGGTAGCCAACGGCGCAGATCCGGTGGAAACCTACAATGCGCTCCGTGCAGAGATCGAAGCCCAGCAGGGCAATTAAGCCGCATCGCTCCGTACCCATCGCCGCCCAGCCGGGCGGCGTTTTTCGTGCCCAGGCTTTCAGGCTGTCTGAACAAAAGTGAGACGTGTATGATACTGGCAGAAAAGAAGTGCCCCCGGCACAAAGGAGAACGCCATGCAAAGGATTATCCCCAGCCTGTGGTTTGCAGACAACAACTGTGAGGAGGCGCTGACCTACTATTGCAGCGTATTCCCCCATTCAAAGATCATCAGCCTGACCCGCTACCCCGATGAGCACATTGACCCCCACTTTGAAGGCATGGCCGGCAAGGTGATCACCGCGGTATTCGAATTGGACGGGCAGCGTTTTATCGCGCTGGACGGCGGGCCGTACTTCCGTTTCAACGAGGCGGTGTCCTTCACGGTGGAATGCGCCGATCAGGCCGAGATCGACTATTACTGGGGCAAATTGTCCCACGTGCCTGATAGCGAGCAGTGCGGCTGGTGCAAGGACCGCTTCGGCCTCAGCTGGCAGATTGTCCCGCGGGAGATGGAGCGCCTGATTGGCACAGAGGCCGCCATGCGGGCCATGATGCAGATGAAGAAGATTCACATCGCGGCGCTGGAAGCCGCCGGGCAGACAGCCCCAAAGGAGGAGGAGGAGTAGGCATGGGCAAGATCACCGTGGCCATGTACCTGACGCTGGACGGCGTATTTGAAGCGCCGGCCTGGACCATGCCCTACTGGGACGACCAGCTCAGCGACTACCAGGACAAAGCCCAGCAGGAGGCCGATGCCCTGCTGCTGGGGCGCACAACCTATGAGGAGTTTGCCGCCGCGTGGCCGGGCAGCCGCGATGAGGGGGCAAAGTACATGAATGAAATCAAAAAGTGTGTACCCACCGCCACGCTGCACGAGCCGGCCTGGCAGGCGCAGCTTCCGAACGGCAACATTGAGCAGGAGATCCGCAGCCTGCGGGAGCGCCACAGCCTGCTGGTTTACGGCTCCGGCCAGTTGGTGCGCGCGCTGATGGGCTGGGGCCTGGTGGATGAATACCGGCAGATGGTGTTCCCCGTCATCACCGGCCAGGGCCGTCGGCTGTTTGACGGCGAGGTACAGCCCTGCGCCTTCCGCAAGGCGGACAGCGCCGTGACGCCCAAGGGCGTGGTGTTGACGACCTACAGGCGCTGAAACACCAAAAAGACAATACTGCCGCGCGAACAGTTCGCGCGGCAGTATTGCGTTAGCCAGGCAAGGGGTCAGCGCCTGGCCACATCCTCCCCCAGCCAGTAGCGGCGCATGGGCACAAACAGCAGCAGCCCGGCCACCACGGCAATGAACACATCGGGCACGATGTAGCCGCCATTGTATATCAGCGAGTACACGGCGCCTGACAGCCCATGCTCATTGGGCCACAGCGCATCCCAGATCATCCAGCCGGACAGGAAGTGGCACACAAACCGCAACGCGCCCACCAGTACGATGCCGGCCCCCAGCGCCACGGCGTCGTTCTTGATTTTGCCGCGGAATACCCGGGCCAGGCCATAGCTGGTGTAGGCCAGGACGTAGTCAAGCAGGGCGATGCCCACCATCTGGGTGATGTTCTGGCCGTAGGTGACGTTGCTAAAGCCGATCATCATCTGCAGCAGTGCGAACACAAAGGCGCTGAACAGCCCTTGCCGGGTGCCCCAGCGCCAGCTGATGAGCACCAGCGGCAGCATACTGCCCAGCGTGACACTGCCGCCAAAGGCCCAGGGGGCCTTGAAGGCAATAAACTCGTTGAGAACGGTGGCGATGCCGATGAGCACGGCGCTCTCCACCAGCATGCGGGTTGTCATGTCTGTGCGACGGTTGGCGGTTGTCATAAAATCCTCCTTCTTTTTCGCAGGAAAAAGCGCTCTGCCGGAAAGCAAAGCGCTCGCATGATAAACTGCTTTCCTACGCCGGCATTATCCGGATCAGGTTCAAGGGTCCCGGGACTAATCCCGATCTCAGCCGGCCAAGGCCAGCACCCCTGCCGCGGGCATCCGCGACAGGGCCATCATACCTGCCCAATCTCTCCCTGTCAAGTAGCGAACCACCAACGGGTTATGGTATGATAGGCCTGCGCTCCGGCCCTCATAATCCACCGCCGGACCGCCGGAGGATATATGCCCTGGTTTCAGAAAAAAGCACCGCCTCAGCCGCCGGACTCCATGAGCGCCATGGACCTGGTGCACGAGGCCAAGGTAACCGAAGACCCGGTCTACGCCTACGCCTGCCTCAAGCGGGCGGAGATTCTGGCGCCCGACAGCCTGGATGTGCAGCGCGCGCTGCTGCTGCTGGGCCGCCTGCACGAGCGGGACCGCCGCCCGGCGGACTATGCGCTGATCAAGTGCTATCTGCTGCACGCCTTTGAGCACCCGGAAAAGCACACCGAGGAGGAACTGGAGCGCATGGCACGCGAGCTGTTTGACGACAAGCGCCTGCAGACCTGCCTGTCCCTCGCCCCGGACGCGGAGGCCTTTTTGGAAGGGTACCTGGGCGACCTGTCGGCCGAGTACATGCGCGTATTCGTCGCCGGAGAAAGCAGCCACGCGCCCCGGGTGTTCGGGATGTCGCTCAAAAACCAGATGCCCAGCTACCTGGCCCGCCCGGCGGCGGATATCATCCGCAACGCGATGTCCAGCGCGTATTTGAGCGCGCAGGAGCAGCGGCTGGTGGCCCGTGCCTTTTACAAGGCCTTTTACCGGCAGATGAACGGCGATACCAAGGCGCTGGACAAGCTGCTGGGCGCCGAAGTATACCGCGCCCTCGCCTGAGCATGCACCGCAAAGCCCCAAAGGATATGCCATGATCAAGAAGATTCTTTCCGTGGTGCTGGCGCTGATCCTGATGGCCTCCTTCTACCTGTATGCGCTGCTGCGCGAGGATGAGGAGACAAAGCGCACCGACCGCTGGGTGGTGGCCGAGGAGGATGCGGCGCTCAGCGCCCGCGGGCCGCTGGAAAGCACCGACCCCCAGGCGCTGGCCAACGCCATGGGCATCACCCTTCCGCTGCCCCAGAGCCTGCTGACCGCGGGCGTGGCCGATGACAGCCACCACGGCTACTATGCCCGCCGCCTCACGGCCACCAACGGGCACAGCACCGTGTGGGGCGTGCGCCCGGCCTCAGCATCGCCCATGATCCGCCCGGCGGTGGTTGCCTTTGGCCAGTCGGACAAGACGCTGATGGGCTACCCGCTGCTTGCCGGGCAGGACGCGCAGTACCTGTACTATTATCTGGCCACCGACCAGGCGGCCTTTGTGCTCCGGCTGCCCCAGTCGGACAGCCAGCAAGCCCTGCAGGGCTTCCTCATCGCCCAGCCTGATTAACGCCTGAAAGGACCAACCATGCCCAAAAAACACGGTGTACTGTACAACATCCGCCAATTTCTGCCCTACTACAAGCCGCACTTGCGGGTGCTTACTTTTGACCTGCTGTGCGCGGTGCTGACCACCGCCTGCGAGCTGATCTTCCCGTTGATCGTCAGCTTCATCACCGACCAGGCCATCGCCGCGCCGGCCAGCATCACGCTGTCGTTTGTGCTGAGGCCGGCGCTGCTGTATGTAGGGCTGCGGCTGATTGACGCGGGCGCCTATTATTATATGCAGTCCAGGGGCCACATCATGGGCGCCCGGATTGAGACGGACATGCGTACCAACCTGTTCAACCATTTGCAGCAGCTGTCCTTCTCCTACTACAACAACGCCAAGATCGGCCAGCTGATGAGCCGCATGACCAGCGACCTGTTTGACGTGACGGAGTTTTCCCACCACTGCCCGGAAGAGTTTTTGATCGCGCTGGTCAAGATCAGCGTCTCCTTCATCATCCTGCTGGGGGTCAACGTGCCGCTGACGCTGCTGATCTTCCTCATGCTGCCCTTTTTGCTATATGCCACCTACAAGTTCAATACCCGCATCCGCCGCACCTTTGCCGCCGGGCGCTGGCAGCTGGGCGAAATCAACGCCCAGACCGAGGACAGCCTGCTCGGTATGCGCGTGGTGCAGAGCTTTGCCAACGAGCACCTTGAGAACGAGAAGTTCGGCCTGGGCAATCAGAAGTTTTTGCGCCTGAAGATCAAGCAATACCGCATCATGGCCGGCTTTCACATCACCACCCGGCTGATGGACGGCATCATGAACATTCTGGTGGTGGTGGCGGGGGCGATCTACCTGGGCCAGGGCCAAATCACCGCCGGCCAGTACCTGAGCTACCTGCTGTACGTCAACATGCTGCTGGCGGCCATCCGCCGGCTGGTGGAGTTTACCGAGCAGTTTCAGCGTGGCATGACGGGCATCGAGCGCTTTCAGGAGGTGATGGACGCACCGCTGGAGATCACCGACACGCCCGGCGCCCAGGAACTGACCGACGTGAAGGGCGAGATCCACTTTGACGATGTCAGCTTTCACTACGCCGATGCCGAGGACAGCCCGGTGCTGGACAACCTGACGCTCACCGTGTCTGCCGGGCAGAACGTGGCGCTGGTGGGGCCCAGCGGCTCGGGCAAGACTACGCTGTGCAACCTGATCCCCCGCTTTTACGATGTCACCGCCGGCCGCATCCTCATCGACGGGCAGGACATCAAGGGGCTGACGCTCAAAAGCCTGCGCAGCAACATCGGCATGGTGCAGCAGGATGTCTACCTGTTCTCGGGCACGGTGTACGACAACATCGCCTACGGCAAGCCGGGGGCCGACCGCGCCCAGGTGGAGGCCGCCGCCCGCCGCGCGGGTGCGCATGACTTTATTCAGGAGCTGCCCGATGGGTACGATACCTATGTGGGCGAGCGGGGCGTCAAGCTGTCCGGCGGGCAGAAGCAGCGCATCTCCATCGCGCGGGTGTTCCTCAAGGATCCGCCCATCTTGCTGCTGGACGAGGCCACCAGCGCGCTCGACAACGAGTCCGAGCGCCTGGTGCAGCAATCCCTTGAGGCGCTGACCCGCGGGCGCACCACGCTGACCATCGCCCACCGGCTGACCACCATCCGGGGGGCTGACGTCATCTGGGTGCTGACCGAAAACGGCCTGGAGGAGCATGGCACCCACAGCGAGCTGATGCGCAAGGGCGGCCTGTATAGCCGCCTGTACCAGATGTATGCAGCCGGCACCGCGCAGGAGGAAGCCGCCGCGCTGACCTGATGCCCGACCCAAGGGCGGATAATGAAATGGAGGACAACAGATGGACCTGATGTTTCTTGGCGCGGCGCGGGAGGTAACCGGCAGCCGCTATCTGCTGCGTACGCTGGGCAAAAACATTTTGATCGACTGCGGCATGGAGCAGGGCGGCGACACCTACGAAAATCAGGAGCTGCCCGTCTCCGCCCAGGCGGTGGACTGCGTGGTGCTCACCCACGCCCACATTGACCACAGCGGCATGCTGCCCAAGCTGTACGCGGATGGCTTCCGCGGCAGCATTTTTGCCACGCCGGCCACCGCCGCGCTGTGCGACATCATGCTGCGGGATTCGGCCCACATCCAGGAGCAGGAGGCCGAGTGGCGCAACCGCAAGGCCCAGCGCTCGGGCGAGCAGCCCTATCAGCCCATCTATACCACGGAGGACGCCGAGGGCACGCTCAACCTGTTTGTGCCCGTATCCTACGGCAGGCCGCAGCAGATCCTGGACCATGTGTCCCTCACCTTCTCCGATGCAGGCCACCTGTTGGGCTCGGCCTCAGCCACGCTGGACGTGACAGAGGAGGGCCAGAGCCGCGCGGTGGTTTTCTCCGGCGACATCGGCAACCTGCACCAGCCCATCCTTAACGACCCGCACTACCTGACCCGGGCCGACTATGTGGTGATGGAATCCACCTACGGCGACCGCGTGCACGGCGAACGGCCGGACTATATTGCCGACCTGGTGGACGTATTGCAGACCACCTTCGACCGGGGCGGCAACGTGGTCATCCCCTCCTTCGCCGTGGGCCGCACGCAGGAGCTGCTGTACTTCCTGCGGGAAATCAAGCAGCAGAACCTGGTGCGCGGGCACGAGGGCTTCCCGGTGTATATGGACAGCCCCCTGGCCATCAAGGCCACCGGCATCTTCAACACCAGCGCGGAGAATAACTTTGACGAGGAAATGAAGGCCCTGCTGCAAAGCGGCGCCAATCCCCTGAGCTTTGAGGACCTCAAGCTGGGCGTCACGGCGGATGAGTCCAAGGCCATCAACTTTGAAAAGCGCCCCTGCGTCATCATTTCGGCGTCGGGCATGGCGGAGGCAGGCCGCATCCGCCACCACCTCAAGCACAACCTGTGGCGCCCCAATGCCACCATATTGTTTGTGGGCTATCAGAGCGTGGGCACCTTGGGGCGGGCGCTGCTGGACGGCGCCAAGACGGTGCGCCTGTTCAACGAGGACGTCGAGGTGCACGCCCAGATCCGCACCCTGCGGGCCATCTCCGGCCATGCGGACGCGGACGGCCTGCAGGTGTGGGCGGAGAGCTTTCAGCCAAAGCCCACGCGCTACTTTGTCTGCCACGGCGAGGAGGGCGTAGCCGAGACCTTTGCCCAGCGCCTGACAGCCGCTGGGCTGACCCCCACCGTGCCCTACAACGGCGATGGGTGGGACCTGCTGCGCGACCGGCAATCCGAGGCCGGCAGCCGCATTCTGGTCACCAAGAAGGAGCGCAAGGCCGCCCGCAAGGCCCAGCGCAAGCAGACCGAGGCCGACTCCGCCTTGCAAAGCGCCTTTGACCGGCTGCGCAACGTGGTGGAAGGCGCCCAGGGCTACAGCAACAGCCTGAAGCGCAAGCTGGCCGAGCAGATCAACAAGCTGATCAACAAGTGGCAGTAACTGCCCAATATAGATAGCAGGTAGGAGGATAACCCATGAACTTCCAAGCCCTCAGCGCACCCCTGCCCCAGGATATCGAAAGCTACATTGCCTCTGGCCAGTGGGTCATCGCCCGCGAGATGATCGACACCCGCCTGACGCTGGACCTGCCCCTTATGCTGCGCCAGCGGCTGGAGGCGGCCCGCTGGTTCCTGGACAACCTGGCGGCCGACTACCCCCTCAACGAGACCGAGGTGTTAGCCGCCATCCGGGCCGAAATCCCGGACTATTCGGACGATGACTTCCGCCAGCTGCGCGACCTGGGGTGGCTGGATAGCCGCCGCATCGAGGGCCGCCGCATGTACTTTGAGGACACCGTGCCCAGCCTGCTCAAGGCCAACCCGGAGTTCGCCGCCCGCGCCGGCAAGCCCCTCAGCCCCAGCCGCCCCCTGCTGGACGAGGCCATGGCCATCATGAAGCGGGACGGCCACCTCAACATGGAGATGCAGCTGACCACCACGCTGCGCATCAAGGACGAGGCCTTTAGCCCCGGCGTGTGGCGCGTGCACCTGCCGCTGCCCACCCCGGCCCCCCAGCAGCAGGATGTGGTGATTGAGGATGTGCAGCCCACGCCCCGCCACATCGCGCGGGAGAGCGCGCCCCAGCGCACCGCCTATTTTGAGGAAAACCTCAGCGAAAACCTGCCCTTCACCGCCACCAGCCGGTATGTGCAGCGCCTGGTCTACTGCGATCCTATGAGCACAGACAACCAGCGCGTCATCTATCCCCAGGCCAAGCCCCCCGTCAAGGAGGACCTGGAGCCCCAGCTGCCCCACCTGTCCTTCACCCCCTACCTGACGGCCCTGGCCAAGGAGCTGGTGGGCGACGAGGTGATCCCCGTGCGGCAGGCCAAGCGCTTTTACGACTTCATCACCGGCCGGGTGCTCTACAGCTATGTGCGGCCCTACCAGCTGATCGAGCACGGCGCGGAGTATGCGGCGGTCAACCTGCGGGGCGACTGCGGCATCCAGGCGCTGCTGTTCATCGCGCTGTGCCGCATCACGGGCATCCCCGCCCGCTGGCAAAGCGGGCTGTACGCCGCCCCCGGCGACGAGGGCAGCCACGACTGGGCCTGGTTCTACACCGAGGCCTGGGGCTGGCTGCCGGCCGACTGCAGCTTTGGCGGCGCCGGCCGCCGCGGCGGCAACGCCGAAAGGCGCGAGTTTTACTTTGGCAACCTGGACCCCTACCGTGCGGTGTTCAACCACGCGTACATGGGCGCCTTCCAGCCCGAGCGCCTGCACGTGCGCCACGACCCCTACGACAACCAGCGCGGCGAGGTGGAAACCGAGGAGCGCGGCCTGCTGGGCAGCGAGTATCGCACCACCCACAAGGTGGAGGTCAAGCTGCTGTAAGCATTGTTCAACCGTTCTCATCATAAAACCCAGGAAGGGCCGTGCACACGCACAGCCCTTCCTCTTTGATACCAAGTCTAATCCAACCGAATATACGGCCTGATCTGCGTAAGCCGTCTGTCCCCGATGCCGGGGACATTTTTGAGGTCCTCGGGATAAAAGAAGGGGGATTTTTGCCGCGCCTGGATGATCTGCTGCGCCAGGTGCGGGCCGATGCCGGGCAGCTGCTGCAACTCCTTCTCGGTGGCTGTGTTGATATTGATGCCGCCCGACGCTTGTACAGCCACCGGCTGCCCCGCGGTGGGCACTGGTGCCAGCGCCATCACCTTGCGCTGCGGCGCATCAAAAAGCCCTGCCGCCAGCGCCAGGCAGAGCGCCGCGATCAGGGCGCAGGCTGCCAACAGCAGGCGGGGCAGGGCTTTTTGCATGCTCATGCGAACCGGTTATAAGGCTTTGACGATCTTCTGGCCGGCGGCGGTGTCCTCCACCGTGTAGCCCATCTCGTTGAGCTGGGTGCGCAGGGCGTCGGACTGAGCCCAGTTCTTCTGCTTGCGTGCCTCCACGCGCTGATCGGCCAGCGCCTGCACCTCGATAGGCAGCTCGCCGGGCTTTTTGCTCAGCAGGCCCAAGATGTCCGTCAGCTGGTGCAGCACATCGAGCGCGTGCTGGATGGCCGCCTTGGCGGTGCCGGCATGTACGCTGGTGTTGGCCGCGTAGACCACGTCAAACAGCGCGCCCATGGCCTCGGCGGTATTGAGGTCATCATCCATGGCGGCGTCAAAGCGGCTACGGCAGTCATCCACCTCGGCGATGAAGGCGCGGTCGGCCTCACCGGGCTCGCCCTCGGGTGCCGCCTGCAAGAGGAAAAGCAGGTTGTCCCGCGCGGTATACAGGCGCGTCAGGCTGGCGCGGGCCTGCTCGATGCTGTCGCGGCTGAAGTTGAGCGGGCTGCGGTACTGCGCCGACAGCATGAACATGCGCACGTCCTCGGCATCATACTCCTTGAGGATGTCGCGCACGGTGAAGAAGTTGCCCAGAGATTTGGACATCTTTTCGTTGTCGATGTTAAGAAAGCCGTTGTGCATCCAGTACTTGACAAAGGGATGGCCGGTGGCCCCCTCGGACTGGGCAATCTCGTTCTCGTGGTGCGGGAACAACAGGTCCCGCCCGCCGGAGTGGATGTCCAGCGTATCGCCCAGGTAGGCCATGCTCATGGCGCTGCACTCAATGTGCCAGCCGGGCCGTCCGCTGCCCCAGGGGCTGTCCCACGCGGGCTCGCCGGGCTTCTCAGCCTTCCACAGGGCAAAGTCGGCCGGGGCCTCCTTCTCGTCCTCCACGTCCACGCGGGCGCCTGCATCCAGGTCGTCCACATCCTGGCCGCTGAGCTTGCCATACTCGGGGAAGGAGGCGGTGCGGTAGTACACCGTGCCGTTGCTTTCATAGGCCATGCCCTTGTCAATCAGCTGCTGCACCAGCGCAATAATCTGCGGGATGTGCTCGGTGGCGCGGGGATGCACCGTGGCCGGGCGGATGCCCAGGGCGCCTGCATCCTTGTAATACTCGGCAATGAAGCGGTCGCCCAGCTCCTTGACGGAGATGCCTTCCTCGCCCGCGCGGCGGATCATCTTGTCGTCAATGTCCGTAAAGTTCTGCACCAAAGTGACCTGATAGCCCTTGTACTCCAGATACCGGCGAAGCACGTCAAAGATGATGAATGGCCGCGCGTTGCCGATGTGGAAAAAGTCGTACACCGTGGGGCCGCAGGAATAGATGCCCACATGCCCCGGCTTGACCGGCACAAACTCCTCTTTTTTACGGCTCTGGCTATTGTAGATCTGCATAAGTCCTCCTAAATCGCGATGATGGTTGTTTCTTGCTGTGGTTCACCCGCGCGCCGCGCCTCCTGCACAAAGTACTCCTGCGCGCTGAAGGCCGGCCCCTGATCCTGCAGGTGCTCATACTCGTCATTTTCGCGCAGGCGCCAGCTTTGCAGGGTATCGCGCCACTGGGTTTCAAAGATGCCCATGATGCGGCGGGCGATGGCCGGGTCCTTTACGGGGGCGGTCAGCTCCACCCGCTTATCCAGGTTGCGGGTCATCAGGTCGGCCGATGAGATGAACACCTCGGGCAGGCCCCCATTGCGGAAGATGTACAGCCGGGAGTGTTCCAGAAACCGGCCGACGGTGGAGTGCACCGCGATGTTGCGGTGCCGCGACAGCCGCAGGCAACAGATGCCGCGCACCAGCAGCCGCACCTGCACCCCTTCTTCCGCCGCAGTGTAAATGGCCTCGATGATCTCGGGATCGGACAGGCTGTTCATCTTGGCGTCAAAGCCGGCGGGCAGCCCCTGGCGGACGTTGTCTGCCTCCACGCGCAGGCGGTCGATGAAGGCGCTCTTCATGGCGTAGGGCGAGGCCAGCAGATCGCGCATGGGGAACGTGTAGTTATACCCCGTGATGATGTTGAAAAACGCGCTGGCGTCCTCCCCGATCTGCCGGTCACAGGTCAGAATGCCCATGTCGGTGTACTGCCGGGCGGTGGCATCGTTGTAGTTGCCGGTGCCGATGTGCACATACTGGCGCAGGCCGTCCGGCTCGCGCCGCACCACCAAGGTGATCTTGGAGTGCGTCTTCCACCGGGGCACACCGTAGAGCACGTGGCAGCCCGCCGCCTCCAGTGTCTTGCACCAGTTGATGTTGTTCTCCTCATCAAAGCGGGCGCGCACCTCCACCAGCACGGTCACCTGCTTGCCCAGCTGCGCCGCGCGGGCCAGGCTGGGCACCAGCGTGCTCTTGGAGGACACGCGGTACAGCGTCTGCTTGATGGCCAGCACATGCGGGTCCTCCGCCGCCTCGCGGATGAAGCGCAGCACCGGGTCGAAGCTGTCGAAGGGGTGGTGCAAAAACAGATCGCCCCCGCGGATGGTGCGGAAGATACTTTCCCCCGCGTATAACCGCGGGTCGGTGGCCGGCTTAAAGGGCTCGTAGCGCAGCGCCTCAAAGCCGGGCAGGCCGTGCAGCTCGCGCATCATAAAGCGCAGGTCCAGCGGGCCGTCCACCTCCTGCACAATGCGGGCGGGGGCCTCCAGCGCCTTTTGCAGCCGCCGCATGATCTGGGCATTGCGCCGCTTGGGTACCTCCAGCCGCACGATCTTGCCGTAGCTGCGCCGCTTGATGGCCTTGCGCATCTCATCCACCAGGCTGTTCACATTCTCGATGTCGATGACAAAATCGGTGTTGCGCGTGATGCGAAACGGCATCGAGCCAATGGGGTCCATGTAGGGAAACAGGCGGCCCAAGTGCATGGTGATCAGGTCCTCCAGCAGCAGGCCGCACACCGCGCCCTCCCCCTGGGGCAGCAGCACCACGCGCTTGAGGGCCGCGGGCACGGGCACCAGGCTCAGCTGCGGCAGACCGCCCTTGTCCGACTGAAGAAGCACCGCGGTGTAGATGCGCTTGGCCGCCAGCAGCGGAAAGGGGTGGCTGGGGTTGATGGTGCGCGGCGTGAGCACGGGCATCACCTGGGCGTCAAAGTAGCCCGACAGCCAGGTGCGCTGCTCCTCCCCCAAGTCATCGGGGGCAAGGATGCGCAGGCCATGCCCCGAAAGCTGCGGGATCACCTGATCGTTGTAGATGGCATACTGCCGGGCCACCTGCTTTAACACCATGCGGCGGATGGCGCGCACCTGCTGAAGCGGCGTCATGCCCGCCGGATCGATGATCCGCAGGCCGGCATCGATCTTGCGCTCCAGCTTGCCCACCCGCACCATGAAGAACTCATCCAGGTTGCTGGACACGATGGACAGAAATTTAGCCCGCTCCAGTGGCGGGTTGTGCGGCCGCTCGGCCTCCAGCATCACCCGGCTGTTGAACCGCAGCCAGCTGAGCTCCCGGTTGACAAAGCGCTTTCGATCCGTCATGTCGTCCCCAAGTTCAGGTAATGCGGGCCGTCAGCTTGATCAGCGTCAGCTGCGGCCGGTTAAACAGGCGGAAGGGCATCCACCAGGGGTAGGCCCCGGAGGTGCCCAGCCCCGGGCTGATGTACTCGGGCACCGCGTAGACCATGGCCAGGCCGGATACCTCCCGGTCGTCCGGCAGCCAGCCGCGCAGGCCAATATCGCCCTTTGGCACATACACCGGCCCGATCAGCGGCAGGCGCCACTGGCCGTTGTTCCAGTGCCCGGCCAGTATCAGCGACACCGTGCCCGGGAAGTTGACCGCCTTTCGCTCCAGGCGCTCGCCCTCGTGCAGGCCGGCGACCGCTGTGCCGTCCAGCGGCACATGGCTGAGCAGCACATAGCAGTCATCGGGCTTCATCTCCTTGCGGGCCTCGTCCGCCCGGGCCAGCACATCCAGCTGATAGTCCACCACCCGCAGCGCGGCCGCGTCGTCGGGGGCGTCGCTGCGGCTGGCGATCAGCTCGTCGCGCCGCTCCTGCAGGGCAAAGGCCGCCGCCCGCAGGTCGGTGGTGTACAGGCTGGCCGGGCTGAACCATATGTTGCGCCCCTGATAGACCACATTGTGCGGGCTGTCCAGATAAATGGCGCCCGCCTCCTCGGCCCGACGGATAAAATCCGCCTTGACCTCGCCGCCGCCCACGTGGCGGCCGCGGATGGCCTCCGGGTCGTCATCACCGGCAATCAGAAACACCGGCACATCGTCTGGAAACAGCGCCAGCAAATCCAGCAGCGGCTGTACATCACCGCTGCGGCCCACCATGTCGCCCGTCAGGCACACGGCGCGGTAGTTCTCCAGCCTTATCAGCTGGCGGATGCGCTGCTGCGCCTCGCCAAAGCGGGCGGCATGCAGGTCGCTGAGGTGCAAAATGGGAAAGCCCTCGTACACCTGGGCCATGCCCGCCACCGTGACCGGCTGGTGCACCAGCGTGGCGTGGCTGTTGTTGACAAAGTTCAGCCCCATCACCAGCGCCAGCGCAAAGAAAAAAAGAAGGATATTCATCAGGCAGCCGGGATGCCGCTTCCTGCGCGGCGCAAACAGCAACCTGTCCCGTCTCCTGCCCATTCACCTTCCCCTTCCTTAGATATCGCATTATATCACACGGCATTGGCCCGTGCAATGCGGCAACAGCGCCTGCAGGCCTGCCCGCGGACGGCCGCGCGCAAAAAAGGCGGGATAAATACAGGGGCAAATACCGCCGACCTTTGGGGGCCTGTCCCCTCTTCGCAGGAAGATTGACACAATGGTCGCCCATGGGGGCATGCTTGTGGATGCATACCCCTTGTGCTATACTAAACGCAGGTAAACAACATCTGGGCGGCGGGACCGCCGCAAGGGATCCGAGTACCTGGCAAAGGGGGAGCTGCCTTGCAATACAAACCGCCAAGCGATGCAGACCGGCACGCCTTTCATCAGGGGCAAAGCCACAGCGCGTATAAGATGCTGGGTGCACACCCTGTCCGGCAGGATGGGGAGGACATGTGGCACTTTGCCGTGTGGGCGCCCAATGCCCGCGCGGTATCTCTGACGGGCGAGTTTTGTTTCTGGGACAAGGTAAAGCACCCCATGGAAAAGCAGCACGACGGCACCTGGGAGCTGCGGCTGCCCGACCGCCTGTTTACGCCCCAGGCCGACCCCGAGCGCTTCAACTACCCGGACGCTGCCAGCAAGCTGCGCAGCTACAAATATGCCATTTTGGGTGAGGACGGCGAGGTGCACCTTAAGGCCGACCCCTACGCCTTTCAAAGCGAGCTGCGCCCCAATACCGCAAGCCTGCTGTGCGACCTGTCGGGCTATACCTGGGGCGATGACGAGTGGATGCAGCGGCGCGCCAGCTGGAACCCCTACCGCAGCCCCATCAACATCTACGAACTGCACCTGGGCAGCTGGCGGCGAGATGAATATGGCGAGATGCTCACCTACGGCGAGATTGCCGACCAGCTGATCCCCTATATCCAGGAAATGGGCTACACCCATGTGGAGCTGCTGCCCGTGATGGAGCACCCGCTGGACATGTCCTGGGGCTATCAGGTGACGGGCTACTATGCCCCCACCGCCCGCCACGGCCAGCCCCGGGACTTCATGCGCTTTGTAGACCGCCTGCACCAGGCCAACATCGGGGTAATCCTGGACTGGGTGCCCGCTCACTTCCCCCGCGACGAGATCGGCCTGCGCCGGTTTGACGGCACGCCCTGCTACGAGCATGTGGACCCGCGCCGCGCCGAGATGCCCCAGTGGGGCACCATGCTGTTTGACTATGGGCGCGGCGAGGTGTGCAGCTTTCTGATCAGCAACGCCTGCTTCTGGCTGAAATACTACCATGCGGATGGCCTGCGCTGCGACGCGGTCAGCTCCATGCTGTACCACGACTTTGGCCGGGAGGACGGCGACTGGTCGCCCAACCGCTACGGCGGCAATGAAAATCTGGAGGCCATCGCCTTTTTGCGCCGCCTTAACGAGGTGATCTACCGCGAGCACCCCGGCGCCATGACCATCGCGGAGGAGTCCAGCTCCTTCCCCATGGTGACCCAGCCCACCTACCTGGGCGGCCTGGGCTTCGGCTTCAAGTGGAACATGGGCTGGATGAACGACATGCTCAGCTACATCAAGGTAGACCCATACTTCCGCGGGGGCAGCCACCAGAAGCTGACCTTTTCGCTGCACTACGCCTTCAGCGAAAACTACATTTTGCCCTTCTCCCACGATGAGGTGGTGCACGGCAAGCACTCCATGCTGGATAAGCAGCCCGGCGACCTGTGGCAGAAGTTTGCCGGCCTGCGCGCCCTGTACGGGTACACCATGGCCCACCCGGGCAAAAAGCTGCTGTTCATGGGCAGCGAGTTCGGCCACTTCATCGAGTGGAAGGATGATGACCAGCTGGACTGGTTCCTGCTGGTATACGAGCGGCACCCGGACATGCAGCGCTATGTGAAGGCGCTCAACCGCTTCTACCTGGATCACCCCGCCTTCTGGGAGGTGGAGGACGGCTGGGACGGCTTCCAGTGGCTGGAGGCAAACGACACGCAAAACAGCGTGATTATCTTCATGCGCTGGGACAAGGCCGGCCGCGGCATCGTGTGCGTCACCAACTACACGCCGGTGTTTCACCCGCGCTACCGCTTTGGCCTGCCGGCCAAGGGCAGGGTGACCGAGGTGCTCAACTCCGACCTTAAGGAGTATGGTGGCTCCGGCCAGGCAAACGCCCGCCCCGTGGCCTCGCAGCCCATCCCCCATCACGAGTTTCCCTGCTGCGTGGACGTATGCGTCCCGCCGCTGGCAACTGTATATTTCACCTTTACCAGGCAAGAACATCAACCAAAACGCAAGGAGGAATAGCCTATGCCCCGCAAGAAAAAATGTGTTGCCATGTTGTTGGCCGGCGGCCAGGGCAGCCGGCTGGGCATTTTGACCCGCCACACCGCCAAGCCCGCCATCCCCTTTGGCGGCAAGTACCGCATCATCGATTTCCCGCTGAGCAACTGCTCCAACTCGGGCATCGACGTGGTGGGGGTGCTGACGCAGTGGCAGCCGCTGGAGCTCAACGCCTACATCGGCTCCGGCAGCCCCTGGGACCTGGACCTCTCCTCCGGCGGGGTGTATGTGCTTCCTCCCTACATGAAGGCCGGGGCGGGCGAATGGTACTCGGGCACGGCCAATGCCATCTATCAAAACCTGGCGTTCATCGAGCAGTTCAACCCGGACTATGTGCTCATCCTGTCGGGCGATCACATCTACAAGATGGACTATGCCGACATGCTGGCCCACCACATTGAGAAGGAGGCCGCGGTCACCATCGCGGTGCGCCAGGTGCCCTGGGAGGAGTGCAGCCGCTTTGGCATCATGAACACCGACGCGCAGGGCAACATCATCGAGTTTGAGGAGAAGCCCGCCAACCCCAAATCCAACAATGCCTCCATGGGTGTATATGTGTTCACCTGGCAAAAGCTGCGCGACCTGCTGATCAGCGACGAGCAAAACCCCGACAGCGACAACGACTTCGGCAAAAACATCATCCCCACCATGCTGGCGGATGGCGAGCGCCTGACGGCCTACAGCTTCAACGGCTACTGGAAGGACGTGGGCACCATCGAAAGCCTGTGGGATGCCAACATGGACCTCTTGCAGACACCCGTGCCCATCGACCTGCATGATCGCAGCTGGCGCATCTACGCCCGCAACATCGGCATGCCGCCCCACTACATCGCGCCCTCGGGCGAGGTATCGGGTAGCCTCGTCACCGAGGGCTGCGTCATCAAGGGCAGCGTGAAGGGCAGCGTGCTGTCGGCCGGTGTGCAGGTAGAGGAAGACGCCCAGGTGATCGACAGCGTGATCATGCCGTCGGCCCGCATCGCCAAGGGAGCCAAAGTCATCCGCAGCATCATCGCCGAGGATGCCGTCATCGAAAGCGGCTGCCAGGTAGGCGAAGAGGAGGGGGACATCACCCTGATTGGTAACAACACCGTGCTCAAGGCAGGCACCGTGGTGCCCGCCGGCCAGCAGGTCAGCAAGGAGGGGAGCACAACATGAAAAGGGATATTGTTGGGCTGATCTACACGGGGGAGCGCATCGACCAGCTGCGCGACCTGACGCGCATACGCTCCGTGGCAGCGCTGCCGGTGCTGGGCCGCTACCGGATGATTGACTTCATCCTGTCCAGCATGATCCACTCGGAGATTCACAACATCGGCATCATCATGCAGAAGAACTACCACTCTTTGATGGATCACCTGGGCAGCGGGCGGGAGTGGGACCTGCACGGCAAGCGCAACGGCATGACCATCCTGCCGCCCTACATGTCCCGCGACAATGTGGGCGTGTACGAGGGGCTGCTGGACGCCCTGCGCAGCAACATCGGCTTCCTGCGCCGCAGCAAGGAGCGCTACATCGCCGTCACCGACAGCCACATTCTCTTCTCGGTGCAGTACGAGAAGATGCTGGCCCACCACCTGGAAAACGGCGCCGACATCACGCTGCTTTACACCAAGGACCGCAGCGCCCGCCGCAACGGCGCCGGCCGCTACCTGGAGGTGGACGCCCAGGGCACCGTGCACCAGATCGAGTGCGACCCCTCCATCCCCCGGTATGAGAACACCTACATGTCCGCCTTCCTGGTGCGGCGCGAGCTGCTGATCGACCTGGTGGACCGCGCGGTATCCGCCGGCTACCACCACTTCACCCGCGAGCTGCTGACCCACATTCTTCGCGACAAGAGCTACAAGGTGTGCGGCTTTGAGTGCCCGGGCAGCGTGTGGGTGATGGACTCGGTGGAGAGCTACTTCAAGGCCAACATGGATTTCCTCGTCGCCGAAAACCGCGCCCGCATCTTCAACCCGGACAAGCCCGTATGGACCAAGCTGCGCGACGAGATGCCCACCCACTACATGGATGGGGCCGACGTCAGCAACTCCCTGATTGCCGACGGCTGCATCATCCAGGGGCGGGTGGAGAACTCCATCCTGTTCCGCGGCGTGCAGATCAAACCCGGCGCCAGCGTGAAAAACTGCATCGTCATGCAGGATGCCATCATCCAGCGCAATGTGGAACTGGCCTATGCCATCCTCGACAAACAGGTCACCGTGCGCGAGAATACCCGCATGATGGGCCCGGCAGGCTATCCCCTGGTGGTACCCAAAGCCTTGACAATCTGAAGCTGAACCTGTAACTTTTTCCCGGAACACCGATTGGAAGGAGTGAACCCAGTGAGGATTTTATTTGCCGCCAGCGAGTGCGTACCCTTTATCAAGACCGGCGGGCTGGCCGACGTGGTGGGCTCCCTGGCGCCGGTGCTGGCGCAAAAGGGCCACGACGTGCGCGTCATTTTGCCCAAGTACGCGGCGATCCCCGAGAAATTCGAGAACAATATGCACCACGTGGTGGACTTTGAGGTGCAGCTGGGGTGGCGCAGGCAGTACTGCGGCATCGAGGCCCTGGAGCAGGACGGCGTCACCTACTACTTTGTGGACAACCGCTATTACTTTGGCCGCAACTATATCTACGGCCTGGGCGGCGATGAGTACGAGCGCTTCGCCTTCTTCGCGCGGGCGGTGCTCAACAGCCTGCCGCTGATCCCCTTTGAGCCGGAGGTCATCCACGCCCACGACTGGCAGGCCGGCATGGTGCCGGCGCTGCTGCGCATCCAGTATTCCCACCTGCCTGCCTACAACAACATCAAGACCGTGATGACCATCCACAACCTGCAGTATCAGGGCATCTTCGGCATCCGGGATGTGCAGGATGTGCTGCACCTGCCCGACAGCGTATTCACTGACGACAAGTTAGAGTGCCACGGCGCGGCCAACTACCTCAAGGCCGGCCTGGTGTACGCGGATGAGGTCACCACCGTCAGCCCCAGCTACGCCGAGGAGATCCAGACCAGCTACTACTGCGAGCGGCTGGACGGCCTGCTGCGCGCCAAGCGCGACCACCTCACCGGCGTGCTCAACGGCATCGACACGGTGGAGTACGACCCGACGGGTGACCCCAGCATCGCCCAGACCTACTCGGTGGACGACATGTCCGGCAAGGCCGTCTGCAAGCGCGCCCTGCAGGAGCAGCTGGGCCTGGAGGTGCGCCCCGACGTGCCCGTCATCGGCATGGTGAGCCGCCTATCCAACCAGAAGGGGCTCGATCTGGTGGACTATGTGATCGCCGACATCATGCGCGAGGATGTGCAGCTGGCCGTGTTGGGCATGGGCGACAGTCGCTATGTCAACCTGTTCAGCTGGGCCGAGCAGAACTACCCCGGCCGCGTGGCCGCCCGCTTTGCCATGGATCACGACCTGGCGCACCGCATCTACGCGGGCAGCGACATGTTCCTCATGCCCTCGCAGTTTGAGCCCTGTGGCCTCAGCCAGATGATCAGCCTGCGCTACGGCACCGTGCCCATCGTGCGCGAGACCGGCGGCCTGCGCGACACCGTGCTCAGCTATAACGACTACACGAACGCCGGCAATGGCTTCACCTTCTTCAACTACAACGCCCACGACATGCTGCACACCCTCCAGCGGGCGCTGCACTACTACCACAACCGCAAGGACGTGTGGAAGACGCTGATGGAGCGCGGCATGAGCGGCGACTACAGCTGGCGGCACTCGGCCGAGATGTACATCTCGCTGTACCAGAGCATTCTGCCCGGCGACAACGGCTACGCTAAGCCCATTCAGGGCGATCCGCACGAGCAGCCGGCCCCCAAGGCCCCGAAGGCCCCGGCCAAAAAAACTGCGGCCAAAGCGGACGCCAAGCCCGTCACCGACCCCCACGAGCCCAAGCAGGCCGCCGCCAAGTCTGCCGCAAAGCCGGCGGCGAAGCGGACCACGGCCAAGGCCGCGCCCGCCAAGGCCACGGCCAGAAAGCCTGCCGCCAAGCCCGCAGCCAAGGTCATCGACCCGCACGAAAAGGCACCGGTCAAGAAAAAGCCGGCTGCTAAGAAGTAACACCCTGTTCGTTAACGATGAGGGCCCCGCAGCTTTGCGGGGCCCTTGCGGGTATTTGATAATAAAGGGAGCGAAGAACCTTACTCGTCCTCTTCCTCTTCGCGGACGGCGGATTCGACGATCTTCTTGGCCACATCCTGGGGCACTTCCTCATAGCGCTCAAAGGCCATGGTGAAGCTGCCGCGCGCCTGGGTGCGGCTGCGCAGGTCGGTAGCGTACTTGAACATCTCGCTCATGGGGATCTCGGCGACCACCTGCTGCATGCCGCCCACCTGATTCATGCCCATGATGCGGCCGCGGCGGGTGCTGACATCGCCCATGATGTCGCCCATGTATTCGTCGGGCACAAGCACCTCGACATGCATGATGGGCTCCAGCAGCACGGGGCTGGCATCGGCGCAGCCCTTCTTGTAGGCGATGCGGGCAGCGGTTTTAAACGCCATTTCGGAGGAGTCTACCGCGTGAGAGGAGCCATCGTACAGCTTGGCGCGCAGGCCCACCATGGGGTAACCCGCCAGCACGCCCTTGACGATGTTCTCGCGCAGGCCCTTTTCCACCGAGGGGATGAAGTTGCGCGGCACCGCGCCGCCCACCACTGCGTCCACAAACTCGAACTCGACGTTGGTGTCACCAATGGGGGAGAACTCGATCCACACGTCGCCGAACTGGCCGTGGCCGCC
>Ga0123333_10000669_pt1 | contig 37516 bp, 24 predicted proteins | sample BioC12SIPDNA_3_FD_89957 | JGI IMG/M metagenome (GOLD analysis project Ga0123333, IMG submission 89957) | Anaerobic biogas reactor microbial communites from Washington, USA - Biogas_R2_B C12 SIP DNA | ecosystem: Engineered > Bioreactor > Anaerobic > Unclassified | place: Washington, USA...
GCGGCCATGCTGGTGGGCGGGCTCGGGCTGGCCCCCGCGGGCAACATCGGCGACCGGATCGCCATTTTCGAGCCGGTGCACGGCTCCGCCCCCGACATCGCGGGCCAGGGCATCGCCAACCCCAGCGCGGCGATGCTCAGCGCGGGGATGCTGCTGGACTATCTCGGCCAGGCCGAGGCGGGGGCGCGCGTGCGAACGGCCGTGTTCGCCGCCCTGCAAGCCGGACACCTCACGCCCGACCTGGGCGGCACGAGCACCACCGCAGAGGTGGGCGATTTCATCCTGAACCAGATCACAAACGGATAGAAGGAGAACATACCATGACCGGAACTTGTCCCGATTGCGACGCCGAGATCACCTTGGAAGGTGTGGTGAAAGGCGAGTTGGTCGTCTGCCCCGATTGCGGAGTCGAGCTAGAAGTCGTCAGCGTGGACCCGCTCGAGTTCGAGCTGGCCCCGGAAGAGGAAGAGGATTGGGGCGAATAATTCGCGCCCCGCACGAGCAACCACACACTGGAGATCACCGATGAAAGTAGGCATCCTGTATTCCCGCGCGCGCGTGGAAGAGAAACTGCTGATCGAGGCTCTGGAGAGCCGCGGCGTCAGCTATGACCTGATCGACGACCGCGAGCTCATCATGGACATGGGAAAAAGCAGCCTGAGCTATGATGTGATCCTGGAGCGCTGCATCAACCATTCCCGCGCCCTCTATGCGCTGCGCATCCTCCAGGACTGGGGCATCCCCACCGTCAATACACACGAGGTCGCCATGACCTGCGGCGACAAGCTGCTCACCACCAGCGCGCTGATCCGCGCCGGCGTGCCCTCGCCGCGCACCCTGGTGGCCTTCACCTCGGAATCGGCGCTGCAAGCCATCGAGCAACTCGGCTACCCCGTGGTGCTCAAGCCGGCTGTGGGCTCCTGGGGGCGGCTCCTTTCCAAGATCAACGACCGCGAGGCCGCCGAGACGGTGCTGGAGCACAAGGAAGTCCTGGGCAGCTATCAGCATTCGATCTTTTACATCCAAGAGTACGTCCGCAAGCCAATGCGCGACATCCGCGGCTTTGTGGTGGGCGACGAGACCATCTGCGCCATCTATCGCGACTCGTCCCACTGGATCACCAACACCGCGCGCGGCGGCCAGGCCTCCAATTGCCCGGTGACGCCCGAGCTGAACGCGCTCTGCGTGGCTTCTGCCAAGGCGGTGGGCGGTGGAGTGCTGGCCGTGGACGTGCTGGAAGACCCCGACCGGGGCTACCTGGTGAGCGAGGTCAACTATACCATGGAGTTCCGCAACAGCATCGCCACCACCGGCGTGAACATCCCCGACCGCATGATCGATTATGCGCTCCAGGTCGCCAAGAACGGCGGAGCCAGACGATGATCCCGCTGCTTGCGTATGGGGTGAACACGAGGTTCACCCCTACTCCGACACCGGTAGGGGCGAACCTCGTGTTCGCCCTCCTTGTGTTTGCCCTCCTCGCGCCCGCCCGATGCCACGGAGCCGGCCATGCCCATTAACCCCGAAGCCCTGCTCCAAGAGATGCTGGAAACCCCCAGCCTCTCCGGCCAGGAGCGGGCGGTCGCCGAGCTGCTGGTGCGCCGGATGGGCGAGATCCCCGGCATGCGCGCCTGGCGGGACGAAGCGGGCAACGCCGTGGGCGTCCTGGGCGATGGGCCGGAGGACATCGTGCTGCTCGGCCACATGGACACCGTGCCCGGCGACATCCCCGTCCGCCGCGAGGGCGACCTGCTCCGTGGCCGCGGCGCGGTGGACGCCAAAGGTCCGCTGGCCACCTTTGTCTCGGCGGTGGCGCAGGCGGGGCCGCAGCCCGGCAAGCGCTTTGTCATCATCGGCGCGGTGGAGGAGGAGGCCCCCAGCTCGGCTGGCGCGCGGCACATCGTGGGGCGCTACCGCCCCGCCGCGGCCATCATCGGCGAGCCCAGCGACTGGGACCGCATCACGCTGGGCTACAAGGGCAGCCTGGTGGCGCAATACACCGTGGCGCGGGCGGGGGAGCACTCCTCCGGCCCCAACGCCAACGCCGCGGAAAAGGCCGTGGATTTCTGGATTCGGGCCCGCGACTATGCCGCGAGCTGGAACGGCGGGCAGCCCCGCTCCTTCGCCACGCTGGACCCCGCCCTGCGCGCCATCTGGAGCGAGGACGACGGGCTGTTCAACCACGCCACGGCGCTCATCTCTTATCGCGTGCCCCTGGAATGCTCCTTGGCCGAGCTGAAAGGGGCGATGCCAACCTGGTTCGACGAGGGTCAGCTCACCATCGTCAGTGCGGAGGAGCCCTTCAAGGCCGAGCGGAACACAGCACTGGTGCGCGCCTTCTTGGAGGCGATCCGCCAGGAGGGCGGCAAACCACGGTTTGCCCTCAAGCACGGCACCTCGGACATGAACATCGTCGGTCCGGCCTGGGGCTGCCCCATGCTGGCCTATGGTCCCGGCGACTCGAACCTCGACCATACCCCCCACGAGCACATCAGCCTGGCCGAGTACCGCCGGGCCATCGCGGTGTTGAGCCGAGTGCTTGTGTCGCTGGCGCAATAGGATTCTGACCAGATTTGATCTTGGACCAATTTGGTGTATAATGGGATTGTAAAGACGTTGCACAGGACGAGTAGCCGCGCGGCCGCTCCAGGGAGAAGGGGTCATGACTGCAAGCCCCTTCAGCACAAGCGCAGCGAAAACCACCTGTGCCGGAACAACCGCCGGCGGCAGTTGTTCTAGGTCGAGCGCCGGAACGGCACCCAGTGCCCAGTATGGCGCTACGGAGGCACCCGTTAACGGCCACAACGAGGTCAGGGCTCCGCGCATGGGCTCCATGCCGCCCTGACAAGTTGGGTGGAACCGCGTGAGGTCATGCCTCTCGGCCCGATAGCCGAGAGGCTTTTTTTATTTGGAGGAGGGCACCATGTCAGAGCATCAGCAAGCACCCGATCTGGAGCGCATGCGCCATTCCGCATCGCACGTCATGGCCGAGGCCGTGCAAGAGATCGTCCCTGGCGCCAAGCTGGGCATCGGCCCGGCCATCGACACCGGCTTCTATTACGATTTCGACCTGCCGCGCCCCCTGACTCAGGAGGATCTGAAGGCCATCGAGGAGCGCATGGCCGAGATCATCAAGGGGCGTTACCCCTTCCAGCGCACCGAGGTCACCCGCGAGGAAGCGCTCAAGCTCTTTGCCGATCAGCCCTACAAACAGGAGTTGATCCGCGAGCTGCCGGAGGACGAGGTTATCTCGGTGTACAAGCACCACAACTTTATGGACCTGTGCCGCGGCCCCCACGTGGAGCACACGGGACAGGTCCCCATGAAGGGGATCAAGCTGCTCAACATCGCCGGGGCCTACTGGCGCGGCGACGAGAAGCGCCCCATGCTGCAACGGATCTATGGCGCGGCCTTCCCGAACCGCCAAGAGCTGGACAACTATATCCACTTTCTGGAAGAGGTGGAGCGCCGCGACCATCGGCGCCTGGGCCAGGAGCTGGACCTCTATAGCATGCACGAGCTGGGCGGCCCCGGGCTGGTCTACTGGCATCCCAAGGGCGCGCTGATCCGCGAGACCATCGAGAACTTTTGGCGGCAGGAGCACCGCAAGCGCGGCTATGATCTCGTGTACACGCCGCACATCGGCAAGCTTGATCTCTGGAAGACCAGCGGGCACTGGGGCTTTTATCGCGAGAGCATGTATGCCCCCATGGTGGTGGACGATGTGGAGTACTTGCTCAAGCCCATGAACTGCCCCTTCCATATCCTGATGTACAACACGCGGACGCACAGCTATCGCGAGATGCCGATGCGGTGGGGCGAACTGGGCACGGTCTATCGCTACGAGCGCTCCGGCGTGCTGCAAGGCATGTTGCGCGTGCGCGGCTTTACGCAGGACGACGCCCACATCTTTTGCCGTCCCGACCAACTGGAAAACGAGTTGGTCAGCGTCATCGAACTGGCCCGGTTCATGTTGCAGACCTTTGGCTACAAGGAATACGACATCGAGCTATCGGTGCGCGACCCGCTCAACAAGGCCAAATACGTCGGTGACGATGCCAGTTGGGAGATGGCCGAGACGGCGCTGGTAAACGCGCTGCACGCCACCAACCTCGCCTACAAGCGCGTGGAAGGCGAGGCCAAGTTCTACGGCCCGGCCATCGACATCAAGGTCAGGGACGCGCTGGGCCGCGGCTGGCAGGGCCCTACCATCCAGGTGGACTTTAACGAGCCGGAACGCTTTGACGTCAACTATGTGGGCGAGGATGGGCAGCCTCACCGCGTGGTGATGGTCCACCGCACCGTGGTCGGCTCCATGGAGCGCTTTGTCGCCGGGCTGATCGAGCACTATGCCGGGGCTTTCCCGGTGTGGCTGGCCCCGGTGCAAGCCACGGTGATCCCCATCGCCGACCGGCACAACGACTATGCCTGGGAAGTGGCCAAGCGGCTCAAAGCTGAAGGCTTCCGCGTCGAGGTGGATGACCGCAGCGAGCGCATGAACGCCAAGATCCGCGACGCGCAGATGCAAAAGGTGCCCTACATGCTGGTGGCCGGGGATCGCGAGGCCGGCGAGGGCACGTTGGCGGTGCGCCGCCGTGACGGGCAGAACCCTGGCACGATCTCGGTGGACGCCTTCCTGGAGATGTTGCGCGGCGACGTGGCGAGCAAAGTCATCTTTTGAGGCGCGGCAACGGCGCTTGCAAAATCGGTTGTGTTATGCTAGAATAGCCAACCATGAAGCAGCCTTGGATGCCTCAAGAACGTCAGGTTGGCGATAGCGACACGCTGCAGATCTCGGACCCCGCCGGGTCCCGAGAATCGGTGCTGCTTCTATGTAACTGAAAGCCAAGAGGATGGGCTGGCAGGCTGCGCGGCGATACAGGCCGACCGCAGCTCTCCAGCCCATCAATGTTTCTACGATACAAGCATCCCCTCGCAACGGTAACGTGGAAAGGAGCACAATCGACTTGGCAGAGCGAGCAGCCAAAACCGCGACCCCGCCAAAGAAACGGGGCGCCAAACTCATTCTGACGGATATTATCGGCGTTTTGCTCATTATCCTGGCCCTGTGGCTGCCCCCCGTGGCCCTCGGAAAACGGGTGCTGCGCCTGGGCTACCCCTCGATCGGCAAGGACGGCGGCATCATCGCGGCCGACAACGGGGCGGCGCTGAGCATCGCGGCGGGCAACCTGAGCAAGACGCTCAAGATGCGCATGCAAACCCTGGTCCCCGGACAACAGACCGAGGACACCGAGGCCGTGGAGGCCATGAAGACGCTGCCCACCCGTGTGGACGCCGTCGGCCCCTACTATACCTTCGAGGCCTATGGCCCGCAGCCCAACGAGGCCATCCTGGTGCTGCCCATCCCGGAGGCGGCGAACCCCGACCTGCTGGACCTCTACACCTGGACGCCCAAGGGGTGGGCCTGGACGCCCTGCGACGTGTTGGGCGCCGACGGTCGGGTGGAAGCAAACCTGGCCGAGCTCCCGCGGGTGGCCGTGCTGGCCCAGGACAAGACGATGGGCCCCAGCGTGTCCGCCTACCTCTCTCGCTTTGGCGCGCCTACGACCGAAACCATGGCCCTGATGAGCGAGATCAGCCCCGATGGCGCCTACGTGCAAGACACCGGCGCCCTCGGCGGCCTCGCCGAGGTAGCCGACACCAACGCCGCGCAGACCAGCGCGATCCTGCCCACGCTCAGCAACGTCTATGAGGGCGTCGTGCGCAGCGATTGGGTGGATAACCTGCTGATCGACGAGCCCATGCTCCAGTCCCATGTGGCCACCGTGGTGGATTGGGTCACTGGCGGAGGCTATGACGGCGTCAACCTGGCCTATTCCGGCGTGGACCCGGCCCTCCGCGAGGACTTGACCCGTCTGGTGGAGACGCTCGCGGACCAGTTGCACGCGCAGAACAAGCTCCTGAGCATCCAGGTCGACCGCCCGACCCAGGTCTCTGAGGACGAGTGGACCACGGGCGCCTATGACTGGATTCGCCTGGGGCGCGCCGTGGATACCTTCCGCGTCCCCACGCTCCTCGACCCCGCCGCCTATATTCAGGACGGGCAGATGGAGAGCCTGCTGACCTGGGCCACCCGCCAGGTGGATCGCAGCAAGATCCAGGTGGTCATCTCCACCTATAGCCGCGATATGGCCGGCAGCTCGGTGCAGGATCGGCCCTACGTCGAGGCGCTGGCCGACGCCAGCCAGGTGATGCTGCAAAACGCTTCCTACACGGTGGAGGCCGGCGCGCCGCTTTCGGTGCAACTGGCCCACCTGCTGGATTCGGCAGGCATCCAGTTCGACGAGGCCAGCCGGAGCCACTGGTTCGCCTATCGCGACGCGGCGGGCCAGGCGCACACCGTCTGGCTGGAGAACGCCTCGAGCATCGCCCGCAAGCTGGAGATCATCTCCCAGTTCCAGTTGCAGGGCGTGACCATGGAGCACCTGCTGGGCGAGCAGAACGACACCCGCATCTGGGACGTGCTGGCCAACTTTCAGGATGCTTGTCTGGAACAGGTCCAGTGCGATTTCTCTGTGGTTTATACCCTGCAGAACGAGCAGGGCGCCCAGGTCGCTCAACAGGTCGTCTCGCTGAGCGGTCCGCAGGCCGCCCAACCCGCGGCTCTGGCGCCGCAGATCTCGGGCGCTCCTGGCCTTAGCTCGGCGCAGGCGCAAGGCGAAGGGTCCGCGGTCGGGGTCGTGATCGAAGCCCCCGAAGCGCCGGGCAAGTACATCCTGGCCGCCGCGATCGGCCCTGCCGATGGGCAGAGCACGCCGGTGCCCGGCATCCAGGTGGTCTTCGAGGTGCCCTCGCCGACGCCCACGCCCACCAACACGCCCACCAACACGCCTACCCACACGCCCACCTATACACCCACGCCCACGGATACGGCGACCTTTACGCCGACCCACACGCCGACGGTGACCAATACGCCGCTGCCGGTGACGCCCACGCCCAAGCCAGTGGCGCGCTCGGTTTCCGGCACGGGCTTTGGCTATGGCATCCAGGCCGACATGATCACCGATGGCGATCATGGACGCATCCTCGGCGCCGTGCAGCAGATCGGCTTCCGCTGGGTCAAGCAGCAAGTGGAATGGTTCCGCTATAACCCCGGCCCTGGACAATACGACTGGGGCGCGCTGGACCGCATCGTGGATAGCTGCAACGCGGCGGGCATTAACGTCATGTTCAGCGTCGTGAAGGCTCCCCGCTGGGCCCGTCCTGCGGGGGATACGGACGAGGGGCCGCCTTCCGACCCCAACACCTATGGCACCTTCATGCGCGAGCTGGCCGCCCGCTACAAGGGCCGCGTCAAGGCCTACGAGATCTGGAACGAGCAGAACCTCTACTACGAGTGGGGCGGGCTCGGCGGCAAGCTGAACGCCGGACGCTACGTCGAGCTGCTCAAGGCCGCCTATCGCGGGGTCAAGGACGGGGACCCGGGCGCCATCGTCATCTCGGGCGCGCTCACGCCCACCGGCGTCAGCGACGGCAATATCGCCATCGACGACCGGACCTACCTGGAGCAGATGTACCAGGCGGGGATGAGGAACTATTGCGACGCCGTTGGCGCGCATCCCAGCGGCTACAATAACCCGCCCGACGCGGATTGGCGCACCTATTCGGACCCCACCGCCGCCTTTGGCGCCAGGGGACACCCAAGCTGGTTCTTCCGCGGCACGGTGGAAAGCTACTACAACATCATGTCCAAGTATGGCGACGGCGGGAAAAAGATCTGGATCACCGAGTTCGGCTGGGCCTCGGTTCAGGGGCTCGGCGTGCCTCCCGCCCGGGGCTACGAGTACGCCGCCGACAATACCGAAGACGAGCAGGCGCAGTATATCGTCCGCGCCTACCAGATGGGCCGCAACTATGGCTTCGTCGGGGTCATGTTCCTCTGGAACCTGAACTTTGGCCCCGTCTCGGGCGCGAGCGACGAAAAGGCCGCCTTCGGCATCGTCCGGCCCGACTGGGGCGCGCGGCCGGCCTTCGCCGCGCTGGCGAACATGCCCAAATAGGCGCCCCGGCTCTCCGCATCTCCTCACCATCGAGCACGGGCTGCGGTTGCCCGTGCTCGATGACTTTTCGAAACACGACGTAGAACCAAGGAGGATATCCATGCCAAACAAAGGTCTGGCAAGCTCCAAGCCCTGGATGCTCGCCCTGGCAGCCCTGCTGCTCCTGGTGGGCGCCGGGGGCCTGCTCTGGGCCTGCGCCCCCTCGCCCGAGGTCGCCGTGGAGGTCGCTACCCGGACGCCCAAGCCATCCTTCACGCCAACCGTGGCGGCTCAAGCGCCGACGGCCACGCTGCCGCTGCCCACCGCAACGATCGTTCGCGCGGCGGAGCAGGCCACGAACACAATAGTTATCGCCAATACGGCGACGTCGACGGCGACCGCGCTGCCGCCGACCGACACGGCCGTGCCGCCCACCGTGACCAACACACCCGTCCCGCCCACGTCGACGCCGGTGCCCGCCACGGACACGCCAGCGCCGACCGCCACGCCGTCCCCGCCCCCGGCCAAGTCCTTGCGTATGAACTCGCCCGAGTATGGGATGCAGGCCTTCCTCTGGTGGCGGCCCGAGGTCGCCAGCCGCGACATGGGGGCCATTCACGACGCCGGGTTCACCTGGATCAAGCAGGACTTTGCCTGGCGCGAGATCGAAGGCACGGGCAAGGGGCAATTCGACTGGAGCCGCACCGACTGGATCGTCTCCGAAGCCAACAAGCTGGGGATCGACCTCATGGTGCGGGTGGATCGGCAGCCCTATTGGGCGCGCGCCAGCGAGGCCGAGAACGGCCCGCCGGACAAGTATCAGGACCTGGCCGACTTTTGCTTCGCGCTGGCCAGCCGCTATCAGGGCCGCATCCGCGCCTACGAGATCTGGAACGAGCCCAACCTGGCCCGCGAATGGGGCGGCCAGCCCCCCGACCCGGGCGCCTACGTCAAGCTGCTCAAGACAGCCTATGCCGCCATCAAGCGCGCCGACCCCAACGCCATGGTCATCAGCGCGGGGCTGACCCCCACCGGCACCTGGTCCAACGAAGCCATGCCCGATGACGTCTACCTGGACAACATGTACCAGGCCATGGGCGGCAATAGCAACGGCTACTTTGACGTGCTGGGCGCGCACGGGGCGGGCTACAAGGCGCCCCCCGAGATGAGCCCGGACGAGGTGGCCAGCAACCCCGCCTATGGCGGGCATCGCATCTTTTGCTTCCGCCGCGTGGAGGACCTGCGCAACATCATGGTCAAGTATGGCGACGGCAACAAGCAAGTGGCGCTGCTCGAGTTCGGCTGGACCAGCGACCCGATTCACGAAGCCTACGCCTGGCATCGCGTGTCGGAGGAGGAAAAAGCCGATTACCTGGTGCGCGCCTACAAGTGGGCCAAGGAGAACTGGTCGCCGTGGATCGGGCTGATGAACCTCATCTTTTTTGCCAACCCCGACTGGACCGAGCAGAACGAGGAATACTGGTGGGCCGTCACCGAGCCAGGCTATCCGGAACTCAAGCCGCGACCGGCCTATAACGCGCTCAAGGCGATGCCCAAGTAGAGCGGGGCGTCAAGCAAAAGCGGGGGAGATCATCCCCCGCTTTCTTTATCCTCCGGAGCCCAGGGGAACTGAGTTGGCTCCCCGCGAGAGATGAACGCCTTGATCTGGCGCTGGAGCTGGCTGCGTGGCACCAGGATGCGGCGCCCGCACCCCAAGCACTTCAGGCCGATATCGGCGCCCAAGCGGACCACGCGCCATTCGTCGCTGCCGCAGGGGTGTTGCTTGCGCAGCTTGACGACATCATCCATGCGAATATCCAGCACCATGCTCCGCTCCCCATGATTCCATCCTGTTGCGCTGATTATAGCATGGCCCCGGCGATCTGTCCACCCTTGCGCTGCCTGGCCCGAGCAGGGCTTTACCTTTCGGCCGAGCCCGTGTATAATGATCGGTGAGATCACCAACCGACCAGCAAGCCCCGCCCAAGCGGGCGCGGCCTTGGACATAAAGAGGAGCTATCCTGCATGCCTGTCGAAATCACCTGGTATGGACATTCCTGCTTTCGCATGATGAGCCGCGGCGAGCCTGCGGTGGTCACCGACCCGTATGAGGATACCGTCGGCTACACGCTGCCCAGCCTGCGCGCTGATATCGTCACCGTCAGCCACGACCACCGCGACCACAACAACCACAAGGCAGTGCGCGGGCGGCCCCACGTGATCTCTGGGCCGGGCGAATACGAGATCGGCGGCGTGTTCATCACCGGCATCTCGACCTACCACGATCGCGCCCAAGGCGGCGAACGCGGCAAGAACACCATCTATCTGCTCGAGTTCAGCGACCTGAAGGTGCTGCACCTGGGCGATCTGGGCCACGTTCCCGCCCAGGCGCAGGTGGGCGACCTGGGCACCGTGGACGTGCTCTTTGTCCCCGTTGGCGGCGGCCCCACCATCAACGCCGCGCAAGCGGCCGAGGTGGTGAGCCTGATCGAGCCCAAGGTCGTGATCCCCATGCACTACAAAACTGACCTGGTCAAATTCGAGCTCGATCCGGTGGACAAGTTCCTCAAAGCCATGGGCGTCGAGTCCGTCAAGCCCCAGGAGCTCTTCCGCGCCAGCAGCGCCGAGCTGGGCGAGGAGACCCAAGTCGTCTTGTTGGAGTACAAGCAATAGGAGGCAAGGCATGAAGCGAGTGCATCGCACCTGGATCCTGGCCGTGCTCTTGTTGGTGCTTTCAGGAATTGCCGCGTGCCAGGACTCCACGCCGACTCTGCCCGCATCATCGGCCGCGGACGCTCAATCGCATGTGGATCAGGGGCGGGCGTATATGGACCAAAGCAAGCTGACCGAGGCCGCCCAAGAATTCGAGGAAGCCGTCAAACTGGCCCCCGAGATGGTGGAGGCGCACTTCCGCCTGGCCAACGCCTACACCCAATTGGGCCGCCTGGAGGATGCCGAGAAGCATTTCAAGGAGGCCCTGCGGCTCGACCCCAACTCGGCGGATGCCCTCTCCAATCTGGGCGTGGTCTATTACGAGCAAAACCGTTTCGACGAAGCGGCTGACCAGTTCAGGCGCGCCCTGGCGCTCAAGCCCGATGACCCCGAGATCCTCTACAACTTGGGCGGCGTCTATGTGCAGCAGGAAAAGCTGGATGAAGCCATCGCTCAGTTCAAGAAGGGCATCGAGGTCAACCCCGGCCAGCCCGAGCCCTACTTTGGGCTGGGCAACGTGTACAAGCTTCAGGGCAAGAAAACCGAGGCCATCGAGGCCCTGAACAAGTTCCTGGAGCTGGACCCCAACTCGCAATGGCGGGCCATGGCCGAAGGCCTCCTCGCCGAGCTCAAGGCAGGAAACTAGCTCATCCACCCAGCTCTGCGCAGCCTCTCGCTGACGAAAGGGGGTCCCGGTGCTTGGCTCGGATCTACTGGTCACCCTGGGCATCATCTTTTTGGTGGCGCTGTTCGGATCGTTCGTGCGCAGCTCGGTCACAGACCGCTGCCTGAAGGATTTTGACGAGTTCCAGATCACGGTGGAGAAAAAGAACGGGCGGATCATCTGGGGCATCCTGCACCTGGAATCCACGGGCATGGAGCTCGAATATACCAGCAACGTCGCGGACACGGCGCATATCGAGACCAGTTACCTGCTCTATAAGGACGAGTACAAGGACCTCCAGGCGATCTATCGCTATGCGGATGAGCTGACCCCCAGCGGCGTGCGCCGCCGGGAGCGCGACCTGGCGCGGAGCTTTCATCCCGGGCCGGCACGCGTGCTAAGGCGCAAGCTGCGCAACTTTATCAACACCACCACCGATTCGCTTTCCGAGGCCGTGGGCGTCATCGCCGGCCGGGCCAAAAAGCCTGCGGCGCAGTACATCTCGGACACGGGCGAAGCTTATCTCAAGCGCTTAGGCAAAGACCTGATCGGCTATGTGGGCACCAGCTTCGATCCCCTGCTAGAGCACTATGTGGGCGCCAAGGTGGTGGTCGAGGTATTGGAAGCTGGCGTCGCTCGCGAGCATGTCGGCATCCTCAAAGAGTACTCGGCCCAATTCATCGAGATGCTCGACGTCCTCTATCCCCAGGTCCTTTCCCTGGACATCGAGTCCTCCGAGGCGCGGCAGGCTGTGGCCAAGGATATCGAGGTCGGCTTTCAGAATGGCGCCTTTCACGTGGTGAATAACAGCGCCTACCCCCTCCTCTTGCACAGTATCCGCTGTGGGGAGCGCCAGGGGGAAATCAACGCGGTGATTGGCCCAGGCGACGAGATCAAGCTCCAGGCGCTCGAAATGGAGAATGCGCGCACGTCGGAAAGAGCCCAAGTCTCGGTCTTTTTCGAGGGGCTATCCGAACAGGAAGAGGACGAAATGGAGCGCTCGCCGCAGGCCCAGACCCGCCTCCTGGATGTCCTGGAGAACCTGGCCTGCGACACAGTGGACCCCAAAGCGATCCAGTTCGACTTTCGGGTCATCCGGGTGCTGGACATGATCGTGCCGCGAGAGCACGCTTTGGTGCGCCACAAAGCCGAGCGCTACGACCCCAACCGGGTTTTCGGCGAGATCGGCATGGCGCGGCGATGGTCCGACGATGAGGATGACCAGGAGCGCAAGTACCGAGAGGCCCTGCGCAAAAAGCCTCACGATGCCGTGACGGCATTGGGGCTCGCCCGTTTGCTCCTCCGAAAGGGCGATTACGCCGAGGCCAAGGTCATGCTGGAGCACGCCCTGGAGAACAGACAGCGGCTGGTGGACCAAGGACGTTTCGCCGAGCTGGAGCTGGCCCTGGTCAACAAAAAGCTCGCGACGGTGAAAACGGCCCAGCGCGACTGAACGCAGCCCAGCTCAGACGAGGTCATAGAGATCCAGGACTGGGCCATCGGTGCAAGTGCGCCGCGGCCCCTGACGCGTCTGCGTGACGCAGGTCAGGCAGAGGCCCATGCCGCACCCGATCCGCTCCGGATTCCACACCTGCACCAGGCCAGCGCGCCGCCGCACCGGATCGGCCATGATCCGCGCGCCCAACCTCCGATACAACGCCTCCGCGCTGGCCAGGCACACCCCATCGGTCAGCGGCAGCGCTTCCAGCAGCACGCGGTCGAACGCGGCGCTTTCCGCTTCCTCCCGCACCAAAAAGGCCCGATACTCGATCTCCACCGGCAGCAGCTCGGGGGGATAGAGCCGTTCCTGCCGGGCGGACAGGGCAAAGAGCGTCACCTTGACATTCCGCGCCAGCGCCTGCTCGGCGAGGGCCAAGAGCGGGGCGATGCCCATCTCCTGGGCCACCAACAACAGGTGTTGCGCAGCGGGGTCCAGGGTGAACCCATGCCCCAAGGGGCCGAGGAGGTCCAGCGTCGCGTCCAGCGCGGGGACCGCCAGGCCGGCCTGGTCCTGCTCATCCAGCAGGAACGCCACATGCTCGGCGCCGATCTTGTGCAAAGGAACCGCCGCGCGCAGGTAGGGGTCGAAAGACGCGCCACGCAGGGCCATGACGAACTGCCCCGGCTGCGCGGCGCGCGCGACCTCGGGGGCGCGCGCGTGGACCTGCCACACGCCAGGCATCACCTCCAGGCGCGCCGTCACCGGGGCCAGGAAGCGGATCATGGGGCCCCGCCCCCACGGCGCGGCACGCTGGGGCGCGCCCGCTCATCGCCGCAAACCTCGGTGATGAACACATCCAGGGCCAGCTCGGGCTCCACCCGGCCCGTCTTGATCGCCACATCGATGCGTTGCAGCTCGCGATAGATGCCCTGCAGCCGGCCCAGGGAAAAGTTGCGCGCCTGCGCCAACAGCTTGGTGGCGACGAACTCGTGCCGCAAGCCCAGCTCCTTCATAAGCTGGGGCAGCGCAGCCTGTTGCTCCGCCAGCGACTTGGCCTGCAAAAGCAGGCGGAATTGCCGCGCGATCATGGAAAAGACGTAAAGCGGCTCTTTGCCCTCGCCCAAAAGCCCGTGGAATAGACGCATGGCCGCGCTGCCATTCCGCTGGCCCAGCGCGTCCACCATCTCAAAGATGCTCTCCTCCCGCACGGCGCTCACCAGGCGATGCACATCCTCGACCCGCACCCGCTGCTCTGCTCCGGCATAGGCGGCCAGCTTGGCTAGCTCGTTATCCAGCAACCGCAAGTCGTTGCCCGTGGAGAGGGCCAGCTCGTGGACCGCTTGCGCGTCGATCTTGACGCCTTTGGCGCGGGCGCGCTCGGCGATCCACCGCTCCAGATCGGGATCCCGCAACAGCGGAAAGGTCTTCAGCCGCCCAGCGCCTTTCTGCGCGGCCAATTCATACAGGGGATGCTTCGGGGCCACCAGGTCGCTCTCCAGCAGGACCAGATCGGTGGTCTCGGGGAGCTTGGGGATGTAGGCGACGATCTGGGTCAGCAGATCCTTGTCAGACGCCGAGACCGCCCGCCCCTTTTCCCCAGTCGATAGGCGGGCAACCAACCCCTCGACGATCACCAGCCGCCTATCGGATAGAAAGGGCAGGGCGTCGCAAGCGTGGGAGAGGTCCGCCATGGTGAGGGTGCGCCCGTCCAGCGTGTTGGTGTTCAGGTCCACCACCTCGGGGGCGCCGACCTGCCGTTTGAGGGCGGCGATCTCCTCGGCGCTGGAGAAGGTGTCGGGCCCGTGCAAGAGGTAGTACATCTGGATGCCCTAGACCATGTTGACGCGATGGCTGACCAGCCGGCCATTGCCCTGGCGCATCACGCTCTCGATGCGCGCCCCGGCCATCATGGGCGTGGTGGTGATGTTCTCCTGCATCCACAGGCCCAGCGGCTGGGCGAGCATCAGCGCGGCCAGGGCAGCGGTGATGAGGCGAGGAAACCTCTCCTGGCGCGAGCGCGCCTTGCCGCCCAAGGCCGCCAAGGAAAACGTGGCCACCAGTAGGGCGCTGGTCGCCATGTTGGTGCCGCAGCGCGGGTGCACGGCCAGATCGCTTTCGCCGCGCTGCAACCTGGCCAGCGCCTCCAGCGAGGCCGAGGCGATTTCCTCCGTGGAGAGCGCCCCCAACAAGGTAAAGCCCCAGAAATCGCTGCGGCCCAGGATCTGCACGCCACGATGGCGCTCGCTGAGCACATGGATGGTCGCGTGCTCCAGGGCGTGGTTCTGCCGGAGGCGCATGACGAGTGATCTGCCGTTGGCCAAGCTAGGCTCCCTTCGATAGGTGGAACGCTATAGGTACTGCTTCAGCTTGCGGCTCAGCCGGGGATGGCGCAGCTTGCGCATGGCGCTGGCCTCGATCTGGCGCACCCGCTCGCGGGTCACGCCGAACTTGGCGCCCACCTCCTCCAGCGTCAGGATCGTGCCGCCATCCAGCCCGTAGCGCATCTTGAGGCAGAGCCGCTCTCGCAGGGTCAGCGCGTCGAGAATCTCGCCCATCTCTTGTTTGAGCAGGTTGCGCGAAGCCGCCTCGGCCGGCTCGGGGAGCGCATCGTCCTCGATAAAGTCCCCCAAGGGGCTATCTTCTTCCACGCCCACGGGCATCTCGAGCGAGATCGGCTCCTGGGCCACGCGCATCAGCCGGCGGACCTTCTTGACCGCCTTGCGCACCCGGTTCTGCACCGCGAGGTCCAGCGGCTGGCCGGTCTCTTGCGCCCGCGTCAGGGCCTCCCGGTCCGGCAGGGAGAGCATCCCCAGGTGCGCGGCCAGCTCTTCCGGCGAGGGCTCGCGGCCCAGCTTTTGGCACAGGTCGCGCGAAACCTCCATCAGGCGATTCACCGACTCGACCATGTGCACCGGGATGCGAATGGTGCGCGCCTGGTCGGCGATGGCCCGGCTGATGGCCTGGCGAATCCACCAGGTAGCATAGGTGCTGAACTTGAAGCCCTTGCGGTAGTCGAATTTCTTGACGGCCCGCAACAGGCCCACGTTGCCCTCTTGGATCAGGTCCAGGAAACTCATGCCGCGACGGGCATACCGCTTGGCCACGCTGACCACCAAGCGGAGGTTGGCCTCGGCCAGCCGACGCTGGGCCAGATCGCCGCTGCGCGTCTCGTCTTCCAGGATGAAACGCTGCTCCGCATCCAGGCCGTCATGCCGCAGCCGCTCCCTGGCGGCGAGCCCACGCATCACCAGCTCGGCCAGGCGCCTTTCCTCGGCAGCCCGCAGCAGGGGCACGCGCCCGATCTCGCGCAGGTACATCTGCACCGAGTTATCAAAGACGTTGGCCTGGCTCCAGGCGGGCAGCAGCTCGTCATCCGCCGTCGGCTCCGCGCGCACGCGCGCGGCCTGGGCGCCTGGGCGAGCGCGATAGGCTGCCTCGCCGCGGCCCTCCAACGCTTCCCGGCCCTCCAAGCCAGCCGGCCTGTCCGTATCGCCGGAATCCAGCAGGGCGATGCCCATCTCCATCAGAGTGCTGCAGATGACATCGATCTGCGACGCAGCCGCCTCGGAATCCGCCAGGGCAGACTCGATCTCGCGCTGGCTCAGAAACCGCTGGCGAGCCCCTTGCAGGACCAGGCGTTTCAACCGCTCCGCAGAAACGCCGGAGCCGCCGAAGGGGTCCTCCACATCCGGGACTTGGCCCTCCGGCAGATAGAGATCGTCGAGACCCATAGCTCCGCTGCTGTCCATGTTTCGCCCTTTTTTGCTGGTCTGTGCTGCCGCGTCGCCCGCCATACTTCCCCTATACCGCTGGGGTTTCCGCCCTGTAGCCCAGGACGGTGACCTTGCTCAAGGCCTCATCGAGACGTCCCTTGTCTCGGGTGTATTGCATCACCAGCGCCATCCAGCGCTGCCGATCTTCGGCGACCTGATCGCGCTGCGCCTCCTCGTTCAGGTAGCGCAGCTCCAACAAGCGATGCTCCAGATGGGCCTTGCGCAGTTGCAGCGCGCAACGGCTGGCCGCCAGGGTGAGATCAGCCTCCGGCAAAGAGGCCGTGTATTGCAGGAAACTGGAAAACTCGGCCCGCAGCGTGTCCAAAGCCGAGCCAGCTTCCACGCTGTCCAGGTCGAGCAACTCCTCATCCGGCCCCAGGCTCTGCAGGCGGGCCAAAAGCTCGCGATGCCAGGCATCCTGGAAATCCTCCGCGCCCAAAGGGGCCAGGTTCGCTCGCTCCAGCACGCCGTCCATCACCCCTAGCAGCTTGGGGTTCTGCAGCAGCACAAAGATGCAATACTTTTCCACCCCGATCGCCATGCCGGGGAAGCCGGAAAAGCGTCCCTCTTTCCTGGCCGGCTTGGTCACCCGCAGACGGGGGGTTCTGCCCAGCTCTTTTTCCAGCGCGCGCTCGTCCATTTTGACCAGGCGCGCCAGCTTTTGCACATAATGGGCCTGCTCGATGGCGCCGCCGCTTTCGGTGATGACCGGAACGAGGCGATGAACCGCTTCCGCCTTGCCTTGGGATGAACTCAGATCAAGATCGCGGGTCAGGGCCTGGAAATAGTAATCCACCACCGGCAGCGACGACTCGACCAGCCTGGCCCACTCGGCGGCGTCGCTGCGGATGATCTCATCGGGGTCGAGGCCGGTCGGCAAGGTGATGATCTTGATCTCGGTATCCAGGCGGGCCTCGTAATCGACCAAGCCCCTGCTGGTGGGCACGGGGACCGCCTGATAGTCTAAAACCTGCTTGGCCGTCTCCAGGCCGCGCAGGGTGCCCCGGTCTCCCGCAGCATCCGAATCCAGCGCCAGGGCGATCTTTTTGGTCAAGCGCTTCAGGATCTTGAGCTGCGGTTCCGTCAGGGCGGTGCCCATGGAGGCCACGACGTTGCGGATGCCGTGCTGATGCGCCATGAGCACGTCCATGTACCCTTCCACGATCACGGCCAGGCCTTGCTCGCGGATCGCATCTTTTGCTAGGTCTATTCCATACAAAATGCTGCTCTTGTCAAATAGCGGCGTTTGGGGCGAGTTCAGGTACTTGGGCAGCGCATCATCCAGCACTCGCCCGCCAAAGCCCACCACCTGCCCGCGGATATCGCGGATGGGAAAGGTCAGCCGGCCGCGGAAACGGTCATGGTGGCCCCCATCTTCGCGCTCGCTCAGCAGCCCCGCGGAAATGATATCGGGGATGCGATACCCCTTGGCCGTCAGGGCTTGCTCCAGGGCGTGCCACTCGTCGGGGGCATAGCCCAACTGGAAGGCGCCCCAGCTCTCCTGGTTGAGGCCTCGCTTTTCCAGGTAGCGGCGGGCCTGCGCGCCAGCGTTCGATTGGGTCAGCCAATGGTTGAATTGCGCCGCCGCCGCATCGTTGATCTCGGCCAGCAGCGTCATGGCCTTGTGGGCGGTGGCCTCCTGGGGGGTCTGGGGCCTGAGCGAGATGCCCGCGCGCCGCGCCAGCTCCTCCAGCGCCTCTCGGAACTCCAGGTTCTCCCGGCGCATGACAAAGGTGAGGATATCGCCGCCGATGCCACAAGCCCCGAAGCAATGCCAGGTCTTCGAGTCGGGAAAGACGATAAAAGAAGGGGTCTTTTCGCTGTGAAAGGGACACAGGCCCTTATAGTTGCGCCCGGCCTTTTTCAGAGGGACGTATTGACCGATGAACTCGATGATGTCCAGGCGGTCTTTGATCTCGTCAACGACGCTCATGATCCCTTGTTCTCGTCAGCACGCGCTAATCCAACCCACTCAATCGCCACTGTACCTCAACCGCATAGGCCCGGTTCGCTGCCGGATCGGCCAGGATCCCCCGAACCGGCGCCGCTCGCTCCACCCTGGCCGGCTCGCCGCCTTCCTCGATGTCCAAACGGCGCACGCCGCCCACGTCCAGCACGTAGAGCCCCTGCGCCTCGGCATCCCACGCCAGGCCGCGCACCCCGATCAGGGGCCATCCGGCATCCCCCTGGCGGATGTCCTGGACGCGGCCGGTGGCGAGGTCCACCGCGGCGATGGCCCCATATTTGGCCGAGAGCGCATAGGCCACGTAGCAGCGGCCGCCGCGCTCGTCCACCGCGAGCTCCAGAGGGAACCCCAGCCCGCCCAAGGATACTACACTTTGGTACCCGCTGTCAAATGGCGAAAGGAGGGTCAGGGTGCCATCGCCAGCGTTGGCGACGACCAGCCGCTCGGCCATGGCGCTATAGGCGACGGCGTAGGGCGCCTGGCCGACGGCGATCCGCCCCGCCCATCGCCCCTGGCCGACGTCCCATACCGCCAGCTCGTGGCGCCCCGTATCGGCGATATAGAGCCGCCCGTCCACCAGCGCCAGGCCCGCCGGGGCGTCCAGCCCCACGATCTCGCCGACGACCCGCTCCCCGTCCCAGATAGCGACCCGGCCGCGCGCGCGGTCGGAGAGGTAGAGCAGCCCCGTCGCCGGATCCACGGCCAAGCCGTGCACATGGGCCTCCGAGGCGCTGACGGCGATCACGGCGCCGTCTTGCAGGTCCAGCGTCGCCAGCTCGCCCTGCGCCGCCACGTACACGCGCCCGGCGCGGGCATCCACGACGGCGCGCGCGCCGGATGTCCAGGCCCGCTCCGGGCTGGCCTCGCCTGCGGCGGCCACCATGTTCAGATAGTCGCGCAGGATCAGCGGCAGGTACCGGCGCTGCGGCGTCGCCGTGGGGGTGGCGGTCAGCGTGGGCTCGGGCGTAGGCGTGGCCAGCCCCAGCCCCCAGCAGGCCCGCACCGAGACGTCGTCCACATACATGGCCGTGACGCCGCCCTCCCCGTCGTTATAGACGCCGAAATGGAGCCTGACCGCCTGCCCGCGATAGCCATCCAGGGCATACTCGCGACGGAGCCACTGCCGATCATCCGCCCCCACCCACATCACGCTCTCCAGAGGCCCGCCCCCCGTATCGAGCACCTGGGCGTACTGGCGGTCGCCCTGCGCATCCGCCGAGAGGGGGTAATACCAGAAGGAGAGGGTGATCTGCTGCGCCTGGATGGGCAGCGGCACCCATTGCCAGGACTGCGAATAGCTCATCTGGTTGGGCTCGTCCACGATGCCCAGGAGCAGCGACCGCGCTTCCCCGTGGGCCAGCGCCGTGCTATAGCGCGCCGGATAGGCGTCATCGGGGAACACCCAATCCGCGGTCTCTTCAAAGCCGCGGTTGCTTGCCAGTTCGACGCAGATCGGCGTGGGCGTCACCGTCGGCGTCATGCTCGGCGTGGCGGTCATCACCCCGGTGGGCGTCGGCGAGGGGGTCAGGGTGGCCGTCTCGGTGGGCGTGGGCGTGCTGGAGCGCGTCGCTGTGGGCGTGGGCGAGGTCTGCCCCAGGCCGCAGGTCCGCAGCGAGACGCCGTCCACATACATGGATGTAGTGCCGCCCTGCCCATCGTTGATCACGCCGAAATACAGCCGGACCTCTTGCCCGCGATAGGGCAGCAGGTCGAACTCGCGGTATTGCCAGGCTTGGGCATCGGTGATCTCGCGCACCAGGCTGCGCAGCGCGCCCCAGTTGGCGTCATAGAGCCGCGCGATCTGCAGGTCGTCGGCCAAATCATCGGAGCGCGGGTAGATCCAAAAGCCCAGGCTCGCCCGCTCCGCCTCGGCGGGGATCCAGAGCGACTGCCAGGCGGAGGAATAGATAGCGGCATTGGCCCCATCCACGATGCCCAGGCGCAGGCCCTGGCCGCCCTCCTGGGCCTGCTCGACGGAATAGGCCGCGCGGCTGAGCTGCCAGCCCGCCGCCAGCTCGAAGCCGCCGTTCTCCACCTGCTCGACGCAGGGGAGCGTGGGGGTGGGCGTCGGCGGCGTGCCGATGGCCGTCGGCGTGCGGGTGGGGGTCCGGGTCGGCGTCGGCGGGGCCACGCGCACCGGCGCCGCCTCCAGCAGGCCTGGGATGGCGGCATTGCTAGCCGTGGCGCTCACCTGGTTATAATAGGTGCCCCCCACCCCGGCCGCCTGCGCCGCGAACACGATCCTGAGCTGGCTGGGCACGACGGGCGTATCCTTGGCCAGGTCGCGCACCGAGTCGTATTGCCAATGGTGCTCGCCATTGGGATAGATCCAATCCCACACCCACCAATCGCCGCTGGGGTCCACCAGCTCGTAGGGACACACGCCCAGTATCTCGGGCCAATAGCGCCAGTAATCGCGAAAGGCCCGCGAGATATAGTCGGCGCGGTTCCCTTCGTTCATCTCGGGATAGCCCTCAAAGACAAAGGTGTTCTGCCCCAGCGCATAGCCGGTCTCGGTGAGCAGCACTTGGACACCAGACCGTCCGTGGGCGGCCAGTCGCTCCAGCTCCAGGAGGTAGCTATCGATGGTGGCGTCTTTATAGGACGCCGAGCCGTCGTGTATGTTGTACTCGGGCGGGTGATTGCCAGGATAGGGGTGAGAGGCCCAGACATCGAACGATTGCAGCGCGCCGGGGACCGTGGCCATGGCGTCCAGGTACGAGAGATAATAATAGTTCCCGCCCGGAGATAGGGCGCCATTGAGGATGCGGATGCGCGGGTCGCCGATGGAGCGGATCGCCGCGGCCACGTCCACCATAAAGTGGCCGTACTCGACGGGGTTGGCCGCGCCGCTCCATTCGATGTTGAGGTTGGGCTCGTTCCAGATCTCCACATAGAGCGGCCGATCATCGCGGCGGGGGAGCCCCTGCACCACGCGCCGGTAGGCCTGGGCGATGGTGGTATAGTCGCCTGGGGCGTCCGGCTCGGGCTTGAGCCAATAAGGCCCGCCATGGACCCCCTGCAAGCGCACCACCGGGATGAGGTCGCGGTCATAGGCGGCGTTGACGAAATCCACCCAACACGATTGCGGGCCGGACGTTTGGGGCGTGATCCAGTAAAAGAGTTGCTTGACGTAGGCGCCGGGGCCCATCAGCTCGCGGGTGCGGTCCAACTGGTGGGTGATCTGGTCCGACTGGCAGCGGTCCTGCAAAAAGGTGTGCATGCCGTAATAGCTGCCCTGTCGGGCTCCGGGGAGAGTGAGCGGCCCCCAGGTCAGCGACTGGCCGCTGCTGGCGGGGTCGCTGGCCGAGATCAGCGCGCCGTTGAGGTAGACGCGGCTCGTGCCCTTGACGTAGCGAAAGCCCGCCGGCAGCGTATCGGTGAGGCGCAGGTCGCGGGCCGCCTCGGCGCCGGCGTTGATGGCCGAGATGGTATAGGTGACCCGCGCGCCAGCGTTGGCTTGGGCCGGTTGCACGCTCTTGCTCAGGGTCACCGCGGCGGCGCCGGGCGCGGGGGCAGAGGCCCTGGCCGTCCAGCGCCAGGACATGCCGCCCGCCACCAGCAAGGCGGCCAGCAACCAGCACCGCAGCAGAAGGGGCAGCCCGCCCCGTCTGGGGTCAACCATCGCGGTTCATCCCACCAGCCTCGGTATAGTCAAGGGGCAGCTTGCGACAGGAGATGCCGCAAGCTGCCCCTCGTGTCGATGCGTCGCCGCAATCCGGCGAGTTACTTTTTCTCTTCCAACACGGCCTGCGCCGCGGCCAGGCGAGCGCCGGCAACGCGGTACGGGCTGCAGCTCACATACTTGAGCCCGGTGCGGTGGCAGAACTTGATCGAGCTGGGCTCGCCGCCATGCTCGCCGCAGATGCCAATCTCGATATCGGGCCGGGTCTGGCGGCCCAGCTGGACGGCCATCTGCACCAGCTTGCCCACGCCGCCCTGGTCCAGGACCTGGAAGGGGTTATCGGGCAGGATCTTTTCGTCCTTGTAGTACAGTAGGAACTTGCCCTCGGCGTCGTCACGCGAGATGCCAAAGGTCATCTGCGTCAGGTCGTTGGTGCCGAAGGAGAAGAACTGGGCATGCTTGGCGATCTCGTCGGCGGTCAGGGCCGCGCGCGGAACCTCGATCATGGTGCCAAACTTGTACTCCAGCTCGACGCCCTCCTCGGCCATCACCTGCTTGGCGATCTTTTCCAGCTTGGTGCGCTCCAGTTGCAGCTCGTTGATGTGGCCCACCAGCGGGATCATGATCTCGGGGATCACCTTGACGCCCTTTTTGGTCTGGCGGCAAGCGGCCTGGAAGAGGGCGCTCACCTGCATCTCGGTCATGCCAGGGTACATGATGCCCACGCGGCAGCCGCGGAGGCCGAGCATGGGGTTCACTTCCCACATGTCGTTGACGATGCGCAGGACATGTTCCTTCTCTTCCAGCTCTTGCGGGTTCTCGCCGGTAACGCGCAGCCGCGCGACGTCGGCGACCAGCTCCTCTCGCGGCGGCAGAAACTCGTGCATCGGCGGGTCGATCAGACGAACGATCACCGGCAGGCCGTCCATCGCCTTGAAAATGCCCTCAAAATCGCTGCGCTGCATCGGGAGCAGGGCGGCCAGGTTCTGGCGATATTCTTGCACCATCGGATTCTCGTCCGCTGCCTTTTCGGCCTCGGCCAGCTCGCGCTGCAGGTTCTTGTTCTCGGGCTCGGCGGCGGCCAGGCCGCGCAGCTTGGCCAAACGGCGCTCGATGGGCGCGGCCACCTGGGAGGCCAGGATCATGGCCTGCACGATGGGACGGCGCTCTTCCTCAAAGAACATGTGCTCCGTGCGGCAAAGGCCGATGCCCTGGGCGCCAAACTTGCGGGCGGTGATCGCGTCGCGCGGATAGTCGGCGTTGGTATAGATGCCGAGGCGGCGGACCTCATCCGCCCAAGAGAGCAACGTCACCAGGTCGGTATCGCGCTCCAGGTCCGGCTCAACGGTCGGGACCTTGCCCACGAACACTTCGCCGGTGGAGCCATCCAACGAGATAAAGTCGCCTTCCTTGATCACCTTGCCGTTGACGGTGAGCGTGCGCTTCACCAGGTTGATGTTCAGCGATTCGCACCCGGCCACGCAGGGGATGCCCCAACTACGGGCCACCACCGCGGCGTGCGAGGTCATGCCGCCGTGCTGGGTGAGGATACCTTGCGAGACGCTCATGCCATGGATGTCTTCCGGGCTGGTCTCGGGGCGCACCAGCACCACCGGCTTGGTCTTGGCCATCTCCATGGCCAGCTCGGCGTCAAAGACCGCCGCGCCGGTGGCCGCGCCGGGGGAAGCGTTCAGGCCCTGCGCCAGGAAATCGCCGTTCACCTTGGCCTTCTTGATGGCCGCAGGGTCGAAGGCGCGGTGCAGCAACTGGTCCACCTGCTCCGGCTCCACGCGTGCCAGGGCCTCTTCCTTGGTGATCAGGCCCTCGTTCACCATATCGATCGCCACCTTGACCGCGGCGCGGGCGGTGCGCTTGCCGTTGCGGGTCTGCAGCATCCACAGCTTGCCGCGCTCAAAGGTGAACTCCATATCCTGCATATCGCGATAGTGCTTTTCCAGCCGCTGCGCGATCTGCACGAACTGCTGGTAGACCTCGGGCATCTCGTCGGACAGGTGCTGCAGCTCGCTGGGGGTGCGGATGCCCGCCACCACGTCCTCGCCCTGGGCGTTGGTCAGGTACTCACCCCACAGCTTGCGCTCGCCGGTAGAGGGGTTACGGGTGAAGGCCACGCCGGTGCCGGAGGTGCTGCCCATGTTGCCAAAGACCATGGTCACGATATTGACGGCGGTGCCCCAATCATGCGGCAGCTTTTCGCGGTTGCGATAGGTGACCGCGCGGGCGCCGAACCAGGAGTTGAACACGGCGCGGGTGGCCTCTTCCATCTGCTGGTAGGGGTCTTCGGGAAAGTCCTCGCCCATCTCTTTCTTGTAGAGGGCCTTGAACTCGCCCACGATCTGCTTGAGCATGTCGGTGGTGAGGTCGAGGTCCTTCTTGCCCGCGGTCTTGGCCTTGTAGGCGTTCAGGATCTCCTCGAACTTGGAGCGATCCATCTCTTTGACGATGCTGCTGAACATCTGGATGAAACGACGGTAGGCATCCCAAGCGAAACGCTCATCGCCGGTCAGTTTGGCCAGGCCTTGCATCGTCGCCGGGTTCAGGCCGACGTTGAGCACGGTGTCCATCATGCCAGGCATCGAGGCGCGCGAGCCCGAGCGGACCGAGACCAGCAGCGGGTTTTTGGGATCGCCGAACTTTTTGCCCGTCTTGGCCTCGACGGTCTTCATCGCGTCCAGGGCCTGTTGCCACATGCCTTCCGGGAATTTCTTGCCCGCCGCGAAATAGGCGTTGCACGCCTCGGTGGTGATGGTGAACCCCGGGGGCACGGGCAGCCCCGCATTGGTCATCTCGGCCAACCCCGCGCCCTTGCCGCCCAACAGGTTGCGCATGGAGCGGTCGCCTTCCTCGAACATATAAACCCACTTGGTTGCCATCTGGCCTTTCCTCCTCGTCATTGCCGATTACCCCGGCATTGGGTGTCTGGACTATCGAGAGAAACGATCATTGTGATTGATCGTTTGCGCTGCCAAAAGGGTATTATAACGATATAGGGCATTTTAGGCAAACCCGCGCTCGCCTGCCGGTTTGCTAGCTGCTGGCGCTGGTATAATAGCGCGTGGCAAAGGTCCAGAAGCGGTGCGAAAGGTACAGGCTCGCCGCCGCAAAGGCGAGGGAGCCCAGCGGGTAGAGAGGATTGATGCCCAGGGCAAGGGCTTGCGCCGGCAGGACCGTGACGAAGGCCAGCGGCACAAGAAAGGTCAGGATGAACTGCAGGAACTCGGGGAAGACGCGCGTGGGGTATCGGGCTGCCCCGTAGAGCGAGTCCAAGATCTCGACGATATTGGGCGCCTGCCGGACAAGCCAGAAGGTGCAAGTCGAGACGGCGGTCCAGAGGGCATAGAGCATGGCGATACCGCAGGGAAACATCACGGCAAAGGTCGCCAGCCCGCCCGCCGACGGCCAGCGTCCCATCAGCCGAAAGGCGTATCCGATCAGCCCCAGGTTGATGAGCATCTGCGGGGCCTGATAGATGTCGATGTAGCGCAGCGTGGCCGCGAACTGGGACGAGATCGGCTTGAGCAAGATGAAATCCATGTCGCCATAGGTGATATAGGATGAGATGCGCTCCATGTTGCCGCGAAAGGCAAAGCTTAACGCGCTCTCCCCCAGCCGGGCGATGCCCAAGAGCAGCCACATCTGCCCCCGGCTCCAGCCCGCGATGGCGTCGGTGTAGGAAAAGAGGATCTCGATGTTGATCAGCCCCAGGGCCAGCCAGACCACGCTGCGCAGCAAGCCTGCGGCCAGGCTGGCGCGGAACTGGGCTTCCCTCTCCAGGCAGCTCTTCGCAAAGGCCCGCCAGACCCGCCAATAGCGCCCCAATCTAGCCCCCCACCGCGCCATAGGTGCGGATGCCCGCGCGCCACATGGCCCGATAGGCCACGTAGGCGAGCGCGAGCCACACGACCTGCATCCCCAGGCCGAAGGCCAATTCGCGCCCCTCCAGCGTCCCGGTGATGATCTCCACCGGCAGCGAGAGGGTGTACCGAAAGGGCGCGAGCCGCAATGGCCCCTGCCAGTCCGCCGGAAAGAGGTTCAGCGGGATCGTCTGGCCGGAGAGCAGCGCCTCCAGGAACAGGTAAAAGGCCTTGATGCCCGTGGTGTCGCTGGTCCAAAAGGCGATCAGGCCCACGCACACATTGATCAGCAGCGCGATGGCCGCGCCCATCAGGATGCTGCACGGCAAGAGCAGCGCCCCCGCCCAAGACAGGCCCAAGCGCAGGTCCTGCCGGAAGCCCAGGGCCACGATCAGGATCATGGGCCCCAGGATCACCAGCTTGGAGAGCTTTTCGCCAATATTGTTGATGATATAATGGTGGAGATACGACCAGGGCCGGAGCAGGTGCTGGTTGAGGCCACCGCGCCAGATGTCCTCCGGAATAAAGTGCGCGGCCCACGCGCCGGTGAGCATGGCCACCAGGGAGACGCCGAGGTAATACTGCACGAACTGGGCGCGGCCATAGGGCCCGATGGCCGCCCGGTCGCCCAGCACGGCCAGCCAGACGGTGAGCGAGACATAGGGGGCCACCACCACCCCGAACATCCAGATGGCCAGGCTGCCGCGATAGGCGGCGGTGGCGGACAGCTCGCGGCTCAGCCCCGCTCTATAGATGCGGATCAACCGCCTCATCTTGGAAAATGCGCCGGATAACCTCATCGATGGGGATCTCCTCGATGGTCAGGTCGGCCACGGGAAAGCGGTTCAATAACTGGGCGGCGCGGTCCTTGGTCTCGGCGCGCTTGACGCGCACGGTGGCCCGCAGCGCCTGCCACTCGGCCACCTCGCCGATCGCGGCCAGGTCCGCTTCTGTCACCGCCTCGGCAAAGGCCACGCGCAGCAGCCGCTCCCCCCCATAGCGCTGGGCGATCTGGGCCAGCGGCCCATCGTAGAGCAGGTGGCCGTGGTGGATGATCAGCACGCGCTGGCAGAGGGCCTCGATGTCGTCCATGTAGTGGCTGGTCAGCAGGATCGTGGCGCCGGTGCGCTGGTTGTAGGCACGGATAAAGTCGCGCAGCCGCTTTTGCATCGTCACGTCCAGGCCGATGGTCGGCTCGTCCAAAAAGAGCACCCGCGGCGCGTGCAGGAGCGAACCCGCCAGCTCGCACTTCATCCGCTCGCCCAACGATAGCTGGCGCACCTGCACCTTGAGCAGGCCGTCCAGCTCCAGCAGCTCGCTGAGCAGCCCCAGCCGCTCCCGAAAGGTGGCGTCGTCAATCTCATAGATCTCTTTCTGGATCAGGTACGAATCCATGGCCGGGACGTCGAACCAGAGCTGGCTTTTCTGCCCCATCACCAGCGAGATCTGTCGCAGATAGCTCTCCTGGCGCTGCCAAGGGGTATGGCCCAGCACCGCCGCGCTGCCGGAGGTGGGGTAGAGCAGCCCAGAGAGCATCTTGAGGGTGGTGGTCTTGCCCGCGCCATTGGGCCCCAGGAAGCCGACGATCTCCCCCGGCTCCAGGGCAAAGCTGACGGCGTTCACCGCATCCACCGTCTTGTAGGTGCGCCGCCAGAGGCTGCGCACCGCAGCCCCCAGCCCGGCCTCGCGCTGGTGCACGCGATAGTGCTTGGTCAGGTCCATCGCTTGGATAATGGGCATTTCACACCTGCTGAGGTCGACTGCGCGTCATTATACCGCCAGCGGACAGGGCCGCAAAGAAGCTCGCCCGCCACTGCGCGACCAGGCGCTTGACGGAAAACCCATTTAGCGATATAACATCCGCTGGAATCAAGCATAGGAGTTCGCAACAGATGAAAGCATCCCCCCTCATCCTCATCACCAACGATGACGGCATCGCCTCGCCCGGGCTGCATGCCGCGGTGCAAGCGGTGCATGACCTGGGCGAGATCTGGGTCGTCGCCCCGCGCCGGCAGCAGTCGGGCATGGGCCGCAGCCTGCCGGATAGCGACGGCGTCGCCCACGAGGCGCAGCTCGACATCGCCGGCGCGCGCGTGAAGGCCTATTCCCTGGATACCTCCCCGGCCGGGGCCGTGCTCTATGCCCTGACCGCCCTGCTGCCGCGCCTGCCGGACCTAGCGATCTCAGGCATCAATTACGGCGAGAACGTCGGCTCGGGCGTGACCAGCTCGGGCACCGTTGGCGCGGCGCTGGAGGCGGCTTGCGCCGGTGTGCCCGGCCTGGCGGTCTCGCTGGAGACGGACACCAGCTATCACTTTACCCACAGCCTGGACATCAACTTTGAGATAGCCGCCCAGTGGGTTCGCCGCCTGGCCAGGCAAGTCCTGGCCGGTTCCCTGCCGCCGGGCGTCGATATCCTCAAGGTCGACGTGCCCAGCGACGCGACGGAGGACACGCCCGCACGGCTGACGCGCGTCTCCCGCCAGCGCTACTTTTGGCCCACCCGCCCCGCCCCCGCCAATGGCCTCGTCATCGGGACGCTGGGCTACGAGGTGCGGGTGGATCGCGACGCGCTGGAGCCGGATTCGGACGTCGCGACCATGTTGGTGGACCGCGTGGTCTCCATCGCGCCCCTGACCATCGACCTCACGGCCAAGGCCGAGCTGCCGATCCTGGACAAGCTGCTGGGCCTGGATAACCAGCGGCGCTAGAGAATGGAAGCGAGCATATGATCGTAACCAAGGGCTTGACCCGCCAATTCAGCCCCCGTCGTGGCAGCGAGATCGTTGCCGTGGATCATCTGAACCTGGAGATCCAGCGCGGCGAGATTTTCGGGCTATTGGGGCCCAACGGCGCCGGCAAAACGACCACCGTGCGCATGTTGAGCTGCCTGATCGCGCCCTCCAGCGGCGAGGCCCACGTCGGCGGCCAGGCCGTTGGGCAGGACGACCGCCAGATTCGCCGCATCGTGGGCCTGCTCACCGAGTCGCCGGGGCTGTACGAAAAGCTGGACGCCTATACCAACCTGGCTTTCTACGCCAACCTCTACGAGGTGCAGGACGTGGAACGGCAGGTGAAGCGCTACCTGGACATGCTGGGGCTCTGGGGGCGGCACCGGGAACCGGTGGTGGGCTTTTCCAAGGGCATGAAGCAAAAGCTGGCCATCGCCCGCGCCCTGATCCACGAGCCGCAGGTGCTGTATCTCGACGAGCCGACGGCGGCGCTGGACCCCGAGGCCGCCAAGACCGTGCGCGATTTCGTCGAGGAGCTCAAGGTCGAGGGACGCACGATCCTGCTCTGCACCCACAACCTGGACGAGGCCGAGCGGCTCTGCGACCGCATCGCCGTGCTCAAGACCCGCCTCATCGCCGTGGATACGCCCTCGAACCTCCGCCGTCGCATCTTTGGCCGCCGGGCGCAAGTGCGCCTGCGCCAGGTGACCCCCGAGATGGTTGACGCGGTGCGGGCGTTGCCTTCCGTGCACGGCGTGGAGCAGGCGGATAGCCAGCTCTACATCTCGCTGGACGACCCCGACGCCGCCACGCCTCTCATCGTCCGCCGCTTGGTCGAGCTGGGCGGCGAGATTCAGCAAGTGACGGAGCAAACCCATTCGCTGGAAGAGACGTACCTGAGCCTGATCAAGGAGGCTCAATGAACAAGATTTGGCTGATCGTCCGCAAAGAGTGGCGCGAGGTCTCGCGGGACAAGATGATCCTCTGGACCTCGCTGCTCTTGCCCCTCCTATTCGTCGGCATGACCATCGGCACGGTCTATTTCATGCAGCGCACCGCCGCCAGCAACCCGGCTGCGGCCATGGACGACGCCTCCGAGATGAATATCGACCAACTGATGCTGTTGCCCGAGTTCGCCGGCATGGACCCCTTCACCATCATGATCGTCCTGCTGGTGAACCAGTTCCTGCTCTATTACCTGCTCCTGCCGCTGATGATCCCCATGTTCGTGGCGGTCTATTCCATCATCGGCGAAAAGCAGCAGCGCACCCTGGAGCCGCTGCTGGCCACCCCTATCTCGGTGATCGAGCTGCTGACCGGCAAGATGCTGGCCGGGGTCATCCCGGCGACGGTGCTCACCTGGGCCAGCTATGGCGTGACCATCCTCCTGGCCTATTTCCTGACGACGCCCGAGATCCTCAGGGTGATGCTCAGCCCGGTGTGGCTGCTCTCCATCTTTTTGCTGGCCCCCTTGCTCAGCGTCACGGCGGTGACGGTGGGCGTGATTATCTCTTCACGGGTCAACGATGTGCGGCTGGCGGAGCAACTGGGCGGCACGCTGGTCCTCCCCTTGGTGGCCATCACCATCCCGATCATGATGGGCAAGCTGCTCATGAGCGGCGAGATGATCGCGCTGGCCTCGCTGGCCGTCGCCCTGCTCGACGTGGCCCTGCTCTATGTCGGCGTGCAGCTCTTTCAACGCGAGACCATCCTCACGCGCTGGAAATAACAGAAGGGCCCCGAGCCGAGTCGGCTCGGGGCCCTTGTGTTTTGCCACCCGGCGGGGGGCGCACGTGGGTCAGCGAAACATCCGCGGCATCCAGACCTTGCGCCGATCCGACGGCAAGATCACCGTCGTCGTTGTGGAAGCGAAGCGCTGATCGCGGGTCAGGTCCCAAAAGACCGCCGAGTTGGTGATCGTCTCGCCGGACGGCGCCCAGGTCCGCACGCGCATTTGGAACGTGACCAAAATCGATTGATCCGGCTCCACAACCCCCTGCCAGACGATCCGGCCATAGCCGCCGTTCTCCGCGGCGTCGTAGGTCGCCTGGCCCTGGCTGGCATAGAGCGAGCCCGGCACAAACCAGACCGCCGCGGTCGCCGGCAAGCTATCGGTGACCCGCGCCGACGCCGTCACGTTGCCGTCGTTGAACAGCCGCAGGGCGTAGGTCAGGGTTTCCTCCCCACGCACCTCCGCCTTGTCCACCCGCTTGTCGGAACGAGAGAGGTCCGGGGCGCGCACCCTGGTCGCCGCCGCGCGCTCCACGCGCTGGCCCCCCACCTGATCCACAAAAAGCGCGGTATTGGTGATGGGCTGGCTGGGCAGGGCGGTGTCATCCACCTGCAAGGCAAAGCTGATGACCACCTGATCGCCCGCGCCCACCGCGCCGGTCCACGTCACCGCCCCGAAGCCCTGGTTGGCCTCGGCGTCGTAGGTCGCCTGGCCGCGCGTCGCCGCCAGCGAGCCAGGAACCCAGTGCACGGTCTCCAGGTGCGGCAGCGTGTCGGTGAGCGTCACCAGGGCGCTGGCTGCGCCGCTATTGATCGCCACCAGGGTGTAGGACAGGTTGCGGCCAGGCACCGTGCTCAACTTGTCCACCGCCTTGGACGACCTCGTGATATCCGGCAGCAGCAGCGTGGTGGTCGCCTCGTCCGCGATCGTCACGTCGCTCTGCACATCGTAAAAGGTGGCCCGGTTGGTGACGGAAGACGGCACGTGGGTATCGGCCAGCCGCGCCGCAAAGGCAATGGACACCGCCTGATGCGGCCCTACCTCGCCCTCCCAGGTGAGCAGCCCATAGCCCCCGTTGGCCTCGGGGCGCCAGATCGCCTCGCCCCAGCTTGCCTCGATCGTATCGGTGAGCAGTTGCAGCGCCGGCGTGGCCGGCAGCACATCGGTGATCAGCAACGTGGCCGTATAGCCGCCGGTGTTGCGCCCCACCAGGGTATAGGTCAGGGTCTCGCCCGGCCGCGCCTGGGCCTTGTCCACCACCTTGCGCGAGGTGCCGATATTGGACCCCACCAGGTGAGTGCTGGCCGCGCGGCCATGCCCCTCGCGGGCCAGGACGTCGTAAAAGCGGGCCGTGTTGGTCACCACCAGGCCGGTCGTGGGCGCCTGTGCCACGGTCATCTGGTAGGTGACGGTGATGGTCTGTCCGGCGGCCACCTCGCCCTGCCAGGCGATCAGGCCATACCCCTCGTTGGCCGCCGCGTTCCAGAGCGGCACGCCCTGGGTGGCGGTGATGGTCTCGGCAGCGAGCTGCACGGCTGCGGTACGCGGCAAGGTGTCGGTGATCAGCGCGGTGGTGGTAAAGGTCCCCTGGTTCGTGACCAGCAGCGCATAGTAAAGCACGTCGCCCAGATGCGCCTCTGCTTTGTCAACCTCCTTGCGCGAGGCAGATAGGTCGGTCACGCCGATCTCTGTCCGCGCCTCGGCGGCGAACTGCTGCCCCACCGGATCGCCGAAAAGCACATGGTTGGTGATCACGTCGCCGACCGCCGCCGCCTCGGTGACCGCCATCCGATACGTGATGGTCACCGCCTGCCCCGCCTCCAACGCATCGGCCCACTGGACCAGGCCATAGCCGTCATTCTCGGCGGGGCTCCAGGTGGCCTCCCCCAGGGTGGCGGCGAGCGAGCCGCTGACGAGCTCGACGATGGATGTGCGCGGCAAGAGATCGCGCACGTGGACCAAGCCGGGCCGGTTGCCGTCGTTGACGGCCACCAGGGTATAGGCCAGGGTTTCCCCGGGCAGCGCCCAGACCTTGTCCACGGCCTTGGACGAGCCGCGGATATCGGGGCCGATGATCAGGGCGCTGGACTCCCCGCGCCAGACCTCGCCGCTGAGCAGGTCAGTGATGGTCAGGTGGTTGGTGAGGGTGGCCCCGGGGTCCACCTGCGGGCCGATATTCAGCGCATAGGTGATGGTGATCGCCTGGTTCGGCTCCAGTTTCCCCTCCCAGAGCAACCGTCCATAGCCGTCATTCGCGGTCGGGTCCCAGGAAACCTGGCCCCAGGTCGCGGCCAGCGTCTCGCTAACGAGCGTGGTCGCTGCGGCGCGGGGCAGGTCGTCCACCAGCCGCGCCATGGCCGGCGCTCGGCCGGTGTTCCGCCCCACCAGGGTATAGCTCAGGGCATCGCCAGGCGAGACCTCTGCGGCGCTCCCGCTCTTGAGCGAGGTGGACAAGTCCGGCGAGCCCACCACCACGGTCACCGCCTCCGTCCAGACCCGGGGCAAGGCCGTCTCCATGAAGCGAGCCTGGTTGGTGATCGTCACGCCCTCGCTCACGGCGTCATCCAAGGCCATGGAATACGTGATCGTCACCGCGTCGGCGGCGTCCAGGGAGCCCTCCCAGGTCAGCAGGCCGTAGCCATCGTTGGCGGCGGCGTCGTACACCACCTCGCCCAGGGAAGAAGTGAGCGTGCCGGTGACCAGCGTTAGCTGGGCCAGATGCGGCAGGGCATCTTCCACCCGCACCTCAGCCACCGAGCTGCCGCTATTGCGCGCGACGAGGGTATAGGCCAGCTCGCCGCCAGGGGCGACGAAGGGCTTATCCACCTGCTTGAACGACTCGCGCAGGTCCGGCCCCACCACGCGGCTCACGGCCGAATCGGACCAGCTATAGGAGGTATCGGCATCCTCAAAGAGCACCTGGTTGGTGATCACCGTCCCCGACGGGATCTCTTCCGATACCCGCATCTGATAGTCGATCGCCACCAGATCGCCCGGCACCAGCCGTCCCGCCCAAGAGATGGCCCCATAGCCGCCATTGGCGGCCGGATTCCAGGCCGCGACGCCCTGGCTGGCCGTCAGCGTCCCCGAGATCAGCGCTAGCCCCGCGATTCGAGGCAAGGTGTCCAGCACCTGCACCTGGGCCGGCGAGGTGCCCTCATTCATCGCCACGATGGTATAGCCCAGCGAATTGCCCGGGCGCACCTCGCCCTTGTCCACCGCCTTGTGCGAGCCGGTGAGGTCCGGAGCGATGACGAGCGTCGCGACGTGGTCCTGATAGATCGCGCCCAGCAAAAGGTCCGTGACCACCAGCGTGTTGGTGATGAGCGTCCCCATGGGCGCGCCCCGGTTGACCTGCATCTGCATGGTGATGGTGATGGTATCCGAGGGGGCGATGGTCCCTCGCCAGTTCACCGCGCCATAGCCCCCGTTGGCCAGAGGATCCCAGGTGGCCGCGCCCTGGGTCGCCCAGAGCGAGGCCCCCAGAAAGCCCACCGCCGCCGTGCGCGGCAAACGGTCCTGCAAATGCACCGAGGCCGTGGATAGCCCCTGGTTGGCGACGACGAGCTGATAGGTCAGCCGCTCGCCCTCGCGGGCCGCCTCCTTGTCCACCGTCTTGAACGCGCCGCTGACGTCCGGCGCGATGATCCGCGTGCGCGCCTCATCGTGCCACTGCAGCCCCGCCGTGCCGTCGCCAAAGATCGCCTCGTTGACGATCTCGGCGCCCAGCGGCGCGCCGGCGGTGACGGTCATCTGAAACCGGATCACCACCTGCGCGCCCGGCGCCAGGTCCCCGTTCCAGCTCACCCGCCCATAGCCCGAATTGGCCGTGGGGTTCCAGGTGGGCAGCCCCACCGAGGCGACCAACGAGCCGGGGACAAAGGCCACGGACCCGGTCTGCGGCAGGTCATCGCGCACCGCCACCGAGGCGGCCATCCCGCCGGTGTTGCTGACCACCAGCGTATACGAGAGGGTGTCCCCGGGCCGCGCGGCGGCGCGGTCCACCCCTTTCCAGGAGGACGAGATATCCGAGCCCACGGCAGGCTGCGCGCTCGCGGCGCGCTCCTGCTTCGTCGGACCCGCCTCCTTCAGGGCGCCCCAGTCCTCCTCCGGCAGGTTTTCGTCAGCCCCGCCGCCGAGGAGCAAGGGCACGTAGGTGGCGCGGGTCAGCGCCGGCTCGGGCTCCACCACCACCGTTCCCGGCACGCTCACCGCCGTGTGCCCAAGGCTATCGGTCACCTCCACGCGCGGGTGATACGCGCCCGGCTGCTTGTAGGCATGGGCGACCGAAGCCGCGGTCGTCTCCCGGATTGGCGAGCCATCGCCCAGGTCCCAGCGGTAGCGCGACGCGATCACGCCGGGGAGGCTGGGCTGAAAGGTGGCCCGCAGATACACGAGGTCATGCGGGTTATCCGCTGTGGCGTCCGCGAGGGAGACCGCGGGCTCGTCCTCCAGCCAGGCCAGCGCTTGGTCCAGCCACTCCGCGCCGGTGGTATAGCCCGTGGCCTCCTGCACGCTCTCCAGGCCGAAGGAGAGAGCCAGCGACCGGCCGGGAGGCATGGTGGGCGTGGGCGTCTCTAGCGTGGGGTCGGCGGATTTGGCCACGGCCACGGCACCCTCAGCGTGGCTGCCGGGCATCAAGATGCGCAGGGCCGCGCGGGCGCCGTATTTCTCCAGGGCCAGCCACTCGTCCAGCTTGATGGCGTTCGAGCTCCCCAGATCGAATAGCATCCCCTCAAAGGCGGGAAAGCTGCTCAGCGCCTCCACCGCCACAAAAGGCGAGGACAGCGCCCCCGGCGCGTAAACGTTCTCGCCCGCCACCTCCACGCCGAGGCCGACCTCGCCCAGGTTGGAGGCATCTTGGCTGCCGCCGAGGATGTAGCCGCTCCAGTCCCGGCCCATGGCCAACAGGCGCCCCCCGCTCTGCAGGTAGTCGAGCATGGCCAGCCGGTCCCCCAGCCTGGCCCCGATGCTGCTATAGGTCTGGGTGCTATCGCCGGTGAACCAGAGCGCGGCGCGGAAGCCCTTCATGTAGGCCGGGGCCGGCAGCGCGCCGGTATCGCGTCCCAGGCTCTGCTGCCACTTGAGCCCCACGTCCCAGACCTCGTAGCTCAGGCCCAGGCTATCCAGCAATGCGGTATAGTAGGGCGCATAGTCGGTTTCGCCGCTGCCCGAGCTGGCGTCATCATCCAGCAACAGGATATCGGCGATGGGCTCGCCGGGGACGACCCGCGCCCACCAGGGGATATGCAGCCGCCGAGTCCCCTGCTCCAACCAGACCCACCCCTCATAGTCGCCGGCCGGCGCCCCTGGCCCGGCCTGCAGCGCCAAGTCAAAGGTCGCCAGGCCCATCTCGGGCACCGTGAGCCGCGTCACGCTGGTGGTGCAGGTGATCCCCGCCGCGAGCAAGGGCGCCTCCACGGAGAGGGTATAGACGCCGCCGGCACCCACCGCCCGCGCCGAGATGGCCGCGGTGATCACGGTCCCCGCGCGCACCTCGCCCAAGCTGAGGCTGGGCGGGGAGAGGAGCAGGCCAGGATCGGCCGCCGCCGCGACGTTGATGCGCCCGGCCCCCTGGGACAGGACGCTGGCGCGCGCCCCCCGCGCGAGCACGCCGGTATGGGCGGTCGCCATCAGCGCCGACTTGACCTCCGCCGGTCCCCAGGCGGGATGCCCCTGCAAGAGCAGGGCCGCCGCCCCCGCCACGTGCGGGGCCGCCATGCTGGTGCCGCTCAGCGTGCCAAAGCCGCCCCCAAAGGCCGACAGGATGCTGCTGCCCGGCGCCGCCAGGTCAGGCTTGAGCGTGGGGCCCAGCCCCGGCCCCCGCGAGCTGCTATCCGCCAGCACGTCCGGCGTGCTGCCGTACTTGTCCGAACTGGTGTTGGCCACGGCGATCACCAGGGGACTCGCCGCTGGCGCGTCGACGGTATGGCGGCTTGGCCCCTCGTTGCCCGCGGCGAACACGGCCACCACCCCGGCGCGGACCAGGGCCTCCGCCGCCAGAATCATGGGATCGGACGCGAGAGCATAATCGGCGACGCCGCCCCAGCTCCCATTCACAACATCCGCGCCATCGGCCAGCGCATCCTCCAGGCTGGCCACGATCTCGGGGGTATAGGCGTTGAGCTTGCCGCTGCGAGCATAGTAAAAGATCTTGTAGTTCATCAGCCAGGCGCGCGGCGCCACGCCGGATATCTCGACCCCCATCGCCTTGACGCCCGATACGCCCGCCGCGATCCCCGCCACATGGGTCCCGTGGGGAAAGCCGCCATCCTCCGGCGTGGGCGGCTCGTTGGTGGCCGGGGGATCGTCGGGACGGAAATAGGCGCGCGCCGCGATCACCTTGGGCGTGGTATAGCGCGCGTCGCCCTTGGGATAGCCCTCCGGATAGCTAAAGGAGGCAGGGTCAAACATGGCGTTGCCGTAATAGATGCCCGTATCGACGACGGCGATCTTGATCCCCTTGCCGGCCTGGTCCACGCCGCCAAGCGCCGCCCAAACCGCCGGCGCGCCGATCCACGGCACGCTGTGATCCAGGGCCAGGCGATATTCCCGCTCCGGATAGACGCCGATGACGCCGGGCAAACGCCGCAACGCCTCCGCCGCCTTGGGGTCATCCTCGGCCAAACGGACCGCCAGCCCGTTGAGCAAAGCGCGATAGCTGTATTGCACCTGCGCCTGGGGAACCGCCTCCGCCAGGGCCGCGCGGAAATCTGTCTGCCGCGCATCGAGATAGGCCAGGTAGGCGCGGCTGGGCGCGGCCTCCACATCCAGCTTGCGCTGGCCGGTGGCCTCGAGGCTCGTCGCCGCGTATCCGGCGATCTCGCCGCGATAGAGCGCCAAGGGCGGATCGGCCAATTGTACGATGTAGCGGGCCGCCGCGGGGGCGTCCGGCTCGGAGGCCAGGGAAGGGTGAGGCCAAACCAGAAGGGAGAGAAGCGGGATCAGTAGGGCGAGGCCGATAATCGAGGGCCGCAGTTGCCGTTTGCGCATCGGGAC
>Ga0123333_10000674_pt1 | contig 37357 bp, 32 predicted proteins | sample BioC12SIPDNA_3_FD_89957 | JGI IMG/M metagenome (GOLD analysis project Ga0123333, IMG submission 89957) | Anaerobic biogas reactor microbial communites from Washington, USA - Biogas_R2_B C12 SIP DNA | ecosystem: Engineered > Bioreactor > Anaerobic > Unclassified | place: Washington, USA...
CGATGTGGATCATGCCGAAATCGGATTGACGCCGATCGGGCAGCGGGTCGCGCCCCACGGGATGGTGATAATCAAACAGCTCGACCACCGACTCTCCCAGACGCATGTGTACGATGCGCACCGAGGTGCCCGGCTCGCCGATCAAGCGCGCCATGGGTACATCAAAGGTGCGGTCAAAGGATTTTTCCATGCCAATGATATCGCGGTAAAAGGCGATCGCCTTGTCCATATCGCGGACGCTCAGGGCAGCGTGATCCATCCTTACAAACATGTGCTATGCCTCCATATCAACCAGAATCTTGACACCGTCGCCGCGGCGCATGGCCGCAAAGCCCTCCGCCCAGTTCTCCAGCGGAATCACCTGAGTGACAAGCTGACGCAGTTGCGGCGCCACAGCCGCCTCGATCGCCAGGGCCTTTTCCCAGCTGGAGGGGGGCGACGAAAAGCAGGCGAACAGGTCGAGTTCGTTATACAGGAGCTGGTTCCACTCGATGGGAATGCTGGGTTTGCCCACCAGACCGATCAGCACCGCCTGGCCGGTCTTTTTGAGAAGCTTGAGGCCAACATTGATCGCCGCAGGTGAGCCCGAGCACTCGATCCAGCCATCCACACCGCGCCCCTCTGTAACCTGCTTGACGGCCAGCGCAAGGTTTTCGCTGGTGACATCCACCACGCGGGTGGCGCCCACACTGAGCGCCAGCGGAAAGCGCTCGTCGCGATCGATGCCGGTGCCTGAGACAATAATATCGCGCACGCCCAGGTAGCTGCACACAACCACCGACATCAGCCCCATGGTAGCGGCACCCGAGATCAGCACGCTGCGGCAATCCTGGATATGCCCGCGCTCGCGCAGACAATGGTTGGTGATGGCAAAGGGCTCGGTGACTCCGGCCACCTCCCAGCTGACGCCCTCGGGGATAGCATGCGCCCAGCACGCCGGCAGGGTCAGGTATTCGGCAAAGGCGCCGTTGTACTTGCTGCCCAGCGCCAACTTTTGGTTGCAGATGTGCGGCTTGCCCGCCAGGCACAGCTCGCACACGCCGCAAGCTCCGGTGTGCAGTTCGCCGACAACACGGTCTCCCACCTTCCACTGACCGGCGGCATCGGCGCCCACCTCGACGACCGTGCCGCAGTATTCGTGGCCCATAATCACCGGCGGCGTATTGGGGTACTCGTCAGCCTCAATGTGCAGGTCGGTGCCGCAGATACCGCAGTACTTGACCTTGATCAGTATCTCGTCCGCCTTGGGGGCGATGACGGGCATTTCGCGGATGCCCACGTTGCCCTCACCGGCGGCATACTTGACCAGCGCGCGCATGGTAGAGCCTCTCATAATGTCACCCCCCATTCTCGGCCAACCTCGGATAATTCGCGATACAGCCCCGGGTCAATCGGCACGCCCTCGCGCATGCGTTTCTCGCGCTTTTCGCCCTCGACCTGGCCGGGGTAATATACTTTGTTAAAGCCTTCCGCCGGCGGCATGCTGTTGAGCTCGCTGACCATTGCAGCCAGCGAAGCTTTGAACTGCTCCTCGGGCATCCAGCGCGAGACATCCCAGGCAGCGACAAAGTGCCCGAGCTTGCGCGGCTGGTCCATCTCACCGTACATCTTGTTGATGTGCGGGCCCCAGGGCATGCCTGCCAGCAGGCTGCAAAAGATGTCGATCACCATCGCCAGGCCCGAGCCCTTGGCCCCCGCGATGGGGTGCAGGCCGGCGATGGCGCCGGGATCGGTGGTGGGGTTGCCACCCGCATCAAAGCCCCAGTCGGAGGGTATGAGCTTGCCCTCGGTTTTGGCCAGCGCCACCTTGCCATAGGGGATTGAAGTAGTCGCCATGTCTAGAATCAGCGGGATGCCATCCGTCGGGAAGCCCACCGCCAGCGGGTTGGTGCCGAAGAAGGCTTTGCGCCCGCCAAAGGGGATCAGAAACGCGTCGGTGGCCGTCATCATCATGGCAATCATGCCCTGCTCGACCATCCGCTTGATATAGTAGCCCGTCATGCCGAAATGGCTAGAGTTGCGCACGATCACGCTGGCGGAACCCGTCTCACGCGCCAGCTGCACAGCCTGCCGGCAGGCATAGTCGGTGATGACGTGACCCAGCCCGTCACCGCCGTCTACGATCCCCATGCCGGGCGCGACCTGCTCAAAGGTGATATTCGGTTCTTTTTTGATCGAGCCGTTCGCCAGGCGACGCAAATAGTGCGCCAGGCGCACCACGCCATGTGTATCGATGCCCGACAGGTTAGCCCACACCAGGCATTCCGCTACGATGCGCGCGTCGTCGTTAGGCACACCTGCCTTGGACAGTACGCGCTGCACAAAATCCTGCAGATGCTCCCACGAAATCGTTCGAGTAGTCTGATCTGCCATCGTTTCCACCTCAGCCCATGTACATGCCGCCGTTTACGTCGATTACCAGGCCTGTCAGGTAATCGGCCAACGGCGAGACGAGGAACAGCACCACATTCGCCACATCGATCGGCTCGCCCAGGCGCTGCAGAGGGATTGTGCTGGTGTAAGCGTCGACATGGTCGCCGACCTGGGCGCGCACTGGGTCGGTAGCGATCACTCCGGGGGCGACGGCGTTGGCCGTCACATTATATGCTCCGCCGATCTTGGCCATGGTGCGCGTTAGACCGATGAGGCCGGCTTTGGAGGCTGCGTAATGCGCGCCGGCCTCAATTCCGCCGACACGGGCGGCCAGTGACGAAAAGGTCACGATGCGACCATAACGACGCGCTTGCATGCCGCCGATCAACTCACGGCACAATAAAAAGGTGCCGCGCAGGTTAACATCCAGCACCAGATCCCACTGATCGGGAGTGACAGCCTCAAGCCCGGTACGGTAGGCGATGATGCCGGCACAGTTGATCAGATAATCCACCTGGCCAAGGGCCTCCTCAGCTGCCCTGGCGCCGCGTACCACATCGTCAGGGTTGCCCAGGTCACAGCGGATGGCACTGCCCCCCCCCATCAGCGCAACGGTCTCGTTAGCGCCGGCCTCGTTAAGATCCATAACGGCTACCTGAGCACCCGCCTGGTGTAAAAGCAGACAGCAGGCCCGCCCGATGCCGGACGCTCCGCCGCTAACCAGAGCACGTTTCCCGCTCAAATCGATCGTCAGCATCCTCACCTCGCGTGCACGCATGATCAAGTGTGTAGATACCTTACAGGGATTCCCATCCAGCGTCAAGGAAGCTCGCACCTGAGCAACTTGCCGAAAACGGGCATCCGGACCATAGTAAGTGCCAGATCAGGTGAAACGGGTGGTAATGAACCAGTTATTCAACACCTACCAGGGACAGGCCCTGTTGGCTGGCGCGGTGATCGGCATCGTGCAGCTGGTAGCCAGCTGGATTCTGCTGTTGCCGATGGTTTCGGGTTGGCTGAAACGTCTGGATGAAACACGTCTGCCGGCCGCCATCGACCCGCACCTGGTACACAAGGGACTTGAGCTGGTGTGGGCGTTGGGTGCTCCCCTGTTGGTGCTCTTTTTAGGCATCTTTTCGACTCAGGATATCGGCATTCCCTTGCCCGACTGGCAGTTGGTGCTGCCGTGGACCGCAGTGACGGTGGCGGCTGCGCTGGTGCTGTTGGTGTGGTTGTGGGGACGCCATTGGCGGCAGTATCCATCAGAGTGCCCGGCGCCGGGACGCACCTGGCGCGACATAAGCCCTGCCTATATCATCATGCACGCCCTGTGTCAGGAGGGTTACCTCGCCACCACACGCGGCGCGCTGATCCCGCTGGGGGGCAATTACTGGGGCATCTGGGTGGGGGTGCTGGCCAAGATTGCGTTTTCGCTCGCCTCGCACCGCTTTCGCAGGCGTCTGTTGAGTGCTCGCGAACGCGATCTGGCGCTGCTTGATTGGTCGTGCGATTTACTGAGCTCTGCGCTTTTTGTGCTGACGCGCAGCCTAGCGGTAACGGTAATCGCCCGCTTGCTCTTGAATGGAGTGCTCAGCTTGGCAGCCGTGCTGCTGCCGAGGCGCGTCGAGCTCAGCGAATAACCAGCGCCAGGATCACCATCACGCCAAACATGGCCAGCGCGGTGAAACCGAGCTGCTTGAGGTCGCCCGCGACGTATTTGTACTGCGTTTCCGCCTCAGGAACAGCGGCAGCGCGAGCGGTACTATCCGGAGTAGTGGAACTCGGCTGTGCTAAAGGCGCACGCTTAGCCGGCGCGCTGGTCGCGGCTGCCGGCGGCGGTGCCGCCTGCCGTGTCGCTTGAGCCGAGCGCCTCCTGGACGTGCTGCGCCTGTTTTTTGCCATGCTGCCTCTCCAATTTTAGCCTGGATGCTTATTATAAGCTGCACCCTGTGGCTGTCAAAGGGATCGGCTAGTTTTCCAACGTAAGGGCATCAATCAGGCCGCGCATATAGCCCACCGCATAGAGCCGCCCCATGGTGGTATAGCCGGCATGCCCGCTGGTATCGCCTTCCATGGTGGGCATGTGGTCGGGGCGAATCGGCCCCTCAAAGCCAGCCTCAAGATAGGCACGCATGGCAGCCGCCATATTGGCGTTGCCCGGCTCATCATGAAAGATCTCGCAGAAATCCTCGGCCGATCCGCGTACATTGCGAAAGTGCGCGAAAAAGAGTTTTTTCTGGGCTGCATATGTGCGGATCAGGCTAAGGACATCGGCACCCATCTCGCTGAAACAGCCCTGGCAAAAGGTGAGGCCGTTCATCGGGCTCGTAGCCAGCGTAAAGAGACGCGCGAAATCCTCGGGGCTCGACATGATGCGTCCGATGCCGCGGATCGGCGAAAGCGGCGGGTCATCCGGATGCATGGCCAGCTGGACATTAACCTCTTCGGCCACCGGCACGACCGCTCGCATAAAATAGGCGAGGGCTTCCCACAGGCTCTCCTGGCTGACCTCGCCATATTCGGTGAGCCCGCCGCGCTGCATCTCGCTGTGCTGGTAGCGGGTGGCCTGCGCGCCGCCGCGCACCGGCGTGGTGAGCGAGGTGCGCAGCCAGTTGAATACCGTCATCCAGTTATAGCAGAGTGTCGGGATACCCGCCTGCCCCATAGCACGCAACGAGCGCATGAACTTGTCCAAGTCTTCGTCGCGGCCGGGCAAGCCCTGCTTGATGCGATCCGAGATCGGGATGCCCTCGCATACCAGCCATTTCAGATCGGCATCCTCAATGCGCTGACGCGTCATCAGCCAGCCGCGGAAATCCCACACGCCGTCTTCATAGTATTCCCTGGGCGGCCCATAGACGATGCCTGTGGCGCTCATCTGGACTGCCAGGCGCAGATAACTGGCGCTCAGGTCGGGAGGGTAGATACAGATCTCGATCGGCATGATGGGCTCCTGTGCTGGTTATTCGGCGATACCCAGATAAGCGGCGATGGTCGCCAGATAGACCTTGGTGCTGGTTACCACGTCGCTGACGTTGACCCATTCGACATCCGCGTGCGAGGTGGTCGAACCGGTGCCATGTGCCACGACCGGGATGCCGGCCTCGCGCGCGATCACATTCACGTCGCTGACGCTCAGCTCACCCACCAGCGGCAGCGTTGCGCCCGTGACCTGCTGGTAGCCCTGTTGCAGGGCGGCGACGATCGGGGCATTGGCATCCACCTGGTAGCCCAGACCATTGCTGGAGAGCATATAACGCACCGCGATGCCCTCGGGCGGCGGGACGCTGGCCAGTAACGCTTCGATGACCTGCTCGATATCCTGCCAGGATTTATCCGGCCCGTAGCGATAGACTCCGTTGAGGCTGGCCTTATTCGGAACGCGATTGTAAAAATCACCGCCGTGGATTTGCCCGAGGAAAAAGGTCTCAGGCCCCAGCAGCTCGATCGGCCGCTGCGCCTCACAGGCGTTGCGCTCCAGCATGGCATGTGCGATGCGGGCCGCTTGGTCAAGCGGGTTGGGGACCCCCTGGCGGCGGGCAGTGTTTTCGTGCAGCACGGCGCCCTTGCGGGTGACGCTGATCTCAAAGAGCGCCTGGCCTTTGCCGGTGATGGCGATCACCGAGCTGCTGCATTCCGTCACCAGCGCGGCATCAACAAACACATCGCCGCGTTCGATCAGTTTCTTTAGGCCTTCCATATGGCCAACGGGCGCCTCGTGCAGCGAATGGGTCGCCAAGACTAGCTCTCCGCCAAGGCGCACGTCATGTTCGCGCAGCACGCGCAGCACCTCGACCATGGCGGCAATGCCGGATTTCATATCGCCCGCACCGCGCCCCACCACGCGGTCGCCATCGATATAGGCGGGTGCGTGCGGGGTGTGGATCGTATCCAGGTGGCCATCCAGCGTCAGGCTGCGCCCCGAGCCAGCACCCGGCACACGCGTGATCGTCGAGGGGCTGGCAGGAAAATCCGCCACCAGCTCGGCCTCGTAACCCAAGGCAGCGATCTCCTGGCGATAGCGCTCGGTGACGGCGCGAGCCTCGCCGGTTGGGCTGGGGATCTCGACCAGCGCCAGAGTCAAATCGCGCAGGCGTTCATAACTCACCGAGGAGAGCAGTTTTTCAAGCGTTACGGGCATAGTCACTTCTCCCTAGAGCACCGAATATCCGCCGTCGATCACCACCGTGGCGCCGGTCATGTAGCTGGAAGCGGACGACGCCAAAAAGACAGCCAGCGGACCGAGCTCAGCTGGTTCGCCGGGGCGCCCCAGCGGAATCGCCGGGATCCACACTCCCCCATATTGCGGGTCGTCAAAAAAGGGCTTAGCCATCGAGGTGCCCATATAACCGGGCGCGATGGCATTGACGCGGATGCCATGCTGCGCCCACTCGGCCGCCAGTGACTTGGTCAAGTGCATGACGGCGGCTTTGGAGGTGTTATAAGAGGCCTGCTGTTGCGGGGTGTTGACAATGATGCCCGACATCGAGGCCATGTTGATGAGGCACCGCCCTGACCACGCGCGATCATCTGACGCGCGGCTGCCTGACAGCCGTAAAAGACGCCATCCACGTTGACGGACATCACCTCGCGCCAGTCTTCTTCACTGACCTCTTCGGCTGCGCACCACTTGGTTATCCCCGCGTTATTCACCATGATATCGATGCTGCCCAGTTCGGCCACAACCGCCTCAGCCATCGCAAACACGCTCGCACGGCTGCGCACATCGGTAGCGACTGAAACTGCGCGGCGCCCCATAGCGCGCACCAGCTCTGCCGTCTCAGCGCCGGTGGTCGGGTTGAGATCAGCCACCGCCACATCGGCGCCTGCCTCGGCCAGTGCCAGGCTAAAGACCCGCCCAAGTCCCTGGCCACCGCCCGTTACCACCGCCACACGCCCAGCGAGCGAAAACTGCTCCATCACCATCATAGCCTCCTATATTTCCGCCAGCACGTCGGAGACGCTCGATTCAAAGATCGCCAGCATCTCGTCGAGTTCGGTTTTGGTCGTCACCAAAGGCGGGGCAAAGGCGATCCACTGCGGATCGTATCGCGTGATCAACCCGCGTTCGAGGGCGCGCTTGCCGATGCGCACGCCAATGGCGGTGCTCTCGGGGAAAGCCTCGCGCGTGACGCCGTCGCGCACCAGCTCGATACCCCACAGGAGCCCCTTGCCGCGCACCTCGCCAAAGATACCGCACTGCTCGCCAAAGGCCCGCAGACGCGCTTCCAGATAGGCACCCAACTCGCGGGCGCGTGCGGGCAACTCTTGTTCGACGATCTCGTGCGTGACAGCCATCCCCACCGCTGCACTGAGCGGGTTGCCGGCAAAGGTATGCCCATGGCCAAACTCGAGGTTGGCCTCTTCCGGCCCCCAGAAGGCCTGCGCGACGCGTTCGTTCCACACCGTAGCTGCCAGAGGGGCATAGCCGCTGGAGATGCCCTTGCCCAGGCACATGATATCGGGGATGACGCCAAAGGTCTGGGCGCCAAAGAGCTGCCCGGTGCGCCCCATGCCGGTGATCATTTCATCAAAGATCAGGAGCACATTGAACTCGTCGCAGATCTGGCGCAGCTTGGGCAGATACTCAGGGGGCGGCACGAGGATACCTCCCGTGTTGCCGATCGGCTCGACGATCACCGCCGAGACTGTCTCGGGGCCTTCCAGGGCGATCACCTGGCGCAGGTATTCGGCGCAAAACACGCCGCATTCGGGATAGCTCTTTTGGTAGGGGCAGCGGTAGCAATGGCAGGTGGGGATATGCACAAAGCCAGCCGGCAGCGGCTCAAAGGGCACACGCCGCTTGGGGGTGCCCGAGGCCGCCATGCCCCCTAATGTAGCACCATGGTAGCCATAGTAACGCGAGATAACCTTGAACTTGGTCGGGTGACCGGATTGCTTCCAGAACTGACGCGCCACCTTCATGGCCGTCTCGGTTGCCTCTGACCCGGAAGAGGCCAGTTTGACGGTGTTGAGATCGCCAGGAGTGAGGCTGGCGAGGTATTCGCAGAAAGCGACCGCCGGGCGGTTGGTGCCGTGCAGGGGCGCTGCAAAGGTGAGTTTTTCGAGCTGTTCGTGAATCGCAGCAATGATGCGCGGATAGCGGTGCCCGAGCGCGGCGACAAACACACCCGACAAGCCATCCAGATAGTGCTTGCCGTCTACATCCCAGATGTGCACGCCCTCGGCATGATCAAAAATGAGCGGATCACGCACAAACACGCTCATCTGCCGAAAGTCAACAACACTGTGCCGTACGGTATCGGGATGCTTGATCGGGTCCATTAGACGGATTCCTTTCTATTGGCTTAGACTTGCACCTGGGTGGAACGGTTGATGATCATCTCCTGCCAATCTGAACTGAGGGTGACAAAGCGCGCCGACCAGCCCGAAACCCGTACCGCGAGGGTAGGATAGCGCTCGGGATGCGCCTGCGCCTCGCGCAGGGTGGCGTTGTCGATCACATCGACATGCATAAAGATACCCCCCAGCTGGATAAAGGTCTTGATCAGCCCCACAATCGAGGCCACGCCCTCTTCACCGACAACAGCACTGGGATGCAGCTTGATCTCGAGGGCTGTGCCGTTAGGCAGGCGTTCCAGCCCCATGGCGCAGTGCGAGGTGATCACCGCGGTCGGCCCCTGCCGATCGGTGCCAGGCGAGGGCGAAAAGTTGGTCGCCAGGATATCGCCGGCACGGCTGCCAGCCGCACTGGCGCCACGTTGGGCACGCCATTCGATCTCACGCCCAAACGTGCTGATACCAGCCGGCCGCAGCACACCGTTGCGTTCGTGCACCGCTTCGATGGCATCGATAAAGGCATCATACACGCGCTTGGCCAGGGCATCCGCTTCGGGGTCGCCATTGCCAAATACCGGGTAGCGCGTGCGCACCTGCAGCCTGAGGGCTTCTTCCCCCTGCCAGTTGCGGCGCAAGAGGTCGACCAGCCCTGCCAGGGGCATGGTACGGTCTTCGTAGATGAGCTTGCGGATCGCCAGCAGGGCATTAGCCGTATCGGGCAAGCCGCCGGCATGCGGCGAGAACACGTTATAACGCGCTCCGCCATCGGTATAACCGCGCCCGCGCGCGACACAATCTTGCGTCAGGAGCGACACCAGTGCGCTGGGGCTGCCCGAAGTGGCGTGGCGGTCGGCTTCGAGATGAATCGCCTGCACCTGGTCGTAGAGGGCCTGGCGGTAGGCCTCAAAAAGCTCTTCAAAGGTACTAAAGCTCGCGGTATGGCCGTTGTTAACCCCCAGCAGGCGCTGCAGGATCACCAACGTATCGAACGGACGATAGACAAAGTTGGTGCAACCCGGGATCTGGATCTCCCAGCAGCCATCGTTAGCAAAGGTGCGCGCCACGCGCAGCGGGTAGCCAAAGCGTTGCAGGGCGCGGATGATCAGATCCTCGTTGTAGACCGCCACCATGCCGCCGCCACGGCGCTCGACCTCGGCCACCCTTTGCACAAGGCGCTCGGGGCTATGGACGTTCAGGCGCACCGCGATGGGATAGTCGCTGATGCGCAGCGCCTCGACCACATCCAGTACGAGGTAGGTAAACGTATTAGCGATCTCGCGTCCGTCGGCATCGCAGCCTGCCAGGACGATATTCTGATAGTATTGGCCATCGCCGGAGGAGCCGGTGAACATGTCGCGGCTGCCGGCCCATTCGCAGCCCTTGATCCATAGATGCGCGGTGAGCTCACGCGCCTCGTCGAGTGTAATACGTCCGGCAGCCAGGTCGGATTCCAGCAATCCGCCCAGCATCTGGTCGATGCGGCCGATGCCCGGCCAGTTGCCGCACAGGCGCTGGAAGCAAAACAGCAACCACAGGGCTTGCACGCCCTCGCGAAAAGTGCGCGGCGGATTCTCGGGCACGTTCACCAGCGCGTCGAGGATGCCCTGGTAGTGGGCACGCTGCTCGCCAGTAGAGGCGTCGCGCAAGTCCGTAACAGCGCTCACATAGCGCGCATGCCACACACCGGCGGCATCCAGGCACACCAGCATAGCCTGCAGCAGATCCAGTCCGCGCTCATCCAGCCCACCGTTTGCCAGGCGCTCGTTGATCTCCTGGCGCAGGCCGCGGTATCCCAGACGCAGGGCACGGTTGAACCCGAGTGTCACATGGCTGATGCTGGCACACAGCGGTTTTCCCCCCAGATACACCGGCACCTGATGCATGGTCGCGTTCTGCAACGTCGCGGCACCCACCAGCAGCTCGTCCGGGTCGATGCGCAGCGGAGCGTGCTGGGCGATCAACTGCACCGCGCGCGCATAACGCCCCTCGGCAGTGAGCTCGGGCAGGTCGGGCTGGTCATCGAGCTTCAGGGACAGGTCCTGCATACTGCGTCCCCACTCCCCCAATAGGACGCGTTCGCATAAAGCATGGGTACTGGGCCGCATAGCGCACCTCTTAGCACGGATGCGCCTATTATAACGCCGCACCGTCAACGATCAAGCCTCGCGGAGGTGTTTGCCGGGGATTTGCTTCTCCCTTACAATGCCGCCATCTGCAGCCTGTAAAGGAGCCAACATGGCCTACCCGGTACACTGGTATCAGTTCACCGAGCATCCCGATTCGGATTCGTGCTGGTCGCTCTCGGTCGGCCCGGATGGGCGCATCTACGCCGCCGCCTGTTCCGAAGGCACCCCTGGCGGTTATGTCAAGGTAGTGCGTTATAACGAGGCTACCGATGCACTCGACTATTTGTTCGACCTCGACCAGCTGGTCGACGACCCGCGCGATTCGGGGCGTGCCACCCAGTGTAAGATCCACTACTCCTTTGCGCCCTCGATGCACGACGGCATCATGTACATGGCCACCCATCTCTCAGGCCCGCCCATCGATCAGCCGGCCTACTCGCCGTGGCACTCCTGGCACGACCCCAAGCGCTGCTTTCGCGGAGCTGCCCTGCTGGCATATGATACCAAAAACGACCAGACGCTCTGGTGGGATACCCTCATCCCCAAAGAGGGCTGCCGCTGCCTGGTATTGGATGAAGAGCGCGGACTATTATATGCTCTGGGCTACCCGCGCGACCACATGATCCAATACGACCTGGCGACGCGCACACGCCGCGACTTGGGGCGCATCGGCTCGATTAACGCCCAGGTGCTGATCCTGGACAAGTACCACCGTGTGTGGACCACCAACGACTATGGTCGCCTGATGCGCTACGATCCGGCCAAGGACCGCCTGGAGGTCAGCCCGCAGGCCTTGCCGCACAACCCGACCTTCCAGACCGGCTGGCATTCGGTGTTTTACGATGCCGTGCTGGCGCCGGATGGCGAATCGATCTTTGCCTGCACTTGGATCGCTCAGCCCAGATTGATGCGCATCTGGCTATATGAGGGCAACTGGGGACGTGTCGAGGACCTCGGCCCCGCTACCCAGGAGCGCGACCAGACCATCCCGATCGACACCTTCAAGGACCACTGCGGCGGCCTGACGGTGGGAGGCGACGGCATGATCTATTATGTGGCCTCGCGCTGGCGCGACGCGCAGTACAACCCGATGGGCCCGGAGCACACCGAACGCGAGGGCGTAGTGTGGCAGCTTGACCCGGCCAATCACAATCGTCGCGAGGTCAGTGTCCTCGAGCGCCCCGGAGAATTTGCGCAGTATGTCTCGCGCGGTGCTGTCGACCATAACGGCGACCTCTTCTTTGGGCATGTCGGGCCGACGCCGGTAGGGATTTTCCGCGTGGAAATGCCCGCCGAGCGCAAACGCACCAACGCCCATCTGCCGATCCGCATCTGGGGATAAGGAGCCAGTTGATGAACGAAAAACCGGTTATGGACGCTGAAGCGCGCCGCAAAGCGATCGACGAGATCGTGCACGGCACCTTTTTGATGGAAGGCACCATGGTGGCCTTTCCGACCTGCTTCCCCGGCGTGACGACCGCTCTGCCGCCCGATGAGAGCCTGATCACGGCTCTGGCACTGGGCAATGATGCGATCGTCTATGGTGTCACCAGCGGGCACCGCGCCCACCTGCTGGCCGGCATGTTCCACGGCCTGACGGGCATTATCTATGACCTGGGCGCACCTGAGGGCATGACCGAGGGTGTGGCGGTGGGATGCACCAGCAAACAGGTTATTGCGGCTTTTAACGGCCCCTCTGGTGGATGCCTGGTGCGCCGCAATCTGCAGGGTCTGCCCTTTGATCTCCTGCAAGAATGGGGCTTTGAGCGGCTGGCGCTCGACATCCTCGAGCCGGCCGCAGGCGGCGCGGCCATTGTCGATGGCGTGCTGGCAGATGACGCTACCTTTGTGGTTGCGACGGCGGAAAAGCTCGCGGCGGTGGATGTGGCTGCCGGTACCTCGAGGTTGGTCGCCGATCTTGAGCAGCCCACCCGCCTGGCACTCGCTGGTGATGGCGCGGTGCTCGGTTCAAGCGGTAAAGCGCTGTGGCGCTACCATCCGCAGACGGGTTTTGAAGCGGATGCGGTCGTCCTGCCGGATGGCAACTGGGAAGAACTTGTATGGCAACGCTCCCTGCCGGATGCCCAGGGCGGCAACTATCTGGCAGATGGCAATGGCGGGCTTTACCGCCTCTCTGGCAGCAAGCTCTCTGAGCGGCTCGGACAAATCCCGCTCACGCCAGTCGGCGCGATGGCCACCACGTACGATGGACGGCTTTACGGCACCTGCGGCGAAGGAATCGCCAACCTATTCGTATATCAACCCGCCGATGGCACCCTGCGCAACCTGGGGGTGGCAGCCTCGGTGATCGAGCGGCGCCGTTATGGTTATACCTTTAGCTGCGCTGTGACCGGCCGCGATGGCGAGATCGTCTTCGGCGAAAATGACAACGCCGGCCACATGTGGCTTTATTTCCCGCGCATCCAGCGTTGTGAGGGCTGATTATGACGCAAACTTACCGTGACCTGATCGACCACATCGCGCGGCCGCCGCTCGAGTACGCGCCGGTGCCCTTTTGGTTCCTCAACGAGGTGCTCGAGCCCGAGCGGCTGGCCTGGCAGATGCGCCAGATGCACGCTCAGCACGTCGATGCGGCAGTGCTGCATCCGCGCCCGGGCTTGGTGACGGAATACCTCTCGCCCGATTTTTGGCGCGCGATCGAGGCCTGTCTGACGACCGCCCAAGAGCTGGGCATGCGCGTCTGGCTCTATGACGAATACCCTTGGGCCAGCGGCATCGCCGCCGGGCAGGTGCCGGATGCCAGCCCCGACTATGTGATGAAAAACATGGACCTGCTGGCTAACGACGTGGTGGGCCCCACGACGATCACCTGGCCTTACCCACAGCAGGGCGTCGGCCTGAGCGCCGCGCCGCTCTTGGGCGCCAACGAGATCGACGGCCAGCGCATTATCGACCTGCAGCCGCTCGCGCGGGATGGTCGCTTTACCTGGCAGGTACCCGAGGGCAGCTGGCGCGTGATGGCGGTCATCGCACGTAACGGCCTGACCACCTTTGACGACCCTTATGGCATGCAGCGCTGGGCCGATCTCACCAATGTGGATGGCGTCGAGCTCTTTATGCGCCTGACGCACGAACAGTACAAGGCGCGTTATGGCGAGTTGTTTGGCAACACCATCTGGAGCATCTTTACCGACGAACCGCCCTCGACTTTTCCAGCCTGGGGCACCTATATACCCAAGCGCTTCCGCGAGATCAAGGGCTACGAACTGACGGATATCCTGCCATTGTTATGGTACGACGGCGGCCCGCAGACTGCTCGGGCGCGTTATGACTATTTCGATGTCGTGGCGCAGTGCTACGAAGAGGCCTTCTTCCGGCGCACCGGCGAGTGGTGCAGCGCCAACGGCCTTGATCTGGGCGGCCATCTCCTGCTTGAAGAAAACCTGATCCTCAACACGCGTTTTATGACGCACGCCTTCAGGCAGCTGCGCCATCTGCAGATCCCGGGTGTCGACTGGATCTTTCCGGGACGCTTTGCAGCTTATGTGCCCAAGCTGGCAGCCTCAATTGCACACTGTTATGGGCGCGAGCGCGCCCTGTGCGAGACCTTTGCCCTGGCCGGGTGGCACGCCAATATGCAGTGGATGCGCTGGCAAACCCAGTGGCAGTTTGTAAACGGTGTCGATCTATTGGTTCCGCACGCCTTTTTCTACTCGATCAGCGACACCGTGCCAATCCCGCCGGCGCCGGATAACATCGGTTACCGCTGGTACGACTGCCCGCCCTCGATGTTTTACCAGCAGCCCTACTGGCGCCATTACCACTGCTTTGCCGATCTCACCGCGCGCTCCAGCTATTTGCTGACGCGCGGCACACACGTTGCCGAGGCGGCCGTGTTCTACCCGATCAACAGTGTGTGGGCCGATTTCAACCTCTCGGACGGCTGGCTGCGCGGTGTGCACGCCAACACGCTCGAAGTGCCGGGCGGTTGGATCCACCCCGACAAGCTGGCCGAGGGCCCAGCCACGGTGGTGACCGATTCGTGTTACCGTGCCGTGATCGACGGTCTGCGTGACCACAACCTGGATGTCGACATCGTCGACGACGACACCCTGCGTGGCGCATCGGCAGCCGATGGGCGACTACTCGTACGCGATGAGACGTTCCAGGTGTTGATCTTGCCGGCAGTGCGCACCATCCAGCTCGCTACGCTTGAGTATATCGCCAAGCTGTGGCGCGACGGCGTGACGTTGGTCGCACTGCGGTCGCTGCCGCAGGGCTCGTGTGAGCATGGCGCCGACGACCCAGCCATCGCCGCTTTGGTACGCGAGATCTGGGGTGAGGACCCCGTCAACAACGACCCGGCACGGCGCGCCCTGTTCTTTGATGGCGGCTTTGAGCCCGAGCTGGCGGGTGTAATGAGCACGCTTGAGCCGGCACTGACAATCGACACTCCCGAGGTCTACAGCCAGCATCGCCGCCTGGAGGATTGCGAGCTCTACTATATCGCCAGCATGCGCCCCGAAGCATGCCGCATCGAGGTGCGCCTGAACGCCATCGGCATCCCCGAGCTGATCGACCCGCAATCCGGCGTGTTGCCCGGCAGTCCGGTGTACCGTTATGAGTCTGACCAGACTGTCGTGCCCCTTCAACTCGAACCGTACGGCTCGATATGCATCGTGCTCAGGCCAGGACGTGCAGAGACACACATCACCGCCACCAACCTGAGCACCCCGCGGTTCGTGGAGATGCCCGGCGGCTGGCAGGTGCAGGGCACCCAGACCAGTGCCGGCAAAGCCTGGGCGGAGTTGGCAATGCACGGTAAGACAGAACACGTGCAAGATACCGAGCCCTTTGCACCCGGCGAGCTTGTTTTAGCAGATGAATGGTGCTTTGAGGTGCTGCCAGAACCGCAGGATACCTTCTGGCACGCCGATCTCGACCAGCTCGAGCTGATGATCCCTGAGGGCGGTGTGCCGACCCATATGCGCACGGGCTCGTGGGCGGAGCAGGGCTTGCCGGGTTTCTCGGGCATCGCGCGCTATACGCAAACGGTCGAGCTGGGTGCCGAATGGGAAGGCCAGCCCTGTACCCTAGACCTGGGCGAGGTAGGAATCGCTGCGCAGGTCTACTGGAACGGTGAACTGGTGGGCGAGCGTGTCTGGGCACCTTACACCTTCCAGATCGACACCGTACATGCGGGCAGCAACACCCTGGTAATCGAAGTGGCCAACACCCTGGCTAACTATATCTCGGTGCGCCACGCGGATTCCAAACTGCAGTGGGCGCATTTTACACCCGATCAGCTGGCCTCGGGGCTGCTTTCTCCGGTGCGGTTGCTGCGCCAACGACGCGTAGTGTTGCAGGTGCACTAAGCATGAGTTATGAGTGGCTGCGGCTTGAGCGCAGCGGGGAGCGAACAATGGGCTCGGAGGATACCTCCGAGCCCATTTCTATGTACGATCAGCCGGGGAAGGCTGCCAGCATAGCTTGCAGATAGAGCCAATGCCCGAAATCGTTGGGGTGGTTGATGTTGTTACCCAGCAGGCTGGGCAGGTTCTTGCGCCTTAGCACACGCGCCCAAGTGGTGTGAACATCCGCGTAGGCAGCTTTCTCATCGACGGCCAGCTGGCGGGTGGCATCAGCTATCTCATCAGAGTTGCCGCTGGCATACTTCCACAGCGGATTGGGCGGAAAGGTCGAGATCAGCATCACTTCGGCGGGCGTCTCGGCGCGGATGCGGGCGATGATCGTGCGCATGTTGGCGACGAACTCATCTTTGGGAGTGCGCAGGTCATTCATGCCGAACGCCAGCAGCACCAGGTCGGGCTGGCGGGTGAGTACCTTTTCATCCAGGCGCTGTACGCCCTGGAGGCTGGCATCCCCGCCGGTCGCGCCATTCTCAGATTCGATCTGCGCGCGCGGATAGCGTTTGGCAAGCTCCGCCACCCACAGCTCCTGATACCGCAACGGCACCTCGCTGGCCTCGCCGCCGGCGGTGATACTGTCGCCATAGGCGATCACTTTGAACGGTCCGCCAGCCTGCAGCATGCCAACGGTGCGTGGCAGGAGGTGGGCTTGCGAGTTGGCATCCGCGAGTAGGTATGCTTGCGGGGCGCGATAATCGACCCACACAAAGTGCGCGTGGTTGCTAAAGACGGGCAGTTCGGTGTGGTCGAACCCATGCAGGCCGTACATGTTATTGGTGGCAAAGTTGGGGACGGCCGAATCGGCCGTGCGCCGGATTGAGCCGGCCGCATAATCGACGATGTAATCCTTGCCCTCCACATAAACCACGCAGCCGTTTGCCTCAGGCTTGTAGCAGCTGCGCACCGCCACAGAGCCGGCTTCTAGCTGGCCATAGCACAGCTTGCCGGGCTCCTGATCGACCAATACGAGGCTATCACCGATGATCTGCATCTCTCTCCTTATTGCGGTCGGCTAGATGTCGAGGTTCTGCACTTCTTTGGCATGCGTCTGGATAAACTTCCGGCGCGGAGGCACCTCGCTGCCCATCAGCATCTCAAAGGTCTGGTCGGCCGAGGCGGCATCTTCGACGGTCATCTGCAGGATAATGCGCCGGTCGGGATCCATGGTGGTCTCCCAAAGCTGCTCAGGGTTCATCTCGCCCAAGCCCTTGTAGCGCTGGATGCCCACCGAGCGCCCCATGCGCGCCACCAAGGCATCCTTTTCCTGCTCGGAATAGGCGTACTGCACCTGTTTTCCCTGCGTCAGCTTGTAGAGGGGCGGTTTTGCCAGATACAGACGGCCATTGTTGATCAGCGGCTCCATAAAGCGGTAGAAAAAGGTTAAAAGCAAGGTGGTAATGTGCGCGCCGTCGACATCGGCATCCGTCATGATGACGACTTTGTTATAACGCAGGCCATCTATCGAAAAGGCATCGCCGATGCCGCAGCCGAGTGCCTGCACCAGTGACTTGATTTCATTAGATTTGAGTGCCGCATCCAGGCGCGCTTTTTCGATGTTCAGAATCTTGCCGCGCAACGGCAGGATCGCCTGAAAGCGCCGGTCGCGCCCCTGCTTGGCTGAGCCGCCGGCTGAGTCGCCCTCGACGATAAACAGCTCAGAGCGCTTGGCTGAGCGTTCGGAACAATCGGCCAGCTTGCCGGGCAGGGTGTTGCTTTCCAGAGCGCTCTTGCGCACCACCAGCTCGCGTGCCTGGCGTGCAGCCGCGCGGGCGCGCGCCGCGGTAAGCGACTTGCGGATGATGCCGGCAGCGTCGCGCGGGTTCTGCTCCAGCCACTTGCCGATCGCTTCGGTGCACAGATTGGCGACCTGCGCTGTCAGTTCGGCATTACCGAGTTTGGCCTTGGTCTGGCTTTCGAACTGCGGGTCCGAGAGCTTGACGCTCACTACCGCAGTGAGGCCCTCGCGCACATCGTCGCCGGCAAAGTTTTCCTCTTCCTTTTTAAGGAGTGACGTTCGCCGGGCATAGTCGTTGAGACTGCGCGTCAGGGCCGAGCGGAAACCCGTCAGGTGTGTGCCGCCATCGACGGTGTTTATGTTGTTGGCGAACGAAAAGACCGTTTCCGTGTACGTATCGGTATATTGCAGGGCTACCTCGATGTGGGTGCCCTCGACGTCGCCCTCGATATAGAGGGTATCGTGCAGCGGCTTGCGCATGCGGTTCAGGTAGCGTACAAATGAGCGGATGCCGCCCTCAAAGTAGTAAGTGGCCTCGCTGCCGTCGCGTTCGTCGCGGGTATGGATCGTCAGACCAGCCGTTAGGAAGGCCATCTCCTGAAAGCGCTGCCCGAGTACCTTGAACTTGAAGTCCAGGGTGTGAAGGATCTCGGAATCCGGCAGAAAGTGGGTCGTCGAGCCGTGCCCCTTGGCGGGGCCGTGGTCGATCACCTCGGTGACGGGATGACCGCGCTCATAACGCTGCGAATAATGGCGCCCATCATAGACCACATCGACCTCGAGCCAGCGCGAGAGCGCGTTGACCGCCGATACACCCACCCCGTGCAGGCCGGAAGCCACCTTGTAGCTGCTGCCGCCAAACTTGCCGCCGGCATGCAAGACGGTATGCACCACTTCGAGGGTGCTCTTGCCGGTCGCCTTGTTGATGCCCACCGGAATACCGCGGCCGTTGTCGCGCACGGTTACCGAGCTATCGGCGTGGATGATCACCTCGATGCGGTCGCAGATCCCCGCGAGGGCTTCGTCGATCGAGTTATCGACCACTTCAAAGACCAGATGATGCAACCCGCGCACATCCGTGCTGCCGATGTACATCCCCGGGCGTTTGCGGACCGCCTCAAGCCCCTCCAGGACCTGGATATCATCGGCGGTATAAGAGAGTGTACCTTCAGTCATGTTGTTTGTTTGCCCTTAGTTTTGCCAGCAGCTGGTGATAACGGCTGAGACGGTCGTTGTAAAAGTAGCAGAATGCCAGCGCCAGGCCAGTGCCGAGGAGGGCGTTCAAGACGATTGCCGCGACGATGCCGGTGGTCGAGCTCAACAGACGGCCAAAGATGTAACCAAACCCGAAACGGATCAGGCTGGTGAGCAATAACAGCCCCAGCGTGGACCAAAAGTTGAGCCGCACCAGCACGAAACTGGTACGCAACGCTTCTATCGGCGAGGCATGGCTTAGTACGACTGCCTGGGGGATAAACGTCAGATACAAAGCCACCCACAGCATAAATACCAGGATGAAATACGCGAACGGCCCTAAAATCAGGCTAAAGTTTATGATGCTGAAAGCCATCAAGCCCAACGGCACATAGATAGCCGCCAGGTTTAGCCACTGACGCAGCGACTGTTTGATGGCACCCGCCACGTTTACGCCCTCATCCTTGGCAGTTTGGCCCAAAAGGGCCAAGAAGATCACGCCGATCAGCAGGCTAATGCCCATCAATATGGCTACTATGGCCAAAAACTGCACGACCGTGCTCAGGTAGAGGATGCTCGCTTCGTCTCCGGTGACTGGCAACACACCGGCGATGTTGGGTAACCAAAGTTGTCCGACAGCCAGCAGTGACGCCAGATTGATGCTTTCCAGCATTGCCTGCGCTTCGGAAAGGGCGACGCGCAGCATCTCCTCAGATCCCACCACGGCGATGGCCGGGTTGTTGGGAATAATCTGCTCCAGCTGGTTAAATCCTGCTTTGATCAACGGCGCTGCCGAGATCTTGGGGCCTAGCCAGATCGCCAAGTCGAGCACGATCGGCACGGCTGCCAGCCACATGCGCCGAAACAGCGCCTGGAAACCAGCTGTTAGAGAATCTATGATATTCACGAGGCTCCTTCGACGCGCTATTCTACCATTAATAGCGCCCTGATGAAATAACTGTCCACTCAGCCCAGCAGGCTGTGGCGGCGCGCAATACGCTCGGGCAAGTCGCCAATATCGACTTCGTGCATCTGGGCGGTGCCCAATGAATCCGCCACCGCGACGCCCGTCAGTACCCCCAAGGTAGCCGAGACGCTGTTGGCAAGCGCCTCTAGATGATAGCCGCCCTCCAGGCAAAACGCCAGGCGTCCGTCACACAGCTCATCAGCCCAGGCCACCAGCCGCGCGGTGATCGCTGCGTACGAACCGACCGTCAGCAGCATACCTGCCAGCGGGTCAGCCCAATGGGCATCATAACCCGCCGATACGAGCAGCAGCTGCGGCCGGTAACGACGCAGTGCCGGCCCCACCAGCTCATCAAACACATGAATAAAGCCCTGCTCGCCGGTAAACGGCGGTAAGGGGATGTTCAGTGTGGTCCCACGGCCTTCCCCACTGCCAGTATCACGCCAATTACCGGTGGCAGGATACAGCGGCGACTGATGGGTGGAGATATACAGCACGCGCGGGTCGGTCCAAAAGGCCGATGCCGTACCGTTGCCATGGTGCACGTCGATATCGATGATCGCCAGGCGCTTGACCCAGCCGCGGGTCAACGCCACACGCGCTGCCACCGCGGCGTTGTTAAACAGGCAAAAACCCATCGCTCGGCATGCCGTAGCATGATGCCCCGGCGGCCGCACCAAAGCAAAAGTGCGCTTCAGGTCACCATGCACCACCATCTCGACGGCCTGCAGGGTAGCCCCCACTGCCAACAAGGTCGCGCGGAACGACCCGGCACTGACATAGGTGTCGCTATCCAGCTCGCCGCCACCGTCTTCAGCCAATGAGCGGATCAGGCTCAGCAGCTCACGGGTGTGATAATGCAGCACCTCTGCCTCAGTAGCAGGTCGGGCTGTGACCTGCTGAAGGCGATCCATCACCCCATCCTGCCGAAGATGCTCGATGATCGCCTGCAGGCGCTCCGGACTCTCAGGGCAAGTGCCCATCACGTGCGCCAGACAATCCTGGTGATAGATTAATCCGGTTGACATGTGCTTGCCCTGCGGTGTCAGGTCAGCGTCTTGCGAAAGCCCCAGTAGGCACGGTGTATCTGCGCGCCGATCTCGTTCGTATAAAAATTGACAGGCCCCGCCCAGCAGATCTCCATGATGCTATCGCCGCGTGCGCGCAGATCCTGGGCGCAGCGCTTTAGGAGCACACTGCCGATCCCGCGGCGGCGCATATCCGGGCGCGTACCGGTCGGCCCGAAACAACCATAGCCTGTCACATCATAAACCGCAAAAGCGATCACTTCATCGCCGTGCACTGCCACATAGAGCGGTGTGGGCGAAAAACGCTGTACATCCTCGACTTCAAGCAACCAGCCGCGGCTGAAAAACTGCAGCGCCAGGCCTTTGGTGGAAGCCAGGTCGTCAGCGGTGGCGCGGCGAATGGCGATGCCCTGGCCAGCGAGCGCCTCTTCGGCGGATGCGGTATCCAGATCGGCAGAATCAAGGTCGACGCGCATATCCACCCTGGCGTTGCGATCGGTCTCATAATCCTCTTTCATCAGCAGCGAGATCGCGGCACTGCGACAGAGCTCAACGCCCGGCCAGAAATAGCCTGGCCCGGAGCCCTCGGCGGCTACCTGGGTAAGGCCTTGCGCCCAGCAGCGCTCGTGAAAGGTATGGATCAGGTCGGTGGCGATGCCGCGGCGGCGGTAATCCGGATGTACGCCAAAGAGCGTGATGATGCCGCGGTTCTCGCGCACCACGCTCAGCAGGAACCCCACCAGACGGCCGTCCTCGCGCGCCCCGAGCAGCAAGTCGCGCCGTACGCTGATCTCATCAAATGTACGCGCCCGAAGAGCCGCCTCGTTGAGCGGACGCTCATAGGCCGTGGTGTGGGCCAATTCGATTAATTCGGGCAGGTCACTCTCTTGCAGAGTAATAACTTGCACACATCCTCCAGCACCGCCCCATACATCTGCTCTATTATACGCGAAAGCCATCTTTCAGGCGATGCTGACGCCTTGACAAGCACCCGCGGCTATGGCATAAAAAGCCAATGGTAGAGACTAAACCCATGCAACGCATAGCGGTTTTGACCAGCGGCGGCGATGCCCCGGGTATGAATGCCGCCATCCGTGCGGTGGTGCGTACCGGCATCGCCGCCGGTATTGAAGTCTATGGGGTGCGCAACGGATATGCCGGGCTGATTGCCGACGAGATGATCTACCTCGACCGGCGCGATGTCGGCAACATCATGCAGTTGGGCGGCACCTTTTTGGGCAGTGCGCGCTGCCCTGAGTTTATGACCATAGAGGGCCGTCAGCGCGCCCTCGATCATCTGGCCGCGCGCGGCATCGAGGCACTGGTGGTAATCGGCGGAAATGGCTCGCAGACCGGCTCATACGAGCTCTCGCAGATGGGTTACCCGGTAGTAGGCGTAGCCTCGACCATCGACAACGACCTGGAAGGCAGCGACATCACCATCGGCGTGGATACCGCCATTAACGTGGCACTCGAGGCGATTGATCGGCTGAAGGTGACGGCTGCCTCGCATCGGCGTGCCTTTTTGGTTGAGGTGATGGGCCGCAAGTGCGGTTATGTGGCATTGATGGCCGGCATCGCCGGCGGTGCCGAAATGGTGGTGATCCCGGAGCGCGAGATGTCGCCCGAGCAAGTCGCCCATCAGATTAAAGCCGCCTACGACCGCGGCAAGAACCACGCCATGGTGGTGGTGGCCGAAGGGGCTGTCAACAACGCCAAAAAGCTGATCGATTACTTTGCCGCCAACCCGGGCGCGACCGGCTTTAGCCCGCGTGCTACGATCCTCGGCCACGTGCAGCGCGGCGCCCTGCCGACGGCATCCGACCGGTTGCTGGCCAGCCGCCTGGGTGAGGGCGCGGTGCGTGCCCTGCTGGATGGTAAGAGCGGCGTATTGGTGGGCATCCGCGACGATCAGATCGTCACCACCCCGCTGGCCGAGATCGTCGGCAAGCAGAAACCGCTCGATCTGCGCCTGTTCGACCTCGCCCAGATGATGGCGCAATAGAGGCGCCGCGATGCCCGCACCTGGCAGTGATGCTGTTCAGATCTATACCGATGGCGGCTGCGACCCGAACCCCGGCCCCGGCGGTTGGGGCGCGGTGCTCATCTATGGGCTGAAAACCCTCGAGCTCTCGGGCGGTGAGGCTGCCTCGACCAACAACCGCATGGAGCTCACCGCGGCGATCGAAGCCCTGCGCAGCCTCAAGCGTGCCTGTGTCGTCACTCTCTGCACCGATTCGCGTTACCTGCAAAAAGGGATCAGCAAGTGGCTGGAAGGCTGGAAGCGCCAGGGCTGGAAAAAGGCCAACGGGCAGCCGGTCGAAAACCAGGACCTCTGGCAAGCCCTGGATGAGCAGGCTGCGCGCCACCAGGTGGAATGGCTGTGGGTGCGCGGGCATCATGGCAACCCGCTCAACGAGCGCGCCGACCAGCTGGCTACCCAGGCACGCCGCAACCGCCAGCTGAGCCCCAAAGCTGTGGTATCCAAGCGCCCCACTCAGGCCATGGCTGACCGTGTGATCCCGCGCGTGGCGATCTATTGCCGTGCCTGTACGCTGGGGGTGCCCGGTCCGGCTGGTTATGCCGCCACCATTGTGCGCGACGGGGCGCCCCCGAAGACCGTCTCAGGCGGCTGGAAGCTGGCCACCAGCAATGTGATGGAGCTGTGGGCAGCAGTAGCCGGCCTGCGTGCGCTCAAAGAACGCTCACAGGTGACGCTCTTTACCACCTCCAAGTACGTGTTCGATAACGTTACCCGCCAGCTCCAAAACTGGGAGCGCAACCACTGGCGCACCAAAGCAGGCCAGGAAGTCAAGAACCTGGAGATCTGGCAAGAGCTGGTAGCCGTGCAGGGTGACCACGACATCACCTGGCGGCACCTCTCGGCCGATTCGCGCGGTGAATATGCCGAGGCAGCTGCCAAGATCGCACGACGCGAAGCTAAAGCTCAAGCCAGGCAACCCTGAAGCCGCCATGACCCAGTGGCGCCTTGCCCCAATGCCAAATGTCAGCGCTGAATTGCGCCGTAAAGTCGGCGGGCACCCGCTGGTCGCCCGTATCCTGGCGCAGCGCGGCATCACCACTCCGGAGGCAGCGCGCGCCTTTCTGGATCCGCATGCCTACCAGCCCAGCGACCCGTTCGACTTGCCGGATATGGAAGCCGCTCGTGTGATGATCATTTCCGCCATCGCGGAACACCGCCACATCCTCGTCTATGGTGATTTCGACGTCGACGGTCAGAGCTCGACGGCCATCACCTGGTCGGCGCTGCGTGCTCTCGGCGCCGAGGCGGATTATCGCCTGCCGTTGCGCCGTGAAGGACACGGGCTGCACCTCGCCACAGTTGAGGAAGCCGCGCAGAATGGCGTCAGCCTGCTGATCACCTGCGATACGGGCGTGAGCGACCTGGAGGCCGTCGAGCGCGCCAATGCGTTGGGTATGCAGGTGATCATTACCGACCACCATGACCTGCCCGCCAGGCTGCCGCCGGCGGCAGCACTGGTCAACCCCAAACGTCTGGAACAAGCACATCCCTGTTATCAGCTCTCCGGGGCGGGAGTCGCCTGGATGCTGGCGCGCGCCCTGCTTCAGGAGCCTGCCGGTGACCCGCCTCTGGAACTGGCAGACCTGGCAGCCCTGGGGTTGATCGCCGACGTGGCCTATCAGACGGCCGAGGTACGCCATATTATCCAGATCGGGTTGGACCAGCTGCGCACCCGACCACGCCCCGGGTTACTCGCTTTGATGGCGCTCGCCCAACTGGAGGCCGGGCATGTCAGCAGTGAGGATATTGGCTTTCAGCTAGCGCCGCGCCTGAACGCAGCTGGCCGCCTGGGAGATCCGCACATCGCACTCGACTTGCTCCTGAGCGAGGACCCCCTCTCAGCCCAGGCCCTGGCCGCTGAACTGGAGGCACTCAACCGTGACCGGCAGGCGCGCACCGAAGCCACCCTGCGAGCCGCCGAGGAAAGGTTGCTGCAGGAGCCTGAACTGCTGCACGCCCCGCTGATCGTAGTGGATGGCGAGGGCTGGGAGAGCGGCATTATCGGTCTGGTGGCATCCTCGCTGGTGCAGCACCACCAAAAGCCGGCCATCGTGATCAGCCACTGCGCCGGTGAGCTCAGCAGTGCTTCGGCGCGTTCGGTCGAAGGGATCGATATCCACGCGCTGATCGCCGAGCAGAGCGACCTGTTATCCGGCGAGGGCGGACATCCCATGGCAGCCGGTTTTACCATTGCACCCGAGCGGGTGGCTTTCTTGCGCCAGCGCATTCTGGCTTCTGCCAGCCGGCTGCCCACTGCGCAGCGTACCCCGCAGCTCGAGCTCAGCGCCCAACTCGATTGGGGCGAGATCTCGCCGTCGCTGGCGCGCCAACTAAAACGCCTGGCGCCCTACGGCCCGGGCAACGCGGCCCCGCTCCTACTGCTGCCAAAGGGTATCCTGCTGCGCAGTGAGGACCTCTCGCGCCACAACCCCACCCCACACCGTCGGCTTTATTGCGCCGATGATCGGGGCCGCCAGCTGGCGTTTGTGTGGTTCAACGCCGAACGCCGCACAATGCCCGAACCGGGCGAGCGGATTGACATCGCCTGCACACTCGGGCTGGATAGCTGGAAAGGCAACGAGCGTCTGCGGCTAGAGCTGGCCGACTGGCGAGCGCACGCCGACGCTCCGAACGCAGAACTCGTGCTCTATAGCGGTTATGAAGTGATCGACCAACGCCGTGCAGCAGACGGTCCTGCGCTGGAGGCCAGCCTGCGCGAGACCTATGGCGAGAGCCTCGCGATCTGGCAGGAAGGCGCCGCCAATGGGGAACCTGCCGGCGTAGGCCGCTCCGCCCTGCTGCGCGGTGGTGCGCGTGCCCTGGCCCTGGCTATCCGCACGCCGCCCTGTTCGCCAGAGCTGTTGCAGTGCATCCTAGAGCATGTGCGCCCGCAGGTGCTGGTGCTGCTGCCGCCCGAGCCAGCCCCCGACTATCAGGCACAGGAGTTCATCCTGCTGGTAGCGGGCATGGTACGCTCCGCTCTGCTGGATCCGGCCAGAGCCGGCCGGCTGGATATCGAACGCATGGCAGAGCGCCTGGCGGCGCGCAGCGAGGCAATCGTAGCTACCTTGTGCGGGTTGGAGGCCAGCGGCGTACTGGCGTTAAAAGCGCAGGATGGCATCCTGGTCGCCAGCAACCCCGGTGTTGGCCCGGACGAGGAAGCAGAGGACGATGCAGCGCCCGACGAGCTGGCTCTGGGGCGTCAGCAGGCTATCCGTCAGGCGCAGCAGGCCCTGCTTTATCAGCTCCGCGAAACGCGCGCCTACCGCGCAGCCTACCGTAGCGCCCCCATCGATACCTGGCTGGTGCGCCCGAGGCAACCCGCACACGGAGCTTGATCAATCTCGGCGGCATGTTACAATGTGGCCGTCATCGCAGACAACTGGAGCAGGAGGCATCATGAGCAAAGAGGTACGTCTTGGTTTTATCGGCATGGGCGGTATTGCGCGCCACCATCTAAGGCAGCTGGCCAACATCCCCGAGGCAAAGGTCGTGGCAGTCGCCGATCCGAGTGCGGCATCCATCGAGCAGATGCGCAAGGATTTCCCCGACCTGGCCGATGTGCAGGTATTCAGCGACTATCACGAGATGCTCGAGAAAGCCAAGATCGATGCTGTCGAGATCCACACTCCGCATACTCAGCACGTCTCACAAGCATTGGACGTTTTTGCGGCTGGCAAGCACCTCCTGCTCGAAAAACCGATGGTCTGTACCGCCGTGGATGCCCACAAACTGATAAAAGCCGGCAAAGACAAGGTCTTTATGATCTCGTATCAGCGCCACTTTGAAGGCACATACCAGTATATCCGCGACCAGGTGCGCGCCGGCGTCCTCGGCGAGATCCAGTTTATCTCGCTCCTACTGGGGCAGAGCTGGTATCGCGGTACGATGGGCACCTGGCGCCAGCAAAAGGCTCTCAGCGGCGGCGGGCAGTTTAACGATTCTGGCAGCCACATCGTCGACATCATGCTGTGGACCACCGGCCTGACAGCTGAGACCGTCTTTGCCTTTATGGAGAACTATGATTCCGAGGTCGATATCGACTCGGCGGTCTCGATCCGCTTCACCAATGGCGCGCAGGGCACTATCTCGATCATTGGCGATAGCCCGCTGTGGTGGGAAGAATTCTCGATCTGGGGTAAAGAGGGCATGATGCTGATCCGCCAGGGCAAGCTTTCGCAGGCCAAGTTTGGCGACAAGGGCCTCACGCCGGTCGAGATCGGGCCGACCACCTCCAACCCCGACCGCAACTTTATTGACGCCATCCTGGGGCGTGACACCGTCAAGGTGCCGCCCGAGTGCGGCTTGCGCGTAATCGAGCTGACCGAGGCTGCCTGGCGTTCGGCCGAACTCGGCCGCCCGGTGCACGTGGCAGAGCTTTTTTAACAAGCACCATTACGCCGACACCCTCCGAGTGATCGGAGGGTGTTTTGTTTACATGCCATCCAGGCACAGGGCTAACCAGGGTATAAGCATCTCAGCTGGGTCGAGCCCGCCGTGGCGCCCACGCATCCGTTGGCTCTTGCCCTGTCGGTCGAGATAGTGCTGTCCGCGTGCGAGCGCCAGCAGATGCCCCAGACGGATGCGCACCTCAGCGCTGATCTCGCCTTCGCCCCACAAGTTAGCCGCCAAGGCATCTTCGATCTTGAGCACCCAAAAGTCGCCGCCCAGAGCGCATCGCACCGTCTCGAGTGAGCGGTCAGAATCGCCATGCAAGCAGTGCAGATAGGCTGCCCGTGATTCCCCCGAGTAAGGTCCCAGCAACTCCTGGCGCAGGAGCTCGTCGTGTTCGAGATCGTGGGCAGTCTCGACGGGCGTCTCGACCCATCCGTGATCGGCCGTCATGGCAAACAAAACCCCGCGGCGTGCCTGAGGAGTAAGCTTGTTCATAAAGTCAGTCCGCAGCGCCTTCGAGATGCTGCGCAGCTCTGATTGCCAGTATCCGCCGGCATTGCCATAGCGATGCATAGCGGTATCGATGGTGCTCCAGTAAACGAAATAATAGCCGGGAGTGGCATCGTCGTTTTCGAGCAGGCCGCGTAGGGTAGACATCAGCTCGCGCGCGTCGCTGTAGCCGATCTGGCGCTCAAAGCCGCGGTAGAGCATGCGGCTGAGCGAGCTGGTGAGGTACTGAGCGGGGATGAGCCCAGTGGTACGGATGCCCAACTCCGCCATGCGCTGCCCCAGGCTCTGAACGGGCATGAACGATTCTGCGATCATACCCCAATCCTCGAGTGTCTCGCGCCCGGGGCTATAGGACGCCTTGGGAGTGATCATGTCCGCCACGGTGCCGAATTGCGCCAGCCACAGCTCATAGCCCAGCATGCCATGCCGGATGGGGGGCTCGCCGGTAGCCAGGGTGGCCAGCACCGTGGTGGTGGTGGATGGGCACAGCGAGGTCATCGGCAGGTAGATGCCGCGCGGCGCCAGCTCGCGCCACAGGCAGGGCTCGTCCAAGGCAAACAGATTGGTCAGCTGCAGATAGCCCATCGCATCCAACAGGAGCACCACGACCTTGTTCACGCCGTGAGAAAGAGGCTGCCAGTAGATGCCATCCAGCGGTTGGCCAAGCTCCAGGTCGCGTCCCAGAACGCGTGCAATAGTGGCAGGCACATTGGCAATCGAATAACCATCGTAACGCGGCCACATCAGTTCGCGGTTCAGCTCAGCCGGCCACAGATTATGAGCAGGGTTATTACGCAAATATGCTTCGAGTTCGTTAGCCTTGGTATACATCGGCCATCCTGTCGGCATGATGGTGCCAATTTAACACAGCGCAGGCAGCATGTAAATTCCTGCTAGACACGTGTACAGGCTGGTCTATAATGTAGCCAATGTTAACCAGCATCCAGGAGGGCTGATATGCAAGTTCGATACGGCATTGTTGGTGTTGGCGGGATGGGTTCCGGGCATGCCGAGGCGCTCCAGAGCATGAAAGAAGCGCGCCTGGCAGCCGTCTGCGATATCGTGCCGCAGGTTGCCCAATCGGTCGGCAGCAAATATGGCGTGCCTTTTTGCACCGATTATCACGAGCTGGTCGACCGTGCCGATGTCGATGCCGTGATGGTAGCCACACCGCACTATTTTCACCCCGATATCACCATCTATGCCTTGGAAAGAGGCAAGCCGGTCATTTCTGAAAAGCCGATCTCGGTCACCGTTGCAGAGGCCGATAGAATGGTCAAAGCTGCCAAGCGTACCGGCACGCCCTTTGGCGTGATGTACCAGACACGCACTGAGCCGATCTGGCGCGCCGCGCGCGAGATTGTCGAATCGGGCCGACTGGGCGAGCTGTACCGCACCATGCTGGTATATGCCGATTTTCGCTCGCAGGCCTACTATAACTCGGCTGGCTGGCGTGCTACCTGGAGCGGTGAAGGCGGCGGGGTGCTGATCAACCAGGCGCCGCACGCGCTCGACCGCTTTACGCTGTTGGGCGGGCTGCCCAGCAAGATCACCGCCTATACCGCCACGCGCAACCACGATATCGAGGTCGAAGATACCGCCGCCGCCATGCTGGAATACCCCAATGGCGCCATAGGCTATGTCTATTGCTCGACCACCGAATCACCGGGCAGCAACATCCTCGAGCTTTCGGGCGAGTATGGCAAGCTGCAAGTGATCGGTAAGGATATCCACCTGTGGGAGATCCCCGAGGGCGTCAAGGGCTCAAGCGATAGCGCTACCGAGATGTGGGGCGATCCCAAGTGGAAGGAAATGCCTGTCACCCTGCCGGAATGCGCCACGGGGCATGCCGAGATCCTGGCTAACATGGCACGCCACATCCTGCATGGTGAGCCGCTGCTCTCGCCGGGAGTGGATGGCCTCAAGACGGTCGAGATGATCAACGGCATTATTCTCTCAGGCAAACTGGGCAAGGCTGTAGATGTGCCCGTAGACCGTGCCAAGTACGATGTCTTCCTCAAGGAGATGGTGGCCGGCAGCAAGGCCAAAGACAGCAGTGCCGATATCCGCCAGACCGACCACGTGCACTAGCGCGTAGCACTTCAAAGCTGCCGTCCCCGATAAAGTGGATATGGAAAAAAAGCGCTGGCTAACCGCCGGCGCTTTTGTTACATTATGCCTCAGTGCCCGTTATCGGGCTCGCGCTGCCACACCCGCAGCCCCATGCGCGAAAGATAAGTGGGGATGTTCTGGTAAAGCGGGTTGGCCTCTTCAATGGCGCGCAGCATGGCGCGCTTTTCCGACATGCGCGGCCCGCACAGGAGTGTAATCGAGCCGCCATCGCCGCCAGCGCCATTGACCTTCCAGCCCAGCGCGCCATGCTCACGAGCGATCTCGATCACCTTTTGAGCGTCAGCACTTACCAGGGTGTCATGCAGGTTGCGCTGGCCCTCGGTATTCTCGCACATGGCTTGCCCCAGGCCGGCAAAGTCGCCGGCATAGATGGCATTGCGCGACTTGACAGCCGTCTGGCGCAAAGCCTCGAGCTTGGGATCGGAGGGGCCAGAATCGCGCAAGCCCTTGATAACCGTCTCATGCACGGCCGAGGAGCTGTGCGACTTGCCTAAAAAGATCAGTGCCAGGCGCCGTTCGAGCTCCCACCAGATCGAGTTGCCCACCAGAATCGGCGAGACTGCCGCGTAAGGGTACTGGAACATCTCGATAAAGTTCACGCCGCCATAGGCTGAGCAGAGCTGATCCTGGATGCCCGACTGCTGCCCGAGCAGCTTGGTCTCGATAGTATGCGCGGTATAGGCCACCTCGACCGGGCTGAGCCGTGTGGGCGTGAGCAGGTCGAGTGCTGCAATGAGCGCCACCGTCACCGCCGCCGAGGTGCCCGTCGAGCAGCCGGCCGGCGCCTCAGAAAATATCGAGATCTGCACCGCCAGGTTTTCGGGCACGTCCATATAATCGATGCAAGCTTCCAGCAGCGGATGGTGGATCCACTTGTGACGCTCCTGGCGCGGAAAGACGGCATACTTTTGCCCAAAGTTCTCGGCGTGCAGAATCACACGGTCGCCGGCGGCCTCGCGCGGGTAGACCTCGATCTGTACCTCGACATACGGGTAAACGGCAATATTGAATATCTTGCCATATTCAGCGAACCAAGTGTCCGTCCAACCGCCGTTATCACAAATGCGGATCGGAGCCACGCTGTTGATAATCCTCAGCGGGACAGCATTCGGGTCAACCATTCTTTCCTCCTGCGTAGACATAGTCTGATTGTAGCCGTGAAGCGCCCCTTTGTCTACCGCTTGCAACCAATACTCCACAGTTGCGTAAAGCATAGAGTTTGAACGGGAGGTTCAACAGTGTCAGATAATACCAAGAAAGCCTTCAACGAGAGCATTGACGAGTGGAAATCGATCTGGCTGCAGTTTGCCGAGCAAGTACGGCGCGACTCTGCGCGCGTCGTGGGCGAGACGCCAGATGCCAGCTGGTCTCAGATTGGTCAAAAGGCCGGTGACGACACCAGAAAACACGCGGCTGCGGTAGTCAAAGCCCCCGAGGACGCCGACTGGGAGACCATCGGCAAGCAGCTGGAAAACAACGTGCGTACCGGCATTGCCTCAGTGGTCGGCGCTCAGCCCGATTCGGATTGGTCCGCTTTGGGTCAGACCGTGGACGCTCGCGTACGCGCATTCCTGCAGTCGCTCTTTGAATCGAGCAACAAGCCGGCCAAACCCGAAGACAAGTCCGACGACCTCGTCGACCCCTGGTCCTGAGTTAATTAATATGCGTAGAATACCGCTGGCGCTAGCGCGCCAGCGGTGTCAGAAATGCCAGTGCAGCGGCTGTTTCGGCGGTATAATCATCGCCCCAGCCGCATTCGACCGACGCCTTGCCCTGGTACCCGATGCGGTGCATGATCTCAAAGAGCTGCACCAGCGGATAGGTGCCGCTGCCCGGGTACAGGCGGCCGGTATCCGCCAAATGCACGTGGGCGAGCATATCCGGCGCCTCGAGGATATCCTCGAGCGGCTCTCCAACCTCTTCAAAGTGGTAGATATCCGCCAGCACCCGCACCGCCCTGCGATCCACCTCGCGCGCCATGGCAACCCCTTCGCTGTACGAGTTGAGGATGTTGCTTTCGCGATGGTTTAGCGGCTCGATGGCGACCACCAGCTCATTGCGTTCGGCCTCGTCGGCGCACAAGCGTAAAAAGCACACCAATTGATCCCACGCGGCCTGGTGCTCATAGCCCTCTGGCACGTTGCGTGCACCGCCGCTGCCAAATACAACCACATCGGCCCCCAAGCCGCCCGCGCGCCGCAAGGCATTCTTTACGTAGGTGGTGATCTGATCCCAATCTGTGTTGGGGCCCGTCAGTTTCACATGCGGCGCCACAAATCCATTAAAGGCCGCGATCGCGGGCTGTAAGGCAGCCAACTGAGCCTGATACGGGGCAAAGCTCACGTCATCCTCGAGCGGCATGAGGGTCGATGCCACTCCCAGTTCGGAAAACGCATAGCCGGGGGCCACCTGAGCGATGCGGTCGGGGCTGGTGCAGATTCCGATTGAGACACTCATCTGTCCTCCCTGCTTAAAAGAGCGAAAGCCACTGTTTTTCGGGGCTGGATTTCAGCTTTTCGTAGACCACTACCATGTGCATCAGGTCTGAGATGTTACCTCGCCGTGGCGGCTTGTTTTCGAGCAGAGCATTGCAGAACTGCAGCACGCTGCCCAGGTATCCGCTGATAAAACGCGAATCTTCTGCCAGCATGCCGGGTGCCATGGTCGGCTGCCACACCAACGGGGCTGAGGATTCACCGCCGATGAACGAAAGCGCCGTTCCGGGCTGCTCGATATTATCATCAGCCTCGGCGCGATAATAGGTCAGCCTGGTGGCGTTTTCGGCCACCAGATTGGCACCATTGCCAACCACTTCAAGACGCTCGTTTGGGCTGGATTCGGCCTGTGAGCCCGTCAGATGCAGGCTGCCGACCAGGCCTGAGCGGTAATACAGGTGCATTACCACATCGCCGAGCGGACTGCGTAAATACGAAAATCCGTCACACTCCCCAAAGAGGCACAGCGGGATCGAATAGGCCTGCATAAAGTCCGTCAGGAAGGGCAACATCACCAGCGAATTACCGCGTGCTTCAGTCGGCGGCAAGGCTGCCGGGTAGCGCAGCGCAAAACTGGATGGGCTGTCAAAGAGCTCAGAGTGGATCAGCTCGTTGACCTTGTTATACACCGGCGCAAACATCCTGGGCACGTTCATCTGCAGCCTTTTGCCGCGGCTGTTGAGCCCATAGGTCATTTGTTTGATCTCGGTCAGCGACCCGCAGGCGGGGGTATCTACCCAGGTATGCACGCCCTGCTTGAGGGCATACTCGGCCATCTCGGCATAGGGCAAAGCGCCCTGTTCGTTGGCCTCCAGCGACATGAACACAGCATCGAGATGCTCCTGCGCGAGCATAGCCTTGTGGTTGGGGTAAAAGTGGCGCGCGCCCACCTGACGGGCTACCGCCAAACCGCGCGCAGTGTTTGGGTCAGCTACGGCTACCAGCTCAACGGGAGCCAGCTGGAAACAGGGCAAGAGCCACCCCTGCACGGCGCTGCCGGTGCCCACCACCCCGACTTTGAGGCGGGCGGGATAAGCCTGGCTGAACTGCACTCGCTCCATAAATCCTCCAACGGCTGCGGCTGGCACAGACCAGCCGTATTAGGTACGCGCCTCGGGCTCCTGTTCGGCCTTGAGCTTTGCTTCGCGCGAGCCGGCGAACAACGTGATGCCCAGACCCACTGCAAAAGCCAGCACCAGGAAGAGTACTTCGCGCGCGGTGACAGTGGCGCTAACGGGCCAGAGTGTGACGCTGCCCTCTACCGCATTCGGCGAAGAGGGCCACAGTCCATAGATTGAGGCGATCACCAGGCCCAGGATCACGTAATAGGTGACGGAAGGCCAGCGTTTGAGAGCCACATCGATCAGTTTAGAGATGAACACAATCCCGACCACCGCGCCAATACCGGTGGCGATCAGCACCGCCCAGTGCACCGAGGCCAGCGCCTCGCAGATACCGCCCGAGCCAAAGGCCGCGCGCAGACCCGTCACCGAGCTGATGGCGGCCATCACATCCTTGTAGATGCCGGTGAGCATCCACACATACGAGCCATCCATCCCCGGCGTAACGCTGGCCCCCCCCGCCGCCACATTGCTGAGCAGGTAATAGACAAATCCGCCGGGAGACGCGGGGTTGGTGCTCCAGCCGGCCTGCATGCTCTGGCGCTCTGCAAACTTGAACAGCACCACAATCGCCACGCCAATGAGCATCGCTACCAGGCGCCCGGGCGTCAGGCGCATATCGGGGGTTTGCTTGAGTACTGCCGGGATCGTGCCGATCACCAGGCCCATGAAAAAGAACATCGAGATGACAGGATATTGCTCCATCAGATAGGTGACGCTCTTGGCAAACAACACCATACCGATTGCCGCGCCCAGCATCATTGGCACCAAAAACGCCAGGTGCTTGCGCCAGTTTTTCAGATCGAGAAAAAAGTTGCCAACCGAGCTGACAAACTGACGATAGATACCCAGGATGATCAGAATCAACCCACCGCCGATACCCGGCAACAAGTTGGTGACACCATAGACGATGCCCTTGAACACCAGCAGAGCAACACTCCATAGTTTGGTCATGCACATGGCTCCTTGATAAGCTACCCGCATTATACAATGCCATCCCCGGGTGACAATCTGGAGTTTTTCATCGCGTTTTCGCAGGCTGCCTAAACATGCTATAATCGCGCTCATGAACGCATTGGAGCACGGCAGCTCACCGGCTATCCCCAAAGAAGACCTCCAGTTGTTGACCAAGATCAGCAACGATCTGCCCATCCTTGCCGACATGACCCGCGCCGACCTGCAGCTTTACACTCGTACTCCTGAGGGCACCTCCCTGCAGCTGGCACAGGTGTTGCCGCACTCTGTCACGCCGATCTATAAGCCTGGAGAAGCAGAGACACGCCAGGGCGAGCGCGGACGCGCTTTAATCCAGGAGGCGCTCATAAACGCACCATCACCGCGAATGATTACCACCCTGGAGGTCCGCGGGGCGATGGTGGCTCGCCAGCTCTATCCGGTGCGTAATGCCCGCAAGGCGCTCATCGGCGTGCTGGTCAAGGATGCGCACTGGCTGGCGCACGAGCGCCACAAGCGCCGCTCACGCGCCTTTCAGGGGGCGGTCGAGGCGCTTATCAACATGGTGCTGCGCGGTGACCTGAGCGGTGCCGAGACGCTCACAGCCTTTGGCGAGTATGATGGCGTGGTGTATATCGGCGCCGATCGCACGGTGCGCTACACGAGCGGCGTCGCAGCCGGGCTTTACCGGCGTCTGGGTTACCGCGATAGCATCGTTGGGCACCGCATCAACGACCTTTCGGTAGCCGATCAGCAGATTGCAATGCAGGCTCTGGCTGAGGCACGCTGTGTCGAGACACAGGTCGAGACAGACGGCCTCACCTGGAATCGCAAGGCGATCCCCATCACCGAAGAACCGCGCAGCTGGTGGCAAAAGTTGCTGCACCGCCAGACACCCGAACAGCACCGGGTGCACGGTGTCCTGCTGTTGGTGCACGATGCTACCGAAGCCATCATGACACAGCGCGAAATTGAAAGTAAAATGTCCTTGATCCGTGAGGTGCACCACCGCGTCAAGAACAACCTGCAGGTGGTGGCCTCGTTGATGCGCATGCAGGCGCGCAGGGTTGAATCACAGGAAGCGCGCGATGTGCTCGAACAGAGCCTCAACCGCGTGCTTTCGGTGGCGGTGGTGCACGAGTTCCTTTCGCAAAACGCCAGCGGGCTGATCAACCTGCAGGAAGTCGCCAACCGCATCATTACCCAGATGCACCAAGGGTTGATTGACCCCAGCCGCCACATAAAATTGCAGGTGACGGGCGACACCATCTGGCTGCCGGCCGAACGCGCCACGCAGTGCTCACTGGTGATCAATGAGTTGGTGCAGAACGCGCTCGACCATGGCCTGGCGCATCGCAACGAGGGCGAGGTGATTGTTCAATTGCTCGATCTGGGCGACCAGGTTGAGATCACCGTGCAAGATAATGGACGCGGCCTGCCCGAGGGCTTTAACCTGGACGCCAACTCCAACCTGGGGCTGCGCATCGTGCGTAATCTTGTAGAGCGTGACCTGCACGGGACGCTGCGGTTGGAGAGCGGTCCGGGCACACTCGCCAAAATCGTGATCAGAAAATCCGTACTGGGAGGTTGATGATGGAAAGAATTCGGGTCGTCATTGCCGACGATGAGTCGATCATCACCATGGACCTGCGCGAGATGCTCACCAACCTGGGCTACCTGGTGGTGGGCGAGGCCGGCGACGGCCAAAGCGCGGTCAACCTGGCTCGCGAGCTAAAGCCCGACGTGGTGCTGATGGACATCAAGATGCCGGATATGGACGGCATCGAGGCGGCAGCGGTGCTCACCAACGAGCACATCGCACCGGTGGTGCTGCTGACGGCTTTCAGCCAGCGCGACCTGGTAGAGCGTGCCAAAGAGGCGGGCGTGGTAGGCTATCTGGTAAAACCAATCCAGGAGGCTGACCTGGCGCCGGCGATCGAGATCGCTTTGGGGCGTTTTAGCGAGTTCAGGGAACTGGAAAAAGAGGTCAATAACCTGCAGGACCAGCTGGAAACACGCAAGCTGGTCGATCATGCCAAGGGTATCCTGATGGATACGCAGGGGCTAACGGAAGCGGCCGCCTTCCGGCGTATACAGAAGATGTCGATGAATACCCGCAAGGCCATGCGCGAGATCGCCCAGGCGATCATCCTGACCCACGAAGCGGGCAACTAGTCGCAAATCAAGCCGCCAACATGGCTTTTCCTTGCTGGCGGCTGATGGTCTATTTCGCTGGCTGCAGCGCCTTGAACTCTTCCTCGCTGATCAGCGTGCCGCCGCGTATATCCGTCTCGACCACATTATAGCTGCTATCGAGCCAGATCTCGGCTTTCATTATCTGAAAGCACTTGGAATCCATCACGTCTTTGCGCACAATATAGGTGCCGGGGCCGTCTTCGGGGTTTAGGTCGCTGCGGCGATCAACCCGCACGCGCACCGGCGCGCTGCATTTACTACACTTGAAATACAGGATGATCCCGTTGGGGTCGCCGACCGGCGCGCTGCCAGAGGCCCGTTTGGAGCTGGCCTTGGTTTCGTCCGCGCCCTTGCCATCGCCGCCAAATAGCTGCTTGAGTTTGTCTAATAATCCCA
>Ga0123333_10000679_pt1 | contig 37154 bp, 34 predicted proteins | sample BioC12SIPDNA_3_FD_89957 | JGI IMG/M metagenome (GOLD analysis project Ga0123333, IMG submission 89957) | Anaerobic biogas reactor microbial communites from Washington, USA - Biogas_R2_B C12 SIP DNA | ecosystem: Engineered > Bioreactor > Anaerobic > Unclassified | place: Washington, USA...
CCACCAGATCAGCACATCGGTGTTGGCGAGCACTTCATCTGTTAAACCATTCTCGGGCTGATCGAGCCAGGCAGTGCGCGTCTCGATATCGGCGTTGGTGCCGAGGAAAGCGGCGATCTGCCCATGGATGCCCTCGGGGTACATGTCGGCAACGGCCTTGTGCGACTTTTCGTGGCGGAATTCGTTCCAGATGGTGACGCGGATCTTGGTCATGGTTTACCTCACTGTAGTGTTGTCGGTGGCGCCAGTATAACAAGCCTGCGCGCAACTGGCAAGGGTGGGCGCACCCTGGCTCTCACTTGACGTACCTTGAGCGCTAGGGTAAAGTGTATAGGTTTGTCGACCATACCCTTACGGAGTAGTTGTGTGCGGCGTGCGATCAATCGTCTGATTCGGCTGGCTTGTCTGGTGGCTGTGGTGCTGGCACTGCATGCGCCGGTAGTTGCACAGGGCGGCGGTCCCTACCAGCTGTATATGCCATTGGTGCTGGATAAGGTTGACCTGCCTCAGCCATCCATCCTAGCCTTAAATAACGCACCCACCAGTTGCGACTATATCATCCGCTGGCAGACCCTGTCCAATTATTACGATAGCTATGAGGTGCAGCGCTCGCAGGACGCCGACTTTGGCAACTCGGTGACTGTCTGCATCACCACCGCCGGCGAGTGCACTGTGCCGGCCGAACTGGACGGAACCTGGTATTTCCGCGTGAGCGGCAGGATAGCCAGTCAGCCCTCCAACGTCTGGAGCTCTACCTATACCGCGACGCTGCGCACTGGCATGCTGGTCTATAACGAAAACACCACCCAGCTGTGGAATATGCCCAGAGTTGGTGCGCCCAGCGGCTGGAGCTGCATCAGTGCCGGCCGCGGTGTGACGGTGGCAGTGCTGGATACGGGGATATACACCCAGCACCCCGACCTTGTGCCCAACCTGCTGGCTGGTTATAACTTTGTCGACGGCAACACCATCGTGGATGACCTGAATGGCCACGGCACGCACGTATCCGGCATTATCGCGGCAGCCATCAATAATGGCGGTGTCGTGGGCGTGGCGCCCAGGGTCTCGCTGCTGCCCGTCAAGGTGTGTGGCTCGAACTGCCCCTGGGATGCAGTCGCGGCGGGCATCCGTTACGCCGTCGATCACGGCGCGCGCGTGATCAACCTATCCCTGGCGGGAACTACGCCCTCGGATACGCTCTACGAAGCCATCAGCTACGCCTATAGTCACAACGTGGTGCTGATCGCGGCGGCCGGAAACTATGACAACGACACCGTGCGCTACCCGGCCGCTTATACCGAAACCCTCTCGGTGGCCGCCACCGATATCAATGACCTTCGTGCGACGTGGTCTTCGTATGGCCCCAACACCGACCTGGCCGCCCCGGGCGTGAATATCTCGAGCACGGTACCTAACAGCCCCTACTATGCGCTCAAGTTGGGCACCTCGATGGCAGCCCCGCATGTGGCGGGCGCCGCGGCGATACTGATCTCGGCACAGCCCAGTCTCACCGCAGTGCAGGCGCGCAACCTGATCACCTCCACCGCCAGAGACCTTGTTTACAGCGGTAATCCAAGTTACGGCGCCGGGTGGGACCCCTATACCGGTTGGGGACGCCTGGACGTGACGGCCGCCCTGGCCCGTCTGCCGCTTGCGGCCGTAGCCTCTGATGATCCGCCCCTGTCCGCGGAGGCGTGGTCGAGCGCCGCCAGCCCGCATCCAACGTCCTATGTGGCCGGCGAGGTGCTATATGCGCTGGTGAAGGAGCCGGGTCTGACCCCGCAGGCTGCGCCTCTTGCGCCTCTTGCGCTGGCACGCGCCGGCATCCGCTCCCGCCGGGTGGCTGCCGGGATGCCGGTCTGGGTGGCCGAGGTGCCGCGCGGCCAGGAAAAGGCCTGGGTCGAGCGCCTGCGCAACGACCCGCGGGTGGCCTATGCCGAGTTGAACGGCTTCCTTGAGCTGCAGTAGCTAGAGCGTGATGCGCAGCCCATCGTGTGCGCAGATGATGCCGGGATGGGCGAGCTCCCAGGTGCGCCGTTCCGCGGCAGATAACCCTGTTGTCAGCTGCCCTCCGACCAGGCGATGCCCAAACAGGTGTGTCAGCACAGTACGGCGTGCCCCGATGCGTCCTGCCAGCGCTGCCACAGCCTCGAGCGTGCGCGCCGCCAGGGCGGGATGGTCGGCATCATCCAGGCTGGCCTCGAGATAGAGCAGATCGAGCTCGCGCAGCTCGTCGAGGGCGGCACAGCCATCCCCCAGATATGCCCAGCGCCTGGAGGCGCTGAACACATAGCCGATGGAGGCGGCGGTGTGGTCGGTTTTGACGACCTGAACGGCGGCATCCGGGAGAGTAAAGCGGTCGCCCGCGGTCAGCGGATGCAGACGAAAAGCCGAGGCGGCATAGGCCAGCTCACGCTCAAAGCGAGGCGCCTCCTCGGCCGGCAGCCACAGCTCTATGGGCTTGAACCCCAGCCTGAGCGGCATGTCGGGCAACGCCGCCAGACCGGCGATGTGGTCGTAATGCCAGTGGGTGATGAGGATATTATCGGGCCAGTCGATCTGCTCGCGCTCGAGCTGGGCCTCGAGGTCGGGCCCGGCATCCACCAGGGTAACCTGGCGGTCGATGATGGCTAGCGACGAGCGTGTGCGGCGCAGCGCCGCATCGGCGCGTGCTGCCTGGCAGACGCTGCAGCGGCAGAACCAGATCGGCAGGGGCACGGCGCCGCCTGATCCGAGAGTTAATAGCGTTATGCCAGCTTGCTGCATGTTCGCGTGCCTACCACTGGAGCAACCCTAGCGCTGTGTCGGCGGGCTGTCAAGTGATACCTTGGTCGTTGACAGCTAACGCGGACAGGTTACAATGATAGCAGCTGCGGACACTGTCGCAACGCACCAAATGAAAGAGGCCAACCATGGATTTCACCTATGCGCAGATCGCCTCGATGCTCGTGCACGGTCTGGTCAACCCCGTCCTTACCGATACCGACTTGGAACATGGCTGCCATGTTGCCATGCGCTACAATATTTCGGGAGTGGCGATCAAGCCATTTTTTGTGCTGCGCGCAGTCGAGCTGTTTGCCGGCAAGGACCAGAAGGTCGGCACAGTGGTGGGCTTTCCGCATGGCTCGGATTCCATCGCTATCAAGGAGCGCGAAGCCTCCGAGGCCCTGCGCGATGGCGCGCAAGAGATCGATATGGTCGTCAACATCGGCAAGGTGCTCTCCGAAGACTGGCCTTATGTGATCAGCGAGGTCAATACCATCACCCAATCGGTGCATTCCGCCGGCGGGATCGTCAAGGTCACCTTTGAAAACTGCTACCTGCACAACACCCACATCATCAAGTTGTGTGAGATCTGCGGCGAGGCGGGGGTTGACTATGTTAAAACCTCGACCGGCTATGGCACCTCCGGCGCCGTGGAGGATGACCTGGTGTTGATGCGGCGCCATTCGCCGCCCCAGACGAAAATCAAGGCTGCCAGCGGCGTCCGTACCCTCGACCGCGTGCTCGAGCTGAGGATGTTGGAGGTCGACCGTATCGGCACTACCGCCACCATGGCGATCCTCGAAGAGGCCAAGCGACGCCTGAACGCTTAGGCGTCTGAAATCAGCTTTGACAGGTCCGGCGTTGTGCCTATGATGGGCGCATCGCCAGTGACTGCCGAGGTAAGTTTTATGTCCGATGAACGGGTCGTTATCTTTATCGATGGTTCGAACCTTTACATGGGGCTGCGTCAGGAGATCCCCAACGGACGCATCGATATGGGCCGTTTTGCGGCCAAGCTGTGCGGCCCTGAACGCCAACTGGTGCGCACCTATTATTATTACGCCCCCGTCGACCAGTTCGATGACCCCGAGCTGTACCGCATGCAGCAGCCCTTTTTAAAGGCGCTGCGCAACATCCCCTACTTTCAGCTGCAGCTGGGCAAGCTCGAACGTACCCCAAGCGGGCAATACATCGAAAAGGGCATCGACGTCTACCTGGCGACCGACATGTTAAAGTACGCCTACAAGGATATTTACGATACTGCCATCATCGTCACCGGCGACGGCGACTTTACCTATGTGGTGCGCGAGGTCAAGGACCTTGGTAAGCATGTCGAGAACGCCTCGCTGCGCTCAAGCCGCTCACTGATGCTCTCGCAGACCTGCGACCGCTTTACCACCCTGGATTATGCCTTTTTCAGCGATCTTTTGCTGACGCCCTACGTCTCCAGTACATCGCCTTATGAGAATGGCGACCACGCCGGCGACGCTATGCCGTCTGCCGAGCCCTTGGACGAGGATTCGGCTGAATCCTATCGGATGACACCCAACGACGAACACCAGGATTAAGGAGCGCCGTGGTTACCTTACGCACCCGCCAGATCCACCTCGACTTTCACACCAGCCCCCACATCCTGGATGTTGGGGCCGATTTCGATGAAGCGGCTTTTATCGAGACCCTGCAGCGCGGGCACGTGAATTCGTGCACCGTCTTTGCGCGCTGCCACCATGGGTTGATCTACTATCAGCCCTCGCGCTTCCCGGCGGTGCATCCCGGGCTGCATACCAACCTGCTGGGCCGCCAGATCGAGGCGCTGCACCGCGCCGGAATGCGCGCGCCGATCTATATCACCATCGGCCTGGACGAGTACATGGCCGATCGTCACCCCGAGTTCCAGGAACAGAACCTGGAGGGGCGTGTGGGCAACCGCGGTCCGCTCGACGCGCGCTGGCACAAGTTGTGCCTCAACAGCCCCTACCTCGATTATTGCTACGATCAGACCATGGAGGTCATGGACCTCTTTGGCGACGAGGTAGACGGTTTTTTCTTTGATATCATCAGCCAGGGCGAGTGCCTGTGCATCCACTGCGTACGCGACATGGTGACTGCCGGGCTCAACCCGGAATCGAGCGCCGACCGGCGCCGCTTTGCCGACGACGTCGTGGAGCGCTACAAGCGCCGCTTTGCGCAGGGGATCCTGGCGCGCAAGCCGGATGTGACGATATTCCACAACAGCGGACATGTGGCTGCTACCTACCGGCCCGTGCTGGATACCTATACTCACCTGGAGCTCGAGTCGCTGCCCAGTTCGGGGCAGTGGGGCTACAACCACTTTCCGATCGTGGCGCGTTACGCTCAGGTCCTGGACAAGCCCTTTCTGGGGATGAACGGCAAGTTCCACACCTTCTGGGGCGACTTTGGCTCGTTCAAGAGCCCGGCTGCGCTCGAGTTCGAGGTCATGCAGATGGTGGCCTGCGGGGCGGCCTGCTCTGTGGGCGACCAGCTGCATCCGCGCGGGCGCCTGAATGGCCCGGCTTATGAGATGATCGGCAAGGTCTATGCCGAGGTCGAGGCCATGGAACCCTGGACGGCGGGCAGTGTGCCGCAGGCCGAGATCGCGGTGGTGAACCTGGAGGCGGTCGGACGCGAAGACAGCCGCGTAGACAGCGCGCACGCCGGCGTGCTTAGAATGCTGCTCGAGACCCAGCAGCAGTTCCATTATGTGGATTTCGAGACGGATTGGTCGGCCTACAAGCTGCTGATTTTGCCCGACCGCGTCTGCCTGGATGAGGCTTGGGCGGCCAAACTCAAGGCCTACCTGACGCAGGGCGGTAAGGTGATCGCCACCTGGCGCTCTGGGCTGACGCCGGACGGCGCGCGCTTTGCGCTGGACGAGTTCGGCGTGGAGGCGATCGACGATGCCCCTTGGCATCCGGATTATGTGACGGCGCGCGAAGCGTTCGGCACCGGCATGTCCATGACCGAGCACGTCATGTACGATACCGGCTATGCCGTCAGAGCGCTGGCCGGCACCCGAGTGCTGGCAGATGCCTGGGCGCCCTACTTTAACCGCGCCTGGAACCATTTCTGCTCGCATCAGCACACCCCGCCCGAGGAAGGCCGCCCGGCGGGCTATCCGGCGGCAACGCTCAACGCGGCTGGCAATGTGATCTACCTGGCGCACCCGCTTCTGGCAGGCTACCGCAAGCGCGCCCCGCTGTGGTACAAGGCCCTCTTTATGGCGGCCGTGCGGCGCTTTATTCCCGAGCCGATGCTGGCGGTGGAGGGCCCATCGACGGTGCAGGCGGTGCTGCATCACCAGCCCAATCAGGGGCGCAGCGTGGTGCACCTCCTGCACTATATCCCCGAGCGGCGCGGCAGCGAGTTTGATACCTTTGAGGATATCATCCCGCTCTATAACCTGCCGATCCGCTTCCGCACCGATCAAGCCCCCGCGCGGGTCTACCTCGCCCCGCAGGGCGAGGAGGCGGCGTTCGAGTACCGCGACGGCTATGTACACACGGTCGTGCCGGCACTGGTGGGCCATCAGCTGGTGGTAACTGAATAACGGCAAAGCAAGCGATGTAAGTCCCCTCTCTCACCGGGAGGGGGCTTTTGCTGTTTTGCGGTGCTGGGCGTCAACTCCTCAAGCAATTGTTAATGTTTTGTAACCTTTTACACGGCTTTGTGTCTTATGATTGATACGCCGCAGTCTCAAGATGCATCCTATCTAAACCGAAAGCGAGTACCACTATATGGCAGTTCGCATCCTGACCGATTCTACCGCCAATCTGACCCCCGAGATGTGCCAACGCTATGGCATCCGTACCGTTTCGTTGCAGGTCACCTGGGGCAATGAGTCGTTCCGTGAAGAAGACCTCACCAACGAGCAGTTTTACCCGATGATGGAAGCGCGCGGTATCCCGGCCTCTTCGCTGCCGGTGGCGGGCGAGATGCGCAGCGCGATGATCGAGGCGGTCGAGGCCGGCGATGCCGTGCTGGGTATTTTTATTTCGTCTTGGATGAGCGGCACCTTTGAGAACGCGCGCATGATTGCGCAGATGGTGCGTGATAGCCACCCCGGCGCGCAGATTGCGGTGGTGGATTCACGCTCGAACTGCTTGCAGGAGGGGTTCTCAGCCATCGCCGCGGCGCGTGTTGCCCAGGCTGGCGGCACGCTCGAGGAGTGTGAGGCGGCCGCCCGCGATATGATATTGCGCAGCCGTTTTGTCTTTATCCCGAAGACGCTCACCTATCTGCGTAAGGGCGGGCGCATGGGTACAGCTGCTGCCTTGCTGGCGGATCTGTTAAAGATCGTGCCGGTGCTGACGGTGGAGGATGGAATGACCCAGGTGCACAAAAAGGTGCGCACTCGCCGCGTTGCACAAAACGCCATGCTGGATAGCATGCTGGCGGATTTCGCCGCGCACGGCAAGAGCGAGGTAGTGGTGCATCACATCAACTGTATCGAGGATGCGCGCGAATACGTGCAGGAGGTGGCGGAGCGCACCGGCATCACCCCCGAGATCGTCGACATCGGCCCGGTGATCGGCCTGCATGTCGGGCCGGGTGCTATTGGTCTGGTGTATACGACGGAGCGTCCGCTGCGCTAGCGCCTTCGACGTCCAGCCCGCGCTTGCGGGCTTTCGAACGATAGATTACGCCCACGATCATGATTGACACGATCGGCGCCAGGCTGCAGGCTGCCACCACCCCAAAGGCGTCCGTGAGCACGTTGGCGGTTTCGACGCGCTGCGCTACCCCCTGAGTGAGTGCCAGAATAAAGGTGCCTGTCATGGGGCCTGAGGCGATCCCGCCCGAATCGTAAGCGATGCCCACAAAGAGGGGCGGCACAAAGAACGACAGCACGATAGCGCTCAGCAGCACAGGAAAGACCAGCATCCACAACTGGATAGCCGGCACCAGGATGCGCGCCATCGAGAATACCACAGCCACACCCACACCGGCGGCCAGCGCCACCAAGATAATGCGGCGGCGCACCGCGCCGCCTGTGACGGTCTCCACCTGTTCGCACAGTACATTGACGGCCGGCTCGGCCGAAACGATCGTGATGCCCACCAGCATGCCGATCGGCAGCACCACCCAGCGATATTCCAGCCCACCCAGCAGGTAGCCGATCGTGATGCCGGTGTGCAGGAACCCGGCGTGCACACCCGTCAGGAACATCACCAGGCCGATATAGGTGTATATCAGCCCCTTGACGATCTGGCTGAACTGGCGGCGCGTGAGGTGCAAGAGCGTGAACTGCGACACCAGCAGAATCACGACTATGGGCAGCAGTGTGAGGGCTACCTCCATGCTCACTTGGGCGAGCGCCTGGCTGTAGGATTCTACTATCCCCAGGTTGGCGGCTGCAGCCACTTCGAGGTGGCCGTGCAGCTCGCGCGAGCCCGTCAGCAGACTGATCGCCAGCACCGTCAAGACCGGCCCTGACGACGAAAGCCCCGCCAGACCAAAGCTGTCTTCCTCAACCGTGCGTCCGCCGCGCACCGAGGAAACACCCGCGCCCAGCGCCAGGATAAAGGGCACCGACATTGAGCCGGTGGTAGCGCCCGAGCTGTCAAAGGCGATCGCCAAATAGTCGGGCGAGGAAAAGACCGCCAACCCCAGCCCCAGCAGGTAGAGGACAGCAAAGAGCTTGGCCAGGGATATGTTAAAGACAATGCGCAGGAGCGCCACCGCCAGCAGGATACCCACCCCGCCCGACACGATCACCAGCAGCTCGAGTTTGGTGATGGCGTTGGAGGTAACGGTGCTGACCTGCGAGGCCAGTACCGAGAGGTCGGGCTCCGCTATAGTGATGAAAAAGCCCAGCAGCAGCCCGGCGGCGATCATCAGCCACAGCTTGCGTTTGCGCACCAACCCCGATCCAAGAGATTCTCCGAGCGGCACCACACCGATCTCGGCACCGAATAAAAAGATCGTCAGGCCGATGATCATGATGGTGGTGCCAATGAGAAAGCGGATAAAGAGCACATTCGGCAGGGGCGTGAGCACGAAATGCAAAACCAGCACGATCACTGCAATAGGCAGGATCGCAAGCAGGCTTTCTTTGATTTTCTCCGTCAGAATGTTCAAGCGGCACTCTCTCGCGTGTAGTCGGCCTCTGGCAGGCCAGGCTAGGCGTCGTTGCGGTACAGCCCCGAGGTGCGGTTAACCGGCACACTGAACAGGATGCCCTGCCCGGGTTTGTCGACATGCATGGTCATTTCGATGGCGGTCACCACGGCATTCACCTTGCTCGATTCGACCACCAGCAGGAGCACCTCTTTTTCGGGCTCGATGCGGATGGCGAAAAAGCTCTCGGTCTCGTGCACCCCGCAGCCGCGCGCGTTGATCACCGTGCCGCCCTCGGCACCGGCGGCCGCCACGGCTTCCATCACTTCTTCGGAGCGACCGCGCTCCATAACGGTAAAGATCGCCTCATACGTCGCCACTGGTTCCTCACTTTCAAGCGCGGGCCGCTCGTTGCCCACGTGCATACCCAATAAGCGCGCGATCGGCATGCTAAAAGCGATACCGGCACCGCGCTGGTCGAGCTTCAAATGCTCACGCAGCTTCATAAACACATCATCTTCGAGCAGGCGCGGCATGGCCATCAATACCACCTCGCGCTTGATATCATCGATACCCAGCAGTTTCAACAGCTGGCTGCGCGCCGTGCCGCGGCCCGTCATGATGGTACCCCCTGAGACGCCCAGCTTGCGGGCCTTGGCGACCACATCACTGCCCGAGCCCCAGTTGACGATCACTACCAGTACATCATATTCGATTGAGCCGTTCACGTTACTCCTCCGACAGCGTTTAAACGCTCTCACTAGAGTACAGATTTAGCGCCGAAAGGCAAACAGGCCAATTCAGGCGCCAGCGGCTTCCGCCACGGCCTCCTGCGCCGCGCGTGCCCACGCCCACAGGCGCTGCGGCTGGTAGCGCACGGTCGAGATATCCTTCAGGATCAGCTCGACGCGGCAGCCGCGAGCAATGTGCAGAACCTCTGCCAGCTGGGATTTGACATAACCTGCGTCAAAGCTGTCGCCAGCCAGAACGGCGGGGGAGGGCTTGAAGGAAAACACATAGTCGCGCCCCACCGCGGCGGCACCGCGCGCTACATCCACCCAGGGGCTCATCGAGACCTTGCGCAGCGTCGTCAGGTTGCGCCGCAATATGGCGACCTTGGTATCCAGCGGGTCGCAGCAGCCGTAATAACTGAGGCCGCAGCGGTTGAGGAACCTGGCCTCGTACTGCAGGGCAAACTCTTCGTGCATGGCGGGCGAGACGGCCGCCAGGATCTGCGACATGGCGCCGCCCCACATATTGCCCGGTGTGACGCGCCCGCCGGCATACAGCACGCTGGGCAGCTCGTCGCAGTAGCCCAGCCCGCCCTGGCCGGTCAGGGAGGCGTTGGAGATATCCAACAGACACTGATCCTCGAGCTGGTCGAGCCAGTACAGGTAGGCATCCGTCAGACGTTGCATGGCCGCGTGCACCAGTTCGGGGCGCTCGATGAGGTCCTCGAGGGCCTCCGTCACGCCCCACAGGCGCACCAGCCAATCCCAGGGGGCGTAGGATAGATAGTCGACCCCCACCACCTGCACACTCAGAAGGTCGCCAAAGGCCTCATGGAGCTCGCTATACCGTGCGATAGTGGCGGGTTCGTCGGCAGTGACACGCGGGAAGCGAATCAGCTCCAGGTCGTCATACTCGCGAATGCGGGGATGAAAGGCGCGCGAGACCACATCGTTGGCGTCGTCGGTGCGCACGATGTCGACGCTTTCATCCAGTCCGAAGCCCTCGTCGCGCAGCACCCGCGGCACACGCCAGACCGGCTCGATCACCATATCGCCGGGCATGTGCCGCCAGCTGTAAAGCCGCCGGCGCATCTCGTCCTCCACGGCGCGCGCATCGGGAGATGTGCAGCGTAGGGTCAGCTCGTCATCAACGTTCATCTCGTGCCAGGGCACCTGGTAGATCAGCACCATGCTGCGCCCGGGCTGCAGGGCGTTGAGCGCTGTCCAGCCGGCAATGCGCTCAGTGTTGATGGGTTCGGCAGCGCATTCGGCCAGCGCGCCGGCCAGGTTGCGCAGGTTATTGAGGTCGTGAGTATTCATCTATATGCCCTCTAGCAACAATAAAGCATCTTCCCACTCGTTAGGCACGGCGAACCACTGCCGCGTGGTGCGCGGAAAGACTCCCAGCATGTTGCCCGTGGCGTACGTGCCGGCTTCCGTGCGCGTGCCATCGAGCGGGTTGATCCAGGTGGCGCGCACATCCTTTACCCACACCTTGTTGAGGTAAACCTGCACCTGACACTGACTGGAGAGGTAGGCGAGCGCCCACGACGAATCCTCACCCCTGACGGCGGCGTTCAGCGTGCGCCCATTGGAGACGCCCTCGGCGAAAAGGCCCTGGTCGGGCACCCGCTGCCACCAGCGGATGCTCTCGACTACCTTTCGCAGCACGCCCATCTGGCGCGCGGAAGGGGTATCAAACAGCATCTGCCAGCCCGGGTCGATGCGCCACATCTGTTCGTGGCCGTTGGTAAAGTACCCGCCCGCCATAAAAGCCCACCAGGCCTGACGCCGGCAGATAAGGGGTGTGATCGGTCCCTTGGGGTAACCGGTGCCGCCCTCGTAGGCGCCCTCACCCAGCACGATGGGCTTGACGGGTGTGCGCGCATAGTCGGCAGCCACGGCGGGGTAGACCATGTCCCAATCCGTCCAGGTCTCGATCATGTTAAAATCGAGCCAGTCGCGTTCGTGGTAAAACTGCGACGAGCTGTGCCATCCGCAGGGGTGATAGGTGATCAGCTGCCTGCCGCCCGATCCCTTGCGCAGGCCCTCAGCCATGCCATCGTAGGCTTCCGGGTTGCGGAAGGGCACACGGTCGCCACCCAGGACCCACACCACGTTGTTGGCGCCGCGGTAGCGCTCGCCCAAAAAGCGCCCATAGACACGCGCATTTTCACCGTCAAACAGGCCGATATCCGTCACATAGTAGCCCCAGGTGGGCAGCATCGCCAGCACCAGCCCCAGCTCGGCGGCATACGCAACCAGCGCATCGACCGGCTCGAAAAAAGCCGGGTCGGGATCGGCGGGCGAAGCGCGCCAGGGGCGATGCCCGGAGGAGTTGGCATCCGGCAGAGGCTTTTCGAATCCGGTGCCGTTGCCCCATGCCAGCACCCCCTGGATAACGCTATAGCCCAGCTCGGCGCGCGAACGCAGGTAGGCGCGGGCGTTATCATCGCTATATTGGGTAAAGAGAGGCCAGGCGGTATCGCCCAGCCACAGCCAGGGTTCGCCATCTGAGATCAAGTAGCGCCCATTGGCGGATACTGCGAGCGGGGTGCGAAAGCGGCTGCTCATGGCTTCCTCCTCTGGTTGTGGTTAATAAGTCGCCGCTACGTCGGGCATGGCTGCCGAGGCTCGCGTCGGCGGCGCCAGCCAGCCCGGCAGGGCCTTGTGGGCGTAATACATTTCGGTAAGTTCGGTAAAGGCCGCCTCACTCACGTCGGTATGCTGCCCCCCAGAGGCTGCCAACTCGGCATCGATCTGGGCCCGCAGATAGAGCAGCCGCCAGCGCCAGGATGAGCGCCGTTCGGGGGGCAGCAAGGCTTCGAGGTTGCGAAGGATCTCGGCAGCTTCGGCGGCGCCGTCGCTGCATGCCATGTTGGTATAAAAACTGCCGTCGGGGTTGCGCTGCAGGCTGCGCGCCAGGTTGCGCTCAAGCGTCAGAATGACCTGATGCAGCGGTGTGACGACGTGCGCGCCAAACTCGTATGCCAGATACTGGCGCACCGTCAGCATGGTGGGCTGGTCGGGATCCCAGAAATACTGGGCGCAGATGGCCTTGTTGAGGTCCTCGTAAATGCCCTCGGAATAGGGAAATCCGCCCGAGAGCACGCCCTCGAGCGGCTGCCAGAGTTTTTGCAGATGCATGGGCAGCGGGTTGGCGCCCCATCCGCCCCACGGCGCGGCGCTGTACATCGAGATCTCTGGGAACGCCACGATGGGCAGCTCGCCAGGCACGCCTACCTCGAGCGGGTAGGGCGGGAAGCGCTCTCCATAGTCATCCGCCAGCAGGTAATCGACCCACTCGGGGCGTTTGGCAAAGGCCATATCGAGACCCTCCCACTCGCCGGTGGTAAAGTGGTCGAAATACCACGTCGAGAGGATCACTTTGCCCTGCGAGTAGCGTGTCTTGAATGCCCTGGCTAGCGGTTCGGTGCAGCGTAAAAAGCCGTTGGCGCCCCACGGGGCACACTCGCCGCAGGTGCAGCATCCCTGGTCGTAGGGCCACAGCCAGATAAAATCGAGCCCCACATCGGCAAAGGCTTCCATCTTTTTCTCAAACTCGCGTTCAAGCAGCTCGAGTGTGCCGGGCTTGGAGGGGCACAGCTCGCGATGATAGTGCCCGTGCGGCTCGCTGGTATATCTGTCGTGGCCTGCCGTCCAATCGGCGCGCAGGTGAACGGGCGAGTTGGCATAACCCTCGTTGGCGATGATCCCCAAGCCCGCCTGCATGCCCACCGCGCGGGCGGCGCGCAGCATGGCCTTGAGCCGCGGGATAAAGGCCTGCGCGGCCGGGTCGTCAATCCCCTCAAAGTGGTGCTGGTCGAACCAGACCACCAGGGCGTTGGTGCCCCACAACGCCAGCTCTTGAATATACGCCTCAATCTCCTCGAGGGGCGCCTCGTGATACCAGTTGTGAAAGTGGGTCGCAAAATAGATGCCTCTGAGCGGCATAACGGGGCTGGAGCTGCCGCGCCATACTCCCGGTGTAAAGCTGCCGGGCGCATAGCTGGCCTCGCGCAGCAGCCGGCCGACGCCATATACCAGCCCGCGCAGACCGCCGCCGGCCACCTCGAGGCCGCCGGCGATATTGCGCAGGGCATAGGTTTCATCGCCGAGGGATGGGTCAAGCGCGAACCGGATGACCGAGGCGTTTGCCTGCGATTCGGCAGGTTTAAGCGGCTGGCCGCAGCGCTGGCTGATTATGCGCTGCAGAATATCGGCTGCGCGCTGGATGACCGGATCGGGCGGGGCAGATAGAGCCCAGTTGTGTGGCATGACACCTCCGAGTGCGGCTGGCACCGGTTATGCGCAGCCTGTGGAGGGCATGTTAGTGCATGTCGGAGGGCTCTGCAACCGCCGGCGTGCGCGCGGCGAGCCATGCGAGCAGATCGCCGATCACCTGGGCGCGTTCGGGCTCGTTAAAGAGCTCGTGATAAAAGCCTTCGTAACGCTTGAGCGTTACGTCGCGCGAGCCGCACTTTTCCGCCAGGCTGCTAGCGCCTACCGGGTCGATAATGCGGTCGGCAGTGCCCTGCAGCACCAGGATGGGCAGCTGGATGCGGCTGAGGTTGGCGCTCACCACATCCATCACGCGAATGATCTCTGAAGCCAGGCGCGCGGGTGTGCGCCCATGAAACACGAGCGGATCGGCTATGTAGGCATCCACCACGGCTGGATCACGCGAGAGGGCTTCCAGCTCCAGGCCCGTGATGCCCATGCGCGGGAAGAGGCGCGCCAGCAGCTTGCCTACAGTCACAACGATGGGCTTGACGTTACGCGGTCTGGCGATAGCCGGCGCGCTCAGGATAGCGCCGCGCAGCCCGGACTGGTGTTCGCGCAGATAGTCGGCCACGACCAGCCCGCCCATGCTGTGGCCCAACATAAAGAGCGGTACGCCTGGCTGCTCGTTGCTCACCACCCCGCGCAGGCGATCGAGCGAGATGGTATAGTCATCAAAAGAATCGGGCACTTCGCGCTCGCCGGGCGAATTGCCGTGCCCAGGCAGGTCAAAGGCGTGCACGGCGATGCCATTGCTAGCCAACTCGGCAGCGAGGAGGGCATAACGCCCGCTGTGCTCGCCCAGTCCGTGAACTACAATCATTACGGCGCGCACGGGTCCATCTGGCAGCCAGCTACGCCGGTAGAGCGCCAAGTCACGTACACCCGCAAAACTGCTTTCGCGATACAACATCCTGCGTTGAATCCTTTCTAGAGGTTGGTGCGCTGCAAGATCAGCCCGCGCTCGGCACACCAATCGGCCAGCTCCTGCTGAGTGGCATCATCCGGCAAGCGCATCGGCCCGCCATCCAGCTGCATCCAGGTGATCGTCTCGCCCGCCGGGAACCCGCTCAGCGTTACCTTGAGCTGTTCGAGATCGGCGGTGGTGCGCGGAGAACTGATCAGCTCGTCCAGTGTCTTGGCGCGGTTGGTACCCGGCAGGAGGGTATACATAAGCTGCCCATCATCTTCCCAGGTGTACAGTTCCCAACCCTTGGTCAGGGTATTTTGGCGGTCGGTCTCGATCAGGATATCGCCAATGGGGGCATGATTGAGTGTCACACGATATTGGCCGGGCGGCAGCATATCGAGTGGGATCGTCTCACTAAAGGGCTTGAGCACCTGAGCGCACATCCCGCTGCGCACACGCACCGCATATACCTCGATCGGCAGGTCGCCGCTACCCGTCGGACGCGGGATCACCACCCGCAGAGCATGGCAGGGGGTCGGCAGCGACCCCTCCAGCACCAGGAAATACTTGGGCGGGTAGGTCTCGTGAACCTGCAGGTCGACATGGTCGAGAAAAACATTGCCGCGCTGCAAGGTGGCGTCGTCAGCCTGGGGCTCCCAGGTGTCGGCGCGCGGGGTGGCATCTGCATTAGCAGCGCGCTCGGGAGTGGCGGTCGGCGGCGGAGGAAAGGCTTTGGGTGTGTGCGTGACAGCACTGCCGCACCCGCTCAGGGCAATGGCCAGGATCAACAATAATAAAACAAGCGTGTTACGCATGTCAGGAACTCCTCGGGATGTCTCTATACTAGTCATACGCTCGCGTTCGCGCAACAGTTCCCATCCTGCGCTATAATGACCCAAAACAGGGGAGGCAAGCAGCATGCAGCGATTCAGCGTCTCGCGCGACGACAGCGTTTACGAGGCCTTTCCGGATGTGGCCCTGACTCACAGCGGCCGGCTGGTGTGCGTCTATGCCGAGTGCACCCATCATGCCGACCGCGGCTGGACGCGCCTGATGAGCATCTCTTCGGACGACCGCGGACGCAGTTGGGGCTGCAAGGTGTCGCTGGCGCCCGAAACCCACGGCACGCCCTATTGGAACTGCCCGCGCATCGTGACGCTCGCGGACGGCACCCTGCTGGTGACGGCCGATATGATCCACCAGGCTGATGAGGCGGGCGGCGAGATCTGGCTGATGCGTTCGCACGACGAGGGCGCCAGCTGGTCAGCCCCCGAGCCCACGCCGGCGCGCGGTATCGTGCCCGACCGCCTGTGCGTACTGGCCGACGGGCGCTGGCTGTTAACCTGCCATGATAAGCTGGATGGCGACGACTATCTCTCGGTGCGCACCTGGATATCCGATGATGGCGGTGCTGCCTGGCAGCCGCCCGTGACCGTGGCACGCCAAAAAGGCCTGCAGTTGTGCGAAGCCTCGCTGCTCGAGCTCGGTGACGCGCTGGTGTGCTTTATGCGCGAAAACTCGGGATTGGGGCTGGATTGCTTCAAGGCGATCTCGCGCGATCGCGGCCAGAGCTGGAGCGCGCCGATCACTTTTCCGCTGCCGGCCTGCCACCGCCCGACCTCCGGGCAGCTTGCGGATGGCCGCATCCTGATCACCTACCGCATGATGCAGGGCGGTTTGGGCTGGGTGGGCTGGTGGACGCAAAATACCCTGGCAGGCCTCTCGGATGTGGCATCCGCCCTGGCGCCTGAGCGTCATGGGGCGCATACGCGCATCCTGCCGCTGGATTACGACCGGTCGCCGCACAGCGATACGGGTTACACTGGCTGGGTGCAGCTGGATGACGGCGAGATCTATATCGTCAACTATATCGTCGACGACGCCCCAAAGGGGCAGATCCGCGGTTATGCCCTGCGCCCCGAAGAGTTTCTCTTGGACGCCTGATCAGCGCGGTCTAGTCGGGCCAGAACTCGCGCTCGAGCTCATCGAGCTTTTCCGCCTCGCCCTCGACCATGCGGTAGACATGCTCAGGGCCGGGGAAGGCGCCGCTACGCACCTCGACGCAATATTCGCCAAAGGCGCGCTTGATCTCGTCGGCCAGGTTGGCATAGCGCTTGACGAACCTGGGGGTAAAGGCTTGGAAAATCCCCAGCATGTCGGAAACGATCAAAAGCTGTCCGTCGGCTGCCGCACCCGCGCCGATCGAATAGACCGGGATGGTAAGGTGCTTGTGGATCAGCGCCGTCACTTCCGGGCTGACGGCCTCAACCAGCAGGCAGTGCGCGCCGGCTTCCTGCACTGCCAGGGCATCCTGCAGGGTGGCACGCGCCGCCGGGATGGTGCGCCCCTGGGCTTTAAAGCCGCCCAGCTGTCCGGAGGATTGCGGCGTCAGGCCGATGTGGCCGAACACCACCATGCCGGCATCGGCGATGGCGCGGATTTGCGGGGCCACACGCACGCCGCCCTCGAGTTTGATGGCATCTGCGCCGGCTTCCTTGTAAAAGCGTCCGGCATTGCGCACGGCATCTCGGCGTGAGGTCTGGTAGCTGAGAAAGGGCATGTCGCCGATCACAAACGTGTTGGGGGCGCCGGTGCGCACCGCACGGGTGTGGTGCAGGCACTCTTTCATTGTCACCGGCACCGTGCCGGGCAAGCCCATCATGCACATGCCCAGCGAATCGCCTACCAGCAGCATGTCAAGCCCGGCAGCCTCAGCCAGCGAGGCAGTCGGGGCGTCGTAAGCCGTCAGCCAGGTGACGCGCTCTCCGCGGCGTTTCATCTCGATCAGGTCGAGGAGACTCTTTTTCTTGGCCATGCGAAACCTCCCTTGCTACTGCGGCATGCGCCAACCGCCGCCGGCATAAAGTAACTGGCCCGTCAGCCAGCGCGCCTGACACGACGCCAAAAACACCACCACGTCGGCAATATCCTCGGGCTCGCCTACGCGCCCCAGAGGCGTGCCGGCAGCGATGTCGCCGGCCTGCTTGGGGGTGATATAGCCCGTCTGGATAGGGCCGGGCGCCACAATATTGACGGTGATGCCATATTTGCCCAGCTCGGCGGCTGCCGAACGCGCGTAACTCTCGATGGCGTGCTTGCTGGCGGCGTACGAGATGTTGGCCGCGTGCGCGCTGGCGGCATCTGTGCTGATGGCGATAATGCGCCCCCACTTGGCTTCACGCGCCAGGTAGGCGCTCGTATAGGCACACACCAACAGGGCAAAGGCCCTGGCGTTAATCTGCATATGCCGGTCGATCTCTTCCGCGCTCACCAGCGCCAGCGGGAACTCGCCCTTGACCTCAGCCAGGGCGGGATCAAAGGTCTCGAGCACGCAATGGGTGTGATTGACCACCATGATATCGGGCGCGGCGCCCAGCTGGGCACGGCACGCCTCAATGAGGGCGGCGGGAGCGGCGGGGTCAGCCAGGTCGGCTGGCATGCCGGCAGCCTGAGCGTCCATGGCGGCCAATTCGGCCAGCACGGCCTCGCCAGGATTTTGCTGGTTGGCATCGTATAATGCGGCGCCGCCCGATCCAGTTTCACGCGCGGCGGTGTGTTGGGTGGCGTCATAACGCGGCGGCGCAATGTGCCAGCTCAGAAAGAGCTTGACGCCTACCCGCGCGAATGCCAGCGCAATGGCACGCCCGATGCCGTGGTTGGCGCCCGTCACCAGCGCGGTCGCCTCTGCCAGGTGCGGATCAATCATTCGAAGACCGCGCAATTCAGTTGTCATAACGTGTACCTCCCTGTCGCCTCTGCCAGGTGCGGATCAATCATTCGGAGACCGGCGCGCCCGAGGGCATCGGCTGCGGCATGCGGGTGGGGCCCTGCATGCGCAAGCGTCCCTGGCCGTCGATCGTCAGGCGGTCGATGTTGACGACCCGGTCGCCGCCCATACGGGTTGGGTCGGCATGGGTGTGGTAGACGCAAAACAGCTCACTGCCATCCGGCGATTCGACCACCGAGTTATGCCCCGGCGAGGAGACGCCCAGCTCAGGGTTGCTGGTGGCGATCGGGTTGGCGCGGTTTTTGGTCCATTTGTTCAAGGGGCGCCGCGCGGTAGCATAGCCGATGCCATAGTGGGCCTCAAAGGTCGAGTTGCCCGAGTACATCATATAGTAAACACCGCCATGCTTGATCACAAAGGGGCCCTCGTTCGTGCGGTTATACTGCCAGTTGGCATGCTCCCAAGGCTGCGAGGCGTTCAGCAGCAGCTTGGGTTCACCATCCAGTTTGGCCAGGTCGTTGGTCAGACGCGCACCAAAGATGCGCCCAAAGTCATAGCCATCCTGATGGCCGTTCTGTGAAAAGTAGAGGTAGGGGGTCATATCGTCGTCGATCAGCAGGTGCGAATCGATGGTGTTATAACCCAGGTCGAACCAGGGGGCGCGATAGTCGTGAAAGGGACCGGTCGGCGAATCTGCCACGGCAATGCCCATCAGCATACGAGCGGGTTTGGAGGCGCGCAGCTTGCCCGAATAGGTCAGGTAAAAACGGCCGCGATAGAACTTGACTTCGGGGGCCCAAAAGCGGCTCTCAGCCCACGAATAGGGACTTTTGCGCCATACCCAGCCGTGCTGTTCCCAGTGCACCAGGTCGCGCGAGGTATAGTAGCGAAAGCCCTCGAGCTCATCGGTGGTGCCATAGAGGTAATAAATCCCCTCGTGGCGCATCACGAACGGGTCGCCCAGGTGGATTGGGCGGTTGCCATCCGAGATGTTGCTGACCGGGTTGGTGTAGGTGGCGTCGGCGCTCATCGCACAACCTCCTGATATATTAGTCTTGAGAACAGTGGTTCTCTTTGGCATCCGGCTGGGTTGTGTTAGCCGTCAGCCAGTTTTCGAGCTCCTGGCGGGAAAATATCCAGCTGCGACCCACCTTGGTGGCAGGAATAATTCCCGTTTGGGCCCAGATATAGATCGTCGAAACTTCAAGTTGGAGGTAGGCTGCTACCTCATTAATCCGCAGGCGATCATCCCCAGTCATCGCTTTCCCCTCTTCCTGGGCAGCTATCCGCCCACGGTTGTACGGATATGTAGTGGAGCCCCCATACTGCGAGCCACTGAGTGATCGATACTTACGACCTAATGATAGACAAAAAACGGCTCTTTGCCAACTCATCTGCATCGTGCAGCAAGCCAAATAAAAGCACTCCCCTTCATCAAGGGAGTGCTTTCGATGGGATCCGAGAGTGGCTATTCGTTGATCTCTTCCTTGAGATGGCGTGAAAGCCAGGTATCCAAGTCGGCCTGGCGGAAACGCCAAGTGCGCCCGATTTTGATCGCCGGGATCTTGCCATCCTGCGCCCAGGCATAGATGGTGGACTCTTTGAGCTGCAGATAGTCAGCTACCTGCTTGACCGTCATTAACATAGGCTGTGCCATGGCTCGCTCCTTTAACTCTGAAGCATAGTTTGGCCATAGCGTAGCAGATACTCGCTATTTGTCAAGTTTACCTGCTCTAACACACCTCTTCATAGCTGATTACGCAAGAGATGTCCATACATGACAACTCAATTGCAGTTTATAGCACTACTTCACGTCCCGTGGCAGCCGAGGTATAAACGGCCTCAATAATGCGCACCACCTCGGCGGCCTCGCGGCCAGGCATACGCGGCTCCCGCCTAGTGCGGATCGCATCCACCCAATCCGCCACCAGCAGGGTGTGCAGGTCACCCGGCACCGGTGTAAAGGGCAGCGGTTCTTCGATCAACTCGCCGTCGCGCTCGCTAAAGAGGTGCACGGGCTGGGATGGATCGGGGTAATTGTCCCTGAACTCCAGGCCGCCCTCGGTGCCATAGACCTGCACGCGATGGCCATCGGTGTTATGGGATGCCCACGCGGTATCCAGTACCAGTGTGGCGCCGCCTTCAAAGCGCACAAAGATCGTGGCGAGGTCTTCGACATCGCAGCGCGCGGGTGGCGGGAAGTGGTCAGCACCCCAGCCACCCAAGCCCTTGCCGTGCACACCAAACTTGCTAAAGAGGCTGGCGCTCACCGAAAGGGGTTTTGCGTGGCCCAGGAACCACAGCGACAGGTCGAGGATGTGGCAGCCGATATCCAGCATACAGCCGCCGCCGGCCTGCTCCTGGTTGGTAAACCATGAGCCGTAACCGGGAATGCCCGAGCGGCGCATATAGGAAGCCTTGACATAATATACTTCTCCGAGCGAACCGCTCGTAATGCGCTCGTACATGGCCACGAGCGGGGCATAGTAGCGCAGTACATGACCGACAGAAAGCACCTTGCCGGCGGCATTGGCAGCCTCGACCATCGCCAGGGCATCGGCATAGCGCAGCGCCATCGGCTTTTCGCACATCACGTGCGCGCCCTGCTGCAGCGCGGCGATCGTCAGCGAGCGGTGGACATGATTGGGCACGCCGATCGAGACCAAATCGGGCGATTCGGCTGCCAGCATGGTGGCGGCATCCGGGTAGGCACGCGGGATGTTGAACTCTTTCGCCACGGCCTGCGCGCGGGGATAGTTGACATCGCACACGGCCACCAGGCTGACCCCTTCGGCCGCCTGCAGGGCGGGGATGTGCGACGCTCGTGAGATGGCGCCGGCACCGATAGCTGCTGCGCGGAACTGATTCGCCATGTAAACCTCCTGTATAACCCTTAACGGGAGCTGATGTGATAGGCACCTGCAAAAAAGGGCAAAACAACAAAGATATAGCGCTGGTAGCGTGTCCTCAGGAGGGGCATCCCCAGGGTGCCAAAAGTCTCGCGCCACTGCTCGTCGGAGCGATTGCTGTGCGGATGGTTGGTGAATTGAAAGTTAGAGATCGAGCATCCGGCTGCAGCGGTAAACTTGCCGAACCGCGTGCGGAAAATGTCTTCGATCACCACCAGCTGGTTCGCCACCCGCCCCGCCTCGCGCAGCACGACTTCGGGCGAGGGGGTGTGGTGCAGCACCGTGCACAGGATGGCGGTATCAAAGCTGCCGCTTTCAAAGGGCAGGTGTGCTCCATCGTACAGCATCGGCTTGAACTCGGGGAAGATGGACGTATCGCGTACATCCACGGGCGTCACGCGGTGACCAACGCTTGCCAGGTAGCGCGAAATGTAACCTTGTCCGGCGCCGAGATCCAGCACACGGCTGTGCGGGGCAATCCATCCTTCCATCAGGCTGGCAATCAGACGGGTACGTTGATTGGGTGTTATTACCAGTTTCATAGGCAACCTCAGAATAACAGTATAACGCATTATGCTGCGTTTGTGCGAACGGGTGGGTCAGCCTTTGGGCCAGATATAGGCGGCGCATGCCGCGGCGCGCACAAACGGCGTCCAGGCAGGATGCCGGTGCTGAGGGGGAGGCTTGGCCGCCGGGCTGCGGTAGAGCGCCTCTAGGCGGGCGGTCACCTGCGGCCAGGCACAATGGGCAACTCGGGCGCGGGCTGTCGTGCATATGGCCTCATAGTCTGCGCGGTGGAGCGCCAGCACGCGTTCGACCGCCTCAGCCAGCTCCTCTGGTGTCGCATCCGCTTCCAAGCGCACCCCGACAGATGCATCCACCAGCTCGTCGATCGTCTCGTTGGCTAGCCCCACCACCGGTGTGCCCGCCGCGAGAGCTTCGATAACGGCCAGGCTCTGCACCTCGAGGGTTGAGGCAGAGACAAACACGTGCGCGCGGCTTAGATGCGTGCCGATGTCCGAATACGGCACGTGCTGCATGCGCACGCGCTCCTGCAGGCCCAGGCGTGCCGCCGTGTCGTGCAGATGAGCCAGATAGGTGGGCTCCAGCGTCTCGCCCAGCAACTCGAGCTCGCAGTCTGCGCTCAGATGGGCGAGCATTTCGAGCAATACCAGCTGGTTTTTGCGCTTTGCAAAGGAGCCGACAAAGATCAGCCTGGGCGCTGCTCCCTGGGGTGCCAACGGCAGGCTGCCCAGCGACGCCAGATCGCGCCCGTTGGGGATGTGATGGAGCGGTCCGCGGTAGCCAAATGCCCGCAGGTCGGCAGTCTGTGCCTCGTTGAGGGCCGTCATGGCAGTGCTGCGCTCCATATAGCTGCGCACAAAGCGGTGAAAGGGTCTGCTATCAGCAATACGCTGTAACCATTCGGGCACCTCGGCGGAGCCAAAAGTAGTGCTCTGCGAGGGCAGGAGGTGGAGGGTGAGCACAAAGGGCAGCCGATGCGCGTTGGCGAAATCCTGCATGAGCATGGCCAACGGGCCGTAATCCTGGGCGTGGATTACCTCGGGGCGAAAGGCAGCCAGCACATCCTGCAGACGCCGCCAGGCAGCCGGTCGCAGATCGGGCAAGCGCAGCTCGCCCTCGCCGCGCGCCGCCAGCTGGTACAGCCCCGGCTGGCCAGGCTGCGGCAGCTCCAGCCGTTCTGTATCGCTCGGGCGCAGGAGCATGACGGTGTTCGAGGCGGCCAGAGCGCCCGCCAGGTCGTGCACCAGGCGTGCCATGCCCCCGCCCGTCAGCTCTGACGCGCAGTGGGTGACGATCAGTATGCGCATACCGCGTGCCGTGCTCAGGGATCCAGCCGCAGGATACGAGCGGCGTTGGCCCAGTAGACTCTACGCAGGATGTCGTCTTCCAGGGTGATGCCATAGATGTTCCAGCGCCCGTTGTCGCCATGGGGGCGGTTGGGGGCGTAGCTGAAATACTCGTCGGAGGTTTCCAGGAAGCGGAAAAAGGTGCGATAGCCGGCCGGGGTGTCGTTATCCGTGCCGAACAGGATGCGGTCGGCGTGGCGCGTGAAGAAGGCGTTGGCGGAATAGGGCACGCGCCCCAGCTCGGGCAGCCTGGCGGCGATGTCGACGCACAGGTTGGGCAGGCGTTCAAGCATGTCGCTCACAAAGCTGAGGTTTTCAGCATAGCAGCCCACGTGGGCGGCCACGAACTGGGTATTGGGGTGACGGCTCACCAGGCTGATCAACGACTCGATCAGCTCAGCGAACGACGGGAACTGCTCGCCATAAAAATGCCAGTCGGGATGGTTGATGAGCTCTTCATAGCGCTCGTTTTCGCCGTCCAGCGGCCTGAAAAATGCCACCGGGTCGGCTGTATGGATCAGCACGGGCACGTTCAGACGGCCGGCCAGCTCCCAGATGGGCGCGAGGCGTTCGTCGTCGGGCATGATCAGCCGGCGGTCGGGGTCATAATAGCGCAGGCCGAGCTCTTTAAAGATCTTTAAACCGCGCGCGCCTGTGTGAACAGCCTGCTCAAACTGCTTTAGCTGAGCTGCCAGCCAGCCATCGCTGAGCGCATAGCGCCAATCGAGGTTGGCAAAGCTGACAAAGCGCCCCGGGTAGCCGCGATCGAGCAGGTTGATGCTGCGGCGCAGTGCTTCGCCATATCCGCCCGAGAGGTTGACGATGCAGCGCACGTTGAGCTCGTCCATATCGGCCAGCAGCTGCCTCAGGGCAGGGTAGTCGGTAGCAAGCTCTTCGGCGTTGAGGTGGTAGTGAAAGTCGATCAGTGGGAAGCGCGCACGCGCCACATGGGTTTGCGCCACCACCGCCTCGGACCTTGGATTGAACTGCGACAACTCCAGGCTGCCCGTCATAGGTATCTCCGCCGGCGTGATGCGCCCATTCTAGCCGAGGCGGTCCACAGCGCGCAAGTAAATACAGCGCTTTACAAGTGCGCGTTGTATCTTATAATCAGATCAGCTCCACACCCCATGATACACGAGGTGAGATGAAGCGCTGGCTCCTGTATGGCCTGATTGGCACCCTCCTGGGCATGCTCGACCATGTGTGCATCGAACTGGGCAAGCTGGCGCTGCGTGCAGCCGGCCAGCTCGCTCCTGAGACGCTGCGCGTGCTCAGCCAGGTACTGGGTTACAGCTGCGGCCTGGGCGCCTTTATCGGCATGGCGGTGCTGATCAGCCTGGTAGAAGTGCGCCGCAGTGCCAGCAGCCTGCGTGCGGCACTAAGCTCTGGGCTGGCAGGGGCTTTGGCTCTCCTCGGCAAATGCCTGGGATGTTTAATCCATCTGTGGATCGCCATATCGCTGAGCGGAGACAGCATTGGCGCCGGATCTGCCTCCGCCTCCTCGGTGTTCGATGAGCTGGCTACTTTATTCACCGGGTTGGTGCGCTGGCACCTTTCCCTGTACGCCGTTCCGTTCATCACCCTCGCGCTGGTGCTGGGCTGGCTGGCGGCTTATCTGTATCAGCGCCAGCGCAACCGCGCGCTGGCTGCTGCCTGTCGCGACTAGACCAGGTCCTTTACCAACTCGCCCACCAACCTCACGCGCTCGATGTCGCCATCCGGCGGGATCTCGTCCGAGATGCCCAGCACCAGGCGCGGATAGAACAGATCGACAATGCGTTTGACGCACTCGATCAGAGTGTCTTCGTCAAAGGTGGGCATAAAGTAGATCGCCGGGATACCATCCAGCAGGACCATGTCGCCCAGAGCGTCCTTGATCTGCTCGAGGGTGACATCGCCCTGCGGCAGAGGGGTGGCGGCTTCGACGCCATCAAAGGGCACATTGCGGATCTCGTTCAGGAGCGGCTTCATGGCGCCGTCGATGTGGATGTGCGCCTTTTTGCCGGCCGCGTGCAGCTGATCCAGGCGTTTGGTATAGTAGGGCGCCAAATACTGCCGCCAGAGGGTGGGCGGATCCATGTGCGCGTCAATGTTCTCACCAAAGTTGAGGATCTCGACGGGGCACGCGCACAGCACGTCATAGAGTGCTTCGTCGGCTTCGGCGGCAGCTGCCAGGTAGTGTTCGACGGCCTTGGGCTCGTCGTGCATGAGCATAATGGTGGCTTCGAAACCCATATGCTCGATAAAAAGCCCCTGTAACGGCGAACGGCGATAGTAAAACTGGGGCGCGCCGCGCCCGGCTACCTCAGCCTGGCTGCGCTGAAAGGCCTCGTCGTCCCAGCCCCAGGTCTCATGAGCCAGCATCCACTCCAGGATTTTCAAGTCGTCAACCGTCTTGATGCGAAACTCGGTGTTAAACGACGACTGGTTCCAGGCGTCGTAATGCATCAACTCGGTGAGGGTGCCAACAGGCGTATGGGTGGTGATGCGCAGGCGTTTGTCATCCAGCCACTCACGCTCGGTCTCGACGCCCGCCACGCTGTGGCGCAACGACCCGCCCGAGTAGCGCACCGAGGCGTGGCAATAGTCGTGCAGCTCTATATAGCCGATATCGGCCAGATGAGGGGGCATGGTGCCGCGCTTTTTGTTGACGATATGCCAGAAATTAAAACGCGGCTGAAAGAGTACCCTGCCCGGATCCTCGCCGCGAAAGATCGCCAGGTTCGCCTCGAGACCGGTCATTACTGTGGCCATGGGTGTGCCTCCCTAGTCGGTGATGGGCAGCCAGGTGCGGTAGGGCGTGCCGCAGCTGCCGGCGGATGCAAAATCGCACAGGATGAGATCGTGGCCGGTGATGCTGCGCACCTGCACTATCAAGTCCGGCGCGGGGGCTGCCCCTCGGTAAGCTGCAGGCTCATACGTGAGCTGGCTGAGCGAGAGGTGCGGCAGTTTGTCCAGTTCCAGGCGGTTGTAGCGCTGGTCGCATGCCAAGAGGAGCGGTCCGCGATAGAGCGAGGCGGTTCCAGCGCATTCGCGTTCGCCCAGCCACCAGCGCGGAGTAAAGTCAAAGGTGAGCTTGATGCTGGTGCGGCTACCCCAGCTGCGTGTGATCGCCAGGTAGCTGCCCGCGGCGGGCTCGGGCTGGGCATCAAAGTTGATCGCCAGCCGGGTGTGCACACTCCAACCCGGGATGTGCAGGTACAGGGTGAATTCCTCGACCTTGCTGCACTCGACCACCACCTCGACCTCGGGCTTGAGGGGATACTCGCCAAAGGTGGTAAGGGTAACCCTCGTGCCCGTGGGTCGCAGCACGGTAAGGGTATGCGGACCGAAACAGTTCAGCACTAGGTCGCTGCCGCGCTCAAGCAGCGCCCATTCGGAGAGCATGCCGAGGGATCGCGGGCCGTTGACAGAGCAGCAATTCAGCTCGGGCGAACCAGCACGCGCCTGAAAGACGATCTCGTGCGCAGATGCCTGACGCACGCCGTCCATGGGCGTGTTATAGGTCCACCACCTGCCAGAGGGGTGTTGGGCGCCCAATGCGGCGTTATAGGTAGAGAGCTCGAGCTCGTCGGCGGCGGTTGGGTCGGCAGTGAGCTGCAGCACATCGGCGGTGAGAGCCATCCACGCCACGCTGCAGCAGGTCTCGATGGCGCGCGGGTCGTAGGGGTTGCCGGTGGCCTGTTCGCCGGACGAAAACCCGCCGGTGTTGTGGCGGTCGCCCGAGCGGATGCTCTGCCAGATGTGCAGCAGGGCCTTGAGGTATTGCGGATCGCCCGTGATCTCGTACAGGCTGCGGATGGCCTGCACGCTGTGGAGCGATTCCCAGCGCGGCTTGGGGGTGGCGTAAAAAGGCGTTCCGGCCAGGGCGGTGCGCACGTAATCGCCCGCGTCGGGCCCCTGCCAGGCCTCCTCGACCGTGCGCAGCATCGCCAGGTAGCGCGGCTCGCCGGTCTCCTGGTAGAGCACAGCCATGCCGTGGCTGATCGCCAGGTTCATCTCCTGCCAGCCGGCTTCGGCCAGTGAATGTTTGGCGAAAAAACCGATGATGTAATCGGCGGTGCGGCGGGCGGTATCGAGCGCCGGCTGATAGCCCGACTCGCGATACCACAGGACAAGGCCGAGGATGTTGTGGTAGTGGCCCCACAGATCCCAGGTGGGCGAGCTGCCGTCTTCAATGCGCCCGATCAGGCGCTGGCTGGCGCTAAATGGGCCCAGATAGCCGTCGGGAGCCTGGCAGGACATCAGCCCGTCGACAAAACGGTCGATCTGGCGGCGCAGCCGTTCGTCGCGATCCAGCCGGTAGCACAGGACGGCGCTGGTGAGGTACTTGCCGGAGAATTCGCCCGACCAGGGCAGCAGGTTGCGCCCGGGGGGGTGCTCGCGGTCGCGGAACATCTCCAGCATGGCCGGGTTGGCCTGCGGGGCGCTCAGGAGCCAGCTTTCGAGGTTGGCAGCCAGACGGGTTTTGAGGATGCCTTGAAACTGATAGCGGATGGTCTGAGGCACCCTCAAGATGGGCTCGATAGCGTTGTTGGGCATTGCGCTTCTCCTTCGCGACGATTGTAGCATAACCCGCATGCGCTGTATAGGACATTTGCTGCCAGATGCGTGGCGTGATATGTTGCGTGCATGCCGCGACATCGCTTCCATGGGGCTCCCGAGCGTTTTGAGGTGCTGGCTGAGTACATTGCCGAGCGCTATGGGCGCCGTGTGCGTTATATCGCTGATGTGGCGGGCGGGCAGGGCATGCTGACACGGCTCCTCAACAAGCGTTTCAATTATCAGTGCGAGGTGGTGGATCCGCGCGGCTATGTGCTGACAGGTGTGCCCAGCCGGCGCGAGGAGTTCAGCGCGGCGCTGGCGCTCTACTATGACCTGATCGTGGGCTTGCATCCAGACGAAGCGACACGAGCGGTGGCTGAGGCTGCCTTGGTGCGTCCGGTGATCCTGGTGCCCTGCTGTAACTTTTGGGCCGCGGACAAGCTGGGGCGCGACGCGCTGCTGGATGCCATCGCGGATTGGTATGGCACGCAGGGGGTGTGCGCTGAGCGCGTCGTGTTTGACTTTAAAGGACCCAAGAACATCGGGCTGGTATCCGAGCCGCCCGTGGTAAAGGAGCAGTATGACCCAACACGCTGACGGCAAGAGCCTGGTGGACGCCTACATCGCCCAGTATCCGCCCGAGGTGCAGGAAAAGCTCGAGGCGATCCGCGCGGCCATCCGTACTGAGGCGCCCGAGGCGACGGAGGCGATCAAGTACGGCATCCCCACCCTGGTGATGCATGGCAACCTGGTGCACTTTGCGGCCGCCAAGGACCACATCGGCTTTTACCCTACACCGGCGATAATCGAGACCTTTGCAGAAGAGCTCAAGGGCTATGTGACGCTAAAAGGTGCGGTACAGTTCCCACTGGAGGACGACCTGCCGCTCGAGCTGGTGCGGCGCATGGTGGCAGCGCGGGTGCGCGAGGTGCAGGCCGCCAGTTACCGCAACTGGCGCGCACTCAGACGCTAGCACTGGCGTAAGACCAGCGGCAGGTTGGTGTTCACCCCGCGCGTAAAGGCGACGTGGCCGGCCAGGTCGCTGGCCATATAGCGCACATCGGCGGCGGCGCCGTTGGGCGGTCCAAGCTTGACCTCTTCGGTGGTGCCGTTGCTAAAGGGCGCCGGGCTGTAGGGCTTCCAGGTGCTCCAGGTTTCACCGCCATCCGTCGAATCGGCCCACCATACGCGGCTGGCATCCAGACCCGAGACGGTATCGCGCGCCAGGGCGGCATCCGCCCCCAGCTGGGCAATAGTGGGCGGGAACAGATCCACAGTGACCTGGCGCAAGAACTCGGCATAGTTGCCGGCGGCATCTACCAGGCGAATTATCAGGCTAATCTCACCCTCCTGCGCCGGCATGATATAGTTAACAACGGGTGCCAGGCTGAGGTTTGGCTCAAAGACCGTAATACAGTCGAGCGAGAGGGTGCGCTGCCCCAGATAATTGGTGACGAACTCGAGGCCATCCAGCGCACCGGGCACGCTGCAGGTGCCGTTGGCGCTTGAATAGTCGAACGGGATGACAAACTCTTCGTACGTGTTGTCGACGGCGAGATCCTCGCTGGTTAAAGCGCGCCCGCCCAGTCGGCGTTGGCCGGCGGTATCCTTAACATACAGGCCAGTCAGCGGCACATTCGGGTAGCGCGCGGGAGTCTTGATGCGAAAACAGGCGAGATACCTCGGCGCCAACGGCAGCCCGCAATAGTAAGGCCCGTACCAATCCCCCGGCAGATCGGTACCAGCGCGCCCGGTAAGGGTCTTGCCTCCTGAGGCGGCCCCGTCCAGCTCGATGATGCCGGTGTGGTGCCGGATGGCGGGGTCTTCGGCTTCCCAGCGCCAGTTGCAGCTAAAGCGCACTCCCACCGCGTCCGGACTCCACGTCAGGCTCACCGGCACCACATTGGTGCCGAGCCAGCCGCTGGGGGTGGTGACGGTGCCGGAGGGCGGGGTGTTATCCACCCGGATGGTAACGGTCGACTCGCACGCGGCAACACCGCTCCACGAAACCGCCTTGAGGGTATAGGAGCCATCCGCAAGGGTGGTAGTGTTGAGGCGCATCTCCCAGGGAGCCGCCGTTACATGCGCGGCGAGCTGGTCGTTGACATAATAGTCGACATACTCGGGGGTACCTTCCAGCGCGACGGTGCAGAGGACTACACCGCGCAGATGGGCGCCGTTAAGCGGGGAGGTGATCGTGACGGGCACCTCCAGTGCCTGGGGCGGGGTGATGCTGATGCCGGTGTAATAGTGCGTCAGGATCTGGGCATAGTTCCAACCGCTTCTGCTTGCATACCCCTGTGCGCCTTCGTGGCACATCCCGATGCCTTGCCCCCAATAGTCGCCGTTGCCCACGCACGGGTCGCACGGAACGCTGCGGCACCAGGGCACGTGCCAGTTGGGGTTGACCTCTTCGCTCGAGCGCGTACGCCCGATGCAATAGCCAAAGTAAAAGGTGTTGGCGATAGCGCCATTATAGGTCACCACCGAACGGCGCGTGGCGGCCACGGCCTCGTCGGTGGTGGCATAACGTTCATTGCCATATACCTGGCAATGGGTGGTGCGGCAAACGTCGGCGTTTTCATGGTAGGGGCCGGAAGTGGCATAGCTGCGCGCAGCAATCGCTTGGGCGCGCAGGGTCTCGGGGTGCCAGGAGGGCGGCGTCTCGTAAGGCACTACACCGCGCACATATTCTTCCAGGTCCATCCAGTCGTAGGTGGTGGGGTCAGCCGGAAAGTTGCGCAGCACGCGGATCTGGGTCGGCAGGGTGACGGCTGGCACGGCATCGGCGCCAGCTACTGGGGCATGGATGCCCGAGCCGGAACCTGCGAGATATTTGGCATCGATGGCGGCCGCCAGATCGGGGCTGAGATTCAGCGGGATCAGTACGATCTCGATCTCAGAGGGGGCCTCCAGCGAGCCGTTTAACTCGGTAAGCGACATGCTGATGTAACCCGCCAGGTTTACGGTCAGCCAGGCGGTATCGGGTGGCGCGAGCAGCCGCCAGGAGCCATCCTCGGCGCTCACGGTCGAGTAGGGCCCCGCGGTGATCACCACGCCCGCCAAGGGGCGCTCAGTGATCACTTCGGTGGTGATGCCATAGAACACGGCCAGCTGCACGCTCTCCATGGCGCGCGCCGAAGAAGGCCAGCGCCAGCTCCCGATGGCTAAAGCCGTCAGGCTGCCCAAGCCTGAACGTAGAAACGTGCGGCGGCTGATGCGAGGGCCCTTCCGGGCTCCGCTGCGGATTGTTCGCATAAAAGCATGATAGCATGAACGAACGCGGTTACCAACAACCGTTCTGGAAATAGCAACAGCTGCTGCTGGCGTCTGCGGCGGACCTCTTTTGCAGGGTGAGCCGGCGATTTATCCAGCGCCGAACGGCTGATCGCTATCAGGAAGTGACTGTGTGATCACCTCTGTACATTTCTGGCGCAGATACCGGATATCTTGCGCTTTGGCAGTTGCATCCTGCGCCAAATGCGAGTATGCTAAGCGCCAGTTGAGCCACGGATGATGTGCACGATGACGAACGAAGCCTATACCCGAGCGATTACCGAGCATACCTCTGCCCTGCGGCTGCGGCCGGATGATGCCGACCTCTACCATGCCCGCGGCGAGGCCTATGCGGCGCTCGGACAGTGGAATCGTGCCCTGGCGGATTTCAACAGCGCCCTGCAGCTGCGCCCCGATTGGGCGGCCGCCCATTATGACCGCGGTATGGCGCAGATCAAGACAGAGCACTGGCAGGAAGCACTGGATGACTTCAACGCCGTGCTGCGCGCCTGGCCGGATGACGCCGGCAGCCTGCTGCAGCGCGGGATTGCGCTAGCCAACCTCGGCCACCTGGGAGATGCCCTAGCTGATCTCGACCTGGCGATCAGCCGGCGCCCCGAAGACGCCCAGGCTTACCACGAACGCGCCGCAGTACGCGCCCAGCGCGGCGATCTGAAAGGTGCCGAGAGCGACTATTCGCGCGCTCTGGAGCTCTTCCCGGCCGACCATTCGGTGCGCCTGGCACGCGGCATGCTGCGTTCGATGCTGGGCGCCACCGAGCCCGCCCTGGCTGATCTCGACCAGCTCCTGTGTGCCCAACCCCACAGCGCCCAGCTGTGGTTGGCGAGAGCCCAGGTGTATAAGCGTGCCGGCAACCGCGACGCTGCCCGCAGCGACCTGCAATCTGCCGCCCGGCTGGCCGCTGATGACCAGATGCGTGCCGAGATTCAGGATATCCTCGCCGAACTCGATTCGGTCTAGACGGTTCGTCCCCATGTCGCGCAACCGCTTTAAACCGCTGCTTCGCCGCCTGCTGCTCTTTGCCGCCATCCTCGGCCCTGGGCTGATCACCGCCTCCGCCGATAACGACGCCTCAGGCATTGCCACCTATTCGCTGGCCGGATCATCCTATGGTTATGCCTTCCTGTGGCTGATCGTGTGGGTGACGCTGGGCGAGGTGGTGGTGCAGGAGATGGCTGCGCGTATGGGGGTGGTGACGGGCAAAGGACTGACAGACCTGATTCGCGAGGAATTCGGCCCCAAAACGACCCTAATCTTTATCGTGGGCTTGGTGATTGCCAACCTCGGCACCACCGTGGCGCAGTTCGCTGGTCTGGCGGCGGTGGCTGAGATGTTTGGCCTCTCACGCTATATTGCCGTGCCGATCGGCGCGCTGGCGGTCTGGTTCCTGGTGTACCGCGGGTCGTATCAGAACGTCGAAAAGGTGATGCTGGTGCTTTGCCTGACGGCTTTCGCCTATGTCATCTCGGGCATCATGGTCAAGCCGCCGTGGGGCGAGGTCTTGCGGAGCGCAGTGGTGCCCTCGATGCAGTTCGAGCGCGCCTACATCATGGCGGTGTTGGCTACTATCGGCACCACCATGACGCCGTGGGGCTGTGCCTACCTGCAGGCTTCGGTAGCTGATAAGGGCGTCAAGCGTGAGGAATATTTATATACCAAGGTCGACGTGGTGTTTGGTGCCATCCTGGGCAACGTCGTCTCCGCCTTTGTGATCATCTCTACCGCGTCGGTGCTGCATTCGCACGGCATCGTGGTGGATTCCGCCGAAAAGGCCGCCATGGCACTCGAGCCGCTGGCTGGCGCGGCAGCCAAGTACCTGTTTGGGGTGGGGCTGCTGGGGGCGTCGCTGCTTTCGGCGATGGTGCTGCCGCTTGCGACCACTTATGCCGTCAGCGAAGCCTTTGGCTGGGAGCGCGGGGTCAGCTCTAACCCCGAAAAGGCGCCCAGTTTTTACCGCCTGTATACCACCATCATTATTATCAGCGCGCTGATTGTTCTGATCCCCGGGATGCCGCTATTCACGATTATGTGGGTGCCGCAGGCGGCCAACGCCCTGCTGCTGCCCTTTACGCTGGTTCTGATGCTCAAGCTCGCCAACAATACTCGCCTGATGGGCAGCTGGCGCAACAAGCGCTGGACCAACGTAACCGCCACGCTGCTGCTGGTGCTGGTCTCAGCGGCCGGCATCGCCCTGTTGGTGGGCAGCTAGCTCACCAAACGCACACCAGCGCCAGGTCGTTGACGTTGGTGTTGGTCGGCCCGGTGATCATCAGGTCGCCGAGGGCCGCGAAAAAGTAGTACGAGTCGTTCTCATCCAGCATTGCACGCCCATCCAGCCCCAGCGCACGCGCCCGCGCCATGGTATCCCCCTCGATCAGCGCGCCAGCCGCGTCGGTTGGCCCGTCGCCGCCATCGGTGGCGAGGGTAGCGAGCATGACACCCTCGATGCCGTCCAGCGCCAACGCGGCTGCCAGGGCCAGTTCCTGATTGCGCCCGCCCTTGCCTTTGCCCCGCAGTGTGACGGTGGTTTCACCGCCCAGGATCAGACAAGCCGGCCGCGCGAGCGGCTGACCGCGGCAAACCAATTCTTTGGCAAGTGCCGCCAGCACCTTGGCTACCTCGCGCGCCTCGCCCTCGAGATACGTGGTGAGCAGGAGGGTGTTAAAGCCCGCTCCACGCGCAACCTGAGCGGCGGCCTCAGCGGCCAGGTCGTTGGAGGCGATGATCTGGTTGTGCACCCGCGCGAACACTTGGTCGCCGGGTTTAAGCGTCTCGGGCAGCGCACCGGCTGCGCCGCGCGCAAGCACCTGACGGATGACCGGTGCGGCGCCTTCCAGCAGGTTGTAGCGCCTGAGGATGGCGAGCGCGTCCGCATAGGTGCTCGGGTCGGGCACGGTTGGCCCGGAGGCGATCATATCCAGCGGATTGCCGACCACGTCGGACAATACCAGGCAGAGCACCTGCGCGCCGTTGGCCAGGGCTGCCAGGCGTCCGCCTTTGAGGCCCTCGAGGTGTTTGCGGATGGTGTTGATCTCGGTGATCGCCGCGCCAGCCCCCAGCAGGGCGTTGGTGAGGGCCTGCAGGTCGCCCAGGGAGATGCTCCCGAGCGGGGCAGGCAGCAGCGCCGAGCCTCCGCCCGAGATCAGCACGATCACCAGGTCGTTGGCGGTGGCGCGTTCAAGTGTACTTGCGATCTCGCGCGCAGCAGCCACGCCGGCCTCGTCGGGAATGGGGTGGCCCGCCTCGGCGAGTTGGATGCGCTGTGTAGGCGCGCCATAGCCGCGCTTGACGGTAACATTGCCGGCGCTGATGCGCTCCCCAAGGATCTGTTCAACAGCCAGCGCCATCGGAGCGCCGGCCTTGCCAGCCCCCACCACATAAACGTGCGCAAAATCCGCCAGCTGGTAGCGCTGACCGCCACAGTGAAGGGTGTTGCCTTCGCGACGCAGTGCCCGCCGAACTGCCTCGGCCGGGTCGACGGCCGCCAGAGCTGCTTCGAGGATGCGCACCACCGCCTCGCGGCGCTGCCCGCGCAGGCCGGCGTGCTGCCACAGTTGCGGGGCGATGCGCGTCATGCGTGGGTACCGGCAATCAGCCCGGCTAACTGGCGGTAGCCGATGGCGTGCACGTTGGGGCACTGGCTGAGCGCCTCCTTGAGCGCGTCGCTGCCGATGGCGTTATAATCGGCCACGCGGGCGGTCCAGTTGGCGCGGTCGATGGCAGCGATCTCATCGCCGGGCACTGCGGCGTGATACAGCAGGTGGGTGATGCCGGGCGGCAGGCTGTCGATGATCTCCAGGTACCCGGCCACGCGCTCCTCGGCGGGCGCATTGCACGACTGAATCACGTCCACCAGCGGCCAGTTGGCACGTTCTAGGCGCTGCAGGGCATGACTGATGGCGGTTGCCAACGCCGGGTTGGCGGCGCTGAAGCGGTGCAGGTTCATCAGCAGGCTGCGCGGCAAAAGAACCGGCAGGTTGAACTCGAGCGCCAGGTCGGCCACTGTGCCGGCCAGGTCGGGATGCAGCACCGCGCCCATGTGGGTATCGATGTGGGTGAGCGCCAGTCCCTGGCCAAGCAGGTATTCGACCTGGGCACGCAGCTCGGCGCGAGCCGCGTCGATATCCATATGGCGGTGCAGCTCGGGCACACTGGCCCACATATAGCCGCTGCTATCCACAAGGCCGCTGGCCGGGTCGCGGCCCGTCAGGGGCGCCCAGCGGTAGTTATGCCACTCGGCATTGAGCGTCAGATGCACGCCCAGGTCGAGCTCGGGGTGCTCGCGGGATGCCTCGAGGATGTGGGGCACCCAGGCACAGGGCGCCATGATCGAACCGCAGTTGCCCATGCCGCGCGAAAGGTGATCAAGCGTCGCCTGGTTTTCGGCGCGGCACATGCCCAGATCATCGGCATGCCAGATGATCAGCCTGGCATCGGCGGCATACCCCAGGCGCTCAAGCAGTTTACCAGTAGCTGGATCGCAGGCGTTCATGGCACCCCCTTAGCAAGAAGGGGCGCTCAGGCGCCCCTCCAGATTAACAGACCAGGTTCGAGACAGGTTTATTTGAGTTCCCAGGCGATGGAATAAGCCATCTGATGGGTCGGGTCGTAATTGACGACCACACCTGCCGGTGAATCAGCGCCGGAGAGGCACACAAAACCCGTCATCGACTCGCCGATGGCCAGACGTCCGCCCAGTTCGTTCTCGGGGCACATCATAAAGACCATCTTGTTGCCTTCGGTGTTGAAGGCTTCCATCGAGTAGCGCGTGCTGACGTTGAACTCGTGTGGCGAGTTGTTGGTGACGGTAAAGTTGAGGTGCACCTGTTTGTCGACCATCTTGTACTCGTTCAGCACGATCTGAATGCCAGCCGATTCGGCCATTTCGCCAACTTCATAGAATGTTGGCGGCGCAGGCGTGGGCGCGGCCAGGGCGCAGCCAGAAAGCGTTAGGATGATGGCTGCCAAGAGCATGATGCTCACCAGCTTTATATGCTTCACCTTTATCCTCCAGGATACTAGATTGACGCAATAATAACAGCAAACTTAAAAAAGGTCAACCTGCCTCAACGCGCCAACATTTTGGCCAGATGCAGATACCTGGCGTCGATGTGGGCATGATTGGCGGTGACCTCCTTAAGCGGCAGATGGACAATCTGGTTCTTTTGCATGCCCACCATCACCCCGCTGGCGCCTTCGGCTAGCAGCTTGATCGCTTCGGCACCAAAGAGCGTCCCGAGGTAGCGATCGATGGCGGAAGGGGGCCCGCCGCGCATGATGTGCCCGAGGATGCTCAGACGCACGCCAAAGCCGGTTTCCTGCTGGTTGGCGTGCAGGTAGTCGGCAATCTCGGCAGCATGCGGTTTGGCGCCCTCTGCCACGGTGATGATGCAGTGGCGTTTGCCGCGCACATAAGCCTCGGCGGCCTCGCATGCCACTTCCTCAAGCGTAAAGGGCACCTCGGGGATGCAGACCATCTCGGCGCCCCCCACCAGCCCGGCCATCAGCGTCAGGTAGCCGGATTCCTCGCCCATCAGCTCGACCAAAAAGGCCTGCTGCTGAGCCGAGGCGGTGTCGCGGATTCGGTCGAGGGCGTCGAGGGCGGTATTGAGCGCCGTATCAGTGCCCAGGGCGGCATCCGTGCCATACACGTCGTTCTCGATCGTGCCGGGCACACCGATCACGCGACAGCCCTGCTCGTATAGGGCCTGGGTGCCGCGCATCGTGCCGTTGCCGCCGATCACCACCAGCGCATCAACTCTGTGTTCGCCCAGGGAGCGCAGGGTACGGCGTTGGTGGAAGGGTTCCTTGAACTGTTCCCACCGGCCTGAACCCAGCACGGTGCCGCCCATGCCGATGATACCACTTACCGAACGAGAGTTCATCGGCTGCAGGTCGCCATCGGCCAAGCCCTCAAAGCCGTGCTCTACGCCCAGCATCTGCCAGCCGCGTGCCAAGCCGGCGCGCACTACCGCGCGGATGCACGGGTTAAAGCCCGGGCTATCGCCTCCCGAGGTCAGCACGGCGACAGTACGG